>Ga0299915_10003116_pt1 | contig 12032 bp, 16 predicted proteins | sample RVTome_13_FD_200263 | JGI IMG/M metagenome (GOLD analysis project Ga0299915, IMG submission 200263) | Soil microbial communities from uranium-contaminated site in the Upper Colorado River Basin, Wyoming, United States - RVT92D227 (version 2) ...
AGAGTAGGTCGCTCTTGCGCACATACTTAACGCCGCAGTCAACGCAGCCATCACGCTGCCCCCAACCGCCACAACGCTTGCAGCCGGCAGAGGCGCTAGCCTCAGGCTTCGTAGAGGTCTCCTTCTTGGGGGACGTCTCGCTACCTTCGGCCTTCTCGATATCCGCCGGCTTCTTCTGGAAGCGACCACCGGTCCTCTTGTGGAAGTCTTCGGAGGCCTTCTCGATGAGGTCGTTCTTCGGAGCGGTGCGCTTGCCGGGGTTACCCTCAGTCACGCTGTTCTCGGAAGTGTTCTTCTGGTCCGGTCCAGCCTTGGGCTTGTTGGCGGAAATAGCTCCACCGGACGCAGAGTGCTCTAGGACCTTTGACTTGACGCCAGCAGTCTGCCAACCGGTCTCCTTGCCGCCAGGAACAACAGCTTCAGCGACAGGATTGGTCTCGACTAGACGCTTCTTGGCGTCGGACTGGTGACTGCGAGAGATGACAAATTCCTGCTTGCCCAGCTTGATGGTTCCAGCCGAACCGACCTTCTCAGACTTCGACATGTCGGACATCCGCTTGAAGATAGAGTTCTTGACTACCATGGAACCTCCGGTGGCGCTGCGTGCCGGTTCAGAGAAAGGATGTGACGGCTTATTCGGCGAAAGGCTAGAGCCGTCTGGATGCGACCCAGTGTGTTGGTCGCGTACGGGCAATAGATTAGGGGTGGGGTTAAATTCTGCCTTCATCGCGGTGCCCATCGGCTTCCAGGAGGGCTTCTGTCCGGCGTTAGCGACGTTGACCTGCGAGCCCTCGCGAGCGGGGTTGTTCGGCGTGCCGGGGCCCATCTCACCCTTCTCAACGGGACCCGGACCAGACCTACGAGGAGCAGACATGTCGTCCGACTGCTTGGGGCCACCACCGTGCTCGCCCTGCTCATTGGGCTTGGGCTTGGTACCACTGCCACACCACTTGCAGCCCTTCAGACCGCAGGTGCACTGAGCCTTCTTGGTTTCGGGGAGCTTGCCCGGCTTATCTTCTGAAGCCCACTCCTTCGCCCAGCCCTCACCTTGCGCGGCGCGAGCGTGCACTAGCCGACGCTGAGACTCGGAGACAGGCGGCTTTGACAGGGCTTGAGCCTTCATGAGTTCGTGAAGCTTCATCGGTGTCCCCCAGTATTCGTCCGCTTCAGACTTCTTGTTCGCGAGAGTGGTAACAACGTTACCGGAGTAGGGTAGAGAAGGCATCCGAGAGCCCTGAGCCGAGATGTCGTCGGAAAGAGGCTTAGGGCCGTGGGTGACCTGCCCCTCAGAGCCGGTCTCTACTTGGTACTTCTTCACGGTGCGAAGAACCTGATTATGGCTACCACACTGCTCGTTGGTGCATACCCAATCACTGCCTCGTTTAGTTCCCTTGACGCCACAGCCACACACAGGGGGCTTCTCTTGGGCCGCTAGCTTGTCATCCTCGCGCTTGCGGAGGTCTAGGAGGATTCCTCGATAAGCTTCTACGGCCGACTTCATCACAGCTTGAGCAACTTGAGGCGCTGAGACCGTCTGTGCCGGACCATGTTGGATGAGAGGCTTGTCGAAGTCCAGCGCATATGAGAAGAAGTGCTGAGGCTCGCCGGAGGGGCCGTAGATGGTCGAATAATTGTCGTCAGGCTCAGACTCGTAGTGATTAACGCCCTCGGCCGGCTGAGTCGCCCTGCCCTCGTCGGGGCCGCCTGTATAGATAAGCTGATGCTGCCGACCTTCGCTGTGAACAATATATTCTTGACCAAAGCGCTTGGCAATAGATTTGAGAGACTCGTCTTCACTGTCGTTACGAGGGTAGACGATGTAAGCTGGCTGAGCCTCACCGTTATATTTGCCGCTAGTTGGTTCCCACTCGAACCCCTTCTGCTCTAGAAGATGGCCGAGTGCGGCATGCCCCTGAGGGCCTTGCATGTTCTGCTTGTAGATGGGCTTCTCGCCAGAAATAACGACCACATGCCCGCCAGTTAAAGCGGGATGGGTTTTCGGGTCTGAGCCTGGAGAGGTCGGTGAGCGTCGAGCCATTGGTACCTAGATTAGGTCCGGAAGGTTAGGGAATCTCGGTCACTACTTCGCCGGAAACGATGTCACGGTCGAGCCAATTCGAGGGGTCGAAAGGGTCCCCACCGACTGGGTTACTAGGGGTGACAGGTACCGAAACCGCTGTAGCTGTGTCGTTGCTGACGGGCGCAGCAGCCATAGGGCCGAAGGGAACAGACTCGATGTAGGTGGTCGGCTGGTCCTTAGCGACGGGTACAGGCCAGCAATGACGAACTGCTCCATTTAAACGGAGAGTGTGCGCGAAGAAGTTCTCTCGCCCCGGAACATCTTGCATAGCTCCGAAGACACCTGCCGACCAAGTCAAACGAGCAAAGCCTCTCTCATCGAGCAGGGTCTCCTTATTGCGGAGAATTCCGAATCGGACCAGCGTACTGAGGAAAAGCAAATATTCCGGTTCGCCCTGCGCCATCACAATCACTGTCACGCTCTCGCGCGAATGGACCGAAGCTAGCTGCCTAGCATGACCCGGGTTCCAAGGGTCCGGCTCAGATGCGGTATAGTTGACATCACCAAGGGTCGCTTCACCCTCATCTCCGTTATTCAACTCCACGCTGATGCACGGTGAGGTGAGTTGGGTGAGAGACAGACCTAGCTTGACGGGTACGTTGGTGGCGCAAAACCACCTAACGCACTCGTCGATTGTCTTCTCCCCATAGCGACCAGCAGTCAAGTCGTCCTGAGGCAGCGAGGCTAGAGCGTCTCGGATGAGGCTCGGGTTCTCGCGAAGTTCCTGCAACACCTTAACGATGGCAGACCTCACGATAATCGCGGACTGGAAAATTCCTGTGACTTCGGTAGTGACCATTCTGTGCAGTAGATTACAGCCGCAGTAGCGGTGAAGAAGGGGGCGTGTTAGAATGAGGATAATGCCGAGACTAGACCTAGCCTTTATCGCCGAAACGCTCGCGAGTGCTGTGGAGTCAACCCGTGACCAGCCTCGACTCAAGAAGGGCGCGGCCATCCGCAAGGATATGATGGAAACCTTGGCTGCCGGTAAATCCTTCGACCACTACCGCTACAGGTGGCTGGCTGAGTCCGCCACCAAGCTAGCGGTGTACGCCCAGGTATTGTGCAAAGAGTTTGACGCGGCGCACCCAGATGACATGGCCTCTAGCTCTGACCTTAGCGACATCCTTCGAACCGCACATAACTCGATGAAAGATGACAACTAGGACTTGACATGGGTGGCAGGACGAGATATTCTCAAACTATGAAAGTCGACCTCCGAGAGGTGCGCTCTATCGCCCGTCAGGCCCGTAAGTGGGCCGAGGAACTGGCTGCCAAGTCACGAGGCGAAGTAGCCTCGGACCTCTGCGGGCTGTGCGCTATCGCCGCAGGTCACCTACACAAGAGACTGCGTGCGGCGGGCCTTCCGAGCGTCTTGGCTGTGAATTCGGGGCACTGTTTTGTCCTTTTGGGTGGGTACGTGGTCGACGTCACAGCTACCCAGTTTCAGGGCTACGAGCGACGGCGCATCCTCATCAAGAAGCTGATGGACTTGCGGAATGAGACCGAGGGAAGATGGCAGAACCACTGGAGAATCGAGCACACGGCGGTCGCGAGGCGCGACATGCGCAAGTACCAGCTAGACCAGGGTTGGGACCCACACGAGACGGTCGCCGCGCCGTCAATTGCGGGCGCTTGACATTCAACCCGAATTAAGGTACACTCTTTCTATGAACCTCTCTCCCGCCCAGAAGACCTTCCTGAAGGCATTCGCTCACGATGGCCAGCGCCGCCCGCCGTACGGGTATGCGGGCGCAGGCAGGGACGCCTCGGCGTACTACCGGACCGAGCAGTCGTTGAGGAACCTGGGTCTGGTGCACCGCGAGTACCCGGAGCAGCACGCGCGCCTGACCTGGCTGGGCCTGGCCTGGACCGTCACCCTTTTCGAGGAGAAGTGAGCATGTCCCACGCCGACCGCATGTACCGACAGTACGCCCGAGCAAGTTCGTTGAAGGCCATGCTCGACAAGTACGTCCTGTGTCTAGGCATTCGAGCGGAGGTGTCCGTCGACCCCCACTACGTCGTTGTCGTCACGCCCGGGAACGCTGACTCCATGAAGGAAATCGACGCCTTCATCGACAGCTTTCCAGGCATTCGACACCACAAGGTCCGCGCCAGTACTCTCATGCCCTACGGCGCCATCACCATTGACGCGAGGTGCTAGCGTGGTCGAGTACTGCGCCGGCGTACTGATGAAGCCCCTCGTCGTAATTCCCGCTTAACTGGAGGTTCAAATGAACAAGCCACTTCGCACGCTCTACTTCCGACTCGCCGTTATCTCCGTGCTGTTCGTTGTTGGCATGTTCCTCGCTGGGCGAGACATCGCCAGAGGGGAGGAGCCCACCTCTGAGCAAATCTGCCACCAGATTGGGCGAATCAGCCTCGACAACTGCATCATCGCAGCCAAGCCCACCGTACTGCCTGGGCCGAGCTTCGAGGCCAACAAGGAGTTCGCCATCAAGGTGTGCGTCGAGTCGGGCGTTTGGGCCGAGAACGCCTGCAATAATGGCAACACCCAGAAGTACGAAGGACAGGACCCTTGCGAAGGCGCTGCGCTGTTCGCACACGACGCCATCATCGAGGGCGGCAAGGTCGTAGTGGCCAAGGAGGACGAGGCCGCACGCGGAGTGCAGACGCTGAAGGTAGAGGGCTGGGCCGGTTCCGCAGGAATGAGGATGCTGCGGATTTGCAAGACCGTACAGGCTCAGGAAGAGAAGAAAGCTGGAGTGGTCAAGATTTAGGCACCTTGTCGCCCTTCTTAATATTGTCTGTAGCCCATAGCGGCTGGAGGTTTGTGTAGCGGCAGGCTCGAAGAAACTGCTCACGGTCGGTTAAATCGAAAGAGGCCAACGGTTGAATGTGGTCGATATGCCAACCCTTCAACGACCAGTTGTTCCAAGACATACCCGGCTCGAATTTAGCTTCCAAATATGTCCTCAATTCCTCGATGGTGCACCCAAGGTCTCTTACTGCGGAGCCGGATTTTTGGCCGTTTTTAAGAGCCTTAAAGGTACGACTGCGAAGACAATTAGCGAGTTTTGCATTCAAATTGGTTCGAATACGCTTAGAACCGACGACGTTAGCTTTAGCAGCGCAAACTGCGCAACGAGTGCGCCCCGACCTCGATGGTTCACCGCACTGGACACACAGGCCGAGGTTTTTGCGGTTAGCGCGGCGGGCGGCGTTGTAGGCCGATATCTCCCCCCCCCCTTACGGGCGGCGTAGTCAGCAGCCATTTCCTCTTTACGGGAGACGTAGTGGACAGCGCCGCGGACAGCCCTCTCCTCTTTGTGGGAGGCGCGGTAGGTAGCGCCGTAGACAGCGTCACACGCCTTGCACTTACCGCTCGCGTTGCGGTCCGTTGCTCCACATTTTCGACAAGGCTTCATCTTAGTAACTTAGCATGGCTACTTGAATCTCGCCAGAATCTCCGGCAGAATCCTATTGGACCACTGGGCCTCCGCCCACTTTTCCGTCTCGTCAAAAAACCTCACGCTCTCAATTCCTGGATGCTCCCAGAGTGTACCCTTGTGCTTACTGGATACTACGCGGAAAGTCATGATACCGCGTACAGCCTTCTGCTGACCCTTCTTGTTGAGGTCCGGAACCCTGTTGCCTTGAGCGTCGTTCTTGAAGAGGGCTGTTTGCGTGATTCGTACACCAGCTAGCAAGGGCGTACCGCCAGAAGCTGCCGGCCCCTGCATGACCGCTCCGACAGGGCCCTTGCCGAATCCATGTTTACCTTCAGTGCCAGAGGGGCGTAACGGTGCGTCACCAACGCTAAACGAGTGCAGTGTACCGGTCTTGGGGCTACCGTCGGGGTGTCGCTCGACGGATTTGTAAGCGATGTTTCTTTTCTTGAGTTCTTGCCGAAGGCCCATGTTGAGTTCGTTTTGACCGGCTGTCTGGGAGGCTCTGCCCTTGCCCATGTCGAAGGGGATGGCCCTGTATTTTGACCCATCTTTCGCGGTCTTAGCATTGTTTCGGAGGAGGTCGTCCACCATGCTGTGCGGCTCCATCCCCTCCTCAATCCAAACAGCCTTCCGGTCCAGAACAATGACGTGCACCCCAGGTGACACCTCCTGTACACTTGAGAGCGCATCGACATACATCTGGCGGCGTGCATGAAGTTTCTCTTGGGCCTGCTCTAGGATGTGGAGGTGGGCTTGTCCAGCCAAATCAGCTACCTTACTCTTGACCTCCTGCTGAAAGTCCTGTAGCTCCTTCACAAGGTCGGAGACTCCAGACATGTCGAGAGAAACGCGAATATTGCTCATACCTCTAGATTACAGTGGCGCGCTTCGGAACCTCGTGCTATCGTACCTCCATGCGGACCTTGACTGAGGAGAAGTGATGTCCATTCCAACCGAACGCGAGCCAATCGGACTAGCCAAGCACGACGACTCCCCCGAAGAGCGCTGCTGCTTCTGCCGAGCTAGGACCTTCTATTGGACCCTGGAGAACAGCAAGGTGACCAGCAACAGCGTCGCCTGCTGCACCAACTGCTCTCGCCGAGCTTACCATGAGGACCTTCCAAGCAAGGCGGAGTGGTGCCGGCGCGAGAGCATCGCCGACCACTCCCTTGGCGCTCGGGATGTGCCGCCACCGAAGAAGAGCAACCCGTACGTCAGCACCCAGACGCTCGACAGCGTCATCGCTGAAATCCTTCTGCCGTATCACAAGAACCACGTCCAGTGCCCACACGGCGGCTGCCGGAGTTGCATCGACAAGCAGGAGAAGGAGCCCGGCAAGTGCCATTGCGAGCTCTGGAGGCTGCTCGGGCCAGCTATGCATCGCCCCGATTGTTTAGAGTTCTTCCCCGGCGGGTTGCGGAGACACCCGTGAGCAACTTCACCTGCCCAGTCGTTCGCATCGGCGCCATCACCAAGCACCCCAACGCAGATTCCCTCTCCACGACAGTGGTAGAGGGCGAGACGGTCGTTATTCGCACAGGCGACTACCAAGAGGGCGACCTAGCCATCTACGTACCGCTCGACGCCGTGGTTCCACCGACTGTGCCTGGAACCGAGTTCCTAGAAAACCACCGACGCATCCGAGCTAAGAGGCTCCGAGGCGTGTACAGCGAGGGGCTCCTGCTACCTCTGATGGTTGGTGCGTCCAGTAGCTCCTACCTCAAGGTAGGCGACGACCTAGCTGCTAAGCTAGGCATCGTGAAGCACGAGGACAAGGTTCCGGATGCTTGGGGAAGCAACTCAACTTCGAACAGAGGCACCTCGGACCAGGACACCAACCCGGGCTGCATCCCGCACTACGACATCGAGCCCTACAAGAAGTACCGAGAGTTGATGGTCGAGGGCGAGCGGGTCGTCATTACGGAAAAATTACATGGATGCTGCTCTTCCTACTGCTTCGTCGTCGACAAGGGCTTCTTCGTGGGGTCGCACAACAAGTTCTGGCGGGACCCGGCCGCGAAGCTGACCGTCCGAGAGAAGCTCTATATCTTCTGGCGCAAGCTCGTTGGCAGGCCGCTACCGCCACGCACCGTAAAGCCGAATCTGTGGTGGCAAATCGCTAAGCAGTACGACCTACAAGCCACCCTCAGCGACGTCACGAACCAAGGGTACGCCATCTATGGTGAGGTTTTCGGACAAGTTCAAGATATTCGCTACGGAGCGGCACCTGGCCAAATCTGGCTCCGCGTCTTCGACATCTACGACACTGTCGGCAAGTGCTGGCTAGACTGGGATTCGGTTGTCTGGGCATGCGAGCATCTGCACCTCGACACGGTTCCGGTTCTCTACGACGGGCCCTTCAATGAGGAGAAGCTGGCATCACTGATTGAAGGTAAGAGCGTACTTGCAGACAACATCCGTGAAGGGGTTGTCGTGAAGCCGGCTGTCACCCGCATCGAGCCGCACTTCGGGCGAGTGATTTTGAAGTGCGTCTCACAAGCCTACCACCTTCGCAAGGGCAACACCACGGAGCTTCACTAGGAGAACATATGGATACGACGAGAATACTTAAGCAGCGCGAGGTTGTCACTAAGACGATGGTCACCGACGTCTTCGAGTGCCCGAGCCTCGACTTCACCGGGAGTATGAAGGTGGAAATCCTGGCCGAGAACGGACAGGTGTACCTGAACGGCGTGCTGTTGAAGGGCCTTCACGCTCTCCGCACGGAGCAAAGAGGAAACCCCAGCTACTGCGAGCCCTTCTACGTGCTGATTGACCTGATGACCCCGTCCGGAGACTGGCTATCTCTCAAGGTGGACAGCGTCGTCTATACCGATGGGTACGTTCCTTCCACAGCCAAGCTGGTGGAGACACTAGCGCCGTGAGCAAATTCGTCTCGCCACCAACCAAGACCGCTCTGTGCTATTGCAGGTTCTACGATAGGACCTTCCTGCGCACCTGCCTCCAGAAGACCGGGCACGAGACGGACCACTGCGACGACCGAGCGTCGAACGACGTGGTGTCGTGGAAGCTGGGCGAGGGGTGGTTCGACGTTTACACTGGGGAGCCTGTCGTCTACAACCCCGACAAAATTCTCGAACCGGTGGAGCTAGAACTACCAGAGGAACCGGTAGTGGTCGAGCCAACGGGGCCATTTAGAAACTTCTCTCCCCGTGTACGAGAGATGCTAGAGGCGAGAGCTAAGGTGGCTGCTGAGCAAGAGAAGGAGGGTAACACGCAGACCTTCCAGGAAGCTGTCGAGGCGGCAGGTGGGTAAGGGCGACATTCACAATCAGACTCACCGCTATCTACTGTGGCGGTACTGGGGCGACGGACCTAAGGTGCTGTTCGTCATGCTCAACCCAAGCATAGCCGACCACGAAACTGATGACCCCACCATTCGGCGCTGTATCAGCTTTGCCAAGTCATGGGGCTACGATGGCATCGAGGTGGTCAACCTCTTTGCTTATCGAGCGACGAAACCCCGTGAGCTACGCAAGAGCCTTAGTCCGGTGGGCGCCGACAACAACGAGATTATTCAACGGACAGTTGTTCGCAACATACGCGCGGGTGGTCGAGTAGTCGCTGCCTGGGGAGCGTGGGGTAGCCTCTTCGGCCGCGACCTAGAGGTAAAGCAGTTCATCACCCGCTACACGGACCTCTGGTGCATCCGCAAAACAAAGAGCGGGGCTCCGGGGCACCCGCTCTATCTGCCCGCGTCGCTGAGAGGTGAGGTCTACGCTACTTCCCAGGTAACTGAGCCGTCTGAGGTGGCTTCTCCTGAGCAGTCGTAGGCACACCTACGAGCCCAGCAGCTTGCGCGCGGTGCTCGGGCGAATCGGCCGAAGGGCACTCGCCAACGATTGTGGAGAGAGCATGTCCGTCGCCGCTCATTTTGCGGCCAGAACCCATTCCGTGCCAGGTTGCCTTGCCCGTGACTGGTTCTAAGACCTTCACCGAATTTGCCTTGGCCCCTACGCCGCGCGACCCCACCGGCAGTACGACCTTGTTTAGCGGACTGTAGGCCATGACGGTCTTGTCGCCTCGGGCCTGTGCGGCCTGCGTGCGGTGGCCGCCGTCGAGCACGGACCACAATTGCTTGCCCGGACCGACACGAGGGACCACAACGACAGGAGGCGCGGTGCACGCAGGCATAGAGGCGTAGTAAGCGATGGTCTTGGGGTTGCGCTCCGCGTCGCTGTCGATGTGCTTCACAGGCACTGGCCCCAACTGCCACTGCGGGTGCTGCCCCACCGACTCAGCCAACGAGTCGAGGAAGTCGTCGTCGCCCGTGCTGTCAGTGGCGCGCAGGTGCTTGACCACGTGGGCCGCGTCGAAGACAGACGCTTTGTCCAACGGAGCAGAGCCCTCGCCGATGACTCCGGAATCTTCCAGTGCCCCCAGTTTTGAATAGTATTGAGGGTCTTCCGCGAGGTGCTGCTTAGCGGTCAGTGCGGCCTGGTTCGCGTCGAGGTGTGGATGCTCCTTGGCTTCGTGCTGGAAGCCCTGAACGAATTCGTGAAAACGCTCATCCGAAGGAGACACTTCACCCTTGGTGACTGTGGAGTCATAGAGCTTGCGGAGCGCCTCCATGGGCGGCAGAGAGCGATTCGGGTCTAGCTCGACCTTGGACTCCTCCGCCTTCTGCATCGGCGGCGCTTCCTGGCCACCACCTTGAGGCTGAGCCTCTCCCGGGCCAGCCACGTGTTGCGCTAGAGCGATGAGTCCTTGCACCATCCCCATGACCGCGGCGTAGGCCTGTGGATTTGCAGCCTTCACTTGCTGCTCGAAGAAGGGGACCTGGGCCTTGAATTGGGTCAAGGCCTGGCCGATGGCCCCGAGGACCTCTTCTTCGGAGGGTTGACCCTGAGGAGCACCTTGCGGGGGCTGCTGTGGCTCACCAGGACTGCCTGCGCTAATACTTGGGCTCGGGGGAGGGCTCGGGGTCGCTGCGGAAGGCGAAAGCTGTCCTGAGGCAATCTGGGTAGCCTCTCCACCCTCTCGCTGGTTGTCCTCAGCCTTGGCCATGTCGTCGACTTCGTCGTCGCCCTCGTTCATGTTCTCGATGGCGTCTGCGTCCTTGTCCGAAACTTCGTCTAGCTCGCGCGCCTCGTCTGAAAGGTCTGGCGTGTAGAGAACAATCGAGGGTTGCCCGCCACGCTCCTCAGCAATACGTCGAGCCACGACCGCTTCAGAGGCCTCCGCACCAACGCCAATATGTAGGCGAGCTTCAGTGGCCTGCTCGTACTGCTCGACGATGGCCGGCAGTTCTTCTAGGTACTCGGCAGGAATTTGAGCAGACCAATTCGAACCCTCTTGCGAGAGCATTCGACCGTGAGAAGATAGTACGAAGCTCTCGATGATGCGATTAGCTGCCTCAAGCCCCTGAGATAGACGAGCCGCTTGCTCGCCCTTATCGTAGAGCAAAGCTCTCTCAATGTCTTGGTCGATATCGCAACTTGCGACGAGCACGAGTTCCATTTTGTTACTCCGGCTTCACAACGCTGAGGTGCCCGGTCTTCGGGACGGAGAGGACGGCTTCACGATTAGTCGGCATGCCGCGGATGGGCACCACGCTTGCTCGCTGCTGGCGCGACCTGGCCGCCTCAGTCAACGCGGCGCCAGTCGGCGCGTCCTCGATGGTGGCGCCTTGAATACCGAGCCCTTGAAGGTAGCTCATCAGCTTGCTCTTGGCGGCCGGTCCTACTCCAGCGAGGTCCGGCTTCTCCTGCCAATGCATGTTTGCTTGAGCCTGGCCCTTAGCCTCGTCTAGCTCCTTAGCGCATCCGCCGCAGTAGTTATTCTGCATCTCGACGGGCGTACGCTTCTTGCTGCAATTCGGGCAGGTGCTATCTTCACTCTTAGACAACTCGGTAGAAGACTTCTGGACTGGCCGAACCAAGAACTGGTCGTCCGAGTGGCCCTTGAAGGTGTAGACCTTCTTCTCAGCATTCTTGCCACGGTGCCGCTCAACTTCGGCAGGCACGGCGCCATTCGCGTCTAGGCCAAGCGCCCTCATGTGCAGCCCATACATTCCATGATGCTGCTGTGCGGACTCTTGGTCGCCAACAGCGTTTGAGGCTCGCATCCCGTCGATGTGATGGGCGGCAGCTTTCTGGTGACGCTCGGTACGGTCTTCGTCCTTGACCTTAGCTTCGGCGGACGCGCGGTCTAGGCCGTTGTGGAACTGGTGAATTGCTGAGCGTAGGTCGAGGTCGGCTGAGTGACCTTCATCGCGGACCGGATGACCTTGCCAGTAAATCGGAGGCTTCTTGGTAGCCATAGCTATGCCCCCTCAACTATATCGTGCAACAGGGCGACATCCTCTTTGGTCCAGAAATCGGCGTCCAACGTAACCGTGTAGCCGCCCGCATTAACGCTGTCTACAGAGGCATGTTTCGCCAAATCCCTCAAGCATTCGCACCCAGTAAATAGGTCCGAGCGCATCTGCGAAGACCCGCAGACTGAACACGGCGCGGAAGCTTGACTCAGAGTGAGCTTAGTGCTGAAACCCTTCTTCTTGGCTCGCACAGGCTGCT
>Ga0299915_10003117_pt1 | contig 12031 bp, 10 predicted proteins | sample RVTome_13_FD_200263 | JGI IMG/M metagenome (GOLD analysis project Ga0299915, IMG submission 200263) | Soil microbial communities from uranium-contaminated site in the Upper Colorado River Basin, Wyoming, United States - RVT92D227 (version 2) ...
GCTGCACAATCTGCCAGATATTGACTCCCTGGGACTCGGCTCTGAGGCGCGCCGCCAGACGGCTGTAAAAGAAGGGGGAGGGTTCGGGAATCGGCAGCACCCGGCGGATACGTCCGGGGAGCGTTACTATTGCGTATTCGCGCGCGCAGGATAAGCACGCAGCCAGATGAGCGTCGACCTCCTCCCGTTCCGATGTGATGAGATCATCGTCCGGAATCCGATCCAGCAATGTCCTGATCTTTCTGCAGTCCATCTTTTCAGTCCATCTTTTTGCCCACTCGTGCTTATTTACGCCCGTTCCTCTGAATTATTTCATTTTCAGATTTAGCCGGGGTGCGGCCGGCAGCCGATTTTCCCCGGCACAACCCGCTCGCCCGCAGCCGCAATACGCGAAAATCCTGGAGCGGCATAGCCGCAACCAAAGAAAAAGCAAACCGCAGCGGCGCAGAGCGCGCCGAGAAAACCTAGCGCGGCCTAACGGCCGCAACCCATTAAAAAGCAAACCGCAGAGGCACGGAGGACGCAGGGAAAACGCAGAGATTGGGGAAATAGGAAAACGAGGGTAGATGGCACGAGCTTTCCTGCTGCATGCGTGCACACCCTCCAGGGGGTAGCATGAGCTCGTTCAATCATCCCAGTGTATCTCTGCGCTCTCCGCGGCTCTGCGGTGAAAAAATTCTTGCCAAAAAGGCAAGAAATTTGGGCTTAGTATTACAGAGATTTGAGACACGGAAAAACGGGGGTGGATTGCACGAGCTTTTGCTGCCCCCGAAGGGTGCCCCGCGGCGCGGGTAGCAAAAGCCCGTGCCATCCACGCGCCGACCTTGCGGCTCCAGCATAATCCGCGTTCGTCGGTTTTTCCGCGTCCCGATTTCCTCGGTGCGCTCCGTGAAACTGCCTCTCGGCGGTGAAAAAATCCTTTCCCAGCGGGCAAGGATTTGGCTAGTAGTACATAAACTGTTTATCGTCAGTAAGATAGTTGGTTCCCGGCTTAAAGAATCAGCATGCAGTCGCCGTAGCTGAAAAATCGATAGCCCTCGCGGATGGCCTGCCGATAGCAGTCTCGCATCAATTCAAGACCGGCAAATGCGCAGACCATCATGAAGAGCGTGGATCGCGGCAGATGAAAGTTGGTCAGCAGTGCGTCGATCATGCAAAACTGATGGCCCGGGTATATGAACAGGCTGCTGTAGCCGGATGCCGGGGTGCCCGGTTCCCACCCGGTTTTTCCCAGGTGTTCGAGCACGCGGGTGACTGTCGACCCGACCGCAACCAATCGGCGCCCGGCGGCTCTGGCGCCGGCGATGCGTTGCGCAGCATCATCTCCGACCTCAAAGTACTCGGGCTCCATCCGGTGATCGGCGACCTCTTCGCAACGCACGGGCTTGAAGGTTCCATAACCGACATGAAGAAGGATTTCGCACATCTGGACGCCGTGTTTCGACAAGCGGTCGATTATTTCCCGCGTGAAGTGAAGTCCTGCGGTGGGTGCGGCCACCGATCCGCTGTGCCTGGCATAGACCGTCTGGTAGCGCGCCTTGTCCTCCGACAGGTCTTCGCGGTGATTGCGCCGGATATAAGGAGGGAGCGGGGGGCTGCCGATTTTTTCCAGTTCGGCCGCCAGGTTGGCGCACCCCTGGAAGCGCAGGATCCTGGATCCGTCCTCCTCAATCTCCAGCACGTCCGCGGTCAGGTGGCGGACCTGGAGCGCTCGCCCCGGCACAGCCTTGCGGGCCGGCCGGACCAGGGCCCGCCACACGAATTCCTCCTTCTGCTGAATCAGGAGGATTTCGATCTGTTCCTGCTGTCCGGGCCGGCGGGCCCGCAGGCGGGCGGGGATAACCCTGGTATGGTTGAGCACCAGCAACTGCTCGGGTTCCAGGAGGTCCGGCAGTTCTCGGAAAAAGCGGTGTGCGACCGTCCCTGACGACCGGCGGACGACCATCATGCGGGAGCTGTCGCGTTCGGGCAGCGGATGCTGCGCAATGAGGCGGTCGGGAAGGAGGAAATCAAAGTCGCTGAGCTTCATGGAGCAGCATGGCCGCAACCAAAGAAAAAGCAAACCGCAGAGGCGCAGAGTGCGCAGAGAGAACACAGAGATTTGGGACACGGAAAAACGCGGGTGGATTGCACGAGCTTTTGTTGCCTCCGAAGGGCGCCCCGCTGCGCCGGGCGGTCTTTGCCTGAGCCTCCCCGGGCAAGCGCGCCTGGTTGCGGCCTAACCATCCGATGCGACCGGTTCAACCGGCGCGCCTGCCCGGGGAGGCTCAGGCAAAGACGGCAGCAAAAGCTCGTGCCATCCGCTCGCCGACCTTGCGGCTCCAGCAGAATCCGCGTCCGTCGATGTTCTTCCGCGTCCCGATTTCCTCGGTGCGCTCCGTGAAACTGCGTCTTGGCGGTGACAAAAATCCTTTCCCGGCGGGCAAGGATTTGCGCGTTAGTAGTACGACGGATCATTCAGCGTTTGAACGGGAAAGCGCGAATCCGGGTCTGCCCCGACTGGCCGGCCCAGGTCCGGGATGCGTTTGCGGTTTTCGGCCGTCGGTCTTCTCGCCCGGGCTGGTGCAGCTGGGCCGCAAAATTGGCGCCAAACAGGATGATCAGGCTGGATGTGTACACCCAGATGAGCAGCGCAACAAAAGCGCCCGCCCTTCCGTAAACCTTCTGAGGGTCAAAAACGGGCAGCAGCCTGACGACCAGGTAGCTGGCGCCCTGCCACAGCGCGGCAGCCACCACGGCTGCTGAGATAGCCTCGGGCCAGAGCACCTTTTTATCCGGCATCAGTTTGTAGATGCAATAGAAGACTACAATGGAAATGAGAAAGCCGCTGGCCAGCAGGACCGACGACCATATCCAATTGATGATCTGGTCCTGCGCGAAGGCGGGGATCCGGTCGGTGGCGCGCCAACGCAAGGCCCCGACGGCGGCGGCGGCGCCGGCCGAGATCAGGAGCATTATCCCTCCCAGGACCATGAGCGCTATGCTCCGGATGCGGCTTTCCCAGAAAGTCCTGCGCTTTCGTACATGCCAGGCCCTGTTCAGCGCGTTTTCGAGTGCAATGAAGATCCATGTGGACAGCCAGAGTGCGGCAAAGGTGCATGAGAGGAGCAGCGCCGGGGAGGGAGCGGTGATCTCGGTCAGGTTGACGGCCAGGAAGCTCCGCGATCCCGGAAAAAGCGCGACGATGCTGTCGATGACCAGATCGTGCAGATCCAGCCATCCCAGAAAGGCATCCACGACGGCGATCAGGACCAGAATGGACGGGAACAGGGCGATCAGGGAAAAATAGGAAATGGAGCTTGCATCCCGGGGAGTCTCGACGTGAAGCATGGCGCGGGCGGCCCGCAGCAGGGCCCTCCCGATTTGCCCCGGAGAGGATATTCCGATCGACATGAAAACGAAGTCTAACGGCATTCCTTAAAGCTGTAAACAGAGAATATTCCCCAGCCGGCAGCCGTTGCCGTGCGGGCGCCGGTCTGGGGGCCTGCGGATGACATTTATTTCGTGTGTTTCGCCGATTCATGGCAAAATCTAGCCCGCATTTCTCTGCGGAATCAAGGTTCATCGGAAGGAAGGCACATGAGAGATTACATTCGCAAAATACTGGAGGAGATCGGAGAAGATCCGGAGCGCGACGGACTGAAAGACACGCCCGAACGGGTCGAGAAGGCGATCCGCTTTTTGACCAGCGGCTATGCGCACGGGGCGGAGGAGATCATCAACGGCGCTCTTTTCGATGTGAAGTACGACGAGATGGTGATCGTCTCGGATATCGATTTTTTCAGTCTGTGCGAGCATCACCTGCTCCCCTTTTTCGGGAAATGTCATGTGGCATATATCCCCCACCAGAAGGTGATCGGGCTGAGCAAGATCGCCCGGCTGGTCGAGATGTTCAGCCGGCGGCTGCAGGTACAGGAGCGACTGACCACGCAGATTGCACAGACCATTGAAGAGGTCATCAAGCCGCAAGGGGTGGGGGTGGTAATCGAAGCCCAGCACATGTGCATGATCATGCGCGGTGTGGAGAAGCAGAACTCGCGCGCCGTCACAAGTTCCATGCTGGGAAGCTTTCGGCGCCAGGAAACGCGCATGGAATTTCTGGACCTCATCTACAAAGGCAAATCATAGGAGCATCGGAGCATCGGAGCATCGGGATCGGACCTGGCGAAAGCTTTCAATTCCAGTATGTTACCCCCCTAATAGCTCTAAAAAATCGCCCTTACGCTTGATTTTGCCCGTGTCCTTTTCGCTTGCCCTTTCAATAATAATGTGGAAAATGCGCTTTCGATCCAACCCCTATGCCTTTGGTAATTTCCCTCCCTGATGCCAGGCTAAGTTCTTGAACCCGCAAAGGATACGCTCCGGGAGAGGCAGGGGTAAAAGCGCTTGACGATCGATAATCGCTATGATAATTTGTGCGTCTCTTTTTTCTGGCACGCTCTGATTCTGTTGGCTCTGCCTGCAGGGTAGCGTATCCCCAAGGAGTTTAGGACTAATGATCAGTCTGGATGGGTCCGTCATTCCGGCCATAATAATATTCCTGACGCTGGTCGTGGTCCTCAACTACACGTTATTCCGTCCTCTATTGCGGGTGCAGGCGGAGAGAGAAGGCCGGACTTCCGGCTCGGTCGCGCAGGCGCAGAGCCGGATGCAGCATTACGAGGCATTGTTCAGCCAATATCAGGCCTCAATTAAGAACGCCCGGATGGAGGGCTATCGGCTGCAGGAGCGGGCGCGTGCCGATGCGCTCAAAAAGCGCGGCGATGCTCTGGATCAATCCCGCAATAAGGCCGAGGAGTTGGTTGCGGAGTCTCGCGAATCGATCCAAAACCAGGTACAGGCGGCCAAAGTGCAGCTGGGTGAGGACGCCCAGGAAATGGCCCGCAATATTGTGACGACGGTCCTGCACCGGTCCGCTTGAGTCCGACGGCCAACGGCTGGCGGACGGAGCGCAAAGCGGCCGGTCACTGGGCTGTCTTGGCGGAATAGCGATGATGATTCTTCGCAAGCATTTGCTGCCCGCATATCTATTGGTCACCGCACTCCTCCTTTTTCCCTGCACGGCGCTTGCCGCCGAGGGGAGCGAGGATCGATGGGGGCTGTGGTTCGGCTTGGGGCGTTTTTTCAATCTGGCGCTGGTGGCTGCCGTTATCTTCTGGGCGGCCCGCAAACCCCTGGCCAATTTCTTCGCGAACCGGTCCGAATCCATCCGGAGGCAGCTGGCCGAGGCACAGGAGGCGCGCCTGGCAGCCGAGGCCAAACTGGCGGAGATCGAGGCGCGCATGAGCCATTTGGATGACGAAATGCAGGCGATCAAGCTCAACGCCGAGAAGGAAGCCGAGCAGGAGCACCGGAGGCTGATCGCCGAGGGCAAGAGGGATGCCGAGAAGGTACTCGAGAGGGCGCGCCAGGAAATCGAGGGCATGACGCGTGCGGCGCAGACCGAGCTGAGAAAGCATGCGGCGGAGCTGGCCCTTCAGTTGGCCGAAGCGCGGATCCGGAGTGAGATCAGCGACGAGGATCGCAGACGGCTTTTCGACGGCTTCGTGACCAGAGTGGGGGCCGGGCAATGATATCGTCAGCAGTGTTCGCCCGTTATGCGCGGGCTTTGGCGGACGTCGCGGTTGAAATGGGGCAGGCGGCGGCCGTGGAGCGCGACCTGCAGTTGTATGGGGAGATTTTTCGCGCGGTGCCGGACCTCCTGACGGCATTCGACAGTCCTGCAGTTCCGCGCGACGCCAAGGAGAAGCTGCTGTCGGAGCTTCTGGACCGCTATCCCGTGTGCCAGATCAGTTCCAACTTTCTGCGGGTGCTGCTCGGCCACTATCGCCTGCGCTACTTTCACGAAGTGCAGCGCCAGTATGTCAAGACTGTAAACGATCGCAAGGGGATCGTCACCGCCCAGGTCAGGTCGGCGGCGCTGCTCACCGGCGGCGAACTGACAGTCCTGCGGGAGCGCCTCGCCCGGGCCATGGGCAAAGAGGTGACGCTTGAGATTCAGGCCGACGCCGAGCTGCTGGGGGGCCTGATAGTCCAGATCGGAAGCACCGTTTACGACGGCTCGGTCCGGAGCCATTTGGAGGAAATGCGGCGCAGCCTCATCGGCGGTTAGGCGCAAAGCGCCTGCAGCCGCGCCATAAACCCCGGGCGGCGCCGCGAAGTGCGGATGGCAACCAGTCGCAACGAAGGGCGGCATTCAAGTCATAACCCGGACAAGCTGGAACCAAATAAATGCTTTATGCATGCGGCACGAATATCAGATGGGCAAAGGCCCCAAGCTTTCAGCCGCCAGCACTCAGCTATCAGACTTTCCATGAAAGCGCGCAGCATTTCTGCTACCGGTGCTAGCTGAATGCTGATGGCTGACAGCTGATAGCCTTGTGGCCTTTGGATGCCAAGCCACTCAGATCCAGTGACTGACGGCACACAAGGCGTGCCATCAGTCACTAACATACTGCAGCAAGAGGGATACCAGACATGCAGATAAGAGCCGACGAGATCAGCAAGATTCTGCGGGAGCAGATCAAAGATTATCAGGCCGGCGTGGTTGTAAGCGAGGTCGGCACGATCATTTCGGTCGGCGACGGCATTGCGCGCATTCACGGGCTGGACAGTGTCATGGCCGGCGAGTTGCTCGACTTCCCGCACGACGTCAAGGGCATCGCGCTCAACCTGGAAGAGGACAATGTGGGCGCGGTCCTGTTTGGCGAGTACACCATGGTGGGAGAGGGGGATACCGTGCGGCGGACCAGCCGGATCATGTCCGTGCCGGTGGGCCCCGCGCTGGTGGGGCGTGTGGTGAACGCTCTCGGCGAGCCCCTCGACAACCGCGGCCCGGTCTCAACGACCGAGTTCGCGCCCATCGAAAGACTGGCCCCGGGCGTGATCGATCGCCTGCCGGTGAAGGAACCGCTCCAGACCGGCCTTAAGGCGATCGATGCCATGATTCCCATCGGGCGAGGGCAGCGCGAGCTGATCATTGGAGACCGGCAGACCGGTAAGACGGCCATTGCCATCGACACCATCGTCAATCAGAAGAACACGGATGTGATCTGCATCTACGTGGCCATCGGGCAGAAGCGCTCTACGGTGGCGCAGGTGGTTAAGACCCTGAACGACTATGATGTGATGGACAAGACCATCGTCGTTTCGGCGTCGGCCTCGGACCCGGCAACCATGCAATATATCGCCCCTTACTGCGGCTGCGCCATGGGCGAGTACTTCCGCGACCGGGGGCAGCATTCGCTGGTAATATACGACGACCTCTCCAAGCATGCCGCCGCCTACCGCGAGATTTCGCTTTTGCTCCGCCGGCCGCCCGGGCGCGAGGCATTCCCGGGCGACGTATTCTACTTGCACTCGCGGCTCCTGGAGCGCGCTGCCAAGTTGAACGAACGGAACGGCAGCGGTTCGCTCACCGCCCTGCCGATCATCGAAACCCAGGCCGGGGACATTTCGGCCTATATCCCGACCAACGTCATTTCGATCACCGACGGCCAGATCTTTCTGGAGAGCGATCTCTTTCATGCCGGCATCCGTCCGGCCATCCATGTCGGAAACTCGGTCAGCAGAGTGGGCGGAAACGCCCAGATCAAGGCGATGAAACAGGTGGCCGGCACGCTGCGTCTCGAACTGGCCCAGTACCGCGAGCTGGCCGCCTTCGCGCAGTTCGGCAGCGACCTGGACAAGGCCACCCAGGCGCAGCTGGCCCGCGGCGAGCGCCTGACCGAGCTGCTGAAGCAGGATCAGTACCAGCCGCTGGACGTGATCAAGCAGATCGCAATCATCTTCGCCGGCACGCAGGGATTCACCGACGATCTGCGCGTGCATGAAATCGAGCGCTTCGAGAAAGAGCTGTATCATTTCCTGGATACAACCCAGGGCTCACTCATGCAGAAGATCGCGGCCGAAAAATCGCTCAGCGATTCGCTGAGAAGCGAACTGCTCTCGGTCCTGAAGGAATTTAAGGAGAGGTACTCGGCCGGAAGAGCCGGAACCCGATAGGCAGCGGACGCCATCATGCCGAACATTCGCGATATCCGACGGCGCATCCGGAGCGCCAAAAACATCCAGCAGATCACCCGGGCGATGAAGTTCGTATCCGCCGCCCGGCTGCGCAAGGCCCAGGACCGGGTGATAGCCGCGCGGCCTTACGCGAGCCAGATGCTGGCCGTTCTGAACAGCTTGGCCGTGCGCGCGCCTCAGGATTCCCATCCTCTGCTCGCGCAGCGCGGGAACCAGAACGTCGAACTCCTCATCATCACCGCGGATAAAGGACTGTGCGGGGCGTACAATACCAACATCATCCGCAGCGCGCTGGAGTTCATCTCCCGGCACGAGGAAAGCCGGATCGAGCTCAACGTCCTGGGGAGGCGCGCCAGGGATTTCTTCCGGCGCAGGCCCTACCCCGTCCGGCATGAGGCCGTCAACGTCCTGCACAAGCTCAGCTTCGCCGGTGCGGCTGCGATCGCCCGGGACGTCATCGAGGAGTTCGGGAAGGGTGAGATCGATCAGATCTGGCTGGTCTACAACGAGTTCAAATCTGTTGTTCAGCAGCGCGTCGCGGTGGAACCGTTGCTGCCGATCCGGCGCCTGGAGGTCGCGGACGTCTTCAATCGCCTGGACTATCTGTACGATGAGCCTCCGGATCTCATATTCAACAACCTGCTGCCCCGCCATGTCGAAACCCAGATTTTCCGGGCCTTGCTCGAGGCCGCCGCCTCCGAGCACGGCGCGCGCATGACCGCAATGGATGCGGCCACCAACAACGCTGCCGACATGATCGACAGCCTGACGCTTTACGCCAACAAGGTACGGCAGGCGGGCATCACGAAGGAGCTTATTGAAGTTGTCAGCGGCGCCGCCGTTATCGGGAAATAGTCCGGCCGCAGCGCGCGCTGATTGGAGATGGTTGCGGATTTCGGATTGCGCGCAGAAGCGGATGTTCCTGTGATCGTTCGTGTTGCCTTAGTACAGCATTCCAAAAATTCGCTGATGTGTTTTTCGACAGGATAACAGGATTCAAATGAATTGTTCCGAGCGGCAATTGCCCTCTTTTTCAACTGCATATTTCTTGTGTGCGCATCCCGTGGCTTGCCTGCGGGGTCTGTTGGCTGTCGGCAAGGACCGAATCATGTTGATCCTGTAATCCTGTCAAAAAGATACATCACCGTATTTATGGATAAAGGGACTCAGGTCGAGTTCCGGTGCATGGCAGATGCTCGAGTGGAAGCTCCCGTTTACTGGGGGAGCCGATCCGAAATCCGCAATCGATGCAGCACTATCGCAGAGGGGAGAACGAATGGAAAACGTCGGGAAAGTGATCCAGGTGATCGGACCGGTCGTGGATTGCGAGTTTGACGAAAAGCACCTTCCTCCGATTTACAACGCCGTGGTCATCGAAGGCGAGTCGGCCGGCGGCCATATCCATGTCACAACGGAAGTGCAGCAGCACCTGGGCGAGAGCCGCGTGCGCTGCGTTGCGATGCAGCCGACCGACGGCATGGTGCGCAGTATGAAGGCGATAGACCTGGGAAAACCGATTGAGATTCCCGTCGGACGCGGCACGCTCGGGCGCGTCATGAACGTAATCGGGCTGCCGGTCGACCAGTTGGGCCCGATCACTGCCGACCAGTTCTTTCCCATCCACCGTCCTGCCCCGACCTTCGACGAGCAAAGCACGGAAACCAAGATGCTGGAGACCGGCATCAAGGTCATCGATCTCCTGGAGCCTTATGTGCGCGGCGGAAAGATCGGCCTGTTCGGTGGCGCCGGCGTGGGTAAGACGGTCATCATCATGGAGCTCATCCACCGCATTGCGACCCACCACGGCGGTTTTTCCGTGTTCGCCGGCGTGGGCGAGCGCACGCGCGAGGGGAACGACCTGTGGCTCGAGATGAAGGAGTCCGGAGTTATTGAGAAGGCCGCCCTGATCTACGGCCAGATGACCGAGCCTCCGGGCGCCAGGCTGCGGGTCGGGCTGACGGGACTCACCGTGGCTGAGTACTTCCGCGACGTCGAGAATCAGGACGTGCTGCTGTTCATTGACAACATATTCCGCTTCACCCAGGCCGGTTCGGAGGTCTCGGCACTTCTCGGCCGGATGCCCTCGGCCGTCGGTTACCAGCCAAACCTGGCCACGGAAATGGGGGAGCTGCAGGAACGGATCACGTCGACCAAGAACGGCTCTATCACCTCCATTCAGGCAATTTACGTCCCGGCCGACGATTACACCGATCCGGCGCCGGCCACCACCTTCTCGCACCTGGATGCCACGACCAACCTGGAGCGAAAAATCGCCGAACTCGGCATCTATCCGGCTGTGGACCCGCTGGCATCGACTTCGCGTATCCTGGATCCGCGGGTCATCGGCGAAGATCATTACAGCGTTGCGCGGGAGGTCAAACGCATCCTTCAGCGCTACAAGGACCTGCAGGATATTATTGCCATTCTCGGCATCGATGAGCTGAGCGAAGAGGATAAGCTGACCGTCAGCCGCGCGCGCAAGATACAGAAGTTCTTGTCGCAGCCTTTCTTCGTTGCGGAGCAGTTCACCGGCATTCCGGGCAAATTCTCGCCCATCCAGAACACGATTGAGGATTTCCGGGGCATCTGCGAAGGCAAGTACGACCATATCCCGGAGCAGGCCTTCTGGATGGTGGGCGGGATTGACGAGGTTTTGGAGAAGGCCAAACAGTTGGCGGCCGCCTAGTGCCTTACGGCACGTTTTGTGTGCCGGAAGGCACTAATTTCAAGGTCACGTTGTATCGAATGGCTGCAAAGCTGTCAGCTATCAGCTGTCAGCATTCAGCACGCCCTGATCGCCGGCAGGCTATGTGTTCTCACCGACGAGTCGGAGGCCGACGACAGCAGCAGGACCGGAGTTACTGCCAGGCTCGCAAAGCCGCTCTCCGGTTCCGGACCATCCGTATGGGGAATTGAGCTATGGCATTGCCGCAGCATATTCACCTGGAGATTGTGACGCCCGAACGACGGCTGTTCAGCGGCAGCGTCGACGAAGTCACCGTGCCCTCAACTCAGGGTTACCTGGGCATCCTTCCCGGCCATGCACCTCTGCTGGCCGAGCTGGGAGTGGGGAATATCAGCTACAAAACGCAGGGCCGAGAGGAGTTCCTGTTCTGCAGCTGGGGCTTCGTCGAGGTGCTGCCGGAGCGGGTCATCGTTCTCGCCCAGGGCGCTGAGCTCGCCTCTGAGATCGATGTCAACCGCGCCGAGCAGTCCAGAGCCAGAGCCGATCAGCGCCTGCACTCCAAGGACAGCGGCATCGATTTTGTCCGGGCGGAGGTTGCCCTGCTCAAATCGATGGCCCGCCTCGAAGTGGCAAAACGATACCAGGCCCGCCAAAATATCCGGCCACAATAGTCCCCGGATCTGCCCGGGTTTCCTACTTGGATGCGGTGCGCACCCCGGCCAGCCGCGCCTGGGCTTTCTTGTAGACCTTGTCTATTCCGATGATGGTATTGTTGTGCAGGGCCCGGTAGAGCTTCTCCAGGTACTCCTTGGCTTCATCCTGGAACTGGCCCTTGAGCAGCTCGGTGGCTGCGAAGGAAATCTGAGCCTCCTCGATCAGCTCCATTTTCCACTGCGACAGGCCGATGTAATAAAATCCGCTGTCTCGGACTTCTGCCCTGAGCGCTTCTTCGAGAGCGGCAATGGCCTGGGCGTACTTCTTGGCCTCGTAATGATTCATCGCGATGGTAAAGTTGCAGTGCCAGCGGATCGTGTTGGAGACCTTCTGCCAGTCCGCTTCGGCGGCAGTGTCGGGTTTTTTCGCCGCAGCGAGCGATTTGAGCGTAAGCCGTGCGTATTCGGCCGCCTTGGCGAGATTCTTTTCGCCCGCGTACTTGTCCATCAGGTCCATCCGCAGCTTGAAGTCGCCCGCGTACTCCGGATACTCGAAAATCTTCCCCATCCATTCCAGATATTTGGCCTCGTCGGCGGTCGCTTTATAGGCCGCGGCAATCTCGAAAGCAAGGGAGCCCGTGGGTTTCACGGCGTAAATCTTGAGCGC
>Ga0299915_10003119_pt1 | contig 12028 bp, 8 predicted proteins | sample RVTome_13_FD_200263 | JGI IMG/M metagenome (GOLD analysis project Ga0299915, IMG submission 200263) | Soil microbial communities from uranium-contaminated site in the Upper Colorado River Basin, Wyoming, United States - RVT92D227 (version 2) ...
GAGCGCAGCTCCCCCTCCAGGCGGGCCAGGGCGGCGGCAGCCTCGTTGCTGGGGCGGAGAAGCGCCTCCCGCTCCTGCTGGAACAGGGAGTTGGCCCGCGCCAGGTGCTGGCCCACCTCCTGGGCCTCCCTCGCCTCGGCCAGCAGCCCATCGCGCTCCTCCTCCAGATGCGCTGCCTCCCGGGCGAAGGAGCGCTCCTGCTGGTGCAGGCCGGCCTGGGCGCTGATGAGGCCCCGTAACTCGCCCCTGAATTGGGCCAACCGCTGCTGCCGCTGGGCCAGCGAGTCCTGCAGCCGCAGGCGGTGCCCCAGCAACTCCTCGCCCTCGCGGTTGAGGCCGGCCAGGGCCGATTCTGCCTGGCGGAGGCGGTCCCGCAGGGACTGCGCCTCTCGCTCGGTGATGGCCTGGGAGCGCTGGATGCGATCCATCTCCTTAGGGATGGACTCCAGGTCCCGTTCGTAGCCCAGGACGAAGGGTCGGCTGGCCTGGACCTGGGGCTGGCCACCGGTGATGGCGCCCCAGGAATGGAACACGACCCCATCTAGGGTAGCCACGGTGCCCAGGCCGCGTCGCAGGACACGAACGGCGGTGGCTGTGTCCTGGACAACGATGGTGCGGCCCAGGAGGGCATTGACCAGTTTTTCATACTGCGGGGGGTACTTCACCAGTTGGGAAGCGATGCCCAGGACACCCTTCTCCCGCATGAGGCGCAAGGGGTAGACCTGCTTCAGGCTGTCCATGGGCAGCACGGTGACCCGTGGACCCCGCTGAGCAACCAGGGATTGGATCGCAGTGATGGCATCAGCCTGGCGCTGGAAGACAAAGGCTTCCAACTGGTCGGCTAGGGCGGCGCCGATCGCTTCCTCCAGACCGTGAGGGACACGAAGGACCTCATAGACGGTGGCCAGGGCGCCTTCGAGGGTTACCGGCGTCTCCATCTGGGTGGCCTGCAACTGCTTCTGGGCCTCGCCGATGACCTTCAGGCGGGCCTCCAGGGCCTCCAGTTTGCCCCGGCGGGCGTTCTGGTTCGCCTCCACCTTGGCCAGGGCCTGGCGAAGCTCCTGAACCTCCAGCTCCAGGGTCTGGCGGCGGGTCCCGCTGCTGGAAGCTTCCGCCCCCAGTTGGGTCTCCTGGGCGCGACAGCCCCGCAGGACGCGCAACTCCTCCGCCATCTGGTTCACGAGAGAGCGCCGGCGGGTATCCAGGCGGGCCGCCTCGCGCTCTAGGTCCTGCCGCGTACGCGCCAGGCGCTGGATGCGGGCCTTCAGTTCGGCGGCGGCGGCGGCCAGGCGCTTGCTCTTGGCTTCGGCTTCGATAGCATGACCCTGGGCAGCGTGGAACTCCCGGTCCAGGGCGGCCAGCTCCCCCTGGCGACCTTCCAGGGCCTGCCGGGCGGCGGTCACCGCCTGTTCTAGCTCTCCGCGGCGGGCGTTGTCGGTGACCAGGGCAGCCCTGATGCGCTGGCGCTCAGCCTCTACAGCGGCTATCTCCTCTTCTAATCCCTGCCGTCGAGCCTCCAGAATGGTCCATCGATCCTGGGCCACGGCCAGGCGGCGCTCTAGCTCACGCAGCCGCTGCTCCAAACAGTCGCGGTCGGCGGTGACGGCGGCGGCAGCCCTGCGCTGTTCATCCATCTCAGACGAGACGTCGGCCAATTCCCGCTGGCAGGTGTTCAGGGCCACCTTGGCTTGAGTGAACTCAGCCTGGGCCTGGTCGTGGGCGGCCCGCGCCACGGCCAGGGCCTCCTGGCCGTGGCGCCACTGATGGCCGTAGTAGACGTGCAGAGCCTGGGTTAGCTCCCGCGACAGCCGCGCGTGCTCGCTGGCCCGTTTGGCCTGACGCTCCAACTGGCTCAGGCGGGGCGCGATCTCCCGGACAAGGAGCTTGATCCGCTCCACGTTCTCATGGGTGGCCGCCAGCTTGCTGTGGGCTTCCTCAATTTTGAGGCGGTAGCGCCGGATATCGGCAGCTTCCTCGATGAGCTGGCGGCGCTCCTCGGCCCGCAGGTTGAGGACACTCTCCACCAGCCCCTGGCCGATGATGGCGTAGGAGTTCTGGCCAGCGTTGGCCTGTGCCAGCAGGCCCTGCAGGTCCCGCAGGCGAACGCGCTTGCGGTTGATGAGGTATTCGCTCTCGCCGGAGCGGTATCCGCGGCGGGAGATAGCCACCTCGCGGAAATCCAGGGGCAACCAGCCATCGCTGTTGTCTAGGGTCAGGGTGACTTCCACCTTGTCGGCAGGAGGTCTCTTGCCGGAGCCGGCGTAAATGATGTCTTCCAGCTTGCGGGCGCGGAGGAGACGCCCAGACTGTTCGCCCAGGACCCAGCGTAGGGCGTCGGCGATGTTGGACTTGCCGGAGCCGTTGGGGCCGACGATAGCAGTGATGCCCTGCCCGAACTCGAAGGCGGTGCGGGCAGCGAAGCTCTTGAAACCGCGAACATCCAGCCGTTTCAGGTACACTGTACTTTAGTCGCTAGTCCGTCGCGTCGAGGGTTTCCAGCGCCTGGCGAGCGGCGTTAAGCTCGGCCTGTTTCTTGCTGTGGCCCTGGCCGCGGCCCATGACCTGGCTCCCTACCAATACCTCCACTGTGAACAGCTTGGCATGCTCCGGCCCCTGGGAAGAGATAAGCTGGTACTGGGGGGTCTGCCGCCAGCGTGTCTGAGCCACATGCTGGAGCTGCGATTTGCTGTCGGCGGTGGCGCCGCGAACAGCGACCTCCTCCAGATCGGCCTTCAGGAGTTGCAGAACCAAGCGGCGGGCCCGGGCCAGACCGCCGTCCAGAAAGGCAGCGCCGATGAGGGCCTCTAGGGCGCCTGCTAGGTTGGAGGAGCGGTGGCGGCCCCCGGATAGCTCCTCGCCACGGCCCAGGATGAGATAATCGCCCAGGCCTATACGCTGGGCGGCTCGGACCAGGGTGTCCCAGCGGACCAAGACGGCGCGGATCTGACTCAGCTGGCCCTCACTGAGGGCGGGGAAATCCCGGTGCAGCTTCTCGGAGATGACCAGCCCCAAGACGGCGTCGCCCAGGAACTCCAGCCGCTCATTGGACTCTAGCTCCTCTGCAGGCGCCTCGTTCAGGTAGGAGCGATGAAGGAGGGCTAGCTCCAGGAGGCCAGGTTCGCGAAACGTTACGCCCAGGGATTGCTGAAGCTCCTGCGGTGACCTGGACTTTGTCACCATGTTGATCCTAACCATACTCCAAAAATCATCCTCGGTGATAAATAGGGCCGCCCGGAAGCGGCCAACTCGCCAGCTATCATAAGCGCCGCCCCTCGGGCTTGTCAAGGCAACCGGTTATAATGGGCTTGGCCAAAGCATGAAGGACCCTAAACTTATCGACAAACTAACAGGCTGCCTCCCCGAAGCCGCGCATCACGCCCTTGAGGCGCTGGCCCGCCTGGCCCAGGAGCGGGGGCTGGTACTCTATCTAGTGGGCGGGCCGGTGCGCGACCTGCTCCTGGATGCTTCGACCCTGGACCTGGACCTCGCTATCGAGGTGGATGCCCGTCCTCTCGCCCGCCAGCTTGCTGCCCTTATGGCTAGCCACTGGGTAGAACACCCCGCCTTCCTCACGGCTACGGTCAAGGGCGGAGGCTTCTCCATAGACCTGGCGACGGCCCGCTCTGAGGCCTACCCGCACCCAGGCGCACTGCCCAAGGTGCGCCCCGCCTCTATCCGAGAGGACATGCTGCGGCGGGACTTCACCATTAACGCCATGGCCTTGACCCTGACCGGCTCGCAGCGGGGCGAGTTGTTGGACCCCTGTGGCGGGCAGGCCGACCTGGAGGCCGGCCTGGTGCGGGTCTTGCACGAGGGCAGCTTCATGGATGACGCTACCCGCATCCCGCGGGCGCTCCGCTACGCGGTGCGCTTCGGGTTCCGCCTGGAGGAGCAGACCATGGCCTGGCTTAGGCGAGATGTCGGCTACCTGGAGACGATCAGCGGGGCTCGCCTACGCCAGGAGATCTCCCGCATCCTGCAAGAGGTGGAGCCGGAACGCGCGCTGCTGCGGCTTCAAGAGCTGGCGGTGCTGCCTACCATCCACCCCTCCCTCTCCTTCGACGGTCACCGGGCGCGGGCTCTGGCAACGCTGCGCCGCCTGGCGCCTGAGGCGATGCCTGCGGCCGCCTGGCCCCTTCTCGCCTGGGACCTCCACGAAGGCGAGGCGGCTGCCCTGGCTGGCCGTCTGACCCTCACCAAGCCCCAATCGCAAGCGGTCTGTGCTCTCCCCCGATTGCGCGCCCTGGAGCCTTCCCTCCGTCAGCCGTCACTGAAGCCGAGCCAGGTGGTCGCCATGCTGTCGCCTTACCCCTCCCCCGCCGTCTGGGCCCTGGCGACGGCCACCGCCTCAGATGCTGTCCGCCAGCGCTGCCTTGACTATCTGCGGCGGTGGCGTTATGTCAAGAGCTTTCTGGACGGTCATGCCTTGCTGGGGCTGGGCGTGCCGCCTGGCCCGGCGGTAGGAGAGATGCTCAGCCGCCTGAAAGCATCCAGACTAAACAGCGAGGTGAGGTCGCGAGGGGAGGAAGAACGACTGGTGCGCTCGCTGCTGGCGCACCGCGCCGCCGAAAACCAGACCGACCGTGACTGAAGCCTCGATCTGCCCCACGGACGTCCCGCCTGCTTCTCCTGCCTACCCGGCCCTCGGATGAGCCGCCGGTGGCGACGGGACACCGGTGCTGGATAAGCAAGGATTCTTCGCTGCGCTCAGAATGACGCAGCTCGCGCTGTCACCCTGAGCGCAGCGAAGGGTCTCCTGTGGTCCCCCACTTGTCGTAGGCAAACAAGGCTTTGTCGAGTTCACGAAGGCTGACACCGAGGCGGCCGGAAAGCTCTCGCATGGTAGCGACATACTCTTGCCACGCGTTGTCGCTAGCATCGTCCACGTCCCTATTCCACATCCCTGCCTTTTTCAGGGTGGTCCGCGCGTGGTAGTCAAAGATCGGGAACTGGTCAGGATGCAGGTAGTGCAATATCGCCGCAGCAACGGCAACGCCGACGCCCTTGAGCCCCTTCAGGATGTGCAATTTGAGCAGCTCGTCGGAAGCCTCGTATGCTGACTTTGTCGCCTCCTTGACCGAAACCTCGTCGTTCTTCTCGTAATTCTTCATTTGCCGCTGACTTTTCCAATGTCCAAGGCGAACGAAATACTGCTTGTTCAGGTATTTTGGCTCAGGAAGGCCGCTGAGCCATTGCCTAATGGCCATTTCCCCCGCAGCGGCCCAGCCGCCTCTAAACCGGTTGTCGTATTCGTCGCACCACCGTTGCACGAATTCGCGCGATATGTCCAGCACGATAGGCACCTTCTCTCCTCGCGGAGTAATCATCCTTCTCGGTCGCCTGTTTGAACGCTCACGCCTGCGCGAACCGCCCGATCAGCGCCGCTATCGCCTTCGTCCCCCGCTGGAAATCCTCGATGCGGATGTTCTCATTCGGGGCGTGGATGCGGGCGCCTGGGTAGCCGATGCCGCAGTCGGCGTTGGGCAGACCCAGGATGCCGACGAATGGGTAGAGGGGCCCCGTCCCGGCCATGGTGGGGACTATGACGGGAGCCTTACCGTAGGCCTCTTGCACGGCCTCCCTCACTACCCGGACGAAGGGATGGGTGATGGGGGTGCGGGCTGGCCGTTCGGCGCTGAGGAGGCGCACCTGGACGTCGGGAAAGCCTTGGAGATCTAGGTGGCGCAGCAGCTTCACCAGGATGTCATCGGGGTTCTGATCGGGCACCAGGCGGAAGTCCATCTTGGCCCGTGCCCGGGCCGGAAGAACGGTCTTCGACCCCTCACCCTCGTAGCCTGAGGAGAGCCCATCGATTGTGGCGGTAGGCTCGAACAGGTGGCGCAGCCGGTAGTCCAGGCCGCGCACGCCCATCAGCGCTTCCCCAACGCCGTAGCTCTTGAGGGTCTCCTCTGCTTCATCGGGCATCGCTTCCACGGCGGCCTGCTCTTCAGGCGTTGGCGGGCAGACGGCGTCATAGAAGCCATCGATGCGGACGCGCTCGTCTGGCCCTTTGATGGTGGAGAGGGCCCAGGCCAGCCGCCAGGCGGCGTTGGGCAGCACTGTGCCGTAGGAGGAGTGAGCGTCGCGGCCGATAGTGTTGGACTCCAGTTCCAGGTAAAGGAGACCCTTGACTCCCAGGCTGACCTCAGGGACGTCCTCGCAGTTGACACCGCCGCCTTCCCAAAGGCAAGCGTCGGCAGCCAGGAGCGCCCTCTGCTCCTGCACGAACTCCTCCATGTGCGGGCTGCCGATCTCCTCGTCTCCCTCGATGCAGAACTTGAGGGTGCAGGGAAGCCCGCCATGGACCTCTCGCCAGGCGCGGATGGCACCCACCCGGGCGGCGATGTTGCCCTTGTTGTCGGAGATGCCCCGGCTGTAGAGCTTGCCGTCCCGCAGGGTGGGCTGGAAGGGGGGCGACGACCACAGCCCCAGCGGCTCCGGCGGCTGCACATCGTAGTGGTTGTAGAAGAGGAGGGTCTTGGCGGAGGCGCCACGGAGCTCGGCGTAGACCACCGGGCAGCCCCTCTGGGGCCCTTCGACTCCGCTCAGGGCAGGCTTGGGGAGGATCCGGGTCTGGAAGCCGAGCCCCTGGAACAGGCGAACGAGATGCTCCGCTGTCTCCCGGATGGCCTGGCCCTGGGCGCTGACGCTAGGGAGCTTACATAGCTCTGTAAGCTCAGCGATAGACTCGTTCAGGTGACCGTCTATGTAGCGGTAGATGTCCTGCATGGTTCCTCTCCTCCTAACTTCACGTGGCTTCCGTGTCTCTACTTCACGATCATCCCCATGATAGCGCTGCCCGGACGGGCCTATCGCTTTAAGAGCTGATGTCTCGCCGTTGGAAAACCGAAAAAGCGATGACCACGAAGGCTAGGCAATAACCGCCAACAACCAGCGCGGCGGTGGTAGGATCCGGCAGGTCCCTGCGCGTGGGGTCTCGGAAGGCAAAGCTGAAAAAGTCAACATCGCCGATGCGATTGGCAGCCAGGATAGCGCTGACGTTGTGTCCCGGGAAGAAGGCGCGGGCATCGGCGGCGTGCCCGCCGATGCCCGCCAGAATGCTCAGGACGATGGCCTCGACGAACACGTACACCAGGGTGCCGGCCACCCCCAGGGTGGTGGAGCGCCCCACCACGGATAGACAGAACGCCAGGAGCACATACGGCAGGACGCCGTAGGCGGCGCGCAAGACCATGAGGGCCACCTCGGGGAGCGAGGGGCCGCCGGGAACATCCAGGGTGATCGGATGGTCGGTCAGAGCCGTGGCGATAGCCGAGAAGGCAAGGCCGATGCCGAAGGCTAGAGAGAAGCCGATTCCACCCACTACGGACATGGCCACCAGTTTGACTGTCAGGTATTGGCTGCGGCTCTGGCCCCGGATGATGGCCTGGCGTACAGTGCCCCAGCTGTGCTCGGTGCCCACGGAAGAGGCGACCAAGATGCCTAGGAGGATAGCGCCCCAGAACTGCGCGGTGCCCAGGAAAGCGGGCAGGGACCAGGGCAGGGCGAAGCTTTGCAGGGCCTCCTGCCGTTGAAACGGATCGTCTGCATTCCGCCATGTGAGATACCCGGCCAGGAATATGTGGAGGGCCAGAATAGCTGCCATGGCCAGGAGAAGAACGTAGGGCATCCAGCGCTTGCGTATCTTCAGCAGCTCAGCGGCCAGCACGTTAGCTCTGGGCCTGCTCCTCACCGGTAACCTCCAGGAAGAACTCCTCCAGGCTGCTGTCGCGCGGCCGCAGCTCGGCCAGGTATATCTGGTGTTCAGCCAGCGCACGGCTCAGCTCGGCCGCCCGTTGTCGCGGCGCATCCACCACCAGATGGTCGTCCTCGCGTTTAACAGCATCCACCCACTTCAGACCCCCCAGCACCTGCACGGCCCGATCGGGATCCGTCACCTGCATCTCCAGCACCTCGCCCCGACGCAGCAGCGTCGTCACCGACCCCTGGGTCAGTAGGCGGCCCTCCTTCACGATGCCTACGTGGTCGCACATCTGCTCAACCTCACTGAGGAGATGGCTGGATACGAATACCGTCTTCCCAACCTGACCCAATCCCTTGATCAGATGCCGGACTTCCCTTATTCCAGCTGGGTCAAGCCCGTTGGTAGGCTCATCCAAGATCAGCAGTTCTGGGTCATGAAGGAGAGCGGCGGCCAGACCCAGTCGCTGCTTCATACCCAGGGAGTAGGTGCGTACCTTGTCGCGGCCACGCGCTTGCAGCCCAACTAGATCGAGGACTTCATCCAGCCTCTTCTCGTCAACGCCATCGGACAGCGCTCCACAGACCCGCAGGTTGTCGCGGCCCGACAGGAGGGGGTAGAACGACGGCCCTTCCAGGACCGCTCCCGTCCGGTGCAGCGCTTCGGAGAGATGAGTCCGGGTGTCCAGGCCGAACATCTCTACATGGCCGCCAGTAGGGGCGATTAGCCCCAGTACCAGTGAGATGGTGGTCGTCTTGCCAGAGCCGTTAGGACCCAGGAAACCGTACACTTGCCCGCTGTGGACCTCCAGAGTCATCTCGTTCAGCGCCAGCAGGTGGCCATAGCGCTTGCTGAGGCCTATTGTGCGGAGAACGACCTCACTGCTCGACATTGGAGCCATGTTATGGATAACCCTCCATCTGGGCCGGCTCCAGCCACTGCCGGATCAGGGTTGGCATCTCTCGCAGCATCGCCTCCCGCACGGGGCAGGGCGGTAGAGACTCCCGGAAGGCGACGCCGTAGGCCTTGCTTGCGATGCGTCGGTCCAGGACGACCAGCACGCCGCGGTCGGCCTTGCTACGAATAAGGCGGCCGAACCCCTGTCGAAAGCGGAGGACGGCCTGGGGCAGGGCGTACTGGGTGAAGGGGTCGTCGTAGAGGGCCGAGCGGGCGGCGAAGATCGGCTCCGTGGGAACGGTGAAGGGCAGCCGGGCCATGATGAGCAGGGAGAGAGCCTCGCCAGCGATGTCGATGCCCTCCCAGAGGCTGGCTGTGCCCAGGGCGACTATTTGTGGGTTAGCCTGGAGGGCCCGGACCAAGTGGCGGGGAGAGCCGTCGATCCCCTGTGCTAAGGCCTCGATCCCGTCCCGCTGGAGCGGTTCGCGGAGCAGAGCATAGGCTGCCCGCAGGGTAGCGTGAGAGGTGAAGAGCACTAAGGCGCGCCCTTCCGAGGCCCGCGCCAGGTCGACGATGGCACGGCTAAGGGCCTCGAGGTAGTCGGGCCAGGTCGGCTCGGGCATATCGCGGGGGATGAGGACCAGGGCGGCCCGCTGGAAGTCGAAAGGCGACCCCAGGGCGAGGGTATGCGCCTCCTCCAGGCCCAGGCGCTCCTGTAGGTAGTCGAAGCTGCCCCGGCTGGTGAGGGTGGCGCCCGTAAGGATAACGCTGCTCCGGTCGGCGTATAGGCGGGCGCGCAACGTCTCGTCGACCCGCAGGGGTGCCCAGGCGACGACCACGCTGCCATCCCCGCGGTCCCGCTCCAGCCAGACGATGCGCTGCGGGTCGTCCTGCTCCAGAGCGGCAGCCAGGCCGGCCACCAGGGCTTGCCCTTCCTGCAACAGGGCGCTCACCTCCGCCAGGAGCATCTCGTAGTTCCCCATTCCCATCTCTGTAGCTTCGCTCAGGGCAGCCTGAAGCCGTTCCAGGAGGGAGACTACTGCCTGGAGGCTCAAGCGCAGGTTCTCCCAGGCGATCTCCACGGTGGGCCAGTCCGGCTGGACGCGCATGTCCCGGTTGATGAGGAGCCGGGGCTCCTGTTCCCGGGCTTCGATAGCGTGCTGGCGGAGGAAGGCCATGAGCTGCTGGGCAAGGTCGTGTAGCCGAGGGCGGGCGTGGCCGGCGGCCAGGCGAAGAGTCTGGACGCTGCCAGTAAGCTGAGCCGCCGACCCGAGGGCAGCAACAGTGCCTCGAGCCGCGTTCTGGACGGCGGGTGCCAGGCCCTCGCAGCGGCCCAGAAGATCGGCAACCTCGCGCTCGCCGGAGGTGAAGCCGAACTGGCGGGTGGCCTCCTCCTCCAGGTGGTGGGCCTCGTCTATCACCAGGTGCCCGTAGGGCGGCAGGACGTAGCCCCCTGTAGCGATGTCAGAGAGGAGAAGGGCGTGGTTGACGACAACGATATGGGAGGCCTCGGCCTGGCGGCGGGCCCGCTGCAGGAAGCAGGTTCCCTCAACCACGAAGGGGCTGTTGTCGGCGGTGCAGTTAGCTTCTTCGGCGCAGAGGCGGCGCCAGAGGGCCTCCTCAGCCGGGGAGAGTCGCAGCTCGGCGCGGTCGCCGGTCTCCGTCTGGGTGAGCCAGATGAGGATGCGGGCGGCGATGCGGGCCTCGTCGTCGCTCAGGGAGGGCGTCGCCCTCAAGGCGGCGAAGCGACGGAGGCAGAGGTAGTTACGGCGGCCCTTAAGCTGGCAGGTCCGCAGTTCGGCGCCGCCGTCCGGCAGGAGTGCCCGCAGGGCTGGCAGGTCCTTCCCCGTGAGCTGTTCCTGGAGGTTGATGGTCGCCGTAGAGACGACCACCCGTTGGCCGTTGGCCAGGGCCTGGCAGGCGGCCGGGATCAGATAGGCCAGCGACTTGCCCGTGCCTGTGCCGGCCTCGACCAGTAAGCGATGGCCCTCGTTGAGGGCATCGCTGACGGCACGGACCATCGCCTGCTGCTCGGCCCGCTCCTCGAACCGCGGGAGCACATCAGGCCGCTGGCGGGCGGAGGCCAGGATGGCTAGAGGCTGCTCCACCGGGACAGGCCGTGGCCGTCGTTCCGGCGCCAGGGGACCGGCGATGGGCGGCGGTTCCAGCCGGAAGGGGCGGCCCGACGTATGGCTGGCGGCCAGGGCCTTCTCCCAGACCTCGGCGAAGAAGCCGCGCCAGGGCCAGGCGGTGGGCCTCAGCCACTGGGCGACCTGCCCAAGGACGTCCAGCGGGAGCCGGAGAGCCAGTTCCTGCAAGGCCAGAAAGAGCTCCCTGGCGGCCTCGGCGTCGGCCAGGGCCCGGTGCTGAACGGGGAAGTGGATCTGGAAGTGCCCAGCCAGGGCGGCCAGGCTGTACTCGGGTAGGCCAGGCAGCAGGAGAGCGGCCAGCTCTTGAGTGTCATACAGAGCCTCCCCATGGCGGATGCCGGCGGCGTCCAGGAAGCGGACATCGAACCCGATGAGGTTGTGGCCGACGACGACGCCCTCCAGGAAGGCCTCTATGTCCGAGGCGATGACCGCCATGGGGGGTGCCTGCCGCACCTCGTCATCCCTGATCCCGGTGAGGGCCTGAACCCGCGGCGGAATGGATCGCCGCGGGTTCACCAGCGTCGAAAAGCGCCCATTGACACCGCTGCCGTCGAAGCGGACGGCGCCCACCTCGATGATGGCGTCGGCCTCTGGGTCGAGGCCGGTGGTCTCCAGGTCCAGGGCGATGTACGCAGTAGCCAAGCCGCCGCTATTGTAGCACCGGCGCACAGATTGGCGGGCGTATCCCCGCCAATTTCCTTGGCTGCCTCTACCCGACGGCTACGGACTGCTGCCGAGGTCTGGACAGGGCTCCGTCTGGCTCACTGACAGGCCGGCTACGTACCGCAGGGCCTTCAGCGAGTCCACAGCATCCACACTGCCGTTGCAGTCCACATCCCCGAAGACGGGGGCGACCGGGCTCCCGATATCGGGGCAGGGCTCTGTTTGGCTGACCGACAGGCCGGCCACGTATCGCAGGAGCTTCAGCCCGTCCACGGCGTCCACACTGGCGTTGCAGTCCACGTCGCCGAACTTGCCGGGCCCGGGGGTGGGCGTCGGTGTGGGTCCTACCGCCGGGGCAGCCACGCCCGGCCAGAAGCCAGCGTCCAGTTGGAAACCGCTGCTCTCCGAGGTGCCGGGGGCGGTCTGGCCCACCGTGCCCCCCAAGCCGAAGCTGGCCGAGCTGCTGCTACCGCCCCCGCCCCCCAGCACGTTCCAGCTCAGGTCGAAGCTGGTGGAGCTCTGGGCCAGCACAACGCCGAGAGCCACCAAGCCCACCAGAGAGGCCACCAGCAGGACGGCTATCTTGCCCTTATTCATGGCTTTTCTCCCTTTCGAC
>Ga0299915_10003120_pt1 | contig 12026 bp, 10 predicted proteins | sample RVTome_13_FD_200263 | JGI IMG/M metagenome (GOLD analysis project Ga0299915, IMG submission 200263) | Soil microbial communities from uranium-contaminated site in the Upper Colorado River Basin, Wyoming, United States - RVT92D227 (version 2) ...
CGGACCATCGGATGCCCGTCGAGCCGTTCAGGATCAAGACCGTCGAGCCCCTTCGCCGGACTTCGCGCCCGGAGCGCGAAAAGGCGCTGCGGGCGGCCGGCTTCAACGTCTTCAACATCCCGGCCGAAAAGGTCTTTATCGACCTCTTGACCGACTCGGGGACTTCGGCCATGAGCGACCGCCAGTGGTCCGGACTCATGGTCGGCGACGAATCCTACGCCGGGGCCCGCAGCTTCTTCCGGTTCGAGGCGGCCGTCAAGCGGATCTTCGGGTTCAAGCATGTCATCCCGACCCACCAGGGCCGGGCCGCCGAGCGGATCCTGTTCGAAACCCTCCTCAAGAAGGGCGACGCCGTCCCCAACAATATCCACTTCGACACGACCCAGGCCAACGTCGAGATCCGCGGCGCCGACGCGGTCAATCTCGTCGTCCCCGAGGCCTTCGATCCCGACCTCGAAGCCCCTTTCAAAGGCAACCTGGACACGGCCCGGCTCGAAGCCTTTATCAAGTCCAGGGGCGTTAAGCGGATCCCGCTGGCCATGATGACGATCACCAACAACAGCGGAGGAGGGCAGCCCGTGTCGCTGGCCAATATCCGCGAGGTCAGCCGGCTCCTGCGGCGGTACCGGATTCCTTTTTTCTTCGACGCCTGCCGGTTCGCCGAGAACGCCTTTTTCATCAAGAAGCGGGAGGAAGGCTTCGGGCGGAAATCGATCCTGGAGATCGCGCGCGAGATGTTCGCGCGCGCCGACGGGGCCACCATGAGCGCCAAGAAGGACGCCCTGGTCAATATCGGCGGGTTCGTCGCCCTCAACGACGACGGGCTGGCTGAGCGGCTCAAAAACTCCCTCATCATCAGCGAAGGATTTCCGACCTACGGCGGGCTGGCCGGACGCGATTTGGAGGCGATCGCCCAAGGCCTGGAGGAGGTCCTCGACGAGGATTACCTCGAGTACCGGACCGGCCATGTCGCCTATCTTGGAAAGCTTCTCGAGGAGAGGGGCGTTCCCATCGTCAAGCCCGTCGGCGGCCATGCCGTCTATGTCCTGGCCGATCGCTTTTTGCCCCACATTCCACGGCATCGCTATCCGGGCTGGGCGCTGACGATCGCCCTTTATCGGGAGGCCGGCATCCGAACGGTTGAGATCGGAGGGGTCATGTTCGGGAGGAAGGATGCGCGGACCGGACGGGAAGTCTATCCTCCGCTCGAGATGGTGAGGCTGGCCGTCCCGCGCCGCGTCTACACGGCGTCCCATCTCCATGCCGTCGCGGACGCTTTCGAACGGGTCGCCAAGGGCAGGGATAAGATCCGCGGATTCCGCATCGTCCGGCAGTCCCCCCGCCTCCGCCATTTCACCGCCCGCCTCGAAGAAGCTTAAAACGTCAAGGACAGGCCGCCGGAGAAGCTGGGCCCGTTGGTCCAGATCGTTTCCTCGATCGTCTGAGCCTTCCCGCTGGCGCCTTTGACGCGGCCCACCATCAGGATTCGGTAGCCTCCGGATCCTTGGAGGGCGATCTGGGGATGGAGGTAGAGCGAGAGCCCGCCCGACAGGTTGAGGCCCAGACCGTAGAACGTGGCGCTCCCGGTTTTTCCGGCCTGGGAGGAGCAGTCCTCGGCGGTCAGCCACATGTAGCTGACGGCTAAGGAAGCGAAGGGCTGGAGGATGCTCCGCGTCGTCAGGTAAAACTTCGGGACGTATTCCAGCCAATGGGAGGTCGCCTTCGCGGCGAGTTTTTCCCAGATCAAGTCGTGCTCGATCTGGTAATAGGCGATCTCTTGGGAAAAAGCGTCGACGCGGCGGCCGAAGCTGAGGCCGTATCCGGCGGCGCGATTGATCTTCGGGACGAGAATCGTCTCCCGGCCGTCGAAGAGGAACGCTTTTCCATCCATGTCTCCGCCCAGGCCGGCCTGAACGCCCAAGGCGCACAGAAAGAATCCGGTTTTGGCTTTCCCTTCGGCCTCCAGAATCGAGGGCGCAAGGAGCGACAGGCAGACGGCCAGGGAAACGAGGAAGGCCGCCGGATGATTTTTTCGAATCTCGATCATGCCTCGCTTCCTTGGAAGGGATCGTCCCGATGGGGAGAATGGAGACTAATACCACAGATCGAAGGCCGGGTCAAATGCGGAGACCGGGGGAAACGGAAAAAAATTATCTGATGCGGTAGAACCACATCAGGGGGAGCCAGAGCTGATGGCCGTAGGGAAGCTTCTTGTTGTTGACCAGGACTTCGGTCGTATCCCATTCGTGAACCAGGTTGAAGAGGTCGAACAGGTCGTCGACGCCCTCGGGAGCGTAGGTCGCCGAGTGGCGGATCCATTCCCCATCGCCTTCTTCTTCATAGGTCGGATTCTTTTTGGCCAGGGCGACGGCTTTTTCGTAGCCGGGAGACATTTTGTATCCGAAGACGATCGTAATCCGGAACGATTTGGCTTCCGTGCTCGGCTTCAGGATGTCGGCGAGCTTCTCCCGGTGGGCCTGATCGGGCTTCATGGCTCGTTTATACCATATCCGCGCCGTCCGAGACAAGGCCTCCTTTCCGGCCTCCGGGCCGGGATCAAGAGGGCGTGGATAGTTGACAGTTGAAGCCCATATCAGTACACTTGGCCTTCTGAAAATGGTGATGATTCGAGTTTTTTCCTTGGCCGCTCTCGCGACTATCCTGATTTGTCCATTCCTGGCCGGCCAGTCCGAGCCGCTCGACGCGATCGCCCTCAAGATCGACACGCCCGTGACCGTGGACGGGGTCTTGGACGAGAAGCCCTGGTCGCGGGCCCTCGAGGCCAACGATCTCCTCACCGCGCCCATCGACCGCCGCGATCCTTCGCAGGTTCAGACATCCGTCAAGGTTCTTTTCGACGAAACCTTTCTCTACCTCGGTTTTGAATGCCGGGACGCCCGGCCGGAACTCCTGTTCGCCCAGAGCACGGCCCGCGACGGCGACATCCGGGGCGGCGAGGCCGTGTTCGCCCTTCTCGAAGCCGTCGGCGATGAAGATCATTTTTATTTCTACGGTACGAACCTCTTGGGGGCCGCCCTCGACGGCCGGATCGGGAAGAACGGCCAAGGATTCGACCTCCGCTGGGACGGGACCTGGCGGAACGCCTGCCGCCGAAACGACCGGGGATGGACGGCCGAGCTGGCCATCGACCTCCGCAACCTCCGCTTCGAGCCCGGAAAGGACCGGACCGTTCACATCGCCCTGGCCCGCATCGTCCCCCGGCTGGACCGCAGCTTCTGGTCCGAGCCGCTTGATCCGGCCTTCCGGGTGAGCGAGATCAAACGGTTGAACGCCGTGCCCCTGATCCAGTCCGAGAGCCGGGGCGAATGGACCGCCTTCGCCCGGTCCAGCTTCGAGGAAGGAGAGAGCGGATTGTTCTCGTCCGGGATCGATGCCGCTCATGTGTTTTCCCGAAACATCAGGGGCCGGGCCGTCTTAAATCCCGATTTTCTGACGACAACTCCCGATTTCGAGCGCGTCAACTTGACGCGCTACGAGCTCTACCTGCCGGAGCGGAGATCGTTCTTCGCAGAGACCGGCAGCCGGGAGAACGATTTCCTTCCGCTGTTCTACAGCAAACGGATCGGGGATATCTGGGGAGGCCTCCGGGTTTCGGGGCGGGCCCAGGGATGGGAGTACTTCGGGATGAGCGCTTTTTCCAAGCGGGATTCAGCCTTGGATCTGGACCCGGCTTTTTATGCCGTCGGCCGCCTGCGGAGAAGCTGGGCGTACGCGGGCTCGATCGAGTTCACGGCCGCGAATCGCCTTCAGGAGGGCTCAAACACCGGAACGGCGGGACTATGCGGCGCGCTCAGGTTCAACCCAACACTGAGCCTGGCCGGGCAAGCCGCCCTGAGCTATGGACCGGACGGCCCGAACTCTTATGCCTTCGCGCTGCGGCCGAGCTACGATACGGAGATGTTCCACCTCGATATCGCCTACCTCCAGATCGGGGAGCGCTTCGGGGACCAGGCCAATGCCGTGGCCTATATCAAGGATGATAACCGGCGGGAGCTTCGGACGGGCCTTATCCAGCGCATTCCCATCAAGAGCGGGATCCTGAGAATGCTCTCCCTCGACGCCCAGGGCGGAATCGCCTGGGGGATGAACGGAACGGTCCGGAGCTGGGACGCTTCGGGCGGTCTGAACTTGGAGCTGATCCGCAAGTTCACGATCGGCCTCCATCACATCCGCGATTACAAGCTGTTCGAGAAGGACTTCCGGAACCGAATGACCCGGATCGATGTCGACTTCAACCGGGCCGAGCGCTGGCAGTCGGTCGGCCTGTCGGTGACCTTCGGCCGCAACTTCGATTCGACCTTCGACCTGTTCGAGCTCCGCAAGAGCCTTCTCATCACCCGGGACCTGACCTTCGAGTACGATCTCCAGCGCCTCAAGCTGAGGCGCGAGGTAATAGCCGTGGATTACAGATTCCGGGAGACGTTCATCCATGTCCTCCGGCTCAACAATCGTTTCAACAGGACCATGGCACTTGATGTCTTCATCCAGGCGAATTCGGCGATCAAGAAGACGTCCGCCCAGGTCTATTTCGTTTTCAAGCTGGGAGGGCCCTTCGGGACGGTCACGGCCGGTTTTCTCCAGGGCAATGCGCCCTTCGGCGTCAAGGGGACGCAGGGAGGGACCTTCCTGATGAAGCTCGCGCCTTCGCTGTGAGGATCCGGGGGAGGAACGCGATGATGAACTCGAGGATATCGGGTCGGAAGGCGGCCGTGATGGCGGCGGGAGCGCTTTTCCTGGCCGCGGCCGGGGCGGCCGCCGTCCCTCCTTCCCAGGAACGCCATGATGTGACAGTGACCAACGTCGCCGTTCCGGTCCGGGTCTATCAGGACGGCCGGTTCGTCGAAGGACTGACGCCGTCCGATTTCGAAATCTACGAGGGAGGCCGGCTCCAGAAACTCCAGGGCTTCTATTGTATCGATCGGGGAACGATCGAGGGCCGGGACTCTTTCGGGGAGCCGCCGCCCGATTTAGCCAGGCATTTCTACCTCTTGTTCCAGGTTCAGGAGTATCATCCCAAGTTTTCGGAGCTTATCGGGGACCTCTTTCAAACGGTCCTCCGGCCCGGCGACACTCTTTCCGTCCAGACCCCGCTCCGGACCTATGTCCTATCTCGCCAGGCGACGGCCGTTAAATCCAAAGAGGTCCTGATCGAGGAAATGGCCCAGCTTCTCAAGGACGACATCCTGGCCGGGAACACGGACTACAACGACCAGCTCATCGAGCTCAAAAGGATCGTCCGGTCGATCGCCGAAATCAACCCGCTGACCGGGATGGATGAAGGGCCAGTGGGTGCCAACCTTCAACTCCTGGCCCTTTTCCCGCGTTACCGCGAGGCGGTCGGATGGATGGAGGCGACCAGGGTCGTGGACGAACGGAAGTTCCTTCAATTCGCGGGCCAGGTTAAGGGGATCGAAGGCCAAAAATCGGTCTTTCTCATCTACCAGCGGGAATTCCGGCCCGAGCTCCAGCAGCCCGTCGTCAACCGGATACAGAGCGAATTCCGGAACGCCCAGGAAATTCTGAGCGAGCTCCAGAATCTGTTCCTGACCCGGAAGCGCGAGACGAGCTTCGTGGTCGAACCCATCCAAAAAGCTTTTAGCGACGCCCTTATCGACTTCCATCTCATCTACATGAACAAGGAGACTGAGTATGTGCCGGGCATAGATATGCGGGAGGTCTCTGAGGACTATTACCGGGCCTTCTCGATCCTGGCCGAGACGACGGGCGGAATCGTGGACGGTTCCCAGAATCCGGCCGTTGGATTCCGCAACGCCGTCGGCAACGCCGGGAAATATTACCTTCTTTATTTCGAGCCGATCGATTACAAGCGTGACGGCGAGTTCCATCGACTCGCGGTCAAAGTCAAGAACCCCGCCTACCGGGTCGTCAGCCGGACGGGATACTACGCCAACTGAGGCTGGCGGGAGGGAGATGAGGAGCCGAGCATGAGAAAACTGGCAATCGCCGCCGCGATCGTTTTCCTCGGCCTGGCCGCCGCGGCCGGCGGACGGCTCCACGGTCAATCGGCCAAGACCTTCGGCGGGTCCGCGGATGATTCGCCCGGCTCCATTCTGATCGCGCCGGACGGCGGCATGGTCATTTCGGGCACCACCCAGCACCAGGGCGCGGCGGGCGGGACGGACGCTTGGATGTGGATTTTAATGGTCAGCCGGGACGGCCGTATAGCCTGGAAGCATGTCTGGGAGTGCTACAGCGTTTCCGATGTCTTTAAGCGGTCCTCGGCCGTCGTGGCCGTCCCCGGAGGCGGCTATCTGCTGGCTGCCACCATGCTGCCCCGGCAGGGCTCGGGCTCGGATTCCTACGTCTTTCTGGCAAGACTCGGTTCGGACGGCGCCGTCATCTGGGAGAAAAAGTACGGCTTTGGCGGGATCGGCGCCGTTGTCCAACAATTCGGGATCCGCGACGCCTGCCCGATCGTTGACGGAGGAATACTAGCCGTCGGCTCCGTCCACTCCGGGAACGGGGACGACAAGGACCTCTGGGCGGCCCGCTTCGACTGGGAAGGACGGCTGATCTGGCAGCGCCGGTATTCCGGCCCCGGACGCGACGAGGGCTTCTCCGTCAAGGAGGAAAGCGATGGGACGTTCTATCTCGGCGGCCGGACGTTTTCGTACGGCGCGGGCGGATACGATTTCTGGGTATTGAATATGACCGGGCAGGGCGACGTCATCTGGCAGAAGACCTACGGCGGCCCGGGCAACGACTCCCTTCGTTCCCTGGACATCGCCCCGGGCGGCGGATGCGTGCTTGCGGGCGAATCGGATTCATTCCCCCTTTGGAACACGAACGCTTGGGTCCTCAAGCTCGACAGGACGGGCGCCGTCGAGTGGCAGAGGTCCTTCGGCGGAGAGGGCGGCGATGGGGCCTCGGCCGTCCGGGCGAGCGCGGACGGCGGCGCCGTCCTCGTCGGCGGCCTCTTCAGCAGCAAAGCCAAGGATCTCTTCTTGCTGAAGCTCTCAGCCGGCGGCGGGACCGAGTGGTTTAAAACCTTCGGCGAAAGCGTCGGTCCGTACGAGCTATCCAATGAATCCGGTCAAGCCGTCGCTCTCCTTCCGGGCGGCGGATACGCCGTCGCCGGCACGTCGGATCTGCTGGGGATCATCGGCCAGGATTTCCTGCTGATCGAGCTTTCGCCGGCCTGGGATCCGTATGTCTGCCGATTCTTGAAGTCGGCCCGGATCGATTCGGCCGAAACGCTCGGGCTCAGCGAAATCTCGACGGCCGCGGCTTCCGCGACTCATGCCGTCCTGGGCGAATTCGCGTCCGTCGAGGATGCGTCGTTCGTCTTGTCGACCCGGCCGATCTGCCCGAGCAAGAAGAAAAAGCCCCGGCGCTAACGGACATGAGACGACGCGTGTCGATGCCCTTGGGAAAGAGAACGGCGGCCGTCCTTGCCGTCGCCCTGGCCGCGGCCACCCCCCTGTGTTCGGAGGAGGGGCGTTTTCAGGTCGCGCTCGCGGGCGGTTTCCATCGCCACTTTTCTTACGGCTCGGAGCGGGATTATGTCCAGGGCGAACACGATTTTCCGGTCACTCCGGCCCACGACGCTTCCGTCGTCGGTCTATCATTATCCTACGCGTTCAAGCCCTGGCTGGCCGTCGAGTACGACGGCCGCTTTGTCGGCTCCTCGGCCCTCATCCTCCGCGACCCCTCGGACGGCGACCTTCTGCGCTGCCGCTCGAACCGCCATTTTTCCTTCGCGCTCAATCTCATCCTTCGCCTTCCCCAGGGCAGGATTCGTCCCTATCTTTTCTTCGGCGGGGGCTTGGATCGCATCGAGGCCAAGGAGGAGACGGTCATCTCCGATTTCGGCCATGAGGTCTATCTTCCGCCCCCTTCCGAGAACGATCTGGTCGCGCCCCTTCTCCAATTCGGGAGCGGGGTCGAGGTCGGCCTTTTCAAGGCGTTCGGGATCAAGTTGGACGGCCGCTACGTCCTCGTCCTGGCCGATCCCGCGTCCGTCCGGGGCGTAAGCCTGACGGCCGGGCTCTTTCTCCGTATCTGACGGCCGTCAGAGGATCTTGAGGTCGATGCTGCCGATCCCGGCGTCGATTTTCAGCTCGAGCGAAATGTCCGTTCGTCCATAGGCGTCGTTCGTGTAGACGTGTCCGGGGCCGGTCTTGTTAAGGCCGCGGGCGCTGACCGAGCCTATCCCGCCGTCGATTTCGACCTTGACGCCGATCTCGCGGGGGAGAACGACCGTCCCATGTCCGACGCCGCCGTCGATCGTGGCCCGCAGGCTCCGTTTGAGGGGGCCGCTGAGGTCGAGCTTCATCTCGCCGACGCCCATATTGATTTCGAGGGAGCGGAGGTCGAGGCCGCGCAGGTCGAGGGTACTTTCGCCCGCGCCAAGTCCGACTTCGAGGTCGATCGGGACGGCGCTGCCGAGGCGGACGGTCCATTCATTCTTGGAGTGGCCCAGGAACAGGCCCCCGCCCCTCCGTTGTCCGACGGAGAGCCGGCCCTTGCCGCCGAAGACGCTGTAGTCGACCCTGGGCTCCCAACGGCGGACGTTGGTCGTGAAGGACGCTTCCATCAGGCCCGGGGCGCCGCCCCCGAGCTCAAGCTCGCCCGCGCCCATTTTGACCCGGACTTCGGCCGAGGTCGCCCCGCCCAAATCGACGGCCTTGCGCTCCGTCCGCGTTTCCGAGACGCGTTCGCAGGCCGAGACGACGGCCACTATCGTCAACACCGCGAGCGCCGCTGATCGCGTTTTTCCTGTCATGGTGGGTACCTCCATTGACCTATACGAAATCCGGCGCCCGTTGGTTCAGCCGGAGTCCCCGCCAGGTTCTCCCGGAGCCGGGCGAAAAAGCGGCGGGCCTCCTCGGCGTCCCGTCCTCCGATGATGTGCTTCAGGAATTCCAGCCGCTGGGTGACCTTTTCGAGCTGGGAGAGGGAATGGGGATTGAAGAGAATCTCGGCCAGCAGGCCGTCGTCCTCGCCGAGAAGCTTCTCGGCGATCGCCCGGTGCCGCTTGAAGGTCGTCCCCGGCACGGGAGGGCGGTCCAGGCAGGAGGCGAAAACCATCGAGGCGACGAAGGGCAGGGTCAGGGCGTAGGCCATCATCCGGTCATGCTCATCGAAGGAGCACACGTGGACGCGGAGGCCGAGCTCCCGGAAGAATCCTTCGAACAGGGCGGCGGCTTCGGGGTCGGACTCGGAGATGATGACGACGCTCTCCTCCCCGAGCAGGGACGGGTCGGCGAAGGTCGGTCCGAACATGGGATGGCATGAGCAGAAGCGAAACGGGCGGCTCCGGTAATAGTCGGGAATGGAGCCTTTGATCGAGGCGAGATCGCAGAGAAGGCAGCCCGGCGGCAAAAGCTTCTCGACGGAAAGGTAGGCTTCGACGGTTTGAGCCAGCCCGGCCGCGTTGACGAGCGCGCCGGGCGACAGGCGCGCGATGTCGTCGCGGTCCTCGATAATGGAAACGCCGGGGGCGCCCAGCGTTTTCGTGGAGTCCTGGTCGTAGACGAACACATCATGGGACTTGGAGAGCTCCCGCGCCATCCAGGTTCCCATCCGGCCGAATCCGAGAACGACGATGTTCATGTTTTGGCCTCCCTGTAGCAGCCGAGCAGCCGCATCGACCGGGCTTCGGTCTCGAGGCGGGCCAGGGCATCCGCGACGGGAGGATCGCCCGGAGAGCCCTGGAAATCGAGGAAGAAAGCGTAGCGGGACGGATCCGCGGCCCAGGGGAACGATTCGATCCGGGTCAGGTTGATCCCGGCGTCGGCGAAGACGCGGAGGACGCGGTAGAGCGACCCGGCCTCATGGGCCGCCCAAAAGACCAGGGAGCATTTGTCGCCGGTTCCCTGAAGCGGCTCCCGCCCCATGATCAGGAATCGCGTGACGTTGGAGTCCCGATCCTCGATGCCGGCCTTGATGACCTCCAGATGATAGAGGCTCGCGCAGAGCTCTCCGGCAACGGCCGCCGCGGCCTGGGGCCTGTCCTTGAAGAGCATCCGGGCGGCCCCGGCCGTGTCGTAGAACGGGCGGGCTTCCAGCCTGTTCCGGCGCAGGAAGGATTGGCATTGGGCCAGCGCCTGGGGATGGGAATAGACGGCTTTGATGTCCTTGGGGTCCGTTCCGGGCAGCGCGAGCAGGCAGTGCCGGACACGGATATGGATCTCGCCGACGACAAGGAGGGACGTCTTGAGGAGGAGCTCGTTGATCCGGGTCACGGCGCCGCCCAGCGTGTTTTCGACCGGGACGACCCCGAAATCGAGGGCCCCCTCTTCGGTCCCCCGGAAGACGTCCTCGAACTCGGGGTGGGGAAGGGTGACCTGATCCGGGAAGTAGGCCCGGGCGGCTTCTTCGCTGAAAGCCCCGTGCTCTCCCTGGAACCCGACCAGGAGGCGGCTCTGGTCCTGGAGCCTCCTGCTTTCGACGATGATCCGCTCGAACAAGTCCCGGTTGAACTCGGGCCGGATGAGGTGCATCCCGGCCCCGGCGGCTTTCCCCAGGACCTCCTTTTCACGCTCCGGGTCCGCGACGGCGGGCTTCAGCCTTCGGGCCCGGAGGGCCCATTCCATCCGCTCTTCGAGAAGCTTGAGGAGTTCGAAGTCGGTTTCGTCGATTTTCCGCCGGATATCTACAAGGTCCATGGTTTGCCTCCGATTCTGGGAATGGCCTGAGAGATGAGCATGAAGTCGGCTATGACCAGAGCGGCCGCCGCCTCGAGAATAACGGGAAGGCGCAGCGCGATGCAGGCGTCGTGCCGGCCCGCGGAGGCGATAACGGAAGGCCTGCCCGTTTCGAGGTCGATCGTATCCTGTTCGCGTCCGATTGTCGGAGTCGGCCTGACGGCCGCCCGGAATAAAAGATCGTTTCCGTTGGTCAGCCCCCCGTTGAGGCCGCCCGCATGGTTGGTCCGGGTCCGCCCGGAGGCGTCGAGGATCGCGTCGTTGAACTCGCTCCCGCGCGAAGCCGCGCCCCGAAATCCGTCGCCGAACTCGATCCCCTTGATCCCCGGGATGGAAAAGACGAGGTGGCTGAGGACCGATTCCACGGAATCGAAGAACGGCTCTCCCAAGCCGGCCGGGACGCCCCTGGCCAGGCACTCCACGACGCCGCCGACGGAATCCTTCTCGGCCGCGGCTGCCGAGACGGCCGCCTCGATGTCCGTCGAGCCGCCGCAGGAAATGATCTCGCTCCGAATCTCGACCGGCCGGATGATTTTCTTGGCCACGACCCCGGCGGCGACGATCCCGGCCGTCAGCCTTCCCGAAAAATGGCCGCCGCCCCGCGCGTCCTGGAAGCCCCCGAATTTCCGGGAAGCCGCGAAGTCGGCGTGGCCGGGCCGCGGTTTCGACTCCGATTCCCGGTACTCCTCGGATCGGACGTCCCTGTTCTCGAATTGAATGAGCAGGGGCGCGCCGGTCGTCCGGCCCAGATGGACGCCGCTCATGAGCCTGGGCTCGTCCGGCTCGACCCGGGACGTCGTGCCGGGCCGGCCGCCCTTTCTCCGGCCCAGGTCGGCGGCGAAGTCCTCGGCTCCGATCTCGATCCCGGCCGGACAGCCGTCGACCAGGATTCCGACAATCGGCCCGTGGGATTCGCCGAATATACTGACCCTGAAAAGTCTCCCGAAGCTGTTCATGATATGCGCCCTCCCAGGCGTTCGAGGTCTCTGAAAAAGTCCGGGTAGGATTTGGCGACGCAGGACGATCCCGAAATACCGACTCCGCTCTCCGAGACGAGCCCGGCCAGGGCCAGAGCCATGGCGATCCGGTGATCGCCATGGGATTCGGCCCGCCCGCCCCGGATCGGACCTCCCCGGATACGGGCGGCGCCGCCGGAAATATCGACGCGGACCCCGATTTTGGAGAATTCCTCCCGGATCGCGGAGTCGCGGGCGCTTTCCTTGTGGCGGAGTCGTTCGATGCCGCGGATCGTGCTCGTTCCTTCGCAGCGGGCGGCCAGGGCGGCCAGGGGAGGGAAGAGGTCGGGGCATTCGCCGATATCGAAGCTGAACGGCT
>Ga0299915_10003122_pt1 | contig 12025 bp, 6 predicted proteins | sample RVTome_13_FD_200263 | JGI IMG/M metagenome (GOLD analysis project Ga0299915, IMG submission 200263) | Soil microbial communities from uranium-contaminated site in the Upper Colorado River Basin, Wyoming, United States - RVT92D227 (version 2) ...
CGCTACCCAGGCTGTCGTAGATCAAGATCATTAATGCGATTGCAACGCGCAAACCACGGCCCATCGTGTTCATGTGCAAACACTCCTGGGTTTATTATACAGTATCACACTCGCGAGGTATTTAAAACCTCGGGAGATTTTTAACCGTCAATAGGCTTACTTCACAACCAGCGGTAGGTTGACCATCATCCCCGACCAAAGGTCATTCAGGTCCTGCACGAGGATATCCCTGACTTCATTAGTATCGTCTGGCACCAGGTTGGAAGCCCAGGATACGTACACTGCATAGTTCCCATCGCCAGAGATGATAGGCACCCAGGAGTGGTGATTGCCCTGCGAGCCGTCATCGGTGCGCGAGACCATCGTCGTTTTTCCCGTCGCCATCTCATACAGGTAGACGTCCCAATAGCCATTGAAGTCTCTTGGCACCAGCGTGGTGGCACCCGAGCCGAATACCACACGACTTCCGTCGGCTGAGATCGAAGGCCAATCAGACCAATAGTTTCCTTGAGTTCCATCGCTGGCTACAGACACCATTGTTGTCACATGCGTTGTCAGGTTATAGACAAAGATATCCCGATATCCATTGATATCACCCTCGACCAGATTGGTAGCGCTCGAGCTATACGCCACAAAACGCCCGTCCGCTGAGATGCGCGCTCCTTCTGAATACCCATTGCCCTCTATGCCATCGTCGGTCATCGAAATTCTGATGGTGACGCTGTACTGCTGGTCACGAAGGAAAACATCCCGGCAGTTGTCATCATAGTCACCATCAGAATCGTTGTCACAAAAATTGTTTGTGTCACCTTCTACCAGGTCGGAGGCGTAGGAGTGAAACACCACATAACGCCCCGTGGCAGAGATTGATGGAACGGCAGAATTTCCGTTCCCCTGCGTCCCGCTGCTTGATACCGAGACACAGCTTGAAATGCCTGTATTCCGGTCATGCACAAAGATGTCAAAGAGACCATTGGTGTCTCCAGCCACCAGGTTGGAAGCGTCGGAGCTGAAGGCCACATAGCGTCCGTCGGCGGATATGGCGGGATATGTAGAGTGGCTGTTTGCCTGCGTGCCGTCGCTGGCCCGGGAGATCATGGTAGTCTCACCAGTCTGCATGTCATGGACGAAGACATCCCGGCAGTTATCGTCATAATCCCCGTCAAAATCTGTGTCACAGCTATAATTCGTGTCATCCGCCACCAGATTGGTTGCCCAGGAGTAGAATGCCACGTAACGCCCGTCTGCAGAGATTGATGTGATGCCGGAAACACCATTTCCCAGCGTTCCATCGCTTGCCACTGAGGCCAGCGTTGTTACGCCGGTTTGCCGGTCATGCACAAAAACATCCTGCGCATCGTTGGTGTCTCCTTCCACCAGGTTTGTAGCTAGGGAATGAAATGCCACGTAGCGCCCGTCCGCCGAGAAGTCAGGGGAGTCGGATAGGTCATCCGCCTGTGTCCCATCGCTTGCTACCGAAACGCGTGTGGGGCCGCTGACGGTTGGGATTGCCTGTACCCGCGCTGCTGCTAAGGTGCTGCCGGCTAAGATAATGATGACGATTGATATGTAAATGAAGCGAATAATGGTGTTCATACTTTAAACCCTCCGCCGCCTATTATACGGCAGATTCGTTCGCTTCACACAACGGATTACTCATTTAACTGCTAGAGGTAGCCAGATCGCGAACGCCTGCCAGGGTGTGTTTCCGTGAACAAAGACGTCTGCCCAACCGCCGAGGTCCCCCGCCACCAGGTTAGAAGTATTGGAGGTAAATGCTACGTACTCCCCGTCGCTGCTGATGACGCCCACATAGGAATCGGCGTTCCCCTGGGTTCCGTCACTGGCGACCGAAATCCTGCTCGTTACTCCCGTGGTTCGGTCGTGCACGAAGACATCGGTACAATTGTCATCATAATCCCCATCCCCGTCATGATCACATAAATTCGTATCCCCACTGACCAGATCATTGGCATAAGAATAAAACGTCACGTAGCGACCGTCACCAGAGATGGCAGGCAGAAAGGAAGAATCAGTTGCCTGTGAGCTATCGCTTGCCACTGAGACCCGAGTCGTTTCCCCGCTCAACCAATCATGCACAAAGACATCCCAGCAGTTGTCGGTATAGATGCCATCATAATTGGTGTCACAAACATTGTTCGTATCGCCCTCTACCAGGTTAGAGGCATTGGTCTCGAATGCTACCATGTTCCCATCCGCAGAGATGGCTGGCATCCATGAAGATTGGTTTGCTTGTGTGCCATCGCTGGCTACCGAGACTATGATCGTTATCCCGGTCTGTTGGTCATGCACAAAGATGTCCAGAACACCATTGGCATCTCCCTCTACCAGGTTGTTAGCCAGGGACTCAAAAGCCACATAGCGGCCAGCGTAAGAGAGGGAAGGGCTGGCAGAGACCTCGTTCCCTGGGGTTCCGTCGCTGGCGACTGAGACCAGGGTCGTCTCACCAGTCTGCCGGTCATGCACGAAAGCATCGAGCTTTCCGTTGGTATCGCCTTCCACCAGGTTGGAGGCAAGGGATTCGAAAGCCACATAGCGCCCATCACCGGAGATCCACGCGTTATGGGAACTCCCATTTGCTTCAGACCCATCGCTTGCCACCGAGACCCTGACCGTCTCGCCGGTCCAACTATCGTGGACGAAGATATCAACAAACTCATTGGTGTCATTGTCAACCAGGTTGGCTGCGCAAGAATTAAAGGCTACATAGCGTCCGGTAGCAGAAATATCAGGATATTCAGATTGACATCCGCTCGCCTGTTCCCCGTCGCTGGAGATAGAGACCCGCGTAGTCTCGCCAGTCTGCCGGTCATGCACAAAGACGTCAACAATTCCGTTGCTGTCTCCTTCCACCAGGTTGTCGGCATAGGAATGAAATGCCACAAATCGTCCATTCCCAGAGATGGCAGGGCTATCAGAATGATTATTCCCCTCTGTCCCATCGCTCGCCACCGAGACGCGCTCGGTGGTGCTCGCCTGGGGCAACGCCTGTGCGCTGCCCGGCAGAAGACAGGCAACAAAGATCAATGCGATCAGGATACGTATGCTGCGCGCTAAGGTTGTCATAGAATAGGTCTCCCGGCCTGATTATACAACCTTTCAAATGCAGTGCATCTCTCACCGCAGAGGACGCTGAGAAATAAATATCATTTTTATTAACGCTGCAAATACTCCATCACCTTCTCGATCTCCATCTGCCACAGCGCATCTGCCATGTACGGCTTAAAGCCCAGCTCGGTGTTGATCTTCAGCATTGCCGCGTTCGTGTCGGCATTGCCCGTGCGCACGAACCTGACCTCCGGGCGCTCATGGATCACCTTATCAAGCATGGCAGCCTTCAACCAGCGCCCCAGACCCTTGTTGCGGTATTCCGGGAAGACGCCGGTCATGTCCTGGCGTAGGATTTTCGGGCGGCTGGGATTCCAGACCGTCTCGGTGTAGCCAGCGAACTTGCCTCCGGCGCGATCGATGACGTAGAAAGTCCAGCGCTGATTGCCGCGGGCAAAGATGTTGGCTTCCATCTGGCGCATTTGCTCGGGCGTCATATGCATGTCCTCGATCTCCAGCTCGCCATGCGGCTGCTGGTTGGTCAGTTCATATAGGTCGCACACCTCCTGAAGTTTCTCTTCCGGATACGGCCCTTCCCACAAGCCCAGCTCGAAGTCTGCCAGGTTTGCCTGTCCGCGTGTCAGCCAGTCCTCCACCAGTCCTCGGTCGAGCTCTTCCATGCGTAGCTGGTTGGTGTGTGCTTCCAGTCCTTTTTGTGCGCCGATGCGTAGCATGAACGCCTCTCCGCCCGGCACCCGGTCTACTGTGCTTGTCATCAGTAAACGGCGCTGGTCCTGCTTCGCTGTATCTGCGATCAACACCAGTAAATTCCTTCCCAACCCTTGCCGTCGATACTCGGGCAGCACAGTGAGCTCGAATTGTGCTAGATGCTGGTTTTCCTCCAAGCGCAGGAGTACCACGCTCGCCAGCCCGACCATCTCACCCTGCTCAGGCGTCCAGGCGGCCCACAGCCGCAGATCTACGAAGGGAGGGATGCTCTGCAGGTTTTGAATGCTTTCCTCCAGCGGAATAGGTGGGTCGTCCGGCAGGCGTTCCAGGCGCATGCAGTTGGTGTGTCGGTTTAGCGCGGCATACTCGGCTTGCGAGGCACCCTTACCGTCGAAGGGTAGGATTTGGATCTTGCTTGTTGACATACTGTTTGCTCCTTTACCATCCACGTGGATGGTATATAGATGGTATATGGCGTATTATACGCATCTTAGGCAGGATGTCAAGGCTTTACCTCACTTTACCACCAGCGGCAGCCATGACAGGTGCGGTGCACTTCGAAAGTGCGCTGCACCTGACCAGCTTCAGTCCCGCATGGACTTCAATGTGCAGAGAAGCGGCTTTAGCCGCGCCGAACTTCAGAAGTCTCTTAATTCGTGAATTACCTTTTCACTCTGCCCGAGCGTAGAAATATTTCTTGGCCACCTCCGTGGCCAGGACGTAGAGCGCCGTCAGCCCGAGCATGGCCAGCATGAGCGGTGCGGGCAAGGGCACAAAACCAAACACCGAGATGAACGGCAGGTACGGCAGTACCAGGGTGATCCCAATGAAGATCAACGTGCTCGCCAGCAAAAGCTTGCCCGGGCGGCTGCGGAAGAAGACATGGCGCGTGCGCACCACCAGGGCGATGACCAACTCTGTGATCAGCGACTCGATGAACCAGCCGGTGCGGAACTCCTCCGGCGAAGCGCGGAACAGAAACAGCAGCGTGCCGAAGGTCAGGAAGTCGAAGATCGAGCTGACCAGACCGAAGAGCACCATGTAGTTGCGGATGAACTTGGTGTTCCAGCGGCGCGGCTTCTCCACCATTTCTGTGTCCACATTGTCGCTGGCAATGGTTACGGCGGGAATGTCGGAAAGGAAGTTGTTGAGCAGGATTTGCGGGGCGAGCAGGGGCAGGAATGACAGGAGCATCGAAGCCCCCGCCATGCTGAACATATTGCCGAAGTTGGCGCTGATGGTGGTGAGGATGTACTTGAGTGTGTTGGCGAACGTCACCCGGCCTTCATCGATGCCCTGCCGCAAGATAGCCAAATCCTTTTGCAGCAGCACAAAGTCAGCCGCTTCTTTGGCCACATCCACGGCCGTATCCACCGAGATGCCCACGTCCGCGGCGTGCAGGGCGGGTGCGTCGTTGATCCCATCGCCCATATAGCCAACCACGTGCCGGGTCTTTTGCAGCGCCAGGATGATACGCTCCTTCTGGTTTGGGTCCACTTCGGCGAAGAGGGTGGTGCGTTCGGCAAGGTGCCAGAGCGCCTCGTCTTTCAAGTCGTTCAGCTGGCTGCCGGTCAGCACGCCCTGCAGCGGCAGATTCACTGCCTCAGCGATGTGGCGGGCCACTTTCTGGTTGTCGCCGGTGATGATCTTGAGCTGCACCCCGCGCTTGGCCAGGTCGACAATGACTTGCTGCACATCCGGCTTGGGTGGATCGTAGAACAGCAAGAATCCGTCGAAGGTGAGCCCGTTTTCATCGGGGGACGAATAACAGTCGGAATAACAGTCGGACCGATCATCCATCGTCTTTGTCGCCACGCCGAGTACGCGGAAGCCTTTTTCACTCCATTCACTGTAGCGCTGTTCGATTTCCGCCCGCGTGGTTGCCTCTAGCGGGTGGGCGCCATCCCCAGACTGTACGCTGGTACAGATGCTCAGGACGTTATCCAGTGCACCCTTGGTGATGATGGTATGCTCGTTCTGGGCATTGGCAGTGACCACACTCAGGCGCTTGCGCACGAAGTCGTAGGGGATTTCGTCCACCTTTTGATCGGCGTGGATGTCTAGCCCAGCCTGCTGTGCGGTAGCTTGAATTGCATTATCCAGCGAGTTATTCAGCCCGGTCTGGTAGTGCGCGTTGAGATAGGCGTAGCGCAGCACGGTCTCGGATGGCTGCCCTTGCGTATTGAGCGCGCCGTCGAGAATGACGACACCCTCGGTAAGTGTGCCGGTCTTGTCGGTGCACAGCACGTCCATGCTGCCGAAGTTCTCGATGGAGGTCAGGCGGCGCACGATCACGCCGCGTTTGGCCATCTTCTGTGCGCCGTGAGAGAGGGTGATGCTGATAATGGCGGGCAAGAGCTCGGGCGTCAGGCCTACCGCCAGTGCCAGCGTAAAGAGAAGTGAGTCTAAAAACGGCTTGGCGAGGAAGATGTTGACAGCCAAAACAACGATCACCATCACCAGCATGACCTGCGTGAGCAGGTTTCCGAAATGACGGATGCCGCGTTCGAACTCGGTCTCTGGTGGGCGCAGGCTCAGCCGTTCTGCCACCTGGCCGAACACCGTGGCCTTGCCCGTCTGCGCGATCAGCACCTGCGCGGTCCCGCTGCTGACACTGGTGCCCATGAAGACACAGTTAGTGCGCTCTGCCAGGCTGGCATTGGCCGGGACAGTCGCCGGTTTCTTCTCTACCGGGAAGGTTTCACCGGTCAGCACGGCCTGGTTGACAAAGAAGTCATTAGCTTCCAGCACGAACCCATCAGCCGGGATCAGACTGCCCGCAGAGAGCAACACCACATCGCCGGGCACCACCTGTTCGGAGGGCAGCGTCTGTGGCTGTCCGCCCCGCAGCAAGTTGGACTTGATCGTAACTTGTGAGCGCAATTTCTCGACCGCGTTGCTGGCGGTGTATTCCTGTACAAAGCCAAGGATCGTGCTGCCAAGCACGATGGCAAGCACAATGCTGGCATCAACCCACTCTCCCATGATTCCGGAGATAATCGCTGCAAAAATGAGAATGAGAACCAGCGGGCTTTTGAATTGGCTCAGCAGCAGGCGCAACGCAGTGGCTTGCTGCTGTACTCTGATTGTGTTCAACCCAACTTGCTTCAGGCGCTGCTCAGCGTCCGCGGATTGGAGACCGTTCGGGGTGGCGTGCAGTGCAGTGAGGAGCTGCTCGGGCGTGAGGCTCCAATACGCCTCAGGACTGGCCTGGCTAACCTGTTGCCCCTCTTTGGAGGGTGTGCCGCTAGAATGATGAGGGGAAAGCTTCATTGACAATATTATACGTCTAACACCACATTTTATTTATGCACCAACACCTACTTCATCACCATCGGCAGCCTGACCAGAAACTCCTCCCACTCATATACTTTGCTTCGAAAAAAGACATCCGTTTGATTATTCGTGTCCTCCACCACCAGATTGGAGGCATCCGAATCAAATGCGATGTAGCTCCCATTCGCGTTGAAGGAAGGGAGATCCGAGCCAGCATTTCCCTGCATCCCATCACTCGCAACTGAAACCCGGATCGTCTGTCCTGTCTGTCTGTCATGCACAAAGATATCCCCAACTCCATTCGTATCCCCGCTCACCAGGTTGGTTGCATCGGACACAAACGCGACAAAGCGCCCGTCGCCAGAGATGGAAGCATTAGTAGAACCCAAATCTCCCTCGCTTCCATCACTGGATACTGAGATCCGTGTTGTTGTTCCGGTTTCTCGATTATGTGCAAAGACATCTGGATATTCATTGGTATCTCCGGGCACCAGGTTTGAAGCACCCGATGTAAATGCGACTATGTTTCCGTCGGCAGAAATGGAAGGCTTGCTGGAAGCATAATTTCCCGGCTCACCATACATGCCCATCGAGACGCAGGTTGTCTCCCCGGTTACCATATCGTGCACAAAGACATCATACCCCGCATTGGTAGTGTAGCTTACCAGGTTAGTTGAATCGGACCAGAATGCCACGTAGCGCCCATCGCCAGAGATGGCAGGATCAATGGCCTGACGATCCCCAGGCGTTCCGTCGCTCGCCACCGAGACCATGGTCGTCACCCCTGTATCCCGGTCATGCCAGAAGACATCTCGATATTCATGGGTGTCACCCTCTTGAAAGTTAGTTGCATAAGACTCAAACGCCACATAGCGTCCGTCGGCAGAAATGGCGGGGTTCGTGGAAGAATCATTCCCTTGCGTGCCATCGCTGGCAAGTGAAACCAGGGTTGTCTCACCGGTATCCAGGTCGTGCACAAAGATGTCCCCGGACCAATTCAAGTCGTCTTCCACCAGGTTTCCCGCCTCGGAATCAAACGCCACGTAACGCCCGTCGGCAGATATGCTGGGATTAGCGGACATAAAATCACCCGGTGTTCCTTCGCTCGACACCGAGACCCTGACCGTCGTCGCGCTGGAGCGGTCGCGCACAAAGATGTCGTCTTCACCATTGGAAGGTGCCCCCACCAGGCCGGAATCGGCGGAAGCAAATGCTACCAGGTTGCCATCGGCAGATATTGAGGAATTCCCTGAAATATCTTCTGCCTGCGTCCCGTCGCTGGATATCGAAACACGCTCGGTTTGGCCCGGGTGCCAGTGCGCCTCGAAATCGATCCCCGTGGCGGTGGGAGGGAGATTTACCACGTGCGAGGATGGGGAAAAGACAAAATCACCTTTATGCGGTGTGATGATGTAGCTGCCGCTGTTCAGGCTCGTGATCATGTAATTCCCGTTCGACCCGCTGATCGCAAATTCGCCGCTGGCGGTGCTGACCCGGACACCGCTGATCGGATCGCTCTGCGTGTCCACCACCTGACCTGAGATCGAATAGAATACCAGGGCCTCTCCACGGTCATGCAGAAAGATATCATCAGCGTTATTGGCATCTCCCCACACCAGGTTGGTGGCGGGCGAATCAAAAGTCACATAACGCCCGTCGGCGGAGATGGCAGAATAATAAGAATGATTATTACCCTGTGTTCCATCGTTGGCCACTGAAACCTTGGTCGTTATCCCATTCAGCCGGTCGCGCACAAAGATATCTATGTATAAATTAGTATCTCCGTCCACCAGGTTCCAAGAAGAAGACTCGAATGTCACAGTGTTCCCATCAGCAGAGATCCGAGGCAGGGAAGAGCGATTATTTGCTTCCCCCCCATCGCTCCTCACCGAGGTCCTGGTTGTCTCCCCTGTCGTCCGGTCATGCACAAAGACATCTCTGTTGAGATTAGTATCCCCTTCCGCCAGGTTGTCAGCTACAGAATCAAATGCCACGATACTTCCGTCGCTAGAGATGGAAGGATTCTCGGAAACATCGTTTCCCTGCGTCCCATTACTTGCCAGCGAGACAATGGTCGTCTCTCCTGACGTCCGGTCATGCACAAAGACATCCTGCGTAAATCCATTGCTATCATCGGGTACCAAATTGGTAGCTCCAGAACTAAATACCACAATGTTCCCATCGGCAGAGATGTCAGAACCCCAAGAATAATAATTTCCCTGCAGCCCATCGCTGGATACGGATACCCGGGTCGTCTCGCCCGTATCCAGGTCATGCACAAAGATATCACTGTGATTATTGCTGTCCTCCTCCACCAGGTTGGAAGCCTCGGAGGAGAATGCCACATAGCGCCCATCAGCAGAAAGGGTCGCGCCATACGAGAACTCATTTCCCTCGCTCTCAGTGCTGGATACTGAGACGCGGGTCGTTTCACCGGTGACCAGGTCGTGTACAAAGATATCTCGATACCCATTGGTGTCCCCACTCACCAGGTTGGAAGCCTCAGAGGCAAACGCCACATAGCGCCCATCGGCAGAAATGGAAGGATACTCTGAATAATTATTCGCCTCCGTCCCATCGCTGGCTACTGAGACCCTGGTCGTTGTCCCGCTTGAGCGGTCGCGCACAAAGACATCCTTGGTGCCGTAGTAATCACCGCTCACCAGGTTGTTAGCAAACGAATCGAAGGCGATGTAACGTCCATCCGCAGAGATGTCAGAGTGATTGGACGCCTGATTTCCCTGCATTCCATCATCCGCCAGCGAGGCAAGCTCCGTCGTGCCTGCCTCCGGCATCGCCTGCCCCGTCCCCGGCAGTATCCCTCCTGCCATGATGATGATTGCGATCAAATTGCGTAAACCAAAGTGTGTAATGTTCATGTATAGTGCCCTCCGGCGATAATATAACGATTTTCAGAAAATTGTCCTTATAAATAAGACTTCCGAAGTTTTCAACACTTCGGAAGTCTGAAGTCTACTTCACCACCAGCGGCAGCGTCACCAATATCACCGCCGCTTCCACGCCCACCTCGTGCACGAAGACATCCTCGCAGGGGTCGTCATATTCCCCGTCATGATCATTATCACACAAGTTCGTGTCTCCAGCCACCAGGTTGGTAGCGAAAGACTCAAACGCCACAATCAATCCTCCAGCTGAGAGAGATGGACTCCAGGAATAATCATCGCTTTGCGTCCCGTCGGTTGCAATGGACACCTGGATTGTCTCCCCACTCGTTCGGTCATGCAGGAAGATATCATCATACCCGTTGGTGTCCCCGACCACCAGGTTGTCCGCCCAGGATTTAAATGCTACATATCGGCCGTCTCCTGAGATGCTCGTGGAAGAAGAGCCATAATTTCCCGGTGTGCCATCCGAAGCCCGCGAGACCAGTGTTGTCTCTCCGCTCGACCGGTCATGCACAAAGACATCCTCGAAGCCGTTCACGTCTCCGATCACCAGGTTGGTGGCCTGCGAATAAAATGCCACGCTTTGCCCATCCCCAGAGATATCAGGCTCAGAAGAGTCTGCGTCTCCCTGCGTGCCGTCGCTGGCGACGGAAACTCGCGTCGTTTCCCCACTCTCACGGTCGTGCACAAATATATCGATAAACTCATTGGTGTCTCCGTCCACCAGGTTGGTCGACCAGGAATCGAATGCCACGTAACGCCCGTCGTCAGAGATCGACGGATTGGAAGATGTATCTTGTCCATCCGACCCGCTGCTGGATACCGAGACCATGCTTGTCACTTCGTTTACCAGGTCACGCACAAAGATGTCATCCCTATAATTGACATCTCCGGGATGCAGGTTGGTCGCGCTGGATGCAAATGCCACGCTTTGCCCATCGGCAGAGATTCTCGCCCAGCCAGACCATCCATTGGCTTGCCATCCATAGTTATCAACCGAGACGAGCGTCGTCACGCCGCTTTCCCGGTCATGCACAAAGATGTCCGTTTTCCCGTTGGTGTCATCTGCCACCAGATTGGTCGCCATTGAGGAAAAAGCCACGTAGCGTCCGTCTGCTGAGAGAGTCGGATCATATGAACCCTCATTCCCCTGTGTGCCGCCGCTGGCTACTGAAACCCGGGTTGTCTCTCCGGTCTGCCGGTCGTGTATGAATACATCCGCGCAATTTTCGTCATAATCGTCATCCCCGTCATACTCACAATAATTGTTCGTATCCCCCGTCACTAGGTTAGAAGCATACGATTCAAAAGTCACATAGCGCCCGTCTGCAGAAATATCAGAGTAGCTGGATTCAGCATTCCCCTCCGTCCCGTCACTCGCCACCGACACGCGCTCCGTCGTGCCCGCCTCGGGTCTCGCCTGCTCCCCTGCCCTCCCCGTCACCACACCCCCCGCCATGATCATGATTGCCATCAAAATCCGTAAACCGATCTTTGTAATGTTCATGTGTACTGCCCTCCAGCAATTATTATAGCAATATTCCGTCATTGCGAGCACGTCTTTGGCGAAGCAATCTCCGCTGGTTACAGCGCCCCGCTTGCTAACTCACGCTCGATCCCTTTCCTTTTCTCCCAGGAAGTCATTCTTGAAAGAAGATCAGGATTTTTTTTGCCCGATTTTTGGGGAGCCCCTGTCAGTGGGAGGGTATAATCATTCATGATTTATGGGGATGCGGATAGTGACTTTGCTAGGTGAAGAAGGAGGACGCAATGAGTCGCAAACCGGTGCGTAAATTGGAGACGGGTCTGGTTTCGATGTCGTGGGGAAAGGGCTGTGTGTGGTTCCTGGGGGCGCTGGCCCTGCTGCTGCTGTTGTGGGCGCTGTTTTTGCCAGGCTTGTGGCCCATGGGGTCGATTTTGTATAGTGTGTATAGTAACCCGATTGGGTGGCTTTTGGTGCTGGTTTTAGTGGGGGTGGGGGTGGCTTTGGTGACGCGCCTCAAGCTGGAGGTGAAGGCGGTTGGGGGTCTGCTGGGGGTGGTGCT
>Ga0299915_10003123_pt1 | contig 12024 bp, 11 predicted proteins | sample RVTome_13_FD_200263 | JGI IMG/M metagenome (GOLD analysis project Ga0299915, IMG submission 200263) | Soil microbial communities from uranium-contaminated site in the Upper Colorado River Basin, Wyoming, United States - RVT92D227 (version 2) ...
TGAATTCAGGTGATGTAACGGAAGAGAAAGATAAGGTAGTAGGTTATGCCTCTATCGGTCTCTTCAAAAGTCCCTATACAGAAGGAGAGAAAAAGGAACTCCTCTCAATGGCAAGAAAAGCTATTGCCGAGCATGTGACAAGCGGGAAAACACCGGATGTGGAAACATCGAACCCGAAGTTCAAATCAGACGGTGCCGTTTTTGTGACCATCAAGAAGAACGGCTCTCTCAGGGGCTGCATAGGAAACGTTCAGGCGGTCATGCCCCTTTATCAGTCAGTCATAAAAAATGCCATAGCTGCATCTTCGAGTGACCCAAGGTTCCCGCCGATGACAAAAGAAGAGTTGAAGGATATCGATGTTGAGGTGTCGATCCTTTCACCATTGAACCAATTAAGAGATGTGACAGACATTCAGGTAGGCAAACACGGCCTGGTCATCAGAAAAGGCATGCAGAGCGGCCTTCTCCTCCCCCAGGTTGCAGCGGAACTCGGATGGGACAGAGAAACCTTTCTCGAACAGATATGTGCAAAGGCAGGGCTTACGAAAGGTTCATGGAAAGACGCTGAGTTATATACGTTCACGGCTGAGATTATAAAATAAAGATTTTTACATAAGCAAAATTTATCAACAACTCCCCAACATTCACTTCACAGGAAAATTCCTTTCAAATCAATTCGTTATAAGGTTTTTATTTTTTTCTTGACATACACAATATATTGTGGTTAAATGTCATAAAAATTACTTAAAATACTATCTATTGATAGTGACATATAATATCCTAAAGGACAAAAGGGAATCATATGAATATTGAAAAAGGGGGATCAATGGAAGCACAAACAACTTTTAGCCTGTCGCCGAACGCATTGAAGGTTCTCGAAAAAAGATACCTCAAAAAAGATGAAGAGGGTAAGGTTGCCGAGACACCCGAGGACCTCTTCATAAGAGTGGCAAAGAGCGTTGCCTTGGCTGATTTACACTATGGGAAGTCTCCAGAGGAAACAGCGGCATTAGAGAAAGAATTTTACCAGATGCTGACCTCTCTCGAGTTTCTTCCGAACAGCCCTACCCTGATGAATGCGGGAAGGAGGCTTGGCCAGCTCAGTGCATGCTTTGTACTTCCGGTAAATGACTCCATGGAGTCAATATTTGATGCGGTAAAAAATACCGCGATAATCCACAAATCAGGCGGCGGGACAGGATTCAGCTTTTCAAGGCTGAGACCAAACGGAGACATTGTCGGCTCTACAAAGGGCATATCCTCAGGACCTGTCTCTTTCATGACCGTCTTTGACACAGCCACTGAGGCCGTTAAACAGGGCGGGACCCGAAGGGGCGCAAACATGGGCATCCTGAGGGTTGATCACCCCGATATCCTCAGTTTCATTACCTGTAAAGACGATAACACCAAATTCAACAACTTCAACATCTCCGTAGCACTTACGGATGAATTCATGCAGGCTGTTGAAGAGGACAAGTCGTATGACCTCATCAACCCGAGAACAAAGAAGGTGACGAATACCCTGAAAGCAAAGGACGTCTTCCATCTTATCGTGGAGCATGCATGGAAAAACGGGGAACCCGGTATTGTATTTATCGACAGGGTGAACACCTCAAATCCTACTCCCAAAATAGGGAAAATAGAGTCGACTAACCCCTGCGGCGAGCAGCCATTGCTGCCCTATGAGTCCTGCAACCTGGGATCTATTAACCTTGCGAAGATGGTTAAGGAAGCGAGAAATTCGGATTTCGGAACCGGAAAATGTGAGATGGACTGGGACAGGCTCAGGGACACAACATGGAGGGCTGTACATTTTCTCGATAATGTCATCGATGTCAATAAATACCCCCTGCCGAAGATAGAAGAGATGACAAAGGCAAACCGGAAAATAGGTCTCGGCGTTATGGGATGGGCGGATATGCTCATACAACTCGGCATACCTTACAATTCTGACAGGGCAGCGAGCCTTGCGGAACAGCTTATGGAATTCATTCAGAAAGAAGGCAAGAACGCTTCAGCGGCACTCGCAGAGAAACGCGGGGTCTTTTCAAACTATGAAGGAAGCATCTACGACGGAAAGATAAGACTGAGAAACGCCACCATCACAACGATAGCGCCGACAGGCACTCTCTCCATCATCGCAAGCTGTTCATCAGGTATCGAGCCGCTCTTCGCAGTTTCCTTTGTAAGGACTGTCATGGAGGGCACAAAGCTCATTGAAATAAACCATTACTTTGAGAAGGTCTCAAAAGAACGCGGGTTCTGGTCCAGGGAACTCATGGAGAGGATTGCAGACAGGGGTTCAATCCAGGAATTTGATGAGATCCCCGCCGATGTCAAGGCAGTCTTTGTCACCGCACATGACATTACACCATTGGAGCACATAACGATGCAGGCGGCATTCCAGAAGTTCATAGATAATGCTGTCTCAAAAACCGTCAACTTCCCGCACAAAGCAACTCCGAAAGATGTTGAGGATGTTTATCTTCTCGCGTATAAGCTCGGGTGTAAGGGTGTTACCGTTTACAGGGATGGATCAAGAGAAAAACAGGTTCTGACAACGGGCAGGAAAGACGAGAAACAGGCGATAGAATCATGGCAGAAGATCATACCGAGGAAAAGGCCTGATGTCATAAAAGGTTCAACGAGGTTCATGAAGACAGGCTGCGGTAACCTCTACGTTACCATCAACGAAGACGAGGAAGGACATCTTTTTGAACTCTTCACCTCAATGGGAAAGGCAGGCGGATGCGCTGCAAGCCAGTCCGAAGCAATCGGCAGGCTCGTCTCACTCGCATTCAGGTCGAATATCGAGCCGGACGAGGTAACAAAACAACTCAAAGGCATCTCTTGCCACTCGCCGACATGGTATGAAGGAGGAAGGATCATGTCCTGTTCTGACGCCATTGCGAGGGCACTCGAAAAATACCAGACCAAAGGCAGCAAGGGTAACGGTGACGGGCACAATATCGTCATGCTCATGGGCGCCTGCCCGGAATGCGGCGGAGCGGTAGAACACGAAGGCGGATGCGCTGTCTGCCACAACTGCGGATTTACGAGATGTGGGTAATCTTAATATATAGGCATACCTCTCTTTCATAAAGATGGGGTATGGGAAAGTCATTTCATATTTAATAGATATTTAAAGATGATATGTGAAACTAATGAATTCAGAATCATAGACTAATACAGACGAATGACTTATACAGCCAACCAGCTCAAGGCAATCAAAACCATTGATGAGAATCTTCAGATTATTGCTTGTGCTGGCTCCGGCAAGACACAAGTCATATCTGAACGAATTGTTGAGATCCTCAAGAAAAAAAAGAAAACAGGAATTACGCCAGCTAATATAGTTGCGTTCACTTTTACGGACAAGGCAGCTACAGAACTGAAAGACCGAATTCATCGACTTTGCAAGGAAGAATTTGGCACAGATCAAGGCCTTGCTGAAATGTTTGTCGGTACTATCCACGGCTATTGTCTCAATCTGCTCCAATCTCCTCCGGTATATCAATTCTTAAAATATTCAGTCTTAAACGATGTTCAACAAAGACTCCTTATTGATCGTAATAGCACTAAAAGTGGATTAATCAATACTCCGCTACTAAATAGCGGAAAGTTACGACGGTGGCAAGACTCTCGGCTGTATCAACAGCTTCTTAGTATTATTGGAGAGGGAAAGATCAAAAGGAAGAAAATACCACCGGTAGTATTGGAATCAGTTGAAATGTATAAAGATATGCTCGAAGACACCAAATATCTTGATTACACAATGATTATTTCTCATGCCACTAAGGAGCTAAAGAAGAATAAGACACTACGCGAGAAGATTTCGTCACAGATAAAGTATCTTATTGTAGACGAGTATCAGGATGTTAACCCCCTCCAAGAAAATCTTATACAGCTGATCCATAGCCTCGGGGCGAACGTTTGCGTCGTGGGCGACGACGATCAGACAATTTATCAATGGCGTGGGAGTGACGTGGAGAATATTATCCACTTCACAAGGAAATACCCGAAAGTCAGAGAAGTTCCTTTAAACGAAAATTTTCGGAGCAGCAAAGGCATTGTTAAGGCCGCCAGCCATGTAATTGAAAAAAATCCGGAACGACTTCCAAAGAAAATGGAAAGTGCAGAGTCGCAACAATATCAACGTGGCGATATCCTCGCACTCAAGTTCAAAAATCCGAGGGAAGAGGCAGCGGGGTTAGCAGAAAAGATAAAAAGCTTATATAAAACTCCTTATCGTGATAAAGCGGATGTCTCTCCTCGCGGACTCACCTATTCCGACTTCGCTATTTTATTGCGCAGTGTCCAGCATGATGGCGAGCCAATCCTATCTGAATTGCAGGATGCTAAGATTCCGTATATTGTTGGTGGAATCAGTGGCCTCTTTAATACACAAGAAATTAATGCCATACGATCCGTTTTTTTCTTCCTGGCAGACTTTGCACATCAGGGTGAAACACCGATAACGGTCGGCAGGTTAAGAAATATTCTTCTATCAGCCGAAATAGGCCTGTCCTCGAAACAGGTAAAAAAAGGCATCCGATTACTGGAGGAACGAAAGGCTAGAATAGGTAGAGAAATGGATGCAGAATTATATTTACAGCGTGTCTATCTGGATTTTCTTTCATGTCTCGATTTGCGGGAAGAAGATATTAACATGGCTTCCGATGGAGGAACAAGAACAGGTGATATTGTATTTTATAACCTCGGCAAATTTAGCCAACTAATATCCGATTATGAACAGATCAACTTTAATTCTTCCCCCGCAGATCTATATCCCGCGTTCGCAGCATATCTCTTCTATCAAGCACCCGCCTATTATCCTGAAGGTTGGTTGGAGGAGAGTAATGCACGGCCTGATGCTGTCCAGATAATGACTGTGCATCAAGCAAAAGGTATGCAGTGGCCAGCAGTATTCGTCCCTTGTCTTCGAAAAAACCGTTTTCCGTCGAGGCGGCAAGGTGGCCGTTCTGTTTGGCATATTATTCCGGAGGAAAGCGTTGAAAACTCAGAAAGGTATAAAGGAACGGTCGAAGATGAACGTCGGTTATTTTATGTGGCGCTGACACGCGCTGAAAAACATCTCTTCTGCTCGTGGGCACCCATTGAGAATAATCAACATCAGCGGAACGTATCGCAGTTCTTCAAGGAGTTCACCGGCAGTGAATATGCTTTGACTAAGGAACCGAAGCGCGAGACTCCAAAGCAAATCGCTCCGAAGCCTCGCAAAGAAGATATAACCCTTCCTCTCACATTTAGTGAACTAAAATATTATTTTGAGTGCCCTTATCTTTTCAAACTGAGATTCCTGTATGGATTCGATACGCCCGTCAGCCGCGCGATAGGCTACGGAAAATCTCTTCATGACGCTCTATCAGAAATTCATTCCGAATCTCTAAAGGGAAACGTCCCAGATAAGAAAGACATTCCGCGGCTTGTTGGAGATCATTTACACCTGCCATTTGCAAATCCACTGATAGAAGATAATTTGCGAAGAGCAGCGCATAAAGCATTGACCAGGTATTTGGAGGAACATGGCAAAGATTTGAGAAAACTTGAACATGTTGAAAAGATCATTGAGCTCAAGCTTGAAGATGGAATTGTAGTAAGCGGGCGGATCGATCTTATACGAAGAACTGATACAAATGAAATAGTGATTGTCGATTTCAAATCGGACGAACGCGCTCAACAAGAAGAAATTACACAAAGGCAACTTCACGTTTACGCAGTGGGTTACGAGCAGTTGACCGGAAAGCGGGCGGATCTTATCGAAGTCCACAATCTTGATAAGGGCGGAGCCAAACGAGAAGTAGTTGACGAGAACTTGATAAGATCAACACTTTCATCAGTAGTCGAGGCCGGGAAAAAACTGAGGAAAAACAACTTGCCTCGCCATTCTTCTTGGTGTGAAAAATGTGAAAGATGTGAAATGGTTGGCATTTGCAGAACAAAAGGAGAGTCTTAAATTGCTGTATGATGAAGAGCACACAAAAGGACTTGGTCTTTCAATTTGAAAACTAAACGACAAAGATACTCAAACCACTCTTATGAGAAAGGTAACGCTTTTGAATACCTATGCTTAAGCGAAGATCAGGCTGTTTACACGGCTCGCGAAGAAGATGAACTGGCCAAACCCCGAATTGCTTTCAAACTGATCGATCTTTTTTGCGGCGCAGGCGGCATGACACTCGGCTTTACTAAAGCGTTTGGTCATCACTTTAAGCCCGTCTGGGCGAACGATTTCAACAAATATTGTGTTGAGACATATAATGCAAACTTTGGGAACCATTGTATCGGTGGAGATATTGTTAACCTGCTTCAGACTCGCTCTATAGAAATACCCAAAACCGACGTTGTAATCGGCGGTCCGCCGTGTCAAGGATTCAGCTTGCTTAATAAAAACAGGAAGAATGATTCTCGTAATGAATTATGGCGGCCTTTTCTTGAGGTAGTCGAAAAGTCATGCTCTGAGGTATTTGTTATTGAGAATGTCCCCCAATTACTCGGCACATTTGAACACGGGGAAATTGTCGGCGCGGCTGAAACGCTCGGTTTCAAAATCTGGTCGGGAAAATTATGTGCAGCCGATTACGGTGTTCCTCAAACTCGCTGGCGCGCGATAATAATCGGTTCAAAGAAATTGGATCCCTCAATTATATGTCCGCCTCGGAAATCTCATTTTAATTCGAACTGCAATGGACGACAGAGGACACTTGAATTTTCCGGAAACGGCGAATATCTTCCTGCGCCGTATGAATGGAGAACGGTTCGAGACGCAATCAGCGAGCTGCCGCCTCCCGCCGGTACCGAAATAAGGGATGCGCCTCCGCCGCTCGATTTTCACTTCGGAAGGACGCCGACATCAATGAGTCTTAAGCGATACAGAGCAATTCCAAAAGAGGGAATGAATCGGTTCGACCTTCAGAAAAGGGCTCCCGAACTTACCCCGCCCTGCTGGATAAGAAAAAAAACAGGGGGAACTGACCTTTTCGGCAGGTTATGGTGGGACCGTCCTGCGTTCACAATTAGGACAGAGTTCTTTAAGCCGGAGAAGGGCAGATATCTTCATCCGAGCCAACATAGACCTATTACACACCGCGAGGCTGCAAGGCTTCAGAGTTTTCCCGATTCCTTTGTATTCAAAGGTTCTAAAATTGAGATTGCAAAACAAATCGGCAATGCCGTCCCGCCGTTGCTTGCCGCACGCTTGGCCGATATCGTCTATGTTCTTTTAACTCATAAGAACAAGAAATGAGATGGACGTATACGGAAAGAGAAAACGCAGTGAAATCATGGCCCGTGTTAAAGGGCGAGATACCAGCCCGGAACTTCTTGTGCGGGCCATTGTCCACAGCTTGGGTTATCGTTTCCGTCTTTACAGACGCGATTTGCCGGGCAACCCGGACATTACTCTGCCTAAACATCGGAAGGTTATCTTTGTGCATGGCTGTTTTTGGCATGGCCATAAGCGGTGTCCCAGAGCCGCAAGACCAACAACTAATATTGCCTTCTGGAGGAAAAAGCTGGATTCAAATATAGCTCGCGACAGACGTAATATCAGACAACTGAGAAAAGATGGGTGGCGTGTTCTCGTTGTTTGGCAATGTCAAACAAGAAAGCCTGAGATTTTAAAGAGGGCTCTATCCAAATTTCTTAATGAGGAGGGTAAACGCTGAATGGGTGCAAGAGATAAAATACGGTCTTTTCTTGAAGCTAATGTCGGCAGAGTAGTTAAGACCCAACAAATCCGAAAGATTGCTGGGGTTAGTGAATACGCCAGACGCTTACGCGAACTGCGGGATGAAGAAGGAATGCAAATTCGTTCTCATATCGACAGGCATGATCTGAAGCCCGGAGAATATATCTTGGAAAGTTTGGAAAGAGTGCCGTCATTGGGGCGAGGGATATCGCCGCAACTGCGGAATGAAATTCTCGAACGCAATGGCTACACATGCCAGTTATGCGGTACTGGCCCCGGCGAGCCGGATCCTTTTAATCCGAATCGAAAGATTCGGCTTCACATTGATCATATTATTCCTTTAAGTCAAGGCGGGTCAAATGACAAGGAGAATTTACGCGTCCTTTGCTCAGCTTGTAATCAAGGACGTGCAAATATACAGCCACTCAGTGAATCCGCGCGGAATATTTTGGCCCGTATTCGTCGCCTGCCACGTGCTGCTCAGAAGGAAGTTTATGAATCCTTAAAAAAGACTTTTGAGAGAAAACGAGAGTAGTCGGTACGGCAATGGCAAGGATTGCAGGAACATGAGGAGTAATCATGCAAAAAGATTTTCATTACTATGTCATTTATGCCTTAGAGGAGTCAAAAGGGTCAGACTTGATTATTGACTTTTCTAGGGGTAGACAGGGGTGGTGTGTAGGCAAAGTCAATTATAAGGTATCAAAGAATTCATTATTACGATTAAAACAAGAGAGGTTAAATTATATGCATTGCACTGGATGTTTTAAAGAGATTGAGGTAAGCAATAAGGCCTATGCTACTGCAATCGGCAGTATTGAGCAAAACCTTTTTAGTAAAGAAGGAGAATATGGCTTTTATGCTTCTGAGGTCGAACCTTGGATAACTGTTCTATGCGAGGATTGCGGTAGGGCGGTGCATGATTTCATCGCAAAACAGTCACAAGCTAAAGATTAAGATTAAGAAAGATTAGGGTCTTGTTTCTTGAATTCATAAGAGATGCCAGAAAATGCGATAACACCTTTTGCCTCTCCCACCCTCATCAAAGCCCGTTTAAAAGGGAACAAGGATATAATAAAAAAAGGGAAACAGCGAGGTATTATTTTTTCCTACGTCTCAAGAAAATCTATGGTATATGCCTCTAATGCATCTTCGGGATGTTTTGAGTGATATTTGATTATGGCTTTAGCAATAGCGGAAAATTTATCACCTGGTAAGGTATGCGGGATGATAAGCACTCCTGTATGTGGACGATGCTCATTAAAAAACTGAACTGTCAGGCGGATAAAATCACTTCTGTTAAGGGTTACAAGACATCTGCCTTCAGAAGATGCCCGCTCTAATTGTTCTAAATCTGCAGCCTGTAACATTCCAACCTCATGGGCACTGACCGCATCTATATGATGTTTTCTTAATATTTCAGCAATCTTGGGACTGAGATCTTCATCGAGGTAGTATTTCAACGACTCCCTCTAACGAGAAAAGGGTATTTTTTGTGAATATGCTCTTTGGTCAATCCTTCATTCTGTTTAATGAGGCAGTCAATCTCTTCCTTATATACCATATAATAGCCTACAGCAGCTCTGAGTTGCTGCTCAGTAAGCCAGTGATATGTTTGACGCAGCCGGGCAAAATCTTCAGCAACACCTTTGTATGCTGCAATTACCTCCCAGACCTCTATCCCTGTTCCTGCAATTCGTGCCCTCCTTCCCGTAGTTCCTTCAGTAAAAATAATACCCGGACAACGTTTCATCCTCACCGCTTCTTCAAGCAGTTCATTTGCTACAGCAGAAAACTCTTTGCCTGAATCTCTTGATATCTGTTCAATCTCTTTAAGTGTTTTTTCCTGAATCCTTATACTTTTTTGAATTGTCGGCATAAGTATCTCCCCCTTTTATCTTGGGTTTCATTGTATTTCATTATATTACGTTGTGATGACAATTAATGTCAAGCAGGCAAGACATCAAAGGTCAAATCCTAAAAATAGGGATAAGCAGTTATGCAAAAAGATTTTCATTAGAGGGTCTTGCAAAAGTCTGGAAAAAACGCTTCTGTCATTCTGAGCTTGTCGAAGAATGACGGTAAATCAGACAGTTATAGCACCCTTCGGCATGCTCAGGGTGACAATTTAGGACTTTTGCAAGACCCTCATTATTATGTCATTTATGCTTTGGCTAAAGAAGCAGGATATTTCGATAATGATATCTATGTTATCGCCTACTATTCGCAGTATGTTGACGACAATCCCGATATAGTTGCGCTATAATTAAAAAAATATTTCAATTTTCGGAGGCTATGAATATGAAAAAAACTTCGTGCATGATACTTGTATTTGGAGCTTTTTTTATGCTGTTCACCATTTACGTAACCAGTTCAGCATTCTCTGAAGTGGAAGACCAGGCACTTAAGGAATCTCCATATTTTTCAGGTATGCCGAACTATCAAATTCTCGACGGTGAAGAGAAGGAGTTCGATGCATTCAGATTCTGCACTGGCAAAGAGCTTAAAACCGTTGAGGGCAAATACTCGAAGAAATTTTACGAACTCAAGGAAGGCGCAACAAAGGCAAGCGAAATCCAGATCAGCAGAAATTATGTGAATGCAATAAAGAACATGGGAGGATTGATTCTGTATGACGGATTGCCGTGGGAAGCCAACTGTGAAGAAGGTATTTTTTGCGGGACAGGACGTCTGGTGACAGCAAAGATCGGAAAAGGCAACAAGGAACTCTGGGTACAGATTTCTACCTGTGATAATGGCAATGACTACACACTGACGATGATCGAAAGAGAAGCAATGAAACAGAACGTGACTGCCAGCGACATGCTGAATGCACTGAATACACAGGGGCACGTTACTCTTTATATAAACTTCGACACCGGCAAATCAGTTATTAAGCCAGAATCCCAGCCTGTCATTGACCAGATCGTTTCTTTGATGAAGGATAATCCGGATATCAAGCTTGGTGTTGAAGGTCATACAGACAATGTCGGAGACCCGAAAAAGAATAAAATCCTTTCAGAAAACCGTGCAAAAGCAGTCGTCTCAGCTATTGTCAAACAAGGGGTAAACGCATCCCGTCTGAGCGCCGCCGGCTTCGGCCAGGATAAGCCCATCGCAAACAATAACACCGAAGAAGGCAGGGCGAAGAATAGGAGAGTGGAACTGGTAAAGAAATAAGATAGCGAACAGACTATCCCGTCAATTCGGTATCATCATGTGAGTATGGAGGCGTGGAGCAGCAGAGTATTTTCAGGGGTTTTTTGCCTAGATTACGAATTTTATGGGCTGTGCCTGAAGGGATATATACGGTATCACCGACCATGACTTCAAATTGTTGATCCCCGATGAACATCATTCCATGTCCCTGGGTTATGTGATAGATTTCTTCGCTCTGTAAATGCTTATGGAGCAGCGTTACACTGCCGACCGGAACGATTGCTTCTGCCAGACTCTGCCTGACATTTCCGTGGATATCCGGATGCAACAGCTCACGTATTTCGGAATCGTCCTTTGTAATGTGGGGTTTAATGTCCCTGTACCTGGTTTTTATCATCGTTTCCTTAAATTATAATTTTTACCATGTCCATTGACAATCGAATATTGATTCCGGGATGCGAGGGTGTCCAATGGGAACATATCTTTACACGTTCTTCCGGGATTCCTGTGGGTATATACCGTTCCTTTTCGTCATTCCGGCTTGTCCGGAATCCTTCCGGCGATGTCTTCATACAGGTCTTTTATTGAGGGATTCACCTGCCTGATGAGATCTATCTTACTTTGCCTGCTCATATTCTTTATCTGCTTTTCCCGGATTATGGCACTCCTGCTATCCCGGCAAAACTCATAATAAACAAGCTTATGCAGGGAATACTTAGCCGTAAAGCTACGAGAATTGAGATTGTTCTTATGCTCATATACTCTTCGTATGAGGTCATTCGTAACCCCGACGTACAAGGTCGGTCTCGCATTGGCCATAATATAAACAGTAAAGATATTCTTCGTCATCCGGGCATTATATCAGAAAGATTCCGGACAAGCCGGAATGACACCCACACACGAAAGAAAGCATCCAGTAATTGTTAGAATAAGAAGATAAATGATGCTGACTTTGTCCGACAACCCGCAGGACTATAATATGGACTACCGTTTCAAATTAATCTGTTGAGGATTATACATAATATTGATATAGTATTGAACCTAATCTGAGAGGAGGCCATGATATGTATCGTAAAATAATTTCAATAATCGTCATATTAACATTCATGACAGGTATTCTGGGCTGCGCATCGATATCCGAAGAGCACAAAGGC
>Ga0299915_10003125_pt1 | contig 12023 bp, 9 predicted proteins | sample RVTome_13_FD_200263 | JGI IMG/M metagenome (GOLD analysis project Ga0299915, IMG submission 200263) | Soil microbial communities from uranium-contaminated site in the Upper Colorado River Basin, Wyoming, United States - RVT92D227 (version 2) ...
CTACACGGATGGTTTTGGGTGCTGTCTTGATCATGTTTGCCATCCTATCCGCATCCTCGCGGCATGAGCGAGACGAAGACCTGGAGCCCTAACCCCTGAAGACAGCCATCTCCATGTACGGCCGCATTACGTTCCAGACTCGGTCGAGCTTGGCGAACCGCACCAGCTCGTCCACTGTCGCCTTGCGGTCGTGAAGGCAATCCCGTAGTGCCTCCATGGCTACGTCGAGCCCGACCTTGTTTCGGTACTTGAAACAGTCAGCCACCGTCCTTGCGGGGTTCGTGATCCGCACCGGAATTCCCTCGATGCGATGCACCTCGACGCCCTCGACGAGCCCCGAGCCCGAGAAATGAAAGATCTCGAGCTGCACCGTGCGGGCTTTGGGCTTGCGCGCCTTGCGATCGACCGCCATCCACACTTTGTGGGGAAGCTGCGTCGTCAGCTCGTGAAAGGCCAGCGCAGTCAGGAGGCAGATCACCCCGCCGGGAACGGCTTTCGCGACCTCGGCCAGCGAGACGTTTTCGGTCACATCGGCCCCGGCAAAACGGTACAGCCCGCGCCCGACCCGCTCGACGATGCCCTCACGCGCCAGCTCCCACAGCACCGCGCCCCGCAGTCCGGCCTCCGCAAGGTCGCGGGGCCGCAGCAGCCCATGGGAGTGCAGCAGCTCCAGTGCCTTCTCACGATGCGTCACGTAGGCAGTGTGAACGAAAGGTCGGCACTTGTAAATATCTGCCGACGTTTTATCCGGGCGCTCGGATGCTTGCTCGCTCCACCTGTTTCACATCCTGATGTTCTTCAAGCACTTAAGCTACTATGTTAGATGTCTATAGGGCTCCACCTGGGGAGGCCACCTCGATTGCCTTGCGATGGACTATTCAAACTTGAGGCCCCAAACCTTATTAGCGATTTCCGCTATTAAAGGTTGGTTGCCAAGCCAAACGACACCGCTGGTTCAGTCTTCTCGCACCTGGAGAAGCTCGACGTCGTCCGCGAGGTCATCGGGAAGCGCCGCGATCGCCTGTTTGCATGTACCGACTGCCTCGCGATTCTTAGCGAGGGAGCCGAGCCACTGGGGTAGGTACGGCGCCGATCCGCGCGTCACCTACGAGCTGCGCACCGTGATCACCGACGGCCTCGGCCGCGAGCCATGAAGGCACGCAACGGTACTTCAGCTACTTGCGTACCTGGCACCCATTTACGGGCCGCCCTAGACTAGTCGCGGTGACGGACGCCGCTTCAACACGTATGGTACTATTCATATTGACAAATTTTGTTGTGGGACTTATCATATCTTTGGGAGGTGACCAATGGGCTCGGACGCGATCGCCGCCAACCTCCGGCGACTCCGGAAGGCGCAGAGGCTGACCCAGGCGCAGCTTGCTGACGCTGCCGGTCTGTCTCGCGTCGGGTACCGAAACATCGAAACCGGCCGGTCTCTACCTCGGGTGGACACCCTGCAGGCAGTTGCCGCCGCTTTGCGCGCTCCCCTGCAGGACCTCGTGACCCCTGTCGCACAGCTTCGCCACGTTAGGTTTCGCTCGCTCCGTCGACTCAACACCCGCGACCAGATCCTTGCCGAGGTCAGCCGGTGGCTCTCCGACTTCAACGACCTTGAAAAGCTGCTCGGCGACCGGCCTAACTACCGCCTTGATAGCTTCGTCGTTCCAAAGGTTCGGCCAGGCGCTAGGCGTGCCAGGCAGGCTGCTTCGGGGGTTCGCAAGCTTTTTGGGCTCCGCGACGACGAGCCGATACGGGACATCTGCGGTCTGCTGGAGTCAAACGGGATCAAGATCTACTCGATCAGGCTCGCCTCCAACGAGTTCTTCGGGCTTTCAGTCGGTCCCACTGACGGTGGGCCGGCGATCGTAGTCAACATCTGGGAGCGCATTTCTGCCGAGCGGTGGATCTTCAGCGCGGCGCACGAACTGGGGCACCTTGTGCTGCACCAGAAGGACTACGACGTGGTCAAGCTCCAAGAAGAGAAGAATCAGGAACAGGAAGCCAACGTCTTCGCGGCCTACTTCCTCATGCCTGAGGAGGTGTTCCGCAGGGAGTGGGCAGGTACCGCGGGCATGCCGCTGGTCGACCGGGTGCTGAAGGTCAAGCGGATCTTCAGGGTCAGCTACAAGACCATCCTGTACCGTCTGTCCGAGACTGCCGGCGAAGGAGTCAACGTCTGGCAGCTTTTCCAGAAGGAGTTCAAGCGGCTGCACGAGCGCACCTTGCTGAAAGAGGAGGAACCCGCAGCCCTGGCAGCCGATGCCTACCGCGCGAGCTTCCCCGAAAGCTCGCGCGCCGGCGAACCTGATGATCTCTCTCCCCACGACTTCCGGGAGGACCGTCTGTCGCTGCTCGTCCGCAAGGGCGTCCAGCAAGGCGCGATCAGCCTCTCACGCGGGGCGGAAGTCCTCCGCAAGCCGTTGAAGGAAATGCGGGCTCTCGCCAACACCTGGGTCGGGAACCTCTAGCGTGGGCGAGTCGGCTACCCCTCTGATCGCCGACGCCAACGTGCTGATTGACTACGTCAACTGCGATGTGTCCATCCTGGCCCTTCTTGCCCAGCACGCAGGTCCTCTTTATGTCTCAACACCGGTCCTCGAAAAGGTCGAAGGCCTCGACAGCAGCGAGTGTGAGCGGCTCGGACTTGTTGTCATTGAGCCGACCCTGGAGCAACTGCTCGAAGCAGGTCAGGCACGGGGGCGCCTTGCCTTCGACGATCGCGTCTGCCTCATTCTGGCTCGCGACCGCGCGTGGAGATGCGTCACAAACGACAAGGCGCTGCGCAGGGCATGCGCGGACGAAGGCATTACCGTCTGCTGGGGGCTCGAAATCATGCTTTCTCTGGTTGAGCAGGCAGTCTTGGCGGTGGAGGACGCCTTAGGCGTTGCGGCGAGCATCCAGGTAGCAAATAGCGCCTTCATCGCAGAGGCGATTCTTCATGAGTTTGAACACAAGGCGCACGAAGCCGCGCGGCGAGCCGTGCGCCGGGGAGGTAAGTGATATGGCCAAGAACCCACCGACTGGCGACGGCCAACGGCACGGGGCGGTGCGCGACCGCTCGCAGGTCTACAACCCAAAGGTCGACCGCTGGATCAAGCGGGATGACGATACGGGTCGCTTCATCGACCAGAAGAAAGATGGCGACGCGTTCAAGGGAGTGAGGAAGGAGAAGGGCTAGTCTTGGGTAAGTTTCACCGGCCTGCCAGCGTGCGTCGCTCGGTTCGACCGCGCGCCTGTCTACCAGAGCCCTCATCGAGCGGCTCGACTTTGGCGTGACCAGCGCGGCCGCGGCGGTGCTCGGGGGCCCGGAAGCCTGGCTGCGCGGCTCCGCTGCCCTTCGTCCGCAGGCGATGCAGCGCCAGCGAGCGAAGTGGTCACAGCCTCAGCCGGCCCGGCGTCGTATCATGCACATTAGGGTTCCAAGGGGGTGTGATGCCAGGTGCTCTAAGGCACTGGCGACGGGGCGCGACGCCCCATGGACGAGGCGGCGCGCGAGATCGACAGGCAGAAGGACGCGCTGTTGGACGAGATCAGCAAGCGGCTGGAGCAGCACGTGAAACAGGAAAGCCTCTTCACGATATGCTGGCGACTCGCCTAGGAAGGATAACGAAAGAACGGGGACAAGACACTGATGGCCTATGAACAGAAGAACGTCAAGGAACTCGTGGACCGGGCTGTTACGCATCAGTGGAGCATCCCTGAGTTTCAGCGGGGTTTCGTCTGGAAGTCCACGCAGGTCAGGGACCTTGCTGAGTCGCTCTGGCTCGACTATCCAATTGGTTCGTTGCTTGTCTGGAACAACGCCAAACCGACCCAGGAACGGGTTGCCCTCGACGCCCAGCGGCCGATTCAGTGGCTCGTAGATGGCCAGCAGCGGACAACGGCCCTGTGCATCCTGTTCGGGCGGAAGCCGTACTGGTGGCCGTCGTCGGACGAGTGGAACAAGATGGTCAAGCGGTATGACATTCGGTTCGACGTCGACGCAAAGCAGGAACCCTATTTCCTGGTCGCAAACGCCGCGATTCGCAAGGCCAAGGGGAACCGCTACATTCCCGTGTCGTCGCTCCTCGTCCTTGATACACGGGAGGAACGCGACCAACAAAAGCTGATGACCCTGGCGCGCGAGATCAAGCTCCAGGGCCTGTGCGACGGCCTCGACGCCATGGAGGTCTACACACGGTTGGACCGCGTGCGCAAGATTCGCGAGAAAGCGATCGTGACGGTTTCGGTGGATCACGAACTCGAGGACGTAGTGGAGATCTTCTCCCGCCTCAACAGCCGTGGGACTCGGGTCACCGAAGCGGATATCTACCTGGGTGTGGTGGCCGCCCGCAACCCGAGCTGGGTTCGCGACAGCTTCCTGCCGTACCGAAACACGCTCGCCGACGCGGGCTTCGATCTCAACCCCAACCTCCTCTTTCGGACGATCACGGCCCTCGGAGAACGCAGCACACGCTTCGAGGAGATCCCGGACAGCTTTTGGAACGCTGAACGGATACTCCCGGCCTGGGAACGCACACAGGATGCATGGAAACGCCTTATCGCGCGTTTTCGCGTCTACGGGGTCCTCAGCAACGACATCATGCCGACCGAGGCCGCCCTGGTGACCATGGTGAGCCTGGTCGACAGGTTCAAGGACGACGCTGGTTTCGAGCTTGCTCTCTATTGGTTCCTCCAGGCCTCCCGGTTCGCGCGGTACAGCGGCTCGAGCACAACGTCGCTCAAAGAGGACCTCCGCGACCTCGACGAAGCTGGATCCCTGCGCGAGGCACTCGCGAAGCTCTTGCGGCGCTTCCGTCACGAAGACCCGATCGAAGTGGAGGATTTCCTACGCGAATACAGCGATAGCCGGTTCGGGCGCTTCTTGCTTTACCTTCTGGTCTACAACAACAAGGCCCTTGACTGGGACGAGCACTCGCACCGAATCGGTTTCGAGGGAGCCGAGGCTCTCGCGGATTTCCGGCCACAGTGGCATCACGTCTTCCCGAAGAAGTACCTGGAGGGGCGCGTAAACGGTAACCTCGTCGACGCGCTTGCGAACATCGCTGTGATCGGACCGGCGATCAACATTCGCATCAGTGCTCGGGCTCCGCTGGACTACGTGGCTCGTTACGGAATCACCCCTGAGAAACTCCTACAACAATTCATCGACCCGAGCTTCACGTCCGTGCCAACCACGGGCTTTGAAAGCTGGCTCGGGACGCGAGCGGACCGGCTGGCGGCGGCAAGCAACGACTTTCTGTCTTCGCTGAGGAAGGACCTATGACCGACCAACCAGAGAAGCTCGACCTGGGCTCGCTGGACATCGCGGAGGAGCGGCGGCAAGAGCTGCTGCGGCTGTTCCCCGAGATTCGCACCGAAGGGGAGAAGCTCGACTTCGAGCGGCTCAAGCTGGCGCTTGGCGAGGCGGTGGACGTGGGGCGGGAGCGGTACGGGATGAGCTGGCCGGGGAAGGCGGAGTGCTTCCGCACCATCCAGGCCCCGAGCCTCGCCACGTTGCGGCCGTGCCCCGAGGAAAGCGTCAACTTCGACACCACCGAGAACCTGATCATCGAGGGCGACAACCTCGAGGTGCTAAAGCTCTTGCAGAAATCGTACCTGGGCAAGGTCAAGGTGATCTACATCGACCCGCCGTACAACACCGGCAACGACTTCATCTACCCCGATGACTACACCGAGAGCCTGCAAACCTACCTCGAGTACACGGGCCAGGTGGACGCCGAAGGTAGGAAGTTCGGCACGAACACGGAGGCGGACGGCCGCTTCCACTCGAAGTGGCTGAGCATGATGTACCCGCGGCTTTACCTGGCAAGGAACCTGCTGCGGGAGGATGGGGTGCTCTTCGTCAGTATCGATGATGGCGAACTCGCCGGCCTTCTTGGACTATTGAAGGAAGTGTTTGGCGAAGAGAATCACCTCGCGACCCTCATCCATCAGAGGGCGAAGGGCGGTGGCCAGGCCAAGCATGTTGTGAAGGGCCATGACTACATTCTCGCGTTTGCTCGAAGTCTGAGTGTCACTCCGCCCCTGAGAAGAGAGAAGGTCGTGCAAGGGCGCACTGAGACTATCGATGGTGTCGAGTACTTGATCGATGACGATGTGATCCGCAAGCAATTCGGAAAATACGACAAATCCCTTGGTGATCGCCGTTGTTTCTATGAGGAGCTGCTGCAGTTAAAGGGGCAGGCGAAGAAGGATGAGATCGACGCAGCTTTAGGCAGAGGTGAGCTATTTCTGGAGCGGTGGGACACGGGGATGCATGCGATTTGCCGTCGCACGCCCGTTCAAGAGGCGTCATCAAAGCTGTATTCAATTCTCAAAGCTCTCTCCGAGGAGGGGAAGAACGACTTGGCAACGCTGGGTGTTGCTGAGTACTTTGACTATCCGAAGCCGGTTGATCTGCTGACACAGCTGGTGCGGTCATCCTGCAATGAGGGCTCCGGCGACATAGTCCTCGACTTCTTCGCGGGGTCTGGCACCACTGCACAAGCCGTTTTCGAGCTAAACAGGCTGGACGGAGGCAACCGGAAGTTCGTCATGATTCAGCTTCCAGAGAACTGCGAGCCAAAAAGCGCCGCTTTCAAAGCTGGCTACCGGACGATCGCCGACGTTTGCAAGGAGCGCGTCCGCCGTGTGATCAAGAAGCTCGATGAAGAGGACTCTGGAAAGCTTGAGCTGGGCGATGGCACGAAACAGGACCGTGGCTTCCGCGTGTTCAAGCTGGCGGAGTCGTCGTTCCGGCCGTGGGACACCGGTGCATCGCGGGATGCCGGGGAGCTGGCGGAACACCTCGAGATGTTCGTCGACCACATCCGGGAAGGGCGCACTGACCAGGACCTCCTGTTCGAGATCCTGCTCAAGAGCGGCTACCCGCTCACCTCGCCGGTCGAGACGCTTCCGCTCGCCGGTAAGACGTTACACAGCGTCGCCAGCGGCCTGCTCTTCATCTGCCTGGAGCGCGAGCTGACACTAGAGCTGATCCGCGCCATGGCTGAACGGAAACCCGAACGCGTTGTCTGCCTCGATGAGGGGTTCGCCGGCAACGATCAGCTCAAGGCCAACGCGGTCCAGATCTTCAAGACCAAGGGCGTCACCAGCTTCAAGACCGTGTGACGGGCAGGGCGATGAAACTGCAATTTGACCCCAACCAGGGTTTCCAACTCGACGCGGTGGCGGCGATCACCGACCTCTTCGACGGGCAGCCCCAGGGGCCGCCCGAGTACGCCGTGATCGACACCGGTGCATGGGGCGGCGAGCTCTACGCGGGCCAGGCTCGCACCGAGCTGGGCGTCGGTAACCGCCTCCTGCTCGGCGGGGACAAGCTGCGAGAGAACCTGCGCGCCATTCAGATGCGCAACGACATCCAGGTGGCCGATGCCACGGCGCCGCCTGAGGCATGGGAGCTGTTCGACGGGCCGGCCAACCTGGCTCGCCTCTGCCCGCACTTTTCGATCGAGATGGAGACCGGCACCGGCAAGACGTACGTCTACCTGCGGACGATCTTCGAGCTGTCGCGGCGCTACGGCCTCCAGAAGTTCATCATCGTCGTGCCGAGCGTGGCGATCCGCGAGGGCGTGGTCAAGAACATCGAGATCACCGGCGAGCACTTCCGCGCGCTTTACAACAACCTGCCGTTCGAGCACTACGTGTACGACGCGAAGAAGGTGAACCAGCTGCGCCAGTTAGCGACGAGTACCACGCTGCAGATCCTGGTCATCAACATCGACGCCTTCCGCAAGAACTTCACCGGGACCGAGGAGGAGCGCAAAAGCAACGTCATCTACAAGGAGAGCGACAAGCTGTCGGGCCGCCAGCCAATCGAGTTCGTGCAGGCGGCGCGGCCGATCGTGATCATCGACGAGCCCCAGAGCGTGGACGCGACGGACAAGGCGCAGGAAGCGATCAAAGCGCTCAACCCGCTGTGCACGTTGCGCTACTCGGCGACCCATCGGAACCCGTACAACCTCGTCTACCGCCTCGACCCGGTGCGCGCCTTCGAGCTGCGCCTGGTCAAGCAGATTGTTGTCGCCGACGCCGCGGCGAGGGGCGCCGCCAACGATGCCTTCGTGCGCGTGGAGCAGATCAGGTACGTGCCGAGGCTGGATGCGAAGCTGCGCATCCACGTGCAGACCTCCGAGGGTCCAAAGCAGAAGGCGGTGACGGTGAAGCAGGGGTCGGACCTGTTCACTCTGTCGAACGAACGCGTCTGCTATCGCGAGGGATTCGAGGTTGCCGAGATCAACGCCGAGCCGGGGAGCGAGTACGTGCGCTTCGCCAGTGGCCGCACACTGCGGGTTGGCGAGGAGATCGGGAGCATGCGCGACGACGTGTGGCGGGCGCAGATCAAGCACACGGTGAGGAGACACCTGGAGAAGGAATTGCAGGTTTGCGCGCGTGGCCTCAAGGTGCTCTCCTTGTTCTTCATTGATCGCGTGGCTAACTACCGCGACTACGGCGCTGATGGTCACCCGCTGAAGGGGAAGTTCGCCGAGGTCTTCGAGGCGGTGCTGGCGGAGCTGGCCAAAGACGGCCGCTACGACAAACTGGCGTGGTTGAAGGAGCCGGTCGGGCGCCTGCACAACGGATACTTCGCGCAGGACAAGAAGGGTGTGCTCAAGGACACCCGCGGTGACACACAGGCAGATGACGAGGTCTACAACCTCATCATGAAGGACAAGGAACGGTTGCTGTCCTTCGACGAACCGCTGCGCTTCATCTTCAGCCACTCGGCGTTGCGAGAGGGGTGGGACAACCCAAACGTCTTTCAGATCTGCACCCTTAACGAGACTAAGAGCGCGGTGAAGAAGCGGCAGGAGATCGGCCGCGGCATGCGGCTGCCGGTGGACCAGAATGGTGTGCGCGTCTTCGACGAGTCGGTGAACAAGCTTTACGTGATGGCCAACGAGAGCTATGAGGAGTTTGCGCGGGCGCTCCAGACAGAGTACGAGGACGACTGCGGCGTGACCTTCGGCAAGGTGCCGATCACTGCGCTGGCAAAGCTTACGCGGGTCGTGGATGGCGCCGAGCAGCCGATCGGCCGCGACGCGGCGGAGGCGATCCGCGCGGCCCTCGTCGAGCAGAGCATGCTCGATAGCGATGGCCGGATCCAGCCGGCATTCGATCCCAAACGCAAGGATTTCAAGCTTGACCTTCCCGAGGCGCACCGCGACCTCGCCGCGGCGGTTGTGGACCTGCTATCGGCGTACCAGATCGAGCGCCACATCCGCAGGGACAGGGATGAGGGCGTCAACCGACTCAAGAAGGAGGTGACGCTAAGCCCGGAGTTTCAGGCACTGTGGGACCGGATCAAGCCGCGAACGACCTATCGCGTGGAGTTCGCCACCGATGAACTCGTGCATCGTGCGGTCGAGGCGATTCGACACATGGAGAAGGTTGTCGCGCCGACGATCCATGTCAGCGCCGGCCAGGTCCACGTGACTAAGGCCGGCGTGACCGCGACGGCGGTGAGCGTCGCCGAGGAGAAGCCGGCAGACTATCTCCGCGCGCTCCCTGACATTCTCGCGTACCTCCAGAATGAGACCGAACTGACCCGATCGACGTTGGTGCGGATTTTGAGGGAGTCGGGGCGACTCGCGGAGGTGTTCGCAAACCCGCAGCGGTTCCTCGATCAGGTTGCCGCCATCCTTAGGCATGAGCTGCACCGCCTGCTTGTCGACGGGATCAAGTACGAGCGTCTGCCCGGAGATGGTGCCGATGCCGAGTGGGAAATGCTGCTCTTCCAGAACGAGGAGCTGATCAACTACCTCAGCGCGCTCCAGGTGGGGAAGTCGGTGTACGAATACGTGGTCTATGACTCCGACGTGGAGCGCGAGTTTGCGCGCAGGCTCGACGAGCGCGAGGACATCAAGCTCTTCGTGAAGCTCCCGGAGTGGTTCAAGGTGGACACGCCCGTCGGCACCTACAACCCCGATTGGGCGATCCTCAAGCACGACGGCGAGGCTCTCTACTTGGTTCGGGAGACCAAAGGCACGCGGGACTTCCTCAAGCTGAGGACAAGTGAGGCCGACAAGATCCGCTGTGGCCAGAAGCACTTTGATGCCATTGGCGTGCCGTTCGCCGTCGCTATCAGCGCAGATGAGGTGTAGCCAGTGCTGTGTGATTCGTGAAGCTGACCCAAGGAGCGGCGGCCTCTGTCAGCAGTAGGTTGAGGGTTTGGACCTCCGAAGAGGCTAGCAGCGTAGGTACCTCACTTGCAGTGGTCCACGTCTAGACCTGGAAGAGGTGGCGAGATAGGTGATAGGTGCCAGGTACGCAACTAGCCGAAGTGTGGTGAACTTCTTGACATGAGTTGCTCCGAGCGCCAAGCGATGAGGTGGCGGTGCCGGCGGGTGGACCGAGTGCGATGGACGCGTGGGGGGCGGTGAGGCGGTTTCTGCGCTATAGTCGGATCGGTTGCTCGAGCCGGCGCGAGGCCAGCAGCCCACCATTGCCCAGCATCTTGCCGAGCCAAATACAAGTGCTGCCGTCACGCCGAGCGATCAAGGACGAACCGCGCGCGCTCGTTCCGTAGCATCGCGAACGGCGTGATGCACTTCACGCCGAGGCCGAGACAGGCGTCCGGCACCTTGATCCTCTTCTTTGAGGTCGAGGCGATCTCGTGCGTCACGACGGTGTGCCTGTGTGCGAGCGCGTACGCGACGAGGAAGTAGTCCGCCACCTGGAGGAAGGTGCTTACGGCTGCGGGCTCGTAGTGCTGACTCGCGGCCCAAGAGCTAACCTTGCTGAGCGCGCTCGCCATCTGGGGTCCGGCTTGAGGAAGAATCCAGGCCCGCGCTTGGCTGCCCAGTCGGAGAGCTCGTCAGCGAGTGCTGCAAGCTCGTCTTCTACCTGCTCCAAGCTGAAGACCCGCTGGTCCTCGTTCGCGGTGACCAGCCAATCCCAGAACCCCGGGCAGAAATCAAAGCCGTAGTGGAGGTTCTTTGCCTGTATGAAGACATCGGCGTCCAGAAGGTACGCCATCAGACCGCGATCTCCAGGCTGCGCCCCAGCTCGCGGAAGGTCTCCAGCTTGGAAAAGCCGAGCATCCGAAACGCGTCGCGGTACAGCGTCCGCCCTTCGAGCGTGCTGATCACGAGAGCGCGCGCGAAGCGCTTGCTGACCCGGGCAGCCTGGGTAAGGTAAAAGTTGCCACCGCTGCTCCGCGGCAGCGCGCGCAGCCGGTCGAGCTCCTCGTCGTACGCTGCCCAGAGTTCGTCCCACGTCAATTCGCCGACGTCATGCATCCGGCGCAGTATCACGAGGGTGCTGACCTTGAATCGCTTCGCCAGGCGGTCAAGCTCCCCACGCGGGGGGGCAACCCGTGTGTACTCGGCTCGGAAGACATCGAGCGGGACGAGAAGCTCCGCCGCGACCCGATTGCACCACCGCTCGACCCGGTGCTCAGGGATGAACCTTGCTTGCGCATCGGATACGGCCGACTCGCCAAGCCACAGATGTGCCATCTCATGAGCCAGGGTAAACATCTGACCGGCCTTGGTGTCCGCACCGTTCACGAAGACCACCGGCGCCAGCTCATCCGCCATTGCGAAGCCGCGAAACTCCTCGGGGTCGAGGTGACGACGGTTGTTGTTTAGGACCACGCCGCTACACATGACGAGGACGCCCGCCGCGTCGGCGCGCTCAATGAACATGCGCAGCGCGTCGGTCCAAGTCGACGCGAGGCGGCGTTCCTCGAGATCGAAGGCCAGCGCACTGCGAATGCTCGCAGCGGCTTCCTCGATACCAACGGAGGTGGTCGCGGAGCCAACGAACCGGAGGGGGTCCTCGCCCTCGGAGCGGGCGAAGTCGCGGAACCACTCCTGGCGTTGCTGGCAAATGTAGATGGTATCGAGCAGGTCTGCGCTCGGGCGACCCCGTGGGCTCGGGCCGGTGCTGGCACGGAAGTCAGGAATCGGTACCTCCTCGACCGGTGGCTCCGGGAGAAGAAGGAATCCGACGGGGGTGTAGGTGGCCTTGGCAAAGCCTTCGAGTTGCTTGAGGGTTGGGCGGACCTCGGCCCG
>Ga0299915_10003126_pt1 | contig 12017 bp, 8 predicted proteins | sample RVTome_13_FD_200263 | JGI IMG/M metagenome (GOLD analysis project Ga0299915, IMG submission 200263) | Soil microbial communities from uranium-contaminated site in the Upper Colorado River Basin, Wyoming, United States - RVT92D227 (version 2) ...
CGGGCGTGAATGCCGCGTCGAAGACCCACGCCCCCGGACGGAACACGTGGCGCGCCACTCCGAGCGCGATCGCCTCGTCGACGACGTCGAGCACGTGGGCCCGATCGTCATCTCCGATCTCGTAGGTCTTGAGCCACGCGAGCGTCGCGGTCGGATCCTTGCGCAGCGAGGTCACGGCCTGGAGCAACACGAGCTCGCGTTGCCGCTTCTCGGACTGCGCGCGTGCCTCGTCGGCACCCAGGCGCTCGCTCTGCGCGATGTTGCGCTCGGCGACCACCCGGCGGAACGACTCGACACCGACCGCGCCGAGCGCGATCGCGCTCGCGACCGCCATCGCGACGACGCCGCGGTGTTGCGACAGCTTCTTGCGGACCAGCGACCACGCCGAGTACGAGTGTGCGCTGACGAGCTTGCCGGTCTGGAACCGGCGCAGATCCTCGGCGAGCGCCGTCGCGTTCGCGTACCGATCGTCCGGGCGGCGCGCCATCGCCTTGTTGACGATCGTCGCGAGCTCGCTCGGCACGTGCGGCGTCATCAGCGCGACCGGGCGCGGCGGCCCTGCGATCACGCGATCGAGCGTGGCCTGCGGGGTGTTGTCGTGGTGCGGCGGCGTACCGGCGAGCAGCTCGTAGAGCACGGCACCGATCGCGTACACATCGGCGCGCTCGTCGACGAGCTCGCCGCGCGCTTGCTCGGGGGACATGTACGCCGGGGTGCCGACGACCTTGCCCGAGACCGTGGACGCCCCCGACCCCGCCGCCGCGATGAAGTCGTTGTCCGGATGCTCGCTCGCTCGGCCAGACGGCCTCGCGAGACTTTGGTCATTGTCCACCGGCTCGGGCACGTCGCGCTTGCGATCGCGGGCGAGCCCCCAGTCGACGACGATCGTCTCGCCGAACTCGCCGACGATCACGTTCGAGGGCTTGAGGTCGCGATGGATCACGCCTTCGCTGTGCGCGTAACCGACCGCGTCGGCGACCGCGATCACGTGCGGCAAGAGCCCGAGGCGATCGCGCAGTGCGGTGCAGCCGGCGATCTGCTCCTTGAGCGTCCGGCCCTCGACGAGCTTCATCACGTAATACGGATCGCCGCTCGGCCAGCGACCTGCCTCGTGGACCGGCACGATGCCCGGGTGCTCGAGGCGCGCGGTGATCAGGGCTTCGCGAAGAAACCGCGCCTCGTTCCCGGGAGCCGAGCTGCGCCGCAGCAGCTCCTTGACCGCCACCGTTCGACCGAGCCGCTTGTCGACCGCACGCACCACGCGACCGAGGCCACCGCGTGCGTGCTCGCAGATCTGCTGATAGCGCTCGGGATCGTCGGCGCCGGCGTTCGCGATCGGGCCCGAGACCGCGCTGGCGGGCGGGGGGATGGAGTCCCCCGTCGCGCGTGGCGCGAGCGTTTCAGTACGATCCGGGACCGGTGGAGGGGCCATTGAATACGTCCAGTGGAGGACTCAACCTGCCACGCCTTAACGAGATTCCCATCATAGGAGCCTGGTGGACGCCGTGTGGATCGATTTCAGCTGTTTCTGTCATGCAGGCTGGGTAGAGTCCGCGCCCATGCGAGTACTCCTGGCGGTTGCAGTCCTGACCGCGTGTGGCCCAGCCGATCGTGACGGTGCGGCAGATGCCGCGTCGCAGTCTGACGCAGGGGGCGATGCTCCGCCTGCGGTCGACACTTCGCGGGTCTACGCACACAGCGGTCAAACGCTGTACCTGATGAATTCACTGACGCTCGCCACCGCGACCGTCGGATCGATGACCGCGCTCGGTACGCAGAGCCTCACCGACCTCGCGATCGACAAGAACGATCGGATGCTCGGCGTCACGCTCGACAAGCTCTACGAGATCGACCCGACGAATGGTGCCGTCACCCTGATCAACGACCTGACCGGGACGGGCAACGCCACCAGCCTCTCGTTCGTCCCCTCGGACCTGAACGATCCGGGCAGCCCGGACATCCTCGTCACGGTCGATAGCTTCGGAGCGGTGTTCGAGGTCAATCCGGTGACCGGCGCCACCACGTCGCTCGGAGACTACGGCACGGTCGCGCTCGGCAAGGTTCGCTCGAGCGGTGATCTGTTCGGCGTCCGCGGCGTCGGGATCTTCGCGACGGTCGACATCGGTGACGGCAGCGGGCCGAGCGAGGACTACCTCGCGCGCATCGATCCGGTCACCTGGGTCGCCACGCCGATCGGCGCCGGCACCGGGTTCGACAAGATCTTCGGCGTCGGTTACTGGGGCGGCAAGATCTACGGCTTCGTGGATCTCGGCACGAGCAACGGCGGCAAGATGATCCAGATCGACATCAATACCGGTGTGGGGATCGAGCTGTCGTCAAGCTCCGTCCGCTGGTTCGGTGCCGGCGTCGCCACCGACGCTCCGATCCTTTAGTCGCACCGTCGCGTTTCGTGTGATCCTGGTCGCGGTGTGGAGGGTCGCGATCACGCTCGTGTTGGCCGGATGCGGTCGGATCGGCTTCGATTCCAGCGCCGACGCCACGACCGACTCGCTCGGCGTCCTCGAGGCCACGGGTGGCATCGATCCGGGCTTCGGAACCGGCGGCTCCACGACCACCAGCGATGGGCAGCTCGACGTCATTCCCTACGAGGTCCTGACGCGCCCCGATGGCTACCTCGTGGTCGGGACACATGGCGACCTCGCCGGGAGCTCCGCGATCGCGATCCTGGGATTCACCAAGGATGGTTTCCTTGATACTGCGGTCGGTGGCGACGGGCTCGTCGACGTCGGCCCGACCGCCAACGACTTCGGCTATGGCGCGGCGCGGATCGATGACAACCGCGTGCTCGTGGTCGGCGACGGCGATGCGAATGACGGGCGCGCCGACGACCTGACGATCGGGATCGTCGGCGATCAGGGCGTCCCCGACCCGGCGTTCGGCAGCGGTGGGTTCGTGAGGATCGATCCCGACGGGATGGGAGACGACACCGTGAACGCCGCGATCGTGGTCGGCTCGAAGGCGATCGTGTGCGGGGTCGCCTCGTACTCCGCAGCGGACTCGCACTTCGTGGTCGCGGCGATCGAGCTCGCCGGCGGCGCGCTCGATCCCGGCTTTGGAACCGGCGGCCGCGTGCTCGACAACTTCATGCCCGGCGTGCAGGACGAGTGCAACGACCTCGTCGCGCTCGGGACGAACGTGATCGCCGTGGGTCACGCGGATGGGGACCGCCTGGTCGTGGCCGCGTACGATGCGAGCGGAGCCCGCATCCCCACGTTCGCCAACGGGGGCGTCTTTCAGGCCGGGACGTCCGGTGCGACCGCGTACGACGTCGCGCTCGTCGATGGCGATCTGGTCATCGCCGGCGAGGACGCCGGGGCCGCGTTCGCGGTCCGGCTGGCTCCCGACGGAACGCGGCGCGCGAGCTTCGGCACCAATGGCGAGGTCTCGTTGCCGGCGATCGGCGATCTCATCAACGTCGTGGTCCCGCAGCCGAACGGCAAGCTGCTCGTCGCCGGCAAGCGCGGCTCGACGGCCGTGATCGCGCGCCTGCTCGGCGATGGCCGGCCGGATCCGACGTTCGGCGCCGGCGGCGTGGTCGTGCTCGTGACCGGCGCCCCGGCCGAAGTGCAGAGCCTGCTGCTCGAGCCGGGCGGCAAGATCGTCGCGATCGCCGTCGTCGGCGCGGCATCGCCGTTCTCGAGCCTGATCACGCGCCTCGAGTGATCAGGTCGCGAGCGGCGCGAGCAGGTCGTCGAGGTCGCGCTCGGTCAGCGCGCCGGCCGCCGCGGTCCCGCGATCGAGGATCGCCTCGGCGAGCAGGCGCTTGTGGCGCTGCAGGCCGAGCATGCGTTCCTCGACGGAGCCCGCCACGATCAGGTCGTGCACGAACACCGGCCTGGTCTGGCCGATCCGATGCGCGCGGTCGGTGGCCTGCGCCTGCGCCGCCGGGTTCCACCACGGATCGTAGTGGATCACGGTGTCGGCCGCGGTGAGGTTGAGCCCGGCGCCGCCTGCCTTGAGCGAGATCAAGAACACGTCGGCGCGGCCGTTCTGGAACGCGTCGATCGGCTTCTGGCGATCGGCCGTGTGACCGGTGAGCGTGACATGGCGAACGCCACGCGCGAGCAGCGCCTCGGAGATCAGGCCGAGCATGCGCGCGAACTGCGAGAACACGAGGATGCGGCGTCCGTCGGCCAGCTGCTGGGTGATGAGCTCGAGCAGCACGTCGAGCTTCGCGCTGCCGGTGACCGTGCGCGCCGCCTCGACCCCGACGAGCCGCGGGTCGCAGCAGACCTGGCGGAGCTTGAGGAGGGCGTCGAGGATCGCGATCGTCGAGCCGGCGAAGCCGCGCTGCCGGATGTGATTCCTGACGTCGGCGTGGGCGGCGACGCGGATGCTCTCGTAGAGCTCGCGCTGCGCCCCGGTGAGCTCGATCGCGCGCACGAGCTGCGTCTTCGGCGGCAACTCCGGCGTGACCGCGTCCTTCGTGCGGCGAAGGATGAACGGCCGCACGCGATCGCGCAGCGCCTCGAGCCGGACCTTGTCGCCCTTGTCCTCGATCGGTCCGCGAAACTGCGCGGTGAACTCGTCGCGGCCGCCGAGTAGTCCGGGGTTCAGGAAGTCGAACAGCGACCACAGCTCGCCGAGGTGATTCTCGATCGGCGTGCCCGAGAGGCAGATCCGGTGGCGCGCGTCGAGCCGGCGGACGGCCTCGCTCGCCTGGGCGTCGCAGTTCTTGATCGCGTGCGCCTCGTCGAGGACGAGGAGGTGCAGCGGGATCGTGGCGAGCTCGTCGCGATCGCGTGCCACGAGCGGATACGTCGTGATCACGACATCGTGCTGGGCGAGCTCGGCGATGCGGTCGTGGCGATCCGGACCGTGATGAACCGCGACGCGCAGCGACGGCGCGAACCGCTTCAGCTCGCGATGCCAGTTTCCGACGACGCTCGTCAGCGTGACGACCATCGCCGGCCGATCGAGGCGGCCCTGCTCCTTCTCGATCAAGATGTGGGCGATCGTCTGCAGCGTCTTCCCGAGCCCCATGTCGTCGGCGAGGATGCCGCCCGCATCGTGTGCGCGCAGGTGCTGGAGCCACGCCACGCCCTCGCGCTGGTACCCGCGGAGGTCGGCGCACAGGAGCGACGACATGATGATCGGCTCGCTGCGGCGTGGACCGAGCGCGAGCGCGTAGGCCTGATCGCGGATCTTGGTGTCGCCGACCCAGCGCAACGGCCGGGTGCCGTCGTGTAACGTCGAGCACAGCTCCGCGATGAGCGGCGCGCGGACCGCGGGCGCCCGCACCTTGCCGCCCTCGCAGTACAGCTCGACGAGCACCTTCGCGAGCAGGCGCAACCGGGCCGGCGGGACCGGGAGCCACCGCTTGTCGTCGACGCGCACCGCCACGCAGCGCCGCGACGGCCGCACGAGCGAGCTCAGATCGCCGCCGTGCGTCTGGTCGAGCAGCTCGAGGAGCGCCGGTAGCAGATCGATCCGATGGCCGTCGATCTCGACGCCGAGCTCGAGTCCGAACCAGTCCGGTCGATCGCGATCCGGCAGCGCGGCCGCATACAGCGGCACCTCGGCACCGACGACCTGCCAGGGAAACTCGGGATCGATCTCGACCCGCCAGCCGAGGGAGCGCAGCTGCGGGATCGCGTACGCCGAGAACGCGCACAGCGCGTGGACATCACCATCGGCGGCGATGATGTAGTCGACGCGCGCCCCCGGCGTCACCGCACAGTCGTCGAGCTGGGACAGCTCGATCGCGCCGAGGCTCTCGAGCACGCGGCACGCATTGTCCGCGAGCTCTCGCGAGCCGGCCGCACGGTCGCACGCGCGCACCCGGCGGCCACCGGGATACTCGAGCTCCAGCCGCAGCATCGCCGTGCGGACCTCGTCGCCATGGCGGCTGCCATCATCGACGAACAGCGTGTCCGCGAAGACGCGTAGACACGGCACGCAGGGAGCGGGGGCCGTCAGATCGCGTGCCCCGGAATCGAACGACATCTGCTGAGGAGCCTGCCGATGTCTGTGATCGCAGTCCAGTTTTCAGGCGGCGCTCGGCACTGATCAGATGGATCGTGCAGATCCGGACGGCCGGCTACGGCTTCGCCAGGTGCACGATCTGATCGTGGTCGGGTACGATCTGCTGCGGGGCGAGGTCCGTGCCCTCGATCAGGAGCGGCCTGGTGCCCTTCGCCAGCTTGAGCGAGAACGGGGTGGTCCCGACCTTGCGGCCGTCGATCGACACGTCGTGCTGGCCGTCGGCCGTGATGTGGATCGAGATCCCACCACCGGGCAGCCGGGCAGCCGGCGTGCGCCGGTAGTGGTAGAGCACGAAGACTCCCACCCCGACGAGCGCGACGAGCAGCAGGGCGACGATCACTCCTGCCGCGCTCGACTGCTTCTGCTGCACCACGACGCCGCCGGCACGCGCGACTTGCTTCTGCGCTCGCGCCTGCTCCCAGCCTCGGTCGAGCTCGAGCTCGAGCTGGGCTGGATCGGTATCCTTCGGTGCGTCGAAGCGCTCGTCGAGTGCGAGCGTGCCTGGTGGCCCCACGTGCTCCGTCGGTGCCGCGGCGGGAGGGCCCGGCCGGGGAGCTGCAGCGGGCGGACCGTCGCGCTCGTCGAGGCTCGCGAGGCTCAGGTTCGAGAAGTCGGGGAACGCGAGATCCTGGGTCGGCTCCAGCGCGACCGGAGAGGCCGCGCGTGAGAACCGCGGCTCGACGGGCTTCACCGGCTCGTCGAGCTCGAGCTCGAGCGATGACCGAGGCGCTTCGAGCGCGCGCAGGGCCGCACGCGTCGCGGCCGCGGTCGGCCGCCTGGCCGGATCGTTGTCGAGCATCGATCGCACGAGCGGCTTGAGCTCGGTCGGCACGTCGACGATCGACTGTTCGGTGCCGAGCTTCTGGGCGAACAACGCCTCCATGGTCGGCGCGACCCAGAGCGCGCGGCCGATCACGAGCTCGGCGAGCATCACCCCCACCGCGTACATGTCCTGCGAGGGCGCCGGCGCCGCAGCGTCGAGCGCGACCTCCGGCGGCATGTAGCGCGGCGTGCCGGAGATCATCCCCGTCGCGGTCATCTGCGTGCTCGGATCGGTGAGCGATCGCGCGAGCCCGAAGTCGAGGATCTTGACGTGATCACGCTTTCCCTCGAGCAGCATCACGTTCTCGAGCTTGAGATCGCGATGCACGATCGACAGCTCGTGCGCGACCTCGAGCGCGTCGCACAGCTGCACGCCGATCGCGATCACGCGCGCGAGCGGCAGCGGCCCGACCTTCGTGATCTCGTCGAGCAGCGTCTTGCCGCGCACGAGCTCCATCACGAGGTACAGCCGGCCATCCGCGTGCTGGCCGAAATCGATGATCGGGACCGTGTTCGGGTGCGCGAGCGTGCTCGCGACCTTCGCCTCGCGGAAGAACCGCTTGACCGAAGCGACGTCCTTCTCGATCCGGCGATCGAGCACCTTCAGTGCCACCTCGCGCCCGATCGACAGCTGCTTCGCGCGATAGACGATGCCCATCCCACCGTGTCCGAGCGGCCCGAGCACCTCGAACCGGCCGTCGATCACGCTACCGACGATGTCGTCCCTGGTGTCGATCGAGATCAGGCGCTCCCCGCAGCTCGCACACACCGTCCCCGCGGTCGCGCCCGCCGCGGGCTCGTGGTCGCAGCTCGAGCAGATGATCGCCATCGCGGCTCCACGTTACCTCAACACCCGCGTGGTGCGCGGACAGTTAGGGTCATGTGGCTCCTAGGTCAGATAGCCACGGCGCTGCTGGTCGCGCTCGATCGAGCGGAACAGCGCGCCGAAGTTGCCCTCGCCGAACGACAGGTGGTTGCGGCGCTGGATCAGCTCGATGAAGATCGGGCCGATCAGGTTCTTGGTGAAGATCTGCAGGAGGTAGCCCTCCGCGTCGCCGTCGACGAGCACGTTGCGACGCGCGATCTCGGGATGGTCCTCGCGCACGTTCGGCACGCGATCGAACACGTCGCGGTAGTAGTCGTCGTCGATGTCGAGGAACTGGATCGGCGTGCCCTCGAGCGCGCGCAGCGAGCCGAGGATGTCGTCGGTGAGGAACGCGAGGTGCTGGATGCCCGGCCCGCGGTACTCCTCGAGGTACTCGTCGATCTGGCTGCGGGTCTCGGTGCCCTCGTTGATCGGGATGCAGAACGTGCCGCACGGCGAGCGTAACGCGAACGAGTGCAGGCCGGTCTTCACCCCCCGGATGTCGAAGTAGCGGACCTGCGTGAACGCGAAGAGGTCTTGGTAGAACGCGGCCCACCGATCGAGCTCGCCGCGCGGCACGTTGTTGGTCAGGTGATCGATCGCCACGAACCCCTTTCGGCGCGACGCGATCGGGATGCGCGAGCGGCGCGAAGCCGACCGCGTCCCAGCTGTCGCGATCGTCGACGAAGTAGATCAGCGAGTCGCCGATGCCGGCGATCGCGGGGAGGTGCGTCCCGTCGGCGCGCAGGAGATCGCCGCGCACCGCACGCGCACCGCGCGCCACCGCGATCCCCGCCGCGTCGTGTGCGTCCCCGAACCGCCAGCCCATCGCGCAGATCGATGGCCCATGGGCGGCGGCGAACGCGCCGGCGCGACCGTTCGGCCCGCGGTGCAAGAGCATCGTGATCGCGCCTTGCTCGTAGAGATCGACGTCGCGCGCGTCATCGCGCCGTGTCCGCGAGAACCCGAAGGCGAGGAGCAGGCGATGGATCGCGTCGGGATCGGGAGACGCGAGCTCGACGAACGCGATGCCGCGCAGGCCGCAGGGATTCTGATCGGTCACGGGCGACCCTCCGGTTGCCAGCTCTTCCAGTAGTCGGCGACCTCGAGCGGTGTCGCCGTCGTGCAGATGTCGAGCGGACGCCGGGTGTCGATCATCACGGCGACCTCCTCGGTGCGCCGCGCCGCCGCCGACCGCTCGGTCGCGCGCGCCTGCGGGCCGTGATGGATGCCCTGCGGGTGGAACGTCAGCATCCCCGGCCGGATGCCGTCGCGGCTGAAGAACTCGCCCGCGTGATAGAAGAGCACCTCGTCGAAGTCGATGTTCGAGTGATAGAAGGGCACCTTGAGCGCGCGCGGGTCGCCGTTCTCGAGCGGCCGCGGCGCGAACGTGCACACCGCGACGTTGGGCGCGACGAACGTCGTGTGCGCCGACGGTGGGAGGTGGTAGCGGTCCGAGCTGACCGGGCGGATCTCGCGCACGTTGAGCTGCCAGACCGCGAGCGTGCCCTTCCACCCGACGACGTCGAGTGGGCAGTGCGGATAGAACACCGACGTCAGCGCGCCCTGCCGCTGGATCACGACGCGCCACTCGTCGGGGCGGCAGCCGGCGAGCCCCGGCGCGAGCGCCGACCGCTCGTCGGGAGACGGCACCCGGATCACCGCCGGGTCGAACAGCGCGTGCTGGCCGAGCATGCCGCGATCGGGGAGCGCGAGCTCGCCGGTCGTCTCGACCACGAGCAGCCGCGTCTCGGTGGACGGCGCGAACCGGTACATCGTGCCGCGCGGGATCACGAGGTAGTCACCGCCCTCGTACGCGAGCGGACCGAAATCGGTCTCGATCCGCCCGGCGCCGGCGTGCACGAACAACAGCTCGTCGGCGTCGGCGTTGCGGAACAGGTACGGCATCGGCTCGCGGACCGCCGCGACCGAGATCTTGCAGTCGGCATTCGCGAGCAGCGCGATCCGCGAGGCGAGGTAGTCGCCGGCCGGGATCGGCGCCACGTCGTAGAGCCGCGGGCGCAACGGACCCTCGATCCGGGTCCACCCGACCGGCGCGTGCTCGCGATAGAGGTGGGCGTAGCGGCCGAAGAACCCGTTGCGCGCGTACTCCTCCTCGACGGTCCCTTCCGGGACGCCGACGTGCGCCTGGCTGGCCACGCGGCCACGGATGTGCGGGATGTTCATGGCCGCAACGTCGCCGATCGAATGATGCAGAGATAGAACTGAGTTTCAGCTAACATTGTCAGTATCGTGCACATTCCCGCGGTCACGCTCGAACAGGCTCGCGCGCTCGACGCGCTCGACCGCGCCGGCACGTTCGCCGCGGCCGCCGCCGAGCTGCGGCGCGGGCACACCTCCGTCCTCTACCTCATCAAGACGCTCGAGGACGCGCTCGGCTTCGCGGTCGTCGACCGCTCCGGCTACCGCTCGGTGCTCTCGCCGCACGGCCGCCGCGTGCTCGAGGGATGCCGCGCGCTGCTCGCCGCCGAGGCCGAGCTGGCGTCGTCGATCGCGCTGCTCCGCGCGGGCTGGGAGCCGTCGGTGAGCGTCGTGTTCGACGGCATCGTGCCGATCGATCCGCTGCTGCGCGCGCTCGGCCGGCTCGTCGGCGAGCAGATCCCGACGAAGATCGACGTGCGCGCCGAGTTCCTCGCCGGCGTCGAGGACGCGTTCGAGCGGACCACGGCCGACGTGATGATCGCCGTGTTGCCGCCGCGCGCGACCGGCCTGGTCTCGATCGAGCTGCCGGCGCTCCCGGCGTCGCTCGTCGCGGGGAGCGCGCACCCGCTCGCGCGCGGACGACACGACGTGCGCGCGCTGCGCCGTCACCTGCTGCTCACCGTGCGCGGCTCGGACCCGCGCCTCGAGCTGCCGACCGCGGCGATCGAGGCGCACTCGACCGTCCACCTCAACGACTTCGCCTCGAAGCGCAGCGCGATCCTCGCCGGCATCGGCTACGGCTGGCTCCCCGACGAGCTGGCAGCGGGTGACCTCGCACACGGCCGGCTCCGCCGGATCCGCTGGACCGGGGCCGCGCGCCACGTGTTTCGCCCGCGCCTCTATCACCGCCGCCACGTCGGGCGCGCCGCCGGCCACTTGATCGCGGCGCTCGCCGATCGCTGACCGGAAGATCCTGGCTGAGGAAGTCGGCGCTCCGGACTTCGCAGGTTCTGGTGGCGCGCTATGGTCCGCCTCATGACAGTCATCCGCCGCGTCGCAGTACTCGGGGCGGGCGTGATGGGCAGCGGGATCGCCGCCCACTGCGCCAACGCCGGCATCCCGGTCGTCCTGCTCGACATCGTGCCTCCCAAGCTCTCGGAGGCCGAGAGGAACTCGAAGACCGCGCGGGACTCGTTCGCCGCCGGGGCACTCGCAAAGTTACTGAAGGCGAAACCTGCAGCCTTCATGCATCCGCGCAACGCGATCCTCGTCTCGACCGGCAACTTCGAGGACGATCTCGAGCGCGTCAAGGATTGCGATCTGATCATCGAGGCGATCGTCGAGCGGCTCGATATCAAGCAGGCGCTGTTCGCGAAGCTCGAGCAGCTCGCCGCACCGCACGCGGTGATCGCGTCGAACACGTCGGGCCTGCGGATCGCCGACATGGTGGTCGGGCGGAGCGAGCAGTTCCGCAAGAACTTCATGATCACGCACTTCTTCAACCCGCCTCGCTACATGAAGCTGCTCGAGCTGGTTGCCGGTGCCGACACGTCGGACGAGGCGAAGGCCAACGTCGAGCGGTTCGGTCGCGAGCTGCTCGGCAAGGGGATCGTGTGGGCCAAGGACACGCCGAACTTCATCGGCAATCGCATCGGCCTGCAGTCGATGATGACCACGATCCACCTGATGCTCGAGCGCGGGCTCGCACCGGAGGATGTCGATGCGATCACCGGCATCGCGATGGCGCACCCGAAGAGCGCGACGTTCCGCACCGCGGATGTCGTCGGGCTCGATACCGTCGGGCACGTCGCGGCGAACTGCCACAAGACGCTCACCGCCGATGAAGATCGCGAGACGTTCGCGACCCCGCCGTACATCACGAAGATGATCGAGCAGGGGATCCTCGGCGACAAGAAAAAGGGTGGCTTCTACAAGAAGGTCGGCGCCGACCTCCAGACGCTCGATCCGAAGACCGGCGCGTACCGTCCCAAGGGCGGCGATCCGGCGATCGCGAAGGCCACCAAGGACCTCGCGAGGGTCGAGGATCCGCGGGCGCGCGTGAAGCAGCTCGTCGCCACACCGGGGCCGGCCGGCGAGTTCGCGTGGACCGTGCTGTCGCGCAGCCTCGCGTATTCGGCACGCCGGATCCCGGAGATCACCG
>Ga0299915_10003127_pt1 | contig 12015 bp, 13 predicted proteins | sample RVTome_13_FD_200263 | JGI IMG/M metagenome (GOLD analysis project Ga0299915, IMG submission 200263) | Soil microbial communities from uranium-contaminated site in the Upper Colorado River Basin, Wyoming, United States - RVT92D227 (version 2) ...
CGGTGACACCTTCCTGACCTTTGCTGCTGTCGAAGGGAATGATCCGGTTTAAAAACTCCTGAAAACGCTCCAACCCGGATAGGGGCAGCGTAACCCGGGCATACGCATTGGTCAGGAGGCCGATCTTGAGCGTCCCGGATAACAAGAGCGCAACCAGGATGAGCAGGAAGCCGAGCGCCGCCCGGCGCATAACCGCTTTCCCCGCGAATAGACTATCTGTGCTTTCATCATGAGTCATATCCGAACGGCGGAAAATAAGGGCCATGATCAACCCGATGCTGATGCCAAAAATCAGCGAAAGGAAGAGACGGGCAAAAGCAAGGTCCGCGCCGATCAAGCCGCCGGTATAGATCAAGGCCAGAATGTTGGCCGCCGGCGCAAAGAACAGGAAGGTAACCGCCGGACCGAGCCCTGCACCTTTCCTGTAAATGCCTGCAAACAGAGGCACGATCGTGCACGAGCAGACCGAGAGCACGGAGCCGGCCAGCGCTGCTGCCGGGTAGGAAACATATTTCGGAGCATTTCGGCCCAGAAAGCGGGTGACGGATTCTTTCGGGATCAACGCCGTCATGGCCCCGGCAATAAAGAACGCGGGGACCAGGCACAAAAGCACGTGCGCGGCCAGATAGGCGGCAAGATTCCCCAGGCCGCCCTGTAAGAGTTTCAACAAGGTGCCGACGATATCCATTTTGGTTTCCCCAATGTCCCCTTAGCTCTCAGGTTATTTTCCCATTTTGATGAAAATCCCTTCGATCCACCGCCGGATATCGTCCCGGCAGAGGCGGAAACAATCAAGAATTTCTTCCTCCGTGCCTTCGCACGCAACCGGGTCCTTGAAGGCATGGTGAATGTAATCCCTGCCGCCGGGGAAGAACGGACAATCCCGCGCGGCGTTATCGCAGACCATCACGACATGATCGAACCTCTGGTCCATGAACTCGTCGACGCTTTTCGAGCGATGGGAGCTGATATCGACGCCGATCTCGGCCATGACTTTGATCGCCTCAAGCCGCACCGCGGTGGCCTCGGTGCCCGCCGAGAACGCCCGAAAGCGGTCGCCGTATAGGCCGTTCATAAGGCCTTCTGCCATCTGCGAGCGGGCCGAATTGTGGGTGCAAATGAAAAGGACCCGCGTTTTTTCCATTCTTCCTTCCTTTCTCTCGTTTTCAATGCTCAGGGGGCTTTCGCCAGTGTCAGCGCCGAGCGTCGGAGCCGCTGACGGCACAGGCTTTGGCCCGGATATTTTCCTTGATGCAAGCCTTGAGTCTTTGGGAGTCCGCCTGAATCTCGGGGGAAACCCCGAACCGGGACTTCAGTTCTTCGTCGAGGATCGCTTCCAGGAAACCGCGCGCGTCCCCGGGGATCCGATAGATCATCCACCGGCCCTGCCGGATGTCCTCGACCAAGTCGGCGTCCCTGAGGACCCGCAGCTGGTGGGAGATCCGGGACTGTTCCATTTTCAGGATGAAGACGAGCTCGCAAACGCAGAGGTCCCGCTCCATGAGGAGCAGGACAAGCCTCAGGCGCGTCGCATCCGAGAGGGCCTTAAACACTTTGAGGATGTCTTTCATTTCGATCTCACATCGATATATGAACATATATTCATATATTATCCACGGCGATCTGTCAACACCCCCACAGCTCGCGGAGTCCCGGGATTGACAAGAACTTGCGTACTTGTTTAAATTGCCAAATAAGAAATTATGGACCGCAAGACGCATGCTCGTTGACCAAGATCGCCAAGTTAAGCGTGATGCGGACGCCGGCGGTGGCGGTGGACGGCAAGATTGTGGTGATAGGCTGGGTGGCGACGGTGGCGGAGTTGATGACGTTGTTGCACCAGTGACAGCCGGTTCAGCGTGAGGCGATGGAGCTGATCGTAAGCCTCACGTTCATGGAGGGATACCGCCTGGTGACGCTGTCTGCGCGGCGGATCGCGATAGGGAAGGCGGATGAAATCGTGGATGCCTGGCGCCTGCTGGAAGCGGTCCGCGTCCGGGTCAACAAAACATGGGCGCGCAGGGCTTCGATCACGCCGTCGCATGAGATGCGGTCGAAACCACCGGTGCTCGAAATCTACAAGCGTTTGCCCCGGACGAACTGCAAGCTCTGCGGCGAGCAGACCTGCATGGCATTCGCGGCGAAATTACGGCTGGGTGAAGGCAAGTTGTCGCAGTGCACACCGGTCTTCGACGGCGAGCACAAGCACTTGCGAGCAGCGCTGGTCGAGGTCTGTGCGCCTTTGGGAGTGGCCCAGAGCGCTGTAGGGGAGGCTAGCTCGTAAGGAGTCCTTCGGCCATCTGGGACCTGGCCGAATTGTGGGTGCAGATGAAAAGAATCCGCGTCCTTCTCAACGCCCTCCCCTTCCCCCTTGGCTCGCGGGGATCGTTTTCGGCCGGGTCGTCTTGTAGACCGTGTAGGCGAGCGACGAAACGCTGGAGATGAACCGCTTGGCGGTCCTCGGGCCGCTGGTCGTCTTCGTGAACACGCTGATCAGGAAGTTCCCGTTGTCCGTAAAGACGATTCCGGCGTCATGACAGACCAGGCGCTCCAACCCTGTTTTGTGGGCCACGACGGTGTCCTTCGGCAAAAGCTTGGGAATGCGGTCGTTGACCTTCTGCGACTTGAGGAACTCCAGCGATTTCTCGGAGACCGAGGAACACACGCATCCCTTGCGATAGATCTTCTCCAGGATGTCCGCCATTTCCCGGGCCGAAGTGTAGTTCTCGATGCCCTTATCGCGGGAGCGAAAATCCATCATCTTCCGGGAGAGGTTGGTCCGTTCGAGCCCCATCTCCCTGAAGGTCCGGTTGAGGTAGTCAAAGCCCAGGAGGTCGATGAGCATGTTCGCGGCCGTGTTGTCGCTGTGGGTCACCATGAGTTCGACGAGTTGTTCGATCGTGTAGGCCGACCCCGTGGCCCTCGTCCGCAGGACCCCCGAGCCCGTAGCCTTGTCCGACCTCTTCAGCCTCATGTTGTCCCGCAGGGAAAGCCGGCCCTCCTCGGCCGCCTTCAGGCAGGCCGCCATGATGGGGACCTTGACCATGCTGGCCGCCGGGAAGAGCTTGTCAGGATTGACCTGAAAGGTCCAGCCGGTGTCCAGATCCCTGATGACCAGGCCGATCTCCCCCCGGAAGGTCTTCACTCTTTTATGCACGGCCTCTTCGAGGGCGGCCAATTTCTCTTCTTTGGTCGCAGGGACCGTCTGGACCATGGAAGGCGACGGATGACTGGCCGCGGACTTTTGCAGGACGAAGACCGGGATTGCGGCCGTCGCGTAAAGCAGGCAAAAAGCGACAATTCTTTTCATAATGCGAAAGAGGACATTTTATAGCCTGAAAAGCGGTTCCTGTCAACCGGCGGAGGGCGCGCCCCCCCAAGATTGCCGAAAGGATTCGTTCTTCTCAAGCGATGACGCCTGCTTCTGGTGATGCCCGGAATTCCAGGGACACGATACCAATTCCAGAGAATTGGTTCATGTCCCGGAATTCCGACTCACGGCCTATCGGCAATTTTGGGGGGCGCGCCCCGGCCTTTTCGCCCCGGGACCGGGACCGAGGGGTCTGATTGGAGCATCCGCATCTGCGCCCTCTTTTCGGCATAGGTGAGCGGCACATGGACCTTCTCCCAGGTTACAGGGTCCTTCCCCGTATGGTACATGCAGGTCGAACGGGTCATGGGGGTGGGAGTGAAGATCTGGACGCCCTCAACCGGCTTATCCCCTTCTTCCTCCAGGCGCCTGACGGTCCGGGCGAGGGCGCGGGCGTCCGCGTCCGTCGTCCCGGGGTGAGCGACCATGAAATAATATTTGAGGTGCTGCCCGCGGCCCCGGTCGATCCGCCGGAAGAGTCGCCGAAACTCTTCCAACGGCCGGCCGTTCTTGTTCATGAGCCGCAGGACCCGCGGCGAGACATGCTCAGGGGCGATCTTCAGGAGCCCCGAGACGTGATGTTCGGAAAGCTCCCGGACGTATTCCTCGCTCTCCAGGGCCAGGTCGTAGCGGATGCCGCTCCGGACGAAGACCTTCTTGACCCCAGGGACGGCCCGCGCCTTCCGCATCAATTGAATGAGGCGGCGGTGGCTTCGGTCGAGGCGCGGACAGGCCAGGCATTCTTTTCCCCGGCAGGCCGAGCGGCAATCCATCCCGTACATGTTGGCCGTCGGCCCTCCCAGGTCGTCGATATGCCCTTTGAATTCCGGGTGCTTCGTCAGCCGCCGGATTTCGTCCAGGATGGACGCCTCGCTCCGGGATACGATGCGGTCGCCCTGGTGGAGAGACAGGGCGCAGAAGGAGCATCGACCGAAACAGCCCCGGTGGGTGACGACCGAAAACTTCGCCATCTCGAATTCCGGGAAACTCGCGGGGATCTGACGCGAGAACGGCAGGCCGTAGACCCAGTCCACTTCCGCCGGAGTGTATTCGGGCGCCGCGTATTGAAGGACAAACCGGCCGGCGTGAGACTGGGACAGGTCGCGGCGGTTGGAGAAGGAGTGCTGGGCCTCACAGAACTTCCCCGGGTCCGTGCTCACCTCCTCGAAGGACGGAAGTTCCACGAAACCGGCTGGGAGGACCGGCCGGACGACGCACGTCCCCGCGATCCCGTCCAGGTCTTCGCCCCGGTCGAGACGCGCCGCGATCGAGCCGGCCTGGAGCTCGCCGGCCCCGTAGACGAGAATGTCCGCCCGCGAGTCCAGGAGGATGGAGCGGCGGACCTTGTCGTCCCAATAATCGTAATGGGCGAAGCGCCGGAGCGAGGCTTCGATACCGCCGATCGCGATCTTCGAACCGGGAAAGAGCCGCCGGACGATGTTGCAGGTGACGATGACCGCCCGGTCGGGCATAGAGGAGGCGTAGGGCGCGTCCTTGTCTTTCTCGCGCTTCCTCTTGAGAGGAGTGTAATTGACGAGCATGCTGTCGATGGACCCGGACGTGATGCCGAAGAAGAGGCGCGGCGCCCCCAGCTTGAGGTAGTCTTTATCCGTTTTCCAGTCCGGGCGATCGATGACCCCCACCTTCCAGTCCTTGGCGTCCAGCACCCTGGCGATGACACCGGCGGCGGACAGGGGATGGTCGGCGTAGGGCTCGCCCGAGATGAGGATGACGTCGAAACCCGAGCCCGTCTTGGAGATCACGGCGGCTCTATTCTATCACGCCGCGGTCGCGACGAGCAGCGCCTCGGCGATAAAGAGAGGGACCGGCTTGCGACTGAAATTGATGTCATGGACCCGGCGTGTCGATGCCATCAGCCGGGAATTATAGCATTCAGTTTATTTTCAGGTCGATATTGCCGCTGAAGGTCGAGAGCCGGAGGGCGGCCCCACCCTTGTTGACGACGCCGTGCAGTTCCCGGGAGGACACCTTCCCCGACACCTCGATCGGAAAGTCCGAGTCGATGACGCCGCTGAAGGTCTCGGCGTCGAACTCGAACGCGGAGTTCGCGGGAATGGTCATCGTTAGGTCGCCGGAATGGGACTTGAGGGTGTAACGTCCCTGGGGGTCGATCCTGCCTTGGTAAACGACATCGCCGCTGAGCGACTTGGCGCTGATCGATTTGGCCTCGGAGACCTCGCGCATCTCGATCCCGCCGCTCACGGTCTCGGCCTCGATGGATCCCTTGATCCTGGTCATGTCGATGTCGCCGGAAACCGTCTTGAGATACACGTTGCCCGTGATGTCCTCGAGGGTCAACTCGCCGCTCACGGTGTTGAGGTCGGCCCCGGCGGCGGCCTTCTTGAGCGTGACCGAACCACTGACAACGCCTGTTTTAACCACCCCGCCGATGGCCTCAAGCTCCACATCACCGCTCACAGACTTCACTTCGGCCGAAGCCTTGGCGGGGATCCAAAGTTTATAGTTCACGGAAACGTTGACAGAGTTCCCTCCCCAGAACGTCTTCTGGTGGGGATACTTGGTCTCGATGCGCAGGAGGCCGGCCTCCTTGGTCACCTCGATGGTCACCAGGCCGCAGTTCTCCTTGGCCTGGGAAAGCGAGGACGCCTCGGAGATCTTGAGGGCATCGATCTTGACTTCGTCCCTGTCCCAGGTCCTGATCTCGATGTCCCCGGAGACGTTGCTCAAATAAACCTTGCCGTCCTTGGCCAGGGCTTCGGTCTTTTCGAACTTTTCCTCGTGCCTATCCCTGGCCAGGGCTTCGGTGGATAGAAAAACGAAAGCGAGCCACAGGCTCGCCAAAACGATCGATGCCTTGGGTCCGCGGAATTTTTTCATGGTCGACCTCCTCATGTCGTTCCTCTCTCATTACAAGGCCTGCCCGAGTTCTTCCTTCGGGAGGCTCTTCCTGTTCATCTCTAGAAGGTCGCCCATGAGGACGATCTTCTCTTCGTAAGCGGCCAACAGGTAGTCCCGGGCCTGGACGTTGTCCGGCTCGCTCCGGATGGCCTGCCGGCAGGCCCGGATCGTTGCGTCGACGACCTCGAGGTTCTTCTCGAACATCTCGGCCACCGCGGGCGACAACCTGCCTTTATCCCCGGCGAGGGCTTCGTTCAGGGACCTGACGGCCAGCTCGTAATAGCGCTCGGCCTCGTCCAGCTTGGCGAGCGTGCGCTGTTCCTGTTGATCGGGCCCCTCAACCACAAGGTCCTTCCCCTTCCGCAAGCTGAAGAAGAGAGCCCCCGCTGCGACGACCATCAGGGCCAGCGAGGCTGCCGCGAAGGCGAACCGCCGGACGCCCAGCGGCGAGGTCGCGAACGCAGGCCGCTTATCCCCGAGCGGGACCGCCGCGCCGTCCCGGAGACGGGCGCGGATCCTCGTCCAGGCCTGGGCCGGGATCTTCGGGGCATCGAGCCTCCGGGCGTCCCTGGCCATGGCCCGGAAGTCCCGGAGGAGCTCCCGGCAGGCCGGACAAGATTCGAGATGTCGTTCCAGGCGGGCGGACTTGCCGGCGTCGAGGGCGCCATCCGCGTATTCGCTGGTCCACCTGGCGGCTTTCGCACAGTTCATGGTTCGTTCTCCATCATAAAACGCCCTTGTCTTTCAGGAGGCCCCGGACCTTCAGCCGGGCCTTGAAAAGCTGGGATTTCGACGTCCCCACCGAGCAGCCGAGCATCCGGGCGATCTCGCCGTGCTTGAAACCCTCGACGTCGTGAAGCACGAAGACGCTCCTGAGCCTGGCGGGAAGGACCTGGATCGCGTCATCGATGGGCTTCCCGATCTCCTTCTCGTGGGTGTCATAGACGGCCTCGTCCAACTTTCCCTCGATCTCGCTCAAGGGGACTGTCCTCTCCGACCTCAACTTCTTTCCCCTCAAATAGCTGTAGCAGGTGTTCAGGGCGATCCTGTAGACCCAGGCCGGGAAGGTTTCGGTGTTCCTGACGTCCCCGAGGTGGGTGAAGACCTTGAGAAAGATATCCTGCAGGAGGTCCTCGGCGATGACGGGATTGTAGGTGTGGCGGTAGGCCAGCTGGAAGACCCGGACCTTGAACATCTCGTAGATGGATTCCATCGCCCGGTCGTCTCCGGCCCGGCCCCGCGCGAGGAGCCGTTCCAGGACGGCGATGTCTTTGATGTCAACGATTTGATCTTCAGTCACTGCTGTCCAGACTCCAACAAACCGCTTGTGGTCGGGGCGGAGACTATTATCCCCGATTTGCCCCCTGAGCGCCAGAGCCAAAACCTGAGTGAACACCTGAATTTCCTTCCTCACAACGTATGGATGCGCGAAGAAGGAAAAAGGTTGCCTCAAGAACGGAAAAACTCGAGTATTCAGGCCTTATCGGCCAGCATGGCATTCAGCTTGGCTTCCCATTCGTCTTCCGCCAGGACTTCAAAGCGCAGGGCATGGATACCGCTCGTCATATCAGAAAATGCTAACCCTATGTTCCACTTATAGCAAAGCAAGTCCCGAGTGTCAAACGGTCGGAAAAGAGGCTACTCGAGGTAAGCGAGGATCGTTTCATCGACCAACGCATAGGCATCCTCGGGAGAATATGGAATTTCGGTCCGGACGAGGGGCTCGATATCCCTGAGGAACCCTATCTCTTTGATTTTCAGCTGCAGGTTGTTCCGCATCTGCCCTATCGAAATCATCAAGTTCCCGGCCTCGAGATATCTCGCGAAACCCAGGACGATCTTTTTTGGATCGGCCTTTCCCTCCGTCACTCCGTACCAGATGTCGAAAAGATCACGGCCTTTTTTCCGCTGATAAAGGGCCCTCAGTTTTGTGGCCAAGAGTTCCTCAAGGCTGTAGGTTTGAACAAGTGCCTCTCCGGAAAACCAGCGTGACTGGACCGAAAAAGGCTTGTGAATGGTCGAAAAAGCGGAAAAATGCTCGCGGGTGTTGATCTCGACCTTGACTCGCAAAGGGACAACCGGCGGAATCTCCGAGTTTGTCCGAAATAAGAGCATGACGCTGTCCTCTTTCTGCCGGATCTTGGGTTTGCCCAGAAGGGCATCTCCGATCGAGCGAATCGCGTTTATGACCGGACCGATGGGCGATGCGGTTCTCTGGACAAGATCGAGGTCTTCCGAATAACGGGCGGCAGGTGGCAGAAAAAGCTTGTGGAGAGCGGTGCCTCCTCTGAACAAGAGATCGATCCGGATCAACGGATCGCGAAAAAGCTCCACGATCAGGCGGCTCAGGATCAAATCCTGTTCGACCTGAGCGTCGTTTTTCCACGGAGCGAATGCTCTCCATTCGACGATATCGGCTCTCGGGATCACAGATCGTCCGCCTCGATGGCTTGATTCACGAAGATCATCCACTTTTTATTGAAGGGGGACCGGCCCCTCGGCTTTGCCGGGTCGAGGAGAATGGAAAACGGCTTTTGCGCGGCAAGCCATCCGGAGAGAGGAAGGGTTTTAGATTCGTACCCAAGATGGTCCAACAGGAAACCCAGCCTCTGGACAAACGCCAGACACTGGTCGTTCCGGGCGGCCGAAAGAAGCGCGGCAGGTTCAATCTTCTCCGCTAACTCCGATAAAACGGTCGCGACGCGGTTCAAGCCGCCGACGGCTTTGGAATACCTCATCAGGTCCAGAGCCGTCAATTCCGGATTCGAGACGTCCATAAAACCCGTTTCCGTTTTGACTTGAATTACGCCCGAATCGGCGCCGAGATTCTTCTTGAGGAGGAAACGAAGGCGAAGGCCTTTCGTGAGAATGGGCCGTCGCTGCTTGTCGATCAGGATTTGAAATTCCTGCGGTTGCTGATGAGCGGCCCCGTGCAAGGCCGCGGCGCTCAGAAGACCGACATAGTAAGATAATCCCAGGTAGCTCATCAGATGGTGGATGAACCATTCCGCCGGCAAAATGCCGCTCTTGCTGTATTCCAGCGGGACGATGACATAGAACCCTCGAGTGATCAAAGCGATACGGCCCTTTTCCTGCAATCTCTCGAGCGCTCGTCGAATCGCTTGCGTGGATTGACCCGTCTTTTGAGCAAGCTCTTCTCTTGTGAAGGTGTAACGCCCCTGGGATTGAAGCTGATCGATATAAAGGCCGGTTTTTTCGAGAATCATCTTGACCTCATATGCAAAAGGCGACAATAAGTGTCGCATTTTGCATATGAAAATGCAATAAAAATCTTACTGCGTCCAGGCATAGCCGAGCTTGATGAAGAACGTCCTGTCGGTCCGGGTGATGTCGATCCCCTGCATCCCGAGGTAGTTGTCCGAGTAGCCGAGGAAGAGGACGGTCTGGGGGTTGATCTTGTAAGAAAAGAGGAACTGGGTGAAGACCGAGTCCGACGTCTTCGCGACCGGGAATCCGTAGAGCTCCGGGTCCCGGACCAGGTTCTGATACTGGACGATGGCCCGGACAAAGGTCCGGACGTTGAAGTTATAGACGAGTTTCCCCTGGAGGAGGTTGGCCGTGTAGATCTTTCGTCCGCCGAAGCTCAATCTCTCGAAAACGTGGGCCAGGTTGAAGTTGAAATGGCGGCTGAAGTTGTACTCGAGGGCGGGCGTGATGTTGAGGACATCCGCCTTCCGGGAATTCGCATAATCGATGCCGTCCTCGAACCGGGCGGCGAGCTGAAGGACCGCGCCGGAGAACGGTTTCATCTCCGCCCCAAGCCGGAGCCTGGTCAGGTCATAGACCCTCCCCTCGTAGTATTCCCTGGAGGGTCCTGCGATGATCTGAAGTGTGGATTGGTATGGACCCTGGTACCTGACGTAGAAACCGATCAATTGGTCCGTGGTCCTCCCCTTGATGCTCTCGGTCCGGTAGCCCTGGAAGCCGAGCTGGATCTGGGTGAACCAGCCGTTCGGCTTCCCCCAGAAAAGGCGGGCCGCGTACGCCTGGACCTGACGAAAATCGACCTGGGGGACGAACCCGTAGTCGGCCCGGAAGTTGGCGCTCAGGGCATTCAGGTCAAGAGTGTAGACCCAGTCGCGGCTCCAGTGCCGCAAACCGATCGTCGCGCCGTTCCCGCCGAAAGGCTTCTCAGGCTGGCCATGGCGCCGGGCGAGACTCAACGGATATTCGGTCTCTGTGTGCAGGTACTGAAAATACAGGGCCTTGACGCGAGACAGCTGCAGAAACCCGTCAAAGCCCAGGACGTGGTTGTAATAATCCTCGGCCGCCCGTCCGGTATAGAGCACTCCGATGGTGGAGTTCCTGCCGACGTCGCGCCGGTAGCGGAAAACACCGCTCGCGACGTCCTGGTCCAGCGAGTCCGAAGCCGAACCCTGGTTCGAAGGGAAGATCAGGTTGTTGATCCGGTCGTAGGCGCCGAAGAACCCAATCGCGCTCCGGCCGATCTTGCCCGTCATCTTAATCCCGCCGGCGGGGTCGGCGACGGTCCGGGTGAAGACGGCCTGGAGGGGTGTCAGGAAGAAATCCCCCCCTTCCAGGAAGAATGGCCGCTTCTCCGGGTAAAAAAGCGCGAAACGCGTGTTCACGCTGAGCTGGGCGACGTCGGCCTCGACCTGGGAAAAGTCGGGGTTGGCCGTCGCGTTTAGGATGAGGTTGGGAGTGACTCCCCAACGGGCGGTGATGCCCGGCTCCGCCTTGATCTTGCCCCCCTCCATGGGCCCGGCCGGGAAATCGTTCCGGACGTCCGTGCGGTTGGCTGTCAGCGTCGGGTCGAATTCGAGGTTGCGGCCCGGGGTGATGCCCTCGATCCCCGTGAGCTTGTTGAACTGGCAAAGAAGACAGGAAACGTCCCGGTCCCTCCGGTGGGAGGTCATCCGGTGGCGGACATTGCGCGGCCAGGAGCGCTCGGCCGAAATCCCCCACGTCTGTGAGGCTGTCCCCTTCGGGAACCGGAGCTGATTGAACGGAAGGGCAATCTCAATGGCGTATCCCCAGTCCGTGATCTTCCCGGCCGCGTTCCAAATGGCGTCCCAGGAGAAGTCCTCGTAACCTTCGGACTCGCTGAAGTTGGCGTCCGCCTGGACGCCCAGCGGGTTCACCCGGAACTGGAAGCCGCGGCGCTCGTCGTTGAAGGGATCGATGATGACGCTGATGTGGTCATCCTGGATGAGCGTGTCCGTAGCGTCCCGGTCCATGAGGTGGGCCCGGATCTTTTTCGGTTCCGGGTCGAAGCACCGGAAGGCGATATAGAACTTGTCCCGGTCATAAGTCACGAGGCAGTCCGTATCGACGGGCGGAGGGACGTTGTCGCCGGGCGTCCACTCGAAAAGGAGCTTCATGACCGCGGCCTTCTGCCATGCCTCTTCGTCGAGGACGCCGTCGATCTTGACCTTCGAGGGGGCGGCGGAGAGCGTGAAACCGGCGGCGGCCGGCTTTTTCGAAGCTTCCTGGGGGTCCGCGGCGAATGAGAAGACGGGCGCGGGGGCGGCGGCGCATACCACGGCTGAAGCCATAAAGACGAGAATGGACAGCCGGAACAGGCCTCTGGCTAGCGTCATGGTTGGGCTCCTTTTTCGCAAAACTTCACGCTCTTATATACGGGAGTCGCGCCGGATTGGTTTCAAGTAGGGGTCAAACCTAATACGAACGCATTAGATAGTTTGACATCTGACTTTAAGCGGCCTGAAGCCGCCCTCACTCCCCCGACCCCCGGGGAACCAGTCCCGTCGGTTCCCCCCGTC
>Ga0299915_10003128_pt1 | contig 12013 bp, 10 predicted proteins | sample RVTome_13_FD_200263 | JGI IMG/M metagenome (GOLD analysis project Ga0299915, IMG submission 200263) | Soil microbial communities from uranium-contaminated site in the Upper Colorado River Basin, Wyoming, United States - RVT92D227 (version 2) ...
AACTCTTCCTTTTCCTCTACCATACTCCTACCCTTGACATGATATGAAGATTCTCATTAAACTAATGCGATATTATTATACAATAAATTATCACAAAATGATTGATGGGGTCAAGGAGGAACTATGTGGGAGACCAGGATCTATTACGGCGACACCGATGCTGGAGGGGTGATCTATTATGCCAACTACCTCAGGTACTTTGAGAAATCGTGGTTCGAGTACCTGGCAGCCAGAGGGCTCTCCCTGGTGGAATGGGAAAAGCAAGGAATCTTTTTCATCATCAAGAGAGTGGAGGTGGACTACATCTCTCCGGCTAGGTACGGGGAGATCATACAGGTTCAAACAGATGTCTCGGAGGTAACAAGGGCATCCTTTACCTTTAACCATCGCGTCATCTTAAAAGATACCGGCAGGCTTATCTGCGAAGGGAAGAACCAGATGGTCTGTATTACTGCAGAGGGCAAGCTCCGGCGCTTTCCCCCCGACTTTCTCCAGAGGTTGCAAGGGGGAGGGGAATAGTACTTGAACTATGAGTCTTATGGCGCCTGCTTGGTTTAATCAGGCCCTGCCGTGCCGGAGAACAGCCTCGTGCGTCCTATCATCTCTGCTGCGCCCCGCTATGGCAAACCTTATTTTTTCTTACGGAGCAGAAAAAGAACAACGACCACCACCACGAGAACTGCTACGATGCCGATCTGTAACCCGCTCATCTTTTTCTCCCTTCTTCTATAAGCAGGATTTTTAACATACCAGCTACCAAGACCTCACGTGCAGTACTAGCCAGGGTTTTTCTCCGGGGTTATGTACATTTTAATCCGAGAATCATTAACACAAAAGGCAGGGGAATGCAACCTTTTTTTCAAAGAAGCTAGGTAACGGCATATTGCTGAAAGGAAAAACCAGATGGTCTGCATGACTGCGGCGGGTAAGCTGCGGAGGTTCCCCCGATTTCCTCGGACGGTTGCGATGAGTGCGGTATGTCTTTTTTTAAGGTTTGGTGAGGTGAACAATAAGGCGCTTAAAAACTCAAGGAAAGAGATCTGCCACCCATTGCCCCCTACCTTTCGATGAACCTCCGCGGGACACCTGTAAGCTCGACCTTCTGGTTCGGCATTCCATTTCTTTCAAGGTGCACGAAGTACTGATCGAGGCGCGGAGCCGACCATTCAAGGACATTTATAGCTGGATACCCAAGACGAGGCACCGCTTCGGCAAATCGGCAGTCAGCGGTGATAAGATGTGGAGTTGATGCACCACCAAGGAAGCGCAGGTTATTCACAATCGTTGCGAGATGGAGGAGGTCTTGTGAGTCCTTCTTCCTAAAGAGTCCAGAGATGCGGCGCAGTTCAGAGAGAAGTTGTGCTCGGTCGTAGCCGAGTTGATCTTTCCCGTCGATTGGTCGGGGATGAAAGAACGTTTTGAGATATGGGCGGGCTCGCAGCATTATGCCGCGTGCCTGCTGCGCTGTGATTTCGCTGGCCTCAATTTTGTTCTGTATCGCGGCTTCGAGTTCTTCGCGCGCCAATTCGCTGGTGACAAGATGCAGAGAATGAACCATTCGAGTATCTGTGCTACACAGCCAGCGCACAACATCTCTTCCTGGTTCCTGGCAAAAATACTTAACTATCGCTGAGGTGTCGAAATAGAGGGTCTTGATAGTCATCTTGCGTCTTCTGCAGTCGCCGAATGTCTAGCTAAGTAGCTGCACAGCATCACATTCTGTCCTCCGTCCTTCATTATCCAGAGTTACCGTGGAAGATTACGCATGCAGTCCACTCCGACGGGTTATTAGGTTGCCGTGGGTCTCGTCTCAAGATGGCCTTTCTCGCCGAAAAGCTTCCCGAAACGGATCTCCCAGCGTTTTACCATAGGCTCTACTTTTGCCATCAGGCTATTACAATAGGATGTCAGGGCACTGAACTTGTCTTTGGGCGGTCGGCTAGCCGTCTGTGCGATTATGCTTAGTGTGAGGCCAGCGGTAGCTTTCGCGTTGTAGTATCGAAAGGTGACGTATCGCCAGTCCGTCACTTTGTTCAGTTCCGGATGGAGTGCCGGAGCAGTGGTTCCTACTGGAGGATGTACCGCTTTGTTGCGGAACTCCAAATTTTGCTTGAGTATGTCCCGAAGTTTCTTTGCCGTTGCATGCGTCATTGGAAAAGCTCTTCGTAATACCTCGGCTATCTGCTTATATCTTGCCGTTCCCTTTTCTAGCCAGGTGCGGGTCAGATCATTTGGGAAGTCGATGCGGTCCTTGACATTGGCGTAGTAGGCATCCATTGCTACTGCACTTGCCATTATGACCTGCATTCCTGCGGTGAACTCTACGTGGAGAGCGGTCGCTATTTGTTCGCTGTTTTGTGCCTCCTTTGCTGTCTTCAGATCCTCGCTAGCCTTTTCTGCGGCCAACAATTGTTCATAGGCTATATCGAGCCAGTACGGACAGAGGTCAATACTCGTGTGAAGGACGAGGGGGTCAGATTGGAGCTTTCCGTCGGGGCCAATTCTGATTGAGAATCGTGGAATGTTTATTTGCATTCCCTTGGTAATGAATACTCCAGCGTCTGGAGCACTCTCTTCTGACTTTTTCGGTTTGTCTTTTCCGTTCATAGTTCGCGCAACCTAACGTTATTTTATTAAACTTATTCCCCTGATGAATCAATTTTATTGAGCAAAAGGTTGCCAGTCAAGAATTTTTTATGAAAATGTAAAATTAACCCGTCGGAGGCCACAGGCCATCCCTTCGAACCCTTGTCTCGATGACCGCCTCTGAAACACCAAATTTCTTCCGAAGGGTAGGAGCGATCCGTGATAAAACCGCATCCTGATCCCTATGTAGATAATCCTTTAAATCAGAGTCTTTTTGTATCATCTTATACAGTTTGCCCACTTCGCATTTAAGCGTATCGTAAGGGACCAAAAGGCGACCGGCAAACTCATTAGCCTGCCATTCAAAGTTCGCATATTCGCTCGCAGGTAAGTTAGTCGTAAACTCTTTCCAATCCTGGGGAGAGCTAATATCTAACTGTGCATAAATATCGCTATGGAGAAAGTAATGTCCAAGCTCATGGGCAAATGAAAAGCGCATGCGGTTAGCAAACTTGGTGTTCATGTAACAGTCATAATCTACCACGATACCACTTCGATCCACCTTTAAGTATGCGTCCATATCAAGTTGAGACAGCAGACCATGCACCGGATCAGGAAGCAGTCTTAACCTGATTTCAACAATCGTCTCTGTGTCAACTGGTACTCTACCTTCCGGCCAATACTGTGTTCTGATTTCCTCTACCCGTTTCCAAAGGACGTCTTTGTCAATCCATGGGCACTTAAAATCACCGTATTCCAAATACTATTTCCCCTTTCGGATAATCTGTATGAGGTGATCCAACTCTTCGGGGGTAGGTTTTTCACTCCGTATCGTTCGGAAAAACATCGGCAGCGATCTTACCGTCTCCTCATCAGATAAGATGTCTTCCGGAATGATCCCCGAATCTATCCGGGCTTTATCCTTCATTGCTTTCCAGGTTTCAGACCCAATTTTAATATCCAGGACTTGTGCTATTTTTTTTAGTTTTTCTTCATCCTGGGGGGGCGAAAGCAATCCCCGCTCAACCTTGCTCCAATTACTGGCGTCTGTTTCAATCAGTTTACAGAATTCTCTGAGGGTTATGCCTTTGTTGATTCTCCTCTCCTTGATAAATTCTCCAAACATCTCCTCCTCCTTGCTTGCATTCTTTACATTTTGTCATCGTTTACTCGACACCATTTGTGGTAATAATAAAACCACGTGGTAATTCTAATACCACACATCATGGATGTCAAGGGAAATTGTATCTATTTTTTAGGTAAGATGAGGTCGTTTGGTGTGGTAATCGGTGTTCTGCTCAAAGGTGTAGGCGGCCTGAATGATCTTTTCTTCCTCGCAAGCTCTGCCGATGAGCTGGAGCCCGATGGGGAGCCCTTTCTTACTGAAACCGCAGGGGATCGAGATGGCCGGCACACCGGCCAGGTTTACGGAGATGGTGAAGATGTCCGAGAGGTACATCTGGAGCGGGTCCTGCACCTTCTCCCCGAGTCGAAAGGCAGGGGTAGGGGCGGTAGGGGTGACGATCACGTCGCACCCTTGAAAGGCCGCTTCAAAATCAGCCTTGATGAGGGTCCGTACCTGGGCAGCCTTCCGGTAATAGGCGTCGTAATATCCGGATGAAAGGACGTAGGTCCCCAGCATGATCCTCCGCTTTACCTCTTGGCCGAACCCCTGTGAACGGGTCTCCTGGTACATCTCCATGAGCTCCTTGGACCCGGATGCGCGAAAACCGTATTTCACCCCGTCATATCTGGCCAGGTTGGAACTCGCCTCAGCCGTGCAGATGACATAGTAGGTTGCTACGGCGTAACCAGTATGGGGGAGCGTGATCTCTTTGACTGATGCCCCCAGACCCTCGAGGGTCCTGATGGCTGCTCCCACCTGCTCCTCCACCTCGGGGTCCATCCCCTCCACAAAGAACTCCTTAGGCACACCGACGACCCACCCCTTGATATCCGCAACCAGGGCCTTACGAAAATCAGGGATAGGAAGGTCTCTGGAGGTGGAGTCCAGGGGGTCAGGACCGGCAATCACATTCAGCATGATGGCGCAATCTTCCACGTCCTTGGTGATGGGGCCGATCTGGTCCAGAGAAGAGCCGAAGGCCACGAGACCGTAGCGGGATATCCTCCCATAGGTCGGCTTCATTCCCACCACCCCGCAGCAGGCAGCGGGCTGGCGAATGGAGCCGCCGGTGTCCGATCCCAGGGCAGCGATGCAGGCATCGGCAGCCACGGCAGCGGCTGAGCCGCCGCTCGATCCTCCGGGGATGGCATCGAGGTCCCAGGGATTGCGGGTGATCATAAAGCGGGAGTTTTCCGTGGAGGAGCCCATGGCGAATTCATCCAGGTTTGTTTTGCCGAGAATGACGCCTCGTTGCTCCTTGATTCGCTTGACGACGGTGGCGTCGTAGGGAGGGATGAAATTCTCCAGTATCTTTGAGGCGCAGGTGGTCGTAATCCCCTGCGTGCACATGTTGTCCTTGATCGCCAGGGGGATGCCTGTGAGCGCAGCGATGTTTCCAGTGGCAATCCTGTTGTCGGCCTCCCGGGCCTGCTCCATTGCCTCTTGTTTTGCTACTCGCAGGTAGGCCTTGATCTGAGGGTCAACGTCGCGGATCCTCCCCAGGAGTGCATCGGTGACCTCTTGGGAAGAGACCTCTTTCCTCCTCAATCTCTCGTGGAGCTCATGTATGGTAAGACGGTACACTTCTTTCATCCCAAAGGGTTTAAATGATCTTGGGTACGCGGAAGCAACCCTCGGTCTTATCCGGCGCATTCTCCAGAGAGGCCTCCTGGGGCAATGATCCTCGTACCTCGTCCTCGCGCATGGTGTTATAGTGTGAGACCACATGGAAGGTGGGCTCAACTGCGCTGGTGTCCAGCTCATTGAGCTTTTCCATATAGTCCAAGATAGCATTCAACTGGCCGGTGAAGAGCTGCTCTTCCTCTTCGGAGAGCTTCAACCGTGCCAGGATTGCTACGTGTTCGACCTCTCCTCTTTCAACCTTCATCTCTTACCTCACATCCTTGTTTTGCTGCCCTTGACGAGCTCTTTGAAGATCGCTAATCGCTGCTCCAGTTTTTCTTTGAGTATAGAGAACTCCTGAAGCTTTTCCCGTTCCTTCTGGACCTTATCTGAGGGTGCCTTTTGCAGGAAGGCCTCATTGGCTAATTTGCTCTGCGTGAGATCGAGATCCGCGAGGAGTCGCGTCAACTCTTTGGTAAGCCGCTGCTGCTCCTTGTGGGGATCTTCGATCACACCCTCCAATGGGACAAAGACCTCCACTCCATTTGCCAGGGCCGTGGCTGCGGCGCGGGGGCGCTCCCCCTGTACGACGATCTGGGCTTCTTTGACCCGAGCGAGATCCTTGATAAATCCCAGGTGCTCCCTGAGCGCTGCGGCGGTCTCCTCATCATCGGCGATGAGGATGATCGTGAGCTGGGTCAAAGGGGGTATGCCCATCTCCCCCCTGATGTTGCGCACGCCGGTGATCACCTCCATGATCCGCCCCATCTCGCGAACCGCGGTATCGTCGCTCAATTCAAGCCGCACCTCGGGGTACTCGGCAATCATGATGCTCTCGCCGGCATGGGGCAGTTGTTGCCAGATCTCTTCGGTGATAAAGGGCATAAAGGGGTGGAGCAACTTGAGGGCCTTGTCTAAGACATAGGCCAAGGTCTTTTGGGTTATGGTACGCTCGCTTTTCTCGCTGTGATAGAGAGCGGCCTTGATCAGTTCCAGGTACCAATCGCAAAACTCATGCCAGATGAAGTGATAGATGACCTGCGCCCCCTCATTGTATCGGTATTCGTCCAAGGCTCTGGTGGTCTCGGCGACGGCACGATTGAGCTTGGCCAAGATCCATCTATCAGGGATGCTGCAGGCCGAGATGTCCAGGTCCGTGCCATCATCCCGATAGTCCTCAAGGTTCATGGCCGAGAACCTCGCCGCGTTCCAGATCTTGTTGGCGAAGTTGCGATATCCCTCTATCCTCTCCTCGGAGAGCCGGATGTCCCTTCCCTGCGCGGCAAAGGCGGCGAGGCTGAAGCGGAAGGCATCGGTGCCATACTTCTCAATCATCACCAGGGGGTCGATGACGTTCCCCTTGGTCTTGCTCATCTTTTGACCCTCCATATCCCTCACCAGGGCATGGATATAGACATCGCGAAAGGGAACATCATCCATAAACTTGATGCCCATCATTATCATCCGCGCCACCCAGAAAAAGAGGATGTCGAAACCGGTGACCAAGACCGAGGTAGGATAGAAGAGCCTCAATTCCTCCGTATCATCCGGCCATCCCATGGTGGAGAAGGGCCACAGCGCGGAGCTGAACCAGGTATCCAAGACATCGGTTTCCTGCCTGAGCTGCGAGGAGTTGCAGTGGGAACACCGCTGGGGCTCCGCCCTGGCAACGATCACCTCGCCGCACGCGTCACAATACCAGGCCGGGATTCTATGCCCCCACCATATCTGCCGGGAGATGCACCAGTCACGGATGTTGTGCATCCAATCAAAATAGGTGCGTTCCCACATCGTGGGGATGATCCTGGTCCTGCCTTGCTCCACGGCCTTGATAGCAGGTTCAGCCAAAGGTTTGGTCTTGACAAACCACTGCTTGGAGAGGAAGGGTTCCACCATGGTCCTGCAGCGGTAACAGTGCCCCACGCTGTGATGGTACTCTTCCGTCTTCACCAGGGTCCCATCCCTCTGAAAGTCCTCGACGATCCGCTCGCGGCACTGGAACCTGTCCATACCGGCATAGGGACCAGCCTCTGCGGTCATCCGGCCTTCTCCATCGATCACCCTCACGATGTCGAGCCTATGCCGCTGCCCGATCTCGAAGTCAGCGGGGTCATGGGCCGGCGTGATTTTTAAGGCGCCGGATCCGAACTCCGGATCGACGTAGTCATCGGCGATGATGGGAATTCTCCTTGCCACCACCGGCAGGATGACGTATTGATTGATCAGGTCTTTATAGCGCTTGTCATGAGGGTTTACAGCTACCGCTGTATCCCCCATCATGGTCTCGGGACGGGTGGTGACCACTAAGACAACTCCTCCCTTTTCCAGGGGGTAGCGGAGGTGATAGAGATGGGTAGGGACCTCCTGGTGATCAACCTCCAGATCGGAGAGGGCGGTATGACACCGCGGGCACCAATTAATGATGTAGTCCCCGCGATAGATAAGACCGTCTTCATAAAGGTGTACGAAGACCTCTCTGACTGCTTGCGAGAGCCCTTCATCCATGGTAAAACGCTCCCTGCTCCAGTCACAGGAGGCGCCCAATTTCTTCAATTGGTTGATGATCACCCCGCCGTATTTTTCCTTCCATTCCCAGACCCGCCTGATAAATTCCTCCCTACCGAGCTGGTGGCGGTCCAGCCCCTCCTTGGCCAACTCCCTCTCCACCACATTCTGGGTGGCGATACCTGCATGGTCAGTGCCGGGCATCCAGAGGCAGTTATAGCCCTTCATCCTCTTAAAACGCACGAGGATGTCTTGCAGGGTGTTATTGAGGGCATGCCCCATATGCAGGGAGCCGGTGACATTCGGCGGCGGGATGACAATAGAAAAGGGTTCTTTCGGGGAGTTTAGTTCCGCCCGAAAATACCCTTTCACCATCCAATAGTTATACCACTTCTCTTCTACCCTCGTCGGATCATAGACCTTCTCCCATTGCTCGGCCATGACAATAGTCTTTCATCCTCCTCCTTACCCCTTTTTCGATTGTTCCATTATCTCGCGCACCAAGGTCGGGACCTTATTTCTAATCATTTCCTCTACAATCCCTTTCAGCTCACGGCCCAAGACTGAGGCCACTCTTTGCGCCAGCTCTTCTACCTCTTCCGGCGAGATCCGTTTCTGATCTTTTCCCATCACGTTAACAGGTTGGCGGTTTTCTTCTGGCTCAAAGACCGGCTCGAAGTCCTCCATGAACTTTTCCGCGAACTCCTCTTCTTTCTTCTTGACCTGCTCACCTTTTCCTTGAGCCAGGCCTTCAATCTTCTTCAGTTCCGTCGCGCTCTCACCGAGGATGGTTTCGAGCCTCTCATCTTTGATTTCGTGACCAGGCTTTTCCATACTCAGATCACCGAATAGGCCGCTCCAATCGGCATCCTTCGGCTTGGGTTCAAGCTCCTGCTCATCAAAGGGGAGGTCCAATTCCAAATTCCAAGATTCCTTCTTCTCTTCTTCTGAAAGTGCAGGCCCTACCTTTTCCTCCTCTTTCTCCTCAGGAAACTCCGCCTTCAACTCTTCCTCCAACTCCCTCAGGGAACTCTGCAGGATAAACTCTTTTTCTTCCTTCTCTTGGCGCGGTGGCGACGGTGGTATGGCGGTGGGTTTTGCCACGATATCCGTCAGATCCATCAGTTCTTCCGCTTTTTCCCGGGAAAAAGGCGTTGGTGCGGCGTGGGGTTGCTGTGCTATATCTGCCAATTCTAATATTTCTTCAACTCCTTGCCTTTCAAAAGGAGACGGAGCGGTGGGAGATTTTTTTATGATATCTGCCAGTTCTAATATTTCTTCAGCCCCTTGTCTTTGAAGCGGCGTGGTAGCGGGTTTCTCCATAAAGTCTGCCAGCTCCAGTACCTCTTCTGTTTGTCTAGGCGCAGATCCCTCTTTGTGGAGGGTGCCTGCTCCTTTGGCTAAAGCGGCATGTACCTTGTTTAACGCGGCACTGGCTTCGAAGGGCTTGACGATAAAACCATCCGCCCCCACCCGCTGACTCTCATCTTCGTCAAAGTCATCGAGGATACCGATGAGCAGCAAGACAGGGATACCCTTGAGAGAGGGATCCTGCTTTACCGTCGCGCACAACTCAAAGCCGCTCTTAACCGGCATACTGATGTCGGCAATAATCAAGTCTGGCCTTTCCGTTCTTGCCTTGGTCAAGGCTTCTTCACCGTCGTTGGCGAAGCTCAAGGTAAACTCCCCGGCGGGAAAAGTCCTTTCGAAGACTTTTTGAATAGTAGTACTATCGTCGGCGATAAGGAGTTTTGCAGGCACTCTTCAATCCTTTTGGATCACGGCGTATCTTGTATCCCCACAAGGGGACTTTGTACGCAACGTTCAAAAAAGTTTAACATATAATAATTATTATTGTCAAGGTCAGATCTTCAGTGTGATGATGAATCGCCCCATGCCGAAATAGTAAACGGAGGTTGCTGTTCCCCATCACGATTGTCCGTTAATCGGCGTTTCGCGGGTAGGTATGAAGGGAAAGAGGCCGTCACGCGGCGATTACACCACCTCCACTACGGTGGCGATGCCAACGCCGCCGCCGCCGCAGATCATCTGGAGGCCAGCCTTTCCGCCTGTGCGCGTGAGATGGTGTACCATCTCTCCGAAGTAGATGACGCCGGACGCGCCGATCGGATGGCCCAGCGCAATGGCGCCGCCTGTTGGGTTCACCCGGGGATCAAAGCGGTCATATCCCAGCTCGTCTGCAAACTGAAGCAAGGGGGAGGCGAATGCCTCGTTCGGCTCGATGATGTCCATCTCATCGATGGTCTTGCCGGCACGCTTGAGGGCCTTCCTCGCCGCCGGTATGGGAGCGAGGAGCATGGGTACTGGTTCTCCCCCTGCCACGGCGCAGGCCGTGATTCTGCAGAGGGGCTCGATCCCCCATGCCTCGGCCTTGGACCCGCTCATGAGCAGGACTGCAGCAGCCCCGTCCACGATCTGCGAGCAGCTGCCCACGCTGACGAGCCCGTTTTCCTTGAATGGGGTGGGGAGCGCCATGAGAGCTTGAAAATATCCCTCCGGGTCCTTCACTGCCTTCGCCCGAAGGACCTCGTCCCGTTCCACCTTCCGGGTCACACCCTCCCAGGAGAACTCGAAGGGGATGATATGATCTGCGTACCAGCTCTTTTGCTCGGCCTCGACGGCCTTCTGCATGCTCCACATGCCAAAACGCTCGAGGTCTTCTCGGGTGTGCCCTTGGTCCGCTGAGATCATCTCGGCGCACTCCCCCTGTGGCACGATCACGCCGATCTCCGTGATGCGGGGCGACAATCTGACCGGATAATTCGCATCCATGGCTACCTGGATGTCGGACATCATGGCGTAATGGGACATGATCTCCACGCCACCGCAGACCATGATATCTCCCTCCCCCGCCATGATCTCGTGCGCGGCGATGTTGATGGCCTTGAGGCCGGCATTGCAGTACTGGTTCACGGTGCAGCCTGCCGCCTCCTTGGGGATACCGGCAAGGATGGATGCGATGCGCGCAACATTGCCCCCCTGCTCCCCGATCTGGCTCAGGCACCCGATGATCACGTTTTCGATCTCCGTCTCGTCGAAGGCGGGGCAGCGGGCATGGACCCTGTCCAGCAACCCCCGCATAGTGTTGGCCATGAGGTCCTGGGCAGATGCCTGGCAGAGCTGACCAGCCTTTTCCATCCCTTTACGCCCCGATTTACCAATAGCGGACCGCACTGCATCCACCACCACTACCTCTTGCAGCTTCGCCATGTTCGCGCCTCCTTATCTTTAAACGGTTATACCACTGCAATCCATTATAACGCGCCGACATCATGCCGTGCAAGGACATGGCGGCGTATATCTACCACGGATATCTCCCTTGCTTAATCGTGTAGTTAGCGACTTCCCTTCTCAGGGCGACCGCATTGATTGGTGTAAAACGAGAGGCTTTTTCGAGGGCGTCCAGGTGTGCCTTCAGGGCATCGCCCTCGGCAATGGCGGCAAGGACACCCCGTGCATAACTCTCTATCCGATCAAAGGCCCCATTGACATAGACCTTCACCATCGCCTTCTGGATCTGCGCCTTCTCATCGGCTGATTTCGCCAGGGCCTTCATTGCCCGCAGCAGGCCGCTTTCCATGGCGAAGACCTCTATCGCCATATCGCTGAGCATACCCAAAATCTCCTGCTCCTCAGGCAACTGCGTCATGTACTTTTGAACCGCAAGCCCTATGATCAGGAGGGCGATCTTCTTTGATATCTGCACCATCTCCTGCTGCATGCCCAACTTCCCATCATCCACCTGAACCTTCAGCTTGAGGGTGGGCAGCTCCTTCGCCACCTTCTGCGCCGCATCAAGCACCGGAAGACGGTTCTTCATGGCCCGCCTTGTCACCATATCCATGATGAGGAGACGATTGATTTCATTCGTCCCTTCAACGACTCGGCTGATACGGAGATCTCGATACCCCCGCTCCACCGGGTACTCATGGATATAACCGTACCCTCCGTGGATCTGGACAGCCTCGTCGACCACATATCCCGCATTCTCCGAGCAGAAGATCTTGTTGATCGAATCCTCGATTGCATACTCCTCAATCCCCTTGGCCATCTGGATTCCCACATCCGCGGCATGACGGTCAATAGGACGCAGGATCTGCTCGATGAGACCTCCGGTGCGGTAGATCATGCTCTCCATGATAAATGCCCGAA
>Ga0299915_10003129_pt1 | contig 12013 bp, 24 predicted proteins | sample RVTome_13_FD_200263 | JGI IMG/M metagenome (GOLD analysis project Ga0299915, IMG submission 200263) | Soil microbial communities from uranium-contaminated site in the Upper Colorado River Basin, Wyoming, United States - RVT92D227 (version 2) ...
TCGAGAGTGAAAAGTTGAAAGCGCCTCTAAAACCTTTGGCTCTTAACTCTCGACCTCCAACCGGGTGGGTGGGGGAGCGATGGCGGCCCTGACGGGAGTCGAACCCGTGCTGCTGGCTTGAAAGACCGATGCGCCTGGTTTTTCTAACTCCTGCGGTTTGAGGGAGAAGCCTTGTCCTGGCTACATGATCCGGGGTTGTGCCATTCCGACGCTACCCCTCTTTGGAACGGTTTTGGGCGCAACTTTTGACCCTCGGTTTGACCCTCGGGCGGCCTCGTCGACCAGGCGTAGCGCGCGGTGCCGGCGGGCTCGGGCGAGCTCGTCGGCGAGGGAGCGGGCCATCAGGTGCGCGTAGTGGCGCTGGAGCATCGCGAGCGACGTGCCGGTGAGCTGCGCGACAACCTGGCCGGGCGTGCCGGCGAGCAGTAGGTGGGTGATCCGGCTGTGGCGCAGGCTGTGGATCGTCGCCGCCTCCGGGATCGCCTCGGCCTTCTTGAGGTGGCGGTTGGCTTGCCGGACGAGGGGTTGCCATTGGTGACGCCAGTTGCTAACCGGCTCGCCTGTGTCCGGGGAGGGGATGATGTAGTCGGTGGGCCGCGGCCGGCGCTCGCCGTGGAGCGCGCGCAGGTGTTGGAGGAGTGGCGGCTCGAGCGGCACGATGATGTTGTCGTGGCCCTTCGAGCTGTAGCGGAGGATGCCGCGGCGGACGTCGACCTGGTTCCAGCGCAGGGCGTCGAGGGCCTCGGGCCGGCCGCCGGTGTAGTACCCGAGGTAGAGCCGGGTCGCCAGTGGGATGCGCGGCCGCGACCTGGGGTCGGTCCGGGGATCCAGGGCCCGGCGGGTCCAGGCCGGTAGCGCCTCGAAAAGGGCTGCGACCTGGTGCTCGGAGAGCGCGGGCGGGACGCGCCTCGCCTCGGGCAGCCGGCGCAGGAGCTCGAGCGGGTTCGCGGGGATCATGCCCTGCCGCACCGCGTAGTTGAGCGCGGTCTGCAGGATCGTGGTGTAGGCGTTGAGGCTGCGGTTCGAGAGGCGCCGGCCGCGCAGGTCGGGCAGTTTCGCGCGCCAGGTGGTGATCCGGGCGGGTGTCAGGCTGGTATAGGGCGTCGCCGCGCCCATCGTCGCCAGGATCACGCCCGCGCGGCAGGACTCGGAACCCTCCCACCGCGTCTCGCGGGCGCGGGCGTCGACCGCGTACGCCGCCACTATCTCGCCGAGGGTGGGCTCGGAGGGGCGGGATCGGGCCCGGAGGTCGGCCTGGTGCGCGCGGATCCACTTCGTCCTCTCGGCACCGGCCCACGCCGCCGCCTTGCGCTCGTCGCGCTTGCGGTCGGCGTACGGGGAGCGGGGGGACGGCCAGTGTACGGTGCCGTCCGGGTTGACGTAGCGCCAGTGGCCGTACCAGGCGTCGTGCTTCCAGATGATGTACCTGGGTGCGGACCGCCTCAGCACCGATGTTCCCTCACGAGGGCGGCGAGGACCTCGAGGACGGTTCCACCGAGGGGTTGGATGAACCGGATGAGCCAGACGATGAGCCAGATGCCGAGACCCGCGAGGACCACGGCCACAGCCGCGGGGAGGATGCGGCCATCGAGGAGGTACCAGGCCGCCTCGTACAGTCCCACGGCTACGAACAACGCGGTGAAGAGGATCCACGCGACGCCTGCGACCAGGCGCGCGATGGCTGCGAGGTACGGCGGCGGGGCGAGCCGGCCGGAGGCGGTCACCGCCGGCGACCCCTCAGCCGGCGCCGGTTGTTGAAGTCGACGCGCGCGAGCCAGACGCCCAGGATCTTGTGCTGCCTGGGGTTGAATGCCTGGCCGCGGCCGAACGCTCGATTGATCGGGGCGAGCCAGGCGTGACCGCCCGATCGGGTCCAAGTGCGGAAGATTGTGCCGTTGCGTGTGCCCACGATCACGTGCTCGCCGGTGTACGGCTTGACGACCCCGAGGTCGAATGCGACGTAGCAACCCTCCGGATACTCGGGGTACATGGCATCGTCCGTCAGCCGGACGAGGACGATGGTGGTGCCCCGCAGTTGGGCTCGCGGCAACGGCGTCGAGCCTTCGTACTCCGGGGCCGTGGTGGAGAACCCGGAGCGTGGGAACCCCGAGAAGGTCGGCACCATGAGCGTCAATCGCTCTATGTGAACTGTATCACCAGGCTTGGCCTTTCTTGGGTGAGCGGTCTCACTGACAGCAGTGGAGGGTGTGTGGTAAGAAGCACTTGGACCCTGCAGAAGATTCTCAACTGAGCCGGTCTGGAGCGCCTTCGCGATTTCCTGCAACAACTGGTTCGAGGGGCGCTTGGTGCGGCCCTGCTCGAGCGCCGCAATCGTCTCCCTTGCGTGGCTCGTTTCCTCAGCGAGTCTCTCCTGGGAAACGCCGAACGCTTCGCGCCACGCCCTGACGGCCTTGCCTGGTTCCATTGGCGAAAACGTAGGTGCGACAGGAGAAACAGGCAAGGAGGGAAGCTGGTCAGGGGGGGGCTTGACAGGTGCCTTTCCTGACCGTACATTTGGTCTGTGACCAGAATTCCAGTCAACGGCGAGCGTTCTCAGCTCCACCTGGAGGTGGACCGAGTCCTCCACCTCGAGGTCAAGTCCGCGGTGGTTCTCAGTAGGTTCCGGACGCTGACCCGGCTTACGGAGTACCTCTACCGGCGCTGGTTGGCGCGCCAACGAAGGGCGGCCTGAGGCGGTGGGCGAATGCGTGGGCGTCGCGGCTGCGGAGAGCTGGTCGGTCTTTCATGTTCGGCCTCGTCTAGCGGGCTGCTTCCGGCTAGTGGTCTCAATTTAGGGCGTGAAGTCGGTTTTGGCAAGGGGGTGGGTATGGGCGCGAGGGAGTTCTCGGAATATCGCCCGCGTCAATCCAAGCGTGGTACGGGGCCGGACGAGAGGCGCTGTGTAGTCGTCTCAAGTACCAGGGTCCCGAACCCGCACCGGTACGGCGTGTGCTTCGAGGCGCTGACGGTGGTCTTTCTCACCGACCGGGGGGAGCGCGCGAGCACGACTCAGGTGCCCTCGGGCCGGTTCAACAAGCAGATGGAACGCACCGGGCGGGTGCTGAGTCGGTGCGGCGATTCGTTCCTGGTGGACGCGCTGCTGTCCATGCCGTGCGTCCATGACGAGACTGCGGGTGTGGTGTGACGTCGACGCCCTCGCCCGCCTTGTTTGACCATCTGGACCGCCTCGGCAGGATCGACCTGACGAGCGGCGCCTGGAAGTTCGACCACAACGTCCGCCGCGCCCGCTGTGGTCGTTGCTGGCGCCTGATCCCGGCGGGGGAAGGCCGCCCCTACAACGAGTTCATGTCGGATATGTACCGAGCTTCTACCCGCTACCTCTGTCGCCTGTGCTCCGCGGCGGTGAAGGACCAGCAGGCATGACGGACCTTGAGCGGCTCACTGCGGAGCTCGGCGGACTGCGGGCCGAGGTCCAGGTCCTCGCCGGGCTCGTTCGCGAGGTCGCGGGGCAACTCCTGCCGGGTGACTTCCTGCGGACCGGCGCGATGTGTAGAACCGCCCGGGTCTCCAAGTCAACGCTCTACGCCTGGCAGCGCCGCGGCCTAGTGATCCGGCACCACGACGGCCTCGGTGAGGTGTGTTGGGAGCGCGAGGAAGTGCTGCGCGTGCTGGCCGGATTGTGCGAGGAGACGCGCAGCCGACTGCACCGAGCCTGGAACCCCGACGATGTGTGACGAGTCAGAGCGCGAGCTCGATCGTGGGCGTCCTGAGGCCGACCAGGCGTGCGAGTACGCCGAGCTGGAGGCCGCCGACCCGTGGTGGCGTAGGGAGCGGGAGACGCTCGAGGCGATGGCGACGGCCACGCCGGCCGGAACTGAGTGCGTGGCTGGCGAGAGCATTCCGTACGTGGGGGCATTCAACTCGGTGCCGACGCCGCTTATGGAGGAGCTCCGGGCTCAGAACGAGAGCTACGGGCGGTTCATGCTTGCGATCACCGAGCTGCTTACGATTTGCCGCTCCTCCGAGGTCCCGTTTCCCCCGGGGATCGAGGCGGCGCTGCCGTGGGGTCCCGCGGCGGTTCGCCGGGCGGCGAGCGAGTGGCTGATGGGTTTCGATGTTGGTACCCGGGCGGCGCTAGTGCGGCGCTTCCCGGGGTTGGCGTGAGGAGGGTGCGGTGAACGAGCGGACAGTTTCGATTCCTGCGCGAGTCTACGACGGCACGATGGCTCGACTCAAGCAGCTTGAGGATCGCGCCGAGCGTGCCGAGTGTCGTCTCCTCGGTGCGGTCGAGGCTCTTGCAAGCAAGGACGAGGAAATTGGCCAACTCAAGGCCAAGATCGAGGGTCTGATCCATGCCGGCAATCTCATCGCAGACGATCTCGCCGCGTACTTGGCGAAGGGCTAAGGGAGGTCACCATGCTGCGCTGGTTTGCCAAGCTGAAAGTGCGGACCGTGCCGCGCTGCGTGGAGTGTGATCTCCCTCTCGGGCTGCCCGGCATGGGTCCAACGCGCGAGTCGGTCCGGGGCCCGGTCCACAAGATCTGCATCCCGACCGTCGTGAGGGCTGACGGGCCCAAGGCGGTGCAGGAGTGGCTGGCGGCGTCGACGCGGCCACCGGACCGCTGCAGTACCCGTCTCGGAGGGTTTGATGCCCTCTGACTTCGCCAGCGACGTGCCCCGCAGCTCACCAGGACGGGCATTGCTCTATCGCGGCCGGAGGGACGGCAAGGAGCTCCAGGCGGCGATCGAGGGTCTTTCAATCCGCGAGCTGCTGGCGATTCGCCGGCAACTCGGCTTCCTGCGGCGGGCGGCGGAGCGTCGTGCGAGCAGGAGCTGGCTGCATGAGTCGGTGCGGGCGTCGGAGTCGTCGGAGGCGGAGGAGTTGACGCGCCGGATGCGGGCGATCTCGCAAGAGCTCGAGCGCCGGCGCTTGTGAGGGGAGGTGATCGCATGTAGGGCCCTATCGCTGTGCGGAGCCGGCCGCCCTGCAAACCGGCAAACCGAGCTAGCGGACCCGAGCCTCCGTGGGCGGCGGGGGCTGCAACTTCAGCCTGGAGGACGTCATGGACAGAGAGATCGAGAGAGACGCGGCTGTGCGGCGCGGGGAGCAGCCACAGCCGGAGCCGGAGACCGTGGATGAGTTCCGCAACGATCTACGGGACCTCATCAACCGGCACAACAAGGAGTCCGGGTCGGACACGCCGGATCTCTTCCTTGCGGACTACCTCGTAGCGTGCCTGGCGGCGTTCGATGCCGCGACGAAAGCGCGTGACTGCTGGTACGCGGAAGGCCACGAGCTCGACGAGGGGAAGGTGTGAGGTGCCAGCCGAAAACCTCTCCCTGGCCAACCTCGGTGGTGGGGCGGCGGCCGAGCAGTTCGCCGAGGCGTTGGAGAAGGCCCTCGGCAACATCGCCGACCCCAACACCGACTACAAGCCGGCGCGCGAGATCGTGCTGCACGTGCGCCTGCTACCCAAGGAGGACCGCAAGCGCGTGACGCTGCGGTTCTTTGTGACGAACCGCCTGGTGCCGTGGCGGGTGTTCGAGTCCGACGCGGTACTCGGCATCACGGCGGAGGGTGAGCTCGCGGCGCGCGAGCTTGGCCTCGCCAGCGCGCTGTTCACCGAAACCGGCGAGCCTGCCCCTGGCGTGCTCGCCCCGGAAGTCCCCGCGGTGCCGCCCAAGCTCCACGCGGTCAACGGCGACAGGAAGGAGTAGCACGATGCTAAGGCAGTTCGCGGAGTACCTGGTCAGCCTGGCGAGCCCGGTCAAGGTCGAGGTCGACGGCCGCAGCTACATGACCGAGGCGTACAAGGCGGTGCCGGAGCCCGGCCCGGAACCGCTTGGGCTGGCGACCCTAACCGGCCTGGCCGACTACCTCCAAGCGCCGGGGCCGGACGCGGGTGGCCGAAAGTTGTCGCTCGGCGAGGAGGACGTGAACGGCACGGCGCACTACGCGGTGCCGTACCTGTCGGTCCACGTCGTGGCGCCCGATGTCGTGGAGGTCCTGGCGCCGTGCGGTGGGAAGTTCAACCGGCGTCTCGTCCTCGCGCGTGCGGTGTCGCCGAACCGCTGTCAGTTCCGGTTCAACACGTACGTGGCCCAGGAGGAGTTCATCATCGGGCTGCTCGCCGGGTTCGTGCTGGACGACGAGGTGCGGACGGTCCTCGCTGTGGCTGGCAACTTGAGCGGCGAGTCGACGGTGAACCTGCTCGACGACGGGGTGTCGCAGAGTGCCTCGCTGCGCGAGGGCGTGGTTCGGCAGGTGCCGGCGACCGTGCCCTCGCCGGTGATGCTGCGGCCGTACCGCACGTTCCCGGAGATCCCGCAGCCCGAGTCGCCGTTCGTGTTTCGGGTGAACAAGGGCCAGGACAACGCGCCGCGCTGCGGCCTGTTCCCGGTCCTCACCGAGGCGTGGCGCCTGGAGGCGGTGGATTCGATCGTCGCGTGGCTGCGGGGGCGCCTCCCGGCCGACGTGCGCGTGATCGGGTAGGGGGTGGGTGATGGAAGGACCTACTGGAAGGGAGAGGCAGCCTCAAATCCTCGAGGAGCTAGCGGAGTTGGACTCACAAGTCTCCACCCTCGAGACGTCAGCCAAGAATCTTAACGAGCGCCTGGTTCCGGTGACGCTTCCGTCTTCGCCGGCAGAGGGTGCGACGAGCAGGGCCGGTGGTCCTCCTGAGCCGGCCCGCTCGTTGATCGCCGAGCGCCTTGCGGGGCTCCGCCGGCGGGTGGCGGGCGTGTCGACGCTGCTGCGGGACGTTTGGGAACGCGTGCAGGTCTGACGATGGCCGGGTCCGAGTCGGAGCGCGGAGTCTACCGCGTGGTGTTCGGGCCGCGCATGTGGCGGCAGGGCTCGTTTTCCCGCCTGCCGCCCATGCCGCCCTGTTCGCGCGGGCTGTTCCTCTACCTGCTGACCGGGGATCTCACGGGACCACTGCCGGGCGTGATCGAGGCCGGCCGCGGGGCGCTCATCGACCGCCTCGGTGCGGAGTGGGCCGTGGGTAATGGCATCGCGGCACCTGGCCACCCGAACAGCTCGCAACCGTTCGGGGAACCGTTCGACAAAGCATTCGCGGAACTGTTGCGCGCGGGTATGGTCAAAGCCGATTGGAACCGTTGCCTCGTCTGGCTCCCGGAGGCGGTGAAGTACAACCGGCCGGCCAACCCAAACGTGGTCCTCAAGTGGGGCAAGTGCTTCAACCGCCTCCCGGACTGTGCGCTGAAAGTCGAGGTCTACCAGGCGTTAAAGCAGTTGATCGAACCGTTGGGGAAAGGGTTCGCCAAAGGGTTCGCCAAAGGGTTCGTCGAACCGTTGGCGCAACCGTTAGGGGAACCCCTCACTGAATCACTGAATCACTGTGAGACTTGTGATTCAGTGATTCAGCAAGACGGAGAGACCCCTCCCTCGACGGCTTCGCCGTCGTTCCCTCCCCTTTCCTGTGGAAAAGCCGAAACGCCGCCTGGGACGAAACACGAGCTGCCCACGCAGACGATCTCAGGGGCGCCGATTCTGACCCAATACAGGTGGCAGGAAGGTTCGACGGTTTGTCTGATTTGCTTCGAGTGGGGTGTTGCAAAACCGCGTCGCCACGGCTTCGGGGACGTTCTCTGTCCACCGCACCGAGATCGGTTCCGAGCCTGGCATTGGGGCATGGCAGTACCGGAAAGGGAGGGGTGTGATGCTGAGACCACGCAAGGTGTCGGGCAAACGTGAACGAGCGGAGGCGCCGGGGCTGTGGCAGATCTACCGCCGCCGGCAACCCTCGGCTCGCGACGGTGACGTGCCGGTTGGGGCGACCGCCTACGTGCTGGTGACCGAGGTCGACAGCGAGGCGAATCTCGTGCGCCTCGAGCCGGTTGATCCCGTGACGCTTGAGAGGGCATTGGGCGGTCGGCACCGCACCGCGAGCTGGCGGACGTTGGGGACGCGGTACACCCGAGCGGCCGGCCTCGAGCAGCAGCGGGACAGCGGTCGGGTGCTCGCCGGCGAGATCGACCGGCGCGCGGCGTGCCCCGCGGTCGAGCCGCTGGTGCCTCTGATGCCTCACCCTGTCGGACCGCCCCACGAAACGGGGGGCATCGCGCAGCTCGTCGACTCGGCGCTGCTGTCCGAGATCCGGCAGGTGCGGGGAATCCTGGCGGACGTGCGCGATATGGTGAAGATCCTGACGGACGGTGCGCCGGTTGCGGGGTACCCGCCGCCCGGGACGGAAGGTTAGGGACATGACGTCGGAGCAGGCGGACGGTTTTGTGTACCTGGACGCCTACCTGGTGCGAGCAGGCGAGTACGCCGTCCTGGTGGAGTTCGACGGGGAGTACGAGCACTGGCTCCCCATGAGCGTGCTCGAGGACCCGTACGCGCTGCTGCACGCCAAGCCGTGCGAGCGGCTCAGCATCGGCGTGGCGCGGTGGTGGGCGCGGATGAAGGGTTGGGGTGTGGACTGAGATTGGAGGTTCGATGCTCGGGTACGCCGTGTTGGTCGTGCTGATCCTGGGCTTGCTCGCGGCGATGATTCAGTGGGCCGTGCAGTCGCGAGACCGCCCGCCGAGCTGCGAGAAGTGGAAGCCGCCCCTGGGGATCTACACGGGCATGGCGGGACGGGGGCTCAAGTGATGGCCGACGAGCGAGCGGTGGTGTCCGTGCAGAACCACGGCGAGCCGTGGCGGCTGTCGGGCCCGGACCAGCGGGTGGTGCTCGACAAACACGGTCGCTCAGTGGCGGAGATCCGGTTCGCGGGGCCCAAGGTGCGGGAGCGCGTCGTCGCCTGCGTTAACTCCCTGGCCGGCGTCGGTGACCCGATGTCGTTCCTGTTCGACTGCATCGCCGCGCTGCGGCCGCTCGGCCTGGCGCTGCACAACCTGCCGGGCCTCGACCGCCTGCCGCTCGACGGCAAGACGAGCGTCGCCAACTTTCCGGTGGTGATCTTTCACCGTGCTAACGAGGCGCTCGCGACCGCGGGCCGTTCGCCGGTGGGGCGTCTCCAGACGATCGGGGACGCGCTGTGGGACGCGCTGGTGGCACTTGGTGAGCCGGTGCCGGAGCCGCTGGCGATCGCGAAGGGCGTCGCGATCTTGCGCCTGGCGCTGGAGCGCCTGGGCGAGGTTGTGCCGCCGGGGGTGATGGAGTGATCGTCCTGTACGCCCTCGGCGGGGTCGTGCTCGGCTACCTCGTGGCCGTTGTGGTGGTGAACGTCGTCGTGCTGCTGTGGTACGCGGTCGGGGCCGTGCTCGCCTGGGTGTTCCCGTGGTGGGGGTGGGATCCAGAGCTCGGGCGGCACAGGTGGGATCGGTGGTAGCGCTGGAAGGGGGACCGATGAGGATACCGAGTCCCGTTTGTTGGATTCGCGCGCTGTGGTACTGGGTTACGTGTTGGCCGCCGATTCCCGGCCACTCGTACCACGAGGTCGAGACCCACGACAACTGCCACGTCCAGGTGCTGAAGTGTCACGACTGCGGTCACGTCTCGCTTAGTTGGGAGAAGCGATGAGCGGACCGACCAAGATCGAGTGGGCTGACGCGAGTTGGAATCCGGTGACGGGGTGCTCGAAGGTGAGCGTCGGGTGCGCACACTGCTATGCCGAGCGGCAAGCGAAGAGGTTCGCCGGTCGGGCGGGTTACCCGAAAAGAAACCCGTTCGCGGTGACGCTGCACCCGGACCGCCTGGATGAGCCTCTCCACTGGCGAAAGCCGAGGCGGATCCTCCTCTGTTCGATGGGCGACCTGTTCCACCCCGACGTGCCGGACCAACTCATCGCGCACATCTTCGCGGTGTGTTGGGACACACCTCGGCACACCTATCAAATCCTGACGAAGCGTCCCGAACGGATGGCCGAGCTCACAAACTCGGGCAGGTTCTGGCGGGCCGTAAGGGCGTGGCTCAAGGGGAACCTCTTGCAACTAGCTGATGACCAACCGCTCAGCGAGGACATCATGGCTTTGGTGAATGTCTGGCTCGGCACCTCGATCGAGGACCAGCCGACGGCCGAGGAGCGGATCATCCACCTTCTGCGGTGCCCGGCCGCGGTGCGGTTCGTCTCCTACGAGCCCGCGCTTGGACCGGTGAATTTCATGAGGCTGTCTATTGGGACGCTCGGTATGTCTCACCCACCTGACGGCGGTTATCACGAGGTGGCATTCGGGAAGAGGCTAACACCGAACGTCGATTGGGTGATCGCGGGCGGTGAGTCCGGCCCGAAGGCTCGCCCGGCGCACCCGGACTGGTTCAGGTCGGTGCGCGATCGGTGCCAGGCGGCCGGCGTGCCGTTCTTCTTCAAGCAATGGGGGGAGTGGTCGCCGGTTGGCACCACGCCGGCGGAGCCCGAATCTTTAGTGTGCCAGTGTGGCGCTCGTTCCTGCGGTTCCGATTGGAGAGTGTGGTTACGCGCTCACCGTGAGCGCTGTCGGCTGGATCAAACGGTCGTTCGGCGCGTCGGCAAGAAGGCCGCGGGTCGGCTGCTCGACGGCGTGGAGCACAACGCCTATGCAGGTGGTGGGGAGCCCGTCCTATGACCACCAAGGATGGCGTCTACCAGCGTCCGCTGATGCGGTATCACGGCGGGAAGTGGGCGATGGCTGGGTGGATCGTCGGGCACTTCCCCGCGCACCGCGTCTACGTGGAGCCGTTCGGTGGGGCAGGGTCGGTGCTCTTTCACAAGCCGCGCAGCTATGGCGAGGTCTACAACGATCTGGACGAGGAGGTGGTCAACGTCTTCCGGGTGGTCCGTGACCCGCAGTTGTGCCGGGAGCTGACCGACGCCCTCGTGCTGACGCCATTCTCGAGGGTGGAGTTTCGGGCGGCGTACGAGAAGGTGGAGGATCCGGTCGAGCGGGCGAGGCGCGCGATCGTTCGGTCGTTCCAGGGGTTCGGGTCGGCGTCGGTGTCGCGTGACCACCAAACCGGCTTTCGGTCCAACGCGAACCGCTCCGGGACAAACCCGGCGCACGATTGGAGCCGGTATCCGGCTTGCCTGAAGGCGTGGCTCGAGCGTCTCCGCGGGGTGGTGATCGAGTGTCGAGACGCTGGCGAGGTGATCCGGCAACACGACCGGCCGGAGACGCTGCACTACCTCGATCCGCCCTACGTGGGCTCGTCGCGAGCCGATCCGAGGTGGAAGCGCAACTACCGCTTCGACCTGTCGGACGCGGACCACGAGCAGCTCGCCGAGCTCCTGCATGGGGTCAAAGGCTACGTCGTGGTCAGCGCCTACCCCTGCGGTCTCTATGACGAGCTGTACAAGGGCTGGTTGAGGCTCGACACGACGGCCTGCCGGGACATCACACAGAAGCGAGCAAGCGAGCGGGCGACGGAGTGCCTGTGGTTGTCGCCGAGGACGGTGGAAGCGGCGCCGGCGATGCAGGCGAGGCTATTTCGGTGACGAGAGAAGGAGAAGGACCATGAAACGGACGTGGATTGGAAGAGTGGCAGTTATCTCAATCGTCGCGCAGCTCCTCGCCCTCGTGGCGCTGGCACAAAGGCCGCCCCGGAAGGTGCTGCCGCAGGGAGTGGAGCCCGAGTGCGGGACGTGCCCCACGAGAACCCCAACGAGGACGCCGACGAAGGTTAGGACGGCGACCCCGACAGCCACCGCGACGGCAACGGTGACGCAGACGCCGACGAAGAAGCCGACGCCCACCTACCCGCCGTGGCCGACGAACGTACCAACCCCAACCCTGACGCCGATACCGGGACCGATCGAGTGCGGTGACGTGTGCATCCCGGGCTTCATCAAGCCGTACGAGTACTTCTTCATTCCGTACCTGGGAAGCGACCACGAGTGGCAGGTCACGGTGATCCTGTCGTCGGGTTGGATCTTGTTCCGGGAGCACGGTGGCGATGGCCGAGAGACATGGCAGCACCTACGCAGGCTCGAAATGGAAGGTCTTTGGCCCTTGTACGTGGTGGCGATACCGTGAAGTACCCACGAGACGGGACCAGGACGCCGGAGCTCGTGGTGGAGCGGGTGACGTACTTCATCGCCATGCCTGGGCGAGGGGGGGAGCGGTGACCGACCTGAACGACGAAGGCTATCGAGCGGAGGGCGACGCGATT
>Ga0299915_10003130_pt1 | contig 12012 bp, 5 predicted proteins | sample RVTome_13_FD_200263 | JGI IMG/M metagenome (GOLD analysis project Ga0299915, IMG submission 200263) | Soil microbial communities from uranium-contaminated site in the Upper Colorado River Basin, Wyoming, United States - RVT92D227 (version 2) ...
TGCACGATCGAAGTCGGCACCAAAGGTCTCACGATTGCGCGCGTACGCCAGTGCGGTTGGTCCATCCAGTGTCTGGACACCCGGTTGAAGTGTGACGGTATTATGCGGACCAACGGGATCGACGGTGATCTCATAAGGAACGTCCACTTCAATGCCACCAATCTCACTTATAAAATTCTCAAAGGCAGAGAAATCCACCTGGGCATAATAATTGATATCAACCCCTAACAACTCTTCCACGGTTCGGACACCTAAGCCAGGACCACTTCCTTCCAAATCATACAATTCTCCCAGGTAATAAGCGGTATTGATCTTGCCGTAATCGAAACCTGGAATATTCACCCATAAGTCACGCGGGATTGAAAGGATCCCTGCAGTTCGAGAAACCGGATCCATGGTGAGTAACATCATGGTATCGGTGCGGGAGGGTCCTTCACCTTCCCAATCACGATAATCCAAGCCCATGACCAGCATTGTCACCCGGTTGGCACCATCCCAGGGTATGGGTGCAGGACCATTTTCAGCTTGAAGAGGTGTATTGATATTCACATCAGATTGGAAGTCAGGAGATTCATTCAATGATAGGGCATCTGGTGTGGTGATATCAAGGCGCGATGCGGTGGCATCATGGACCACCGTATAGGTTAGATACACAGTGGCGGCTAATGTAATTAAAAAGACGACCAGTAATCCCCACAGCACAGGATTCATCCTGATGTGAAAAAACTTGGGTGACTGCTGCTCAGTCCTTTGATTCATCTCAATTGGGTTATATTCATTCATCGAAATCGGATTATAACATGGAGAGTGTGATTGAGTTCTTGAAGTGGTAAATTCCTGTGGCATAATTATCATTCCGGGCTGGTGGCAGGTTTCCACAAATAACACATAGGTTTTAATCCCTTATGTCGTTGCATAAAAGATGCCACCCAAAACAATTTATGGACGAATTTATTTGCGAATAAGTTCCGCACAAAAATTGGATTCTGAATATCCTATCTAATATGTCATTGATCAATGCAGTCAACTTAAGCAAGTCGTTTGGAGCGAATGATATCTTCTCGGGTGTATCGTTCAGTATCCCTCACCAAGCCCGGATTGCCATCATAGGCCCAAACGGAATCGGAAAGACCACACTGTTACGCATCCTGGCGAATGAGGAAGAACCGTCCACCGGAGAGGTGAGCCAGGCAAAGAATTTAACCATTGGTCATCTGTCCCAGGAGGCTGGTTTTGATTCCCCTCATACCTTGTGGGAGGAATGTTTGTTACCTTTTGGAAGCTTGCGAGAACAGGAAGCTGAGCTGCAACAGCTTGAGATGGCAATGGCGGATGCTGCCCAAGTAGACAAGGTGCTGGAGAGGTATGGACGAGTACAAGCTGAATTTGAACACCAAGGGGGGTATACCTATATCCATCGCATCGAGCAAGTTCTATCCGGTCTTGGATTCACTCCTGATGAATATCAGGCTCCCTTACCCAGGTTATCGGGAGGGGAGAGAACGCGCGCGTTGCTTGGGCGATTACTGTTATCGGAACCTGACCTGTTAATCCTGGACGAACCGACCAACCATCTGGATATCGCTGCGGTGGAATGGCTGGAAGGCTATCTCAGCCAATGGGAAGGGGCGACCTTGATCGTCTCGCACGATCGATATTTCCTGGACCAGGTAGTGGATACCATCTGGGAGATGACCAGGTCGGGGTTTGAGGTCTACCGAGGCAATTATTCAGCATACATCGAACAACGCCATGAGCGATGGGAACGTCGACGGGAAGTGTATGAAACGGAGAAAGAGAAGCTTGAAAAGGACCTGGACTATATCAAAAAGAATATCTCGGGTCAGAATGTCACCCAAGCCAGAGGACGTCTTCGCCGACTTTCCCGACATCTACAAGCAATCGAACAAGTGGGTCTCGAAGCAGCCATCGGTAAGAAGTGGAGTGAGTTGAGCATGAGTGTGGACACAACCACCAGCATGCTGAGTCCCGAGGAAGCACAGCGCCGGGTGGCGGCATTACGCGAACCGTCAAATAAACCTCCCCAATTACACTTACACCTGCACACAGACCAGCGCAGTGGTGAAATCGTGTTGCGTACGCATAATCTGCAGATTGGTTATCCGGGGAAGGTATTGTTTATTGCCGGGGATATCGAATTGCGCAGGTTGCAATGCACCGCCTTGATCGGGCCGAATGGTGCGGGAAAGACGACCTTTCTTAAGACGATCCTGGAGAAGATACCACCCCTGGCAGGGGAGGTGGAGCTGGGTGCCAGCCTGAAGGTTGGATACTTTGCACAAGCTCATGAGGATTTGCACCCTGAGCGAACCCTGGTGCAGGAGATCGACGCAGTGGCTCCGGAGATGCTGGTGGCAGATATACGAGCCTATCTGGCGCGGTTCCTGTTTACCGGTGAAGATGCATTCAAGCTGGTGGGAGTGCTTTCAGGTGGTGAACGAGGCAGGTTGGCATTAGCAAAGCTGGCACTGGGTGGTGCGAACCTATTGCTGCTGGATGAACCGACCAACCACCTTGACATCCCATCCCAGGAAATCCTGCAGGAAGTGCTGGATGAGTTTCAGGGCACTATCCTGCTAGTTTCACACGACCGCTATCTGATCGATGCACTGGCGACGCAGATTTGGGAAATTGACGAGGAAAAGGGGATCCTGCGCACATTCAAGGGCAGCTATAGCCAATACCACCAGCAACAGGTGGCGGAGCGACTGGCAGAGAAGGAGTCCAGCGGGAGTAAGCCTTATGTCAATAAAAGCTCTAAGAGACCCCAGGTTTCAGCTGAAGAGCGTGGAAAGCAGAAGCGGGTGAAGGAGGTCGAAGCCTTAATTGAGCAACTGGAGGCTGATCTGGCGACCATGGCGCATAGACTGGAAAACCCACCAAAAGATACCGCCAAAGTGCAGAAGTTAGGAACTGAGTATGTAAGGGTTCAGAAGGAACTAGAAATATTAATGGAAGAATGGGGGGAATTACACGAGTAACGGGAAAATGGGACATACAAAACGCAACTATGACCTTATCTTGAGATTGTGGCCTTTGTATAAGGTTGGCTTATGGATGGGCAAGCAGCCTGGCATTGGTAGTCTCCTTAAACCTTTATTTAGCCCAAATATCCACCAAGTGACTATGATCCCGGTAAGTGAAGCTGTATCTCAAGGGGATCAGATCATTCTACCTTATTCACTGTTGGAGCAATTGGTGGAGCAGGCAAGCGCTCGTTTTATCATGACAGATTGTGTATGCCGAAGCCACGAAAGTTGCCAATCCCACCCAACCAACCTAGGATGCCTGTTTTTGGGTGATGGGGCGGCACAAATTCATCCATCACATGGTCGGTCATGTGGCATCGAGGAAGCAAAGAGACACATCCAGCGTTGCATGGATGAAGGCTTATACCCATTAATCGCCCACACCGTAATCGATGCGATGACCTTAGGGATCCCTTACCAGCGAATGTTAACTGTGTGTTTTTGTTGCGAGTGCTGCTGTGCTGTTCATCGTGGCTTGCGAAAGGGACCCACATCGTTATTACAGGTGGTCCAACGCCTTCCTGGGTTGAGGGTTCTGGTGGGTGAAGAGTGTGTGGAGTGCGGAGCTTGCATTGAAACATGCCCGGTGAAGGCAATATCACCCAATCACCGGGGTGTGGAGATCAGTGAAGGTTGCAAAGGTTGTGGGATTTGCGTGAATACATGCCCGTATGGGGCGATCAGGATGGAAATGGAGGGTAAAAACGACTTGTTATTAGAATTTAATGACCGAATGAAGAGCTATGCTGATATTTCTTCTTAAGGGAAAAGAGTGAAATTTATCCCAAAACCCTGATCGGAGCAGTATTCTCGTCCTTGCAGACATAGGGACGAAGGAACTTAGCCGTGTAGGAGGCCTCGACTGCACAAATCTCTTCGGGTGAGCCTTCGGCGATCAGCTCGCCACCACCATCCCCGCCCTCGGGACCCAGGTCGATAATATGGTCGGCAACCTTGATAATGTCCAGGTTATGCTCGATGATGAGGACACTGTTACCAGCATCCACCAAACGCTGGAGCACTTCAATGAGCTTGTGTACGTCGGCAGCATGTAAACCCACGGAGGGCTCATCCAAAACATATAGAGTGCGCCCGGTGGCACGTTTGGAAAGCTCACGCGCAAGCTTGACACGCTGTGCCTCACCACCGGATAAGGTGGGAGCAGGCTGACCAATGCGGATGTAGCCCAGACCAACATCCTGCAAGGTTTGCAGGCGGGAAAGCATGGCGGGGAAGGCTTCGAATACCTCCAGAGCACGATCGACAGTCAGGTCGAGGACATCAGCGATGTTCAGATTCTTGAACCGTACCTGGAGAGTCTCACGGTTGAAGCGGGCTCCGTGGCAGACATCACAAGGGACGTATACATCGGGTAAAAACTGCATCTCGATGCGCAATTGACCCTGTCCCTGACAAGCTTCACAGCGCCCACCGTGGACATTGAAAGAGAAGCGACCAGGTTTATAGCCGCGCATTTTACTTTCAGGTAGCTCGGCAAATAGCGAGCGAATTTGATCAAACAGACCGGTGTAGGTGCCTGGATTAGACCGTGGAGTACGACCGATTGGAGATTGGTCGATGTTGATGACCTTATCAACATATTCGATCCCATCAATGTGGTCGTAATCGCCGGGTTGGGTGTGGGTACCTTGCAAACGGGCTGCAAGGGCTTTGTACAGAATCTCAATCATCAGGGTGGACTTGCCAGAGCCTGAAACACCGGTGATGCAGACAAACTTACCAAGCGGGATCTTTACTTTGAGGTTTTTTAGATTGTTCTCACGGGCACCAACGATGGTTAATGCCTTACCATTCCCGGTACGACGCTCACGGGGGATATCGACCTGCAAGCGTCCGGAGAGGTAGGCACCGGTAAGCGAATCGGGATTCTCGAGGATTTGATCCACTGTGCCTTCAGCAACGACCTTCCCACCATGCTCACCAGCGCCAGGACCCAGATCAAGGATCCAGTCGGCAGATAGGATGGTCTCAGAGTCATGCTCGACCACGATGACAGAGTTGCCGAGGTCACGCAGACCTTTAAGGGTGCGCAACAGGCGAGTGTTATCGCGCGGGTGCAAACCGATGGAGGGCTCATCCAGTACATATAAGACACCCATCAAACGAGAGCCGATCTGGGTCGCCAAACGGATGCGCTGGGCTTCACCCCCCGAGAGCGAACCGGCGGAGCGGCGAAGGGTGAGGTAGTCCAGGCCTACATCCACCAGGAAACCCAAGCGCTCATTGATCTCCTTCAGGATACGTTCGGCAATGGTTTGTTGGCGTGAATTTAATGGTGTGGAGGAGTCGCAGAGATGCTCAATCCACTTCAAGGTTTGCAAGATAGGCCACTCGGTGATTTCGACAATGTTTTTATCATCCACAGTGACTGCAATGGCTTCACGGCGCAGGCGTTTTCCACCGCAGGTTGGGCAGGGGCGCATACTCATAAAGACGCCGATTCTTTCACGCATGTATTCTGAATTGGTCTCGTTGAAACGGCGCATCAGGTTTCCAATGACACCCTCAAACTCGCGATCGAAGACATATTCATGTCCTTTGACACTCTTGTACGTGATTGGAATCTCTTTGCCACGCGTGCCGTAGAAAATGATATCCAACTTTTCTTGCGGTAAAGTGCGTACTGGGAGGCGTAGATCGATATCATAATATTCAGCAGCAGCTTCCAAGCTCTGCCAGTAATAGCCACCCTCCTCCTTGGGACCGCTCCATTCGGAAACTGCAATTGCGCCTTCCATGAGGGAGAGATCGGGGTCTGGGATGAGCAATTCAGCATCGATTTCCAGCTTACCACCCAAACCCTGACAATCGGGACAGGCACCGTGGGGAGTATTGAACGAAAAAGTACGAGGCTCGATCTCAGGCAGAACGGAACCGTGCTCAGGGCAGGCGAGGTGCTCTGAGAAGTACAGATCATGAGGGGCGTTGGCATCGGTTATATCCTGGACGATCAGGTAGCCATCGCCAAATTTCAGGGCGGTCTCGATGGAATCGGTGAGACGGGTGAGGAAGGCTGTGCTCTCGTTGGGATCAGTATCCTGGTGCAGTAAAACGCGATCCACCACAGCTTCAATGTTATGGATCTTGTAGCGGTCCATCTGGATGTCTTCATCCAGCTCATGGACAACACCGTCCACCCTGGCACGCACGAAACCAGTTTTGCGGATCTCCTCCAAGACAGCCTGGTGGGTACCTTTGCGACCACGGACGAGCGGGGAGAGGATGAGCAGCCGGCTGGATTCAGGGAGGGCGGCAACCACATCCACGATTTCCTGGGCGGATTGCTTGGTGACCTCACGCCCGCATTCCGGGCAATGCGGGATGCCGACGCGGGCATACAGCAGACGCAAGTAATCGTAAATCTCCGTAACCGTGCCGACCGTGGAACGGGGATTGTGGGAGACACCTTTTTGATCGATAGAAACGGCTGGGGAGAGTCCCTCGATGTAATCCACATCAGGCTTGTCCATCTGACCCAGGAATTGACGGGCGTATGCAGAAAGAGATTCGACATAACGACGCTGACCTTCGGCAAAGATGGTGTCGAACGCGAGGGAGGATTTCCCGGAACCGGATAAACCGGTGATGACCACCAGCTTGTCGCGGGGGATCTCGACGGTGATATTTTTTAAGTTATGGACGCGGGCGCCAACCACCCGGATAACATTAGCAGTCATATTCGCTTATATATTCCGTTATCTTATTTTCGAGATAGTCCAAGATATCCCATTGGATGGGGAATCAGTATTATCGGACTCAACAAAATTGAAAGTTAATTATAGCACAAATGTTTTATCAATAAAGGGTAAATCCAGTGATCAAGCGTAGTGCTTGAGAAAGCAGAGAGCGATTATACCAGTAATGATCTATAATCAACCCTTACCCTCTTAGATAATAGATTCTGAGCCCTCATCCATGGTCCTTCCCTAATACCGGGAAAAGAGAAATGATAATAATGTTCTATATAAGCAGGGGGAAAGATCATGTTTTTTATCGTGCTCATACAGAAACAATAAAGGTTACTTGCGTGGGCTGGTCATCGGATAGGATAACGGATTAGCGGATAAGTGAAGTAAGTAATCAAAACCGCATCTTCGGACCTTCCATAGACCATCTGTATGGGCCGAGAGAGATGGGAATGAGCCGATTTGGTTTGAATTGAAGAGGATAATAATTATTAATAAAAAATACCGAAAAACAAAGAGCAACGAATCCGATTCTCCTAATATGAATTTGGTAAAGTACTACCCCTCCCCAACTCTCCCTAAAAGCTGGTTTTGCCCTTGGGGAAGGGGTGTAATTATATTATAGCACAGATGTTCTGTTCCACAAGTGGTTTATGGAGAAATTCGGATAATTTAAGATTTCTCATGTCGGGAAGCGTATAAACGAATCCTTATAGCGAAGCTTAGAAAAATACTTGATAATGGTAATTAATTGTTGATTTTATGACAACTTGCTGCGTTCCCACATTTCTATCAGGGCACGGTGCTCGGGGACGTTTTCTAAAAAGGATTGACGCCATTGAGTTATATTTTTCATGTCAGCCACATCCATCAAAGCCTGGTGAGCGCTCTCGATGACCGCATGTGCGTCTTCCGCTTCACCAAGAGCGTCGAAGGTTTCGGCGCAGGTGAGATAGACTTTTCCAGGGCTACCCATTCCCACCCAACCATGTTCATTCAGGTAATTCCATGCTTCACTAATATATTTTCGAGCTTCATCCAGATTCCCTTGCATAACTGCGCAAGCAGCCAAGCCTGTTTTAGCTTCGCAGGCTAGTGCAATCAGCCCGTGACTCAGGGCAAGCTCATGTGCTTCGATGAAGTGCCTGGATGCACTGGGCGCATCATCCATTGCCAGAAGAACATATCCCAAATCGTTTAACCCAAATGTTTTTCCTCGAGCATCCTGGGTGGGGGAGATTTCCAGCAAGGCTTCTTCTAATAGTTTACGTGCTTTACGCAGGTCACCTGTGGCAAGATAAACCCCCCCAAGATTAATGAAGTCATACGCGAGTGAACGACGCGCGTCCAGAGATTGGTTAATTTTTATAGCCTGCTCGATTAATTTCCGACCTTGTTTATAAAAACCACACGCAACATATGAACTACCCAGATTCCCCAAACCCATCGCTTCCTGTATGCGATTACCCAGACGGTGATCCAACTCAACCTGCTCTGTATACAATGGATACCAGTTAGAAAAATCACCTAATTCGCTATAACAAAATGCTGCCCGACTAATGACAAAAGACAACACGTTTTCATCACCCAGCTGTCGAGCATTGTGTAAAGCTTCTTGAATATGATCAATGACTGCGGATTTATCATTCTGGTATAACTCAGTTACTGCAGCCATAGCTAAGGCTTTTAGCTCAATGATCTCATTCCCACAACGCTGCGCTACAGAGAGGGCTTCATGGGAGGCCTGGTATTGGATAAGCATGTTCGCAGTGCGCATACCAAATATTGCCTGCCGAAGATAAGCCTCAGCTAAATTATTATCATCTTCGAAAGAATGAGCTAATTCCAGCAATGCGGTTACATCCTCCTTCCAGGACTCCGCTTCGCCTAAGACAGAAAGAGCTTCCTCCCTTCCGAGCAAAGCTTGCCAACGCCGTTCACGATCGACGGGTGGGAGCAATTTGAGTGCCTGTGTGTAGAAACCTGATGCCTCACGCGGTGCGCCCTGGCTGAATGCACGCTTGCCAGCCAGCAAGTACCAATCGGCAGCCGCACTCAACTCACCAGCACGCTCGAAGTGGTCCCCCAGCAAGCCAGCAAATTCATCCAGACGATCAGCCTGGCGCGCCTGTCGTTCCAGCCAACCGGCAGCCACCTTATGAAGCTCGGAGCGCTCGCGTTTCAATACGCTTTCATAAGTTACTTCCTGCAGCAGGTTATGCTGAAAGCTCCACTCGGTGTCGCCTTGGAAAGCTGACTCGGGTTGAGCCTCAACAAAGCCACGCGGCTGGAGGTGCCCGAGGGTTTCCTCTCCAGAGGAGACACCCAGCGCCTCAACACCCCCGGTCCAAAACCGACGCCCGAAGATGGCTCCACGCTGTAGGGCAGCACGTTCTGACTGTGAGAGGTTGCTCAATCGAGTGAGGAGCAGATGCTGTAGGGTAGCTGGAAGCGGTTGTGATTTTAATTTTTCGGTTATGAAGCGCCATTGTTCTGAGCGGGTGTCCAGTATCTCATGGTCGATGAACCAGTTGACGATTTCCTCGGTGAAGTAAGGTACACCTTCAGAGCGCTCGACTAAAAGATCGATGACCTGCTCAGGGATATCCTGGACGCGCTGGAAGATTTCCTTTACCAGCTCGCGTGTTGATTGGTCGGTAAGAGGGAGTAAAAAAATTTGTATACCCCATTTATTGCTTACAATTTCTGAAGATGAGGATGACTTGAATAGCCCCTCCAGCTGCTGGGGAGGATGCCATTCAGGTCGAGCCGCTCCGAGGATGAACAATCCATTGGGGTGCTCACCAATCGCCTCATCTAAGAAAACTTCCATGAGGTACTCCCAGGAGGCTGTATCGGTCCACTGCAAGTCTTCTAGCAACACCACCACAGGATATTGTTGGCGGACGACCCTGACCAGTTCACGGCTAACAACCAGCGCCCGCCCTTTCACCTGGATGGGGTCATAACGCATACCCTTGATGTAGAGGCTTTTCTCGAAGGGTAGACCTACCAGCAAACCTAAGGCATGGGCGGCTTCCTCGAAATCATCCAGGTCTGAAAATTCCTTAAAGCGCTCGACCCACTTAGTTTCTGCCTGCTCCAGCGGGGCATCCTCAGCGATCTGGAAACGGTCGAACCACATGCGTCGTATCAGGGCGAAAGGTTGATTGGCATCATCTGGGAAGGCGCGTGCACGGAGCAGACGAAAGGTTTCATCGCGCAGATCCAACCAATCCGTCAGGTCCACCAGCAGGCGGCTTTTACCCACCCCGGGGTCACTCAAGAGCTGAGCCCAGACCCTACCATGCCCTTTATAAGCTCGCAGGTAAGCTTGCTGGAGGGTTTGCATCTCTGCATCCCGTCCGATGGTGCGGGTCTCGACACCTGCCACACCACGAGCCACGCTGCGGAATGGGCGCGGCTTGGCGCGCCGCACCAGGTAAGTCTGCACTGGCTCGCTCTTACCTTTGAGGGTGAGTGGTGGTCGTGGGGTAAAATCGAACACACCACGCACGTAACGGTAGGTATCGTGGGAGATCAATGTGCCACCCGGAGGGGCAGCTGATTGCAGGCGGGCAGCCAGGTTCATGGCATCACCGCTGGCGGTGAATTCCTTGTGAATTGCATCCCCCAGCTCGCCCACCACGACCAGCCCGGTGTGGATACCAACCCGTATTTGAACCTTTTCTGAACAATTCAGGTTTGCAACAGCAGATTGTGCATCCAGGGCAGCGCGGATGGCGTTTTCGGGGTCATGTTCAATGGCCTGTTTGGAGCCGAAGAAGGCGAGCAGCCCATCACCAAGATATTGTGCGACTGTGCCATGATGATTAGTGATTGCCTCACCAAGCGTGGTGTGCAGCTGAGACACAATCTGGCGCCACTCTTCGGGATCCAGCTTTTCTGCCATGGTAGTGGAACCAACCATATCGATGAAGAGGACGGTGACCATGCGGCGTTCTTCGACTGGAGCCACCTGTGTGGCAACTTGCTGCTCTAGAGCAGACAACTGCTGCTGCAAAGCTGCCAGAGCTGTGCTGACAATCTCATCACCCAGCACACTGCGCTGTGCCCCTAGACTGTTGATTGAGGCACGCACTTTATCAATTTGCGCCTGAATTGATTCTGTCATGGCTTACCTCACCAAAGCATACCTCACCTACCCGATGCCAGCAAAATCCGATTGTGTTATAAATGTATCACAGAAATTTATTATATCCCTTGAACGTAACTTTATTACAGCTTGCTGCTGGGTAACTGACATCAATCCTGCCAGCGTAGCAACGCTTCAAACGCGCGTGTATAGTTGGAACAGTTTCGACCTTCCAACGCCCACAGACCAGCATCATGCTTTGTGGGGTTGACCAGGATTGAGACCTCTTCGCCAGGAAGGATCTCGTGTTCGTAATTAATCTGGATCCAATCGAGTTTGTGCTCCCTGAACATATCCAGTGGGAAGGCATCGCAGATCCATTCCACATAACGGATGTTGTTGACATGCCCAACAATATCCACTGCTGAGTAACCAGCGCGCACGCGGAGGCGTTCTTCGCCGTTGTGCGCCAAACCGAGCCGGTCCAGCGGTTCATCCAACCCAATGAGGTCACTGACCACTGGCAAGTTTAAATTCACTGATTCCGGCGGTGCCATGCGATGGGTGATGGCATTGATGATCACCCAGGCAGAGGTAGCTGCGACCAACCGTTGACCGCTTCTATCCAACACCTCGAAGTCGCGGATATATAACAGCCTCCGGTGAATTGTCTTTGGCCAAGTCCGAACAGTGACGATATCGCCAGCGTGTGGAAAGCTGAGGAACTTGATTTTCATTCGCGAATGCACCCAAAACAGATTTTGAGCATACATGAACTCAAATCCAACCCCCAATTGCTCGGCGTGAGTCCCGGCGGCTTGAGTCAGGTGATGAAAAATAGCAGCTGGTTTCCATTCATGATTGAAATCACATTCGATTGCGTTGATCCGAATTACTTCTTCATAGATAATTTTTAATTCGTTTGTCATCGCTTGGCTCTCGGAAGAAAATTATCTAAATTGTAACGCAGGAATGTATTGAGAGGATACCCACAATGATGAACGACGATCCAGATTTCTGTTTATGGAGGTAAGCCAGGTTCTATATCGGTTTGACCGTAAACTTTTTCGATTACATTAACCATTTGTTGTGTATGCTGAAATTCTTACAAATCAAGCCGCGGCTTTCTTGAATTAGCATAAGACCTTAATAAAAAAAA
>Ga0299915_10003131_pt1 | contig 12007 bp, 10 predicted proteins | sample RVTome_13_FD_200263 | JGI IMG/M metagenome (GOLD analysis project Ga0299915, IMG submission 200263) | Soil microbial communities from uranium-contaminated site in the Upper Colorado River Basin, Wyoming, United States - RVT92D227 (version 2) ...
ATAACAAACCGATTTTAGAAGATTTGATTTTTAAATTAATTAAATTAGATATTAATAAAATAGCGGTCGTTAAAGGGCACTTAGGAAATAAAATCGAAGAATTTACGCGCATACTTCAAAAAAAAAATGATTTTTTACGAAATAGAATTGTAACAATAGATTCCGGGGAAGATTACAAAAAAGGACCCTTGTATTCTTTCCTATCTGTTTCTAAACTAAAAAAAACTTTTGGAAAGGATTTTATATATATGGTATTACCTGGAGACACGATTTTTGAATTTGATTTATTAAAAACAATAACGGATTATATTATAAATAATTATAAAGCGATTAAACAAAATCCTGTTATTTTCTATAGAAATATTAATATAAACGTTTTAAAAGAACGCTTTAAATTAAAAAATGTTTCTGTTGCTAACTTAGGAAGTCAAAAATTCAACATTTTTTTAAAAAAAATCGAAACGACTAATCTTATGGACATACACGAATCTAAAGACCTTAACCACTTTATACCAATAATAGTAATGGGTCAAAAACATGTCGGCGAAATATTAAAATTAGAAAAAAAATCTAACGTTAAAACGCTTAGAGAAGTTCTTAATTTATTAATAGTAAAAAAAAAACAAATATCAGCTGTATATCTTGAAAATAAATACAATTTTTACGATATAGATTACGAAGACGACATTAACAATGTAGAAAAAGTATTAAAAGGGGAAAAAAAAGGACAATAGAAGCTCCGAATATTCCGAGAATTTTTGTATCCTTGAGAACAGATCAATTCAATGTTAGATCTGATAAATATATTCTCTGGAATTAATGCTTCTATTTATTATAAAGTACCTATTTTAAAGCTCCTTTATTGTTAACAAACGAATCAAAACACTTACTTAAATGGGTGCAATTCCTTGTTGTTTTGTTCTTTAAGGTTATTTAGAGTAAATTTAAACTTATTATATTGTTAAGAGATAACTTCGCGTTAATTTTATAACCTTGGAGAGTTAAATAATTTCCTTTAATTTGTGTGATTTAGCACAGAGAGATGAAAAGTACCGCTAAAATAATTGGAAATTTAAAATACTGCTGATGTTAAGGATAAAGTAATTATGCCTTCTTTTAATAAAAGATTAAAAATATACGATTTACAGTTATATTGTTTAGACTGTATTTATGTACTCAACCAATGCAAACCTTTTCTATTGTCCAATTCAAAATATGTCTCTTTAGGTATTTAAATCTTTTCATTATAAAATTAGAAAAAAAAAGTCTAAATTACGGGTAAAATAAAGGCGTTTAAAAAGTAATTTTGGAAAACTAGCGATAAAATTCTCGCGCTTTATTTAGAAAAAAACTGCGAAAAAATAAAAACTATGAAGTTATATATAAATGAAAACTAGTATAATAAGTAAAATATGGCAGATGTACCGATTAAAATCGAAATATTCGGTATAACGACTTTAGAAGGATATATAGACCGGATTTTAGCTCCATTAACAGCAGACGCTTTACTAGATAGAATGCCCGTTATTAAGAGGGGACGGTTCAGTTTCGGTTCTAAATTGTACTGGACTTTGCCCGGGTTAGGTTTAAAAGCGGCAATAAATCCCAAATCAATTAAAGCAGTTAAAAAGGGAGATTTAGTATACAATCCAAAAACAGACGAATTAATTGTAGTAATTGAGGATCTTGAAATGCCCAATAAAGTAAATAACATTGGTAAAGTTACAATCAACGACGATATTCTAAACGCAAGAAACGGATTGACCACTAAAATATATAAATCAAAATAGAAAAAAAAAATGAATCGCCGTCAGAGTTAAGATTTAAATGGCAATGACAAGGACTCTCACTATTATATTCCTTTTTTTTTACGTAGGTGTTATAATTTATTTGTTATTGTTTTTTTTGGTACCAGATTTTCAAGCCGTAGTTATTGAAAATAGACAGAGAATTGCTAATTTAACTGAAGGTCAAAATTATTTTTGGGCGCTTTTAATTTCTTTTTTGGTTTGTTTTATCGGTTCTGCTAGTATTGGATTTCCCGTACCTTTTCCGTTCGTTTTGTTTTCGCTATCGAACTCCGTTTATCTTAAATATAGAAATTATGGGCAAAATCTCTCCGAAATCTTGGTAACTTTACCTTTTTGGTTTGAAATCTTAGGAATTGCGGTTGCGGGAGGATTAGGTTGCGCGTTAGGGGAACTTACCAGTTTCTTTTTAGGAAAAGGAGCAAAAAAGATGACAAAAGGGAAAGAACTACAGGCCATTAAAAATGTTAAAGGTTTTGGAAAATTAATTTTAGAGCGTCCTAAAAGAACTTACATTTACATTTTTATCGCAGCAGCCACCCCAATTCCAGAAGACATATTATGGTTAAGTTTAGGTTTATTAGATAAAAAATATTACAGTTTCTATAAATGTTTTTTAGCAAGTTGGTTAGGCAAGAACATTACTACCATTTTTTATTGCATTCTTCCTATTTTATTCTTGTTAGGTTTTAGCGCGTTAGATATTGAAACAAACGATGCTTTAAGTGTAATTAACGAAGCCATAATGTTGTTAGTTACTCTCACATTGATGCTTATTATATTTGCTTTTGATTGGAATAAATTACTTGAAAATAGAGTAAAAAGAAAGCAAGAATTAAAAAAAAATAAATGATGAGAGAGATATGTAATTAATTTAAATTATTTAATAATGAATTGACATATTCAAACCAAAAGAGTTGAATATTCAAACTACTTAAAAATGACAATATATTTTTCATGAGAGGAATAGGTTTAAAAATCCAAACTCTATCTTTGTTAAAAACTAAGCACTCTAAATTTTTAATACCAAATTCTTTCATTATAACCAAACCATACATAGCTATTTGAGGTAATGAATGAAAAAAAGAATTTGGTTTATAATCAATGATTAGAAGCGAATCATTTGAAATATCCATTAGATCAATATGACCAGTTAAATAAGAATCTAAATATTCTGTCCAGATGGGGATCTCTATTCCAACAGAATTTTCGTTGAATTTAATAAGATTTTTTAACACAAAAGCATGATCTGGTTGTCCATGACCAAGAATTTCGCTTTCGTTATAGTTTGCGGGATTTGCATAATCAGAATAGATTGTCTTTGATTTAGTTTCTTTAATATAACCATCATCCAAGCTATATTCATTTTTTTTCATATCAATATCAGGTTTAACTATTAATTTTTCAAAAGCAATCCGTTGTTTATATCTCACATTTCGAATTTTAAAAGTTGAAATCCTAGGTAAAATAATACCAGTCTTTTGTTTCTGTATTATCTTTTTAACAATGTCGTTTGGAAATCCTCTACTATCTTTAACATTTTTTAAATGAGTTTTTAGACATGTAAAATTATCTAGTTTATTTAGATTTGATATATGTGGTTCTGGAGGTGAACCACCAAACGAACCTCCAATGTACGGAAAATAACTCGAAGAGTCTTTATCAAATTCTTCATATCCAAGTTCATTTAAAATATCTTCATAATAAACCGAATTAAAACCAGATTCATAATTTCTTTTCCATAAAATAGTGGAATAAGTTGGATATTCTTTACGTATTTGTAATAATAAAGGAGCTTTGTCAATAGGAATATCAAAAGCTGACCTAACTTTAGGAAAAATATAGTTTTGGTAAATAAATGACAAGATAGTTATAAATTTCTCGTTATCTAACATTTTCAGCATTAATAAAATAGATTTTTCGAATTGAGCATTATTTATATTAATACTAATCAAATTTGAAATTTCTTCAATAAAAGAATTAGTATTTTCTGAATAAAAGCTGAAATCCTTCAAGATTGAAGCTGCAAATATAGTCGCTGGAGAAAATGAAATACTGAATTGAGAAAATCTTTGTCCAACTTTATCCCTTTCAGTAAATTTAATAAATATATCTAATAACAATTGATTAGCTGAATTTATTAATTCTTTCGAAAGATTAAGAGTTTCTATAATATGTTTCGAAAAGTCTTTTAAATATGATAATGCTAAATCAAAATATATTTGCTTAAACAAATTACTCTTCTTTTCAATATTATCTTGATGCACATCTATAATATTTCCAATTTTTTTAAGAAAAGGATAGATATTCTCCTCTTTTTGTAATTCGAAAAATGCTATAGATAGATAAATACATTGCCCTGCTATACTCTTTATCATTTTTGATTGTATCTGATTATTATTGTCTAAAAAATTATTAACAAGTTGAAAAGAAAATATTTTAGAATATTCAGGTAAATTTAATTTTTCATGACCATATTCAATACAAAATTTTAACATTTCAAGATTATTTTCTTTTGTTAAAAGCTCTAATTCAAACAAATTCAAATTTGGATCTTGGACTATTACTTCTGATTTAATATCATTTAAAATTTCTTTTAAGAAAGGTATAAAAAGTGTTAAAGCGTTATAAATAGAGATTTCACTTGAGGATTCATTTTTACATAATCTTTTTAAAGATAAAGATAAATTGTTAAAAATTTGAGATATAATATAAATGATCGTAAGAGAGATTGTCTTATCCATTATTGAAAAATTAAAATTCTTTATTTTATCTAGAAGAAGATAGGCAAATTCAGCGCATTCAGAAGGCAATTCGTATTTAATTATTAAATTCCCTAAAAATTCTTCTTTAGTTAAAGAAACTCTATCTCCTTGCTCTTTCAATTCTTCATTAAATCTTTCTTTTAGATTTGCACAAAAATAACTTGTGATTAGTTTTCGATCAAGATTAATTATACGTCCTATTTGCGCAGCATCAATAAAATCAATATCATTGGACATTCTAGGAATTAAGTAGATTATTGCTGAGGAAATTAACTTTGGATTAATATTTGAGCGAATAATCAAGTTCTTATCAGAATTAGGATCTAATAATTGATCTAAAATATTAAGGGCTTTCTTATATAAAAGATCTCTAATTTCACTTGAGATTGCAGTGAGATTTTCTGTTATATACTTTATTTTTTGTGAAATTAATAATTTATAGGTAATATTATGAATTTTCATTAGTATTTGAAAAATTTCTCCACATTGTTTCTTATAGGTTTCTTTAGTAATATTGATAGATCTATTTAGATTATCATAAATTTGATTATAGGAGATTGAATCTATACCATACAGAAAATTTAAAAAATAAACTATTCCTCCCGCAATAACTTCTGCATTAAATTTTTCCGAAATTTGACTAGAGATTTCTGGTTCTTTTAATTTTTTGAAGATTTCGTTTGATTTTGCTAAGATTATTGAAAAAATTTCAGTAGAAAAAGAAAATTTATTTATGAGTAAGTTAAAAATATTTTCACTAAAATTAACTGTTTCTTTTTGAATCATTAATATATGCTCCGTTTCTACCTCTTTTTTTTCATTATCCTTTATTAAGTCATATATTTTTAAATCTTTAAGAGCAACTAAAGAAAAATTTTTTAGATCTATTCCTGTTATGTCTTTAAATTGAATAATCGTCTCATTAACTTCGCTTGAGATGAAATTAACATTTTCTCCTGTATATTTCGTTAAATAATCAATTATTATATCAATTTTAAATGGCGATAATATCGCATATAAAATGGTTAACAAAATAATTTCTACTTGGACTGTTTTTTGTCGATTTTTTTCAATGTTACATATCTCAAATAACATATTGATTGTATATTCGTATTCTTTTATACCAGTGTGACTATTATTAAAGAGTTCGTTAAGATTAGAACGATTTCGTTCCAAATAAAGTAAAATTTCTCGATATAATTTTTGTTTTTCTTGTTCAGATAAAAATAAATTGTTGAGTTTAGAGTTATTAATCATAAAATCACGACTTTTCAATTTTTTTAAATTGAATAAATTTTAATTTTAAAATCTTTATGTGTCAGACCTTTATAAATAAAATTTCATTTTCAGAAAAAAAAATAAGAAAAAAAAAGATGATATGAAATTCTTTTTAAATACTCCCTAATAACAAAAATAAAAGCGATTTCAAATACAAAATTTAGGAATTTTTCAAACTCAAAATATTCTATTTAATTTTTTAATATCACTATATTTTCGAATTTCCTCTGTTGAAGCCTATTTCTTCCTAATTATCGTTTTATTTCAAACTACACTAAAAATATAAGAAAAAAAGATTCTTTAATCTCAGATAGACTTTACAATAAAGGAAGAATTAAAGTACTAGAGCCATTTTTTAACAAAAATTATATTTTTAAAAATAAAACTTGTCGAAAACTTTACGAGAAAAAAGCTTGTAAGAACTTAAGATTTGAAGTTAAAAGATTGTTATAATAAATTTTTAAAAAATAACAAATCTCACATATGATTGTGACACTTGAGCAGAGTGTGTATTATTGTCATCTCACCGATGGATCTATATTATAGGAGGATAATAGTACAATACTCACTTGCGATATTATTTTATTCTCATCAACTATATAGATAAAGCATAAAAACTTATACACTTTAAATGAATTATGATTGATAAAAAGGAAATAAATATAATCCCTCAATTGAATATTTCAGATATTTTTGTTATTCTGAGTATTGATAATGAAAAAGAAAAATTTTATGACTTATTCGAAAAAGATGGCGACTTAAAGATAGCAGGAGCATTTCTAATAGATTTAGCAAACTTTGGAAAAATTCAAATAATTAATAATAAAATCTATGTTAAAAATCCTAATCCAATTGGAGATCAAATTTTAGATCTTGCATTTAATATAATTAAATCTTATAAAAAACCTAAAAGTTCGAGAAAATTTTTTTATAAAATATCAACAAAAGAGTTATTCCAAGAACTATTCGAATTAATACTTAATAAATTAAAGATTTATGGAATTATAGAGTATCAAAAGGTTATAAAACACCATAAGTTTATAAAATACTATTTTAAAGGCCGATTTTCCAAAAATTTTATTCTTAAAAAAATTGAAGTAGATATTAGAAATTCTATTTTAAATGAATTGTTGAATATCTTATTAAACGATAAAGAGCCAGACATGAAATACTATTGTTTACTATGTCTGTTAAGCGTGGATGAAATGTACAAAGTTTTTATTGAAAAAAATAATTATAAGAAAGTGAAAGAGCGAATCAATATCTTAATTTCTAACGAAATAATTATTAAAATTATTCAACGTGAAATAAATTCGCGACATGCTAATGTTCCGGTTGTAACTTGATGATAAATTGCGTTAGGAATGATCGAAAAAAAATTTAGCTTATTGAAAGCTCTTTGCGCGGGTTGGTTAGGAAAGAACGTAACTACTATTTTTTATTGCGTTCTTCCTATTTTGCTATTGTTAGGTTTTAACGCGTTAGGTACCGAAACGAACGATGCTTTAAGCGTAATTAACGAATCTATAATGTTGTTAATTACTCTCACGATAATGCTTGTTATTTTTGCCTTTGACTGGAATAAATTGCTTGAGAATAGGGAAGCAAAAAGGCAAAAAATTGATTAAAATTTCTCTTTAGATATAATATTCCTTCTTTTTTTTTATAATTGAATAATTTTTTATTTAAAAACTTAAAAAATATAAATATCATATTAAGTATAATAAAAAATAAACAGTTCAATTTAGCATAACTAAAAAATTAATGACTCCTACCAACCCTGGATTTTTGTCTTTTGTTTAGCGTGATTTAACACGCTTCATTTTTGCCCTCCTCCCCCTATATATTTTTTGACAATAATATTTTGGTCTTTGGCAGGAGTCAGCCTTTCTTTTATTAATTTAGCTCTTAATTTTCTTTTTCAAAAATATAAAAGGGCTTTAAACAGAAAGTTTTAACTGATTATGTCTTGAATTTTTTAACTGTTTAAACTAAATTGACAAAATTGTACGTTCTAAAAATACACCCTTCTAATTGAAATTAAGGAAGCATTACAATACAAAACTATTGAATCCTTGCCGTATTTACTGAGACGATAATTTATTTTTATTATTCTTATTAAGGCAATTTTTACAAACAAAAACAACTTTCTGTTTGCCTTTAGAGTGCTCATCTTGGTAAATTCTTTTGTAGATATAATTGCTGCATATTTCGCAGACGGCAGGAGTTCTCATTTCTCCCAATAAGGGTCCTAATTTTTCAAAAGTCATTTTAAGCCAATTATTTTGTTTTAAGCAAAATTTCTATTTTAGAAATTATATCATTATTATTTTTATTACCATCTTTACGGTTATTATTGCCTCGCTGTCTGTATTGAATAAAAGGTCTACTTCCTAAAGAAATGTTATTTATTTCAATGCCAGGATATAACCTATTTTTAAGAATCTCAGCAATTTCAACAGCAGTAGATATTTCGTTTCCTTCGCCTTTTATAAGAAGGGATTTTCTGCCTCCACTAAAAGCGAAAATTGCATCTTTAATAACTTTGTCTTTATCTCGTCGATCCTTAACGAAAATTACGCTATCATTAGCCATAAAAAATCTTATTTTAAAAATATTCTAACAAATTAGATTTTAATTAAAAAGAAGATCTACAATAAGTAGTATATTTTAGTTAATATAAAGATTTTTTCAATATTTAAATATTTATACTCGTCTAATTTTTTTTTCACACAAAATGTAACTTTAAATTTTTTACGAATTAATTACATAAACTATTGAAGTTACTTAATATTTTATAATACTTATTTATTTTATTTTGGAAGATTTCGATAACTTTTCTTTCGTCAGTGTCTAAATATTGCATGTAGGGCTTTATTACGTTCACGCTTTTAACAAACTTTTCTATAAGCGTACTATAAATAACATTTGGTTTTTCAAGGGTAGTTTTAAGCTCAAGTTTAAATTTTTGTTGATACGATTTAAAATCGTTGTCAAGGTTATTTTTAATTAACCGTTCTATGTTTTTTTCGTAATTTAAGATTTTATTTTCGATTTTTTCTCTAAATGCAGGTATTTCGTAAGAAACTATAAGGCTTTCGTAGTTCCATTCGTAAGATTCGCTTCCTCTATCGTCGTCTGCAAATGGTATAGATTCGTTTTTAGGGATTAATACTAAACCGTAATTTTTTTGAAGTTGAGCTAATTCTTTTTTAACTAAAACGCTTTCAATATAATTGAGCTCTTTAATAGCTATATCTATGTTTTTTTGTATTTTTAAAATGACTTTCTGCGTTTTATGGTCTATTTCTTTTCGATTGAAATGCAAATCAACGTTTAGATATTTACTAAACATTCCTTTATTTGGATTTTCTAACCTTAACGCTGCAATTCCCTTAGATTCCTCCTTTATCTTTGCTGGGTCAAAAATTATTCCAATAGCAAACGGATTAGGACTTTGATATCCTAATTGAGTTTGACAATCTGTTTCCGAAAAAAAGAATCCTAAATTAGGATGCGAATGCCACCAGCCAACTATAAAATCTGTTGAATTGCTTTCTTTGTCTTTTTCGTAAATAGTTTCGTCAATTTGGGACACGTCAACGTAGTGAATTAAATCCAGTTCAACTTCGGCTTTACCTCCCACTCTAATTGGAATTGCGTCTTTAACAATTACTAAATAATCTTCTTTTACAGTTCCAATTAAAATGCCAAAAACTTCTTTCCACTCTTTTTTGTTAATGTATTCGTTTGCGTACCTTGTAGCGTATCCAACAATTCTATCGTAAGCTTTGTATTTCAAATATACGGGCGAACGAATAAGGTTTGTTTCTCTTTTGTTTTCTAAAATGTTTTTAATAATTTCTTCGTCGTTAGAATAAAAATTTTCTTCTTCTTCGCGTGAATTAGAAATCATACTAATATTATTAACGCTATTTTCTATTAATTTAATTTTCTCTTTTATTAAGTCGTTTTGGTTAGGATTGGTCCAGCCAAACCTTGTTATTAATTCGTCCAACCTTGAAATTGCGTCTTTTCCAGTTTTTTTTTCTTTAGACATTATTGAATTTCTTCTTCTTTTCTCTTATTAATAATATCTAATGTTATTTTTAATATTTTTTTAATAAATCTATTATGACTATCGCTCTTTTATTAATATAAAATTCCTCTATTTTTAAATATGAAAGTAATCGGATTCTGTGGTTTGCCCGGCTCCGGAAAATCGACAGCTATCGAAGCCATAAAAGACTTAGGCGTTATAATAACGATGGGAGATGTAATTAGGGAAGAAGCTAAAAAAAGAAATCTTTCTTCAACAGACGAAAATTTAGGCAAAATCGCTAAAGAACTAAGAGAAAAAGGTGGGCCGGAAATTATAGCGAAAAAATGCGTTGAATTAATCAAAATTCAAAAGAAGAACGTTGTTTTCGTAGACGGAATAAGATCTCCTCACGAACTTAAAATTTTTAGGCAATATTGGAAATTTCCACTGATCGTTATAGAGCTTAGCGAAGAAAATAGGTTCGAACGACTTTTCAAAAGAGCTCGTCGGGACGATCCTTTATCCTTAGAAGAAATAAAAAAAAGAGACGAGAGAGAACTAGGATTTGGACTCAAAAAAGTTGTTGAAAGCGCCGAATATAAAATTAAAAACGCTTCGACTATCGAAGATTTGCAAAAGAGAACGAAAGAAATTGTTTTAGAAATAATAAAAAATTATTAACAGAAATTTATTTTTTCTTTAAATGTTCAGCAATTACTTTTGCCAAAGAAACTCTAGCCACTTCGTTATCAATCGAATCCGTTCCTATTATTTCGTCTGCGCCTGCGTTCAAAATTCTATATTTCGCGTTTTGAAGGAGCAATGCGTGCGTTGCGGTAGCGTACACTTTTTTAGCGCCACTTTGTTTAGATAATTTTATTGCGGTTGCCATAGTACCTCCCGTTGCAATAATATCGTCAGAAATTACGACATCCTTGTTTTTAAGGCTTAATGTGCCTGACATCGTGATTTCGCCCGTTTTAACATCTCTTTTTTTGTCAAAAAAATCTACAGGCGTATTTTCTCCAAAACATTTTGCAAACTCTTGCGATCTTTCTACAGCGCCTTTATCTGGAGCCACAACAACGATATCTTTAGCGCCTAACGATTTAATATATTCTGCTATCGCTTTCATAGAATCTATATTTACGGATTTACGCGAAAACTCTTTAAGAACCTCGGGCGCGTGAACATCTACTACGTAAAGTTCGTCAATTTTTGTAGTATTTAAAACTCTTAGAATTAAATTGGCGAACTGCGACTCTCCGGGTCTAAAGATTTTATCTTGCCTAGCGTAAGCGAGGTAAGGAATAACGACTATTATTTTTGCCGCGCCCATGCGTTTTACCGAATCAATCATCATTAAAAGCTCGAATAATCTATCGTTTTGATTTCCGCTTGAACTTGGTCCAGTTGATTGAACAAGTATTATTTCTTTTCCTTTAATTACGCTTTCGTCTTCAACATCTATTCTAAGATAATTCTCTCCGTCTGGAAAGGTTTTAGTTTCCGTACTTAAGCTTGGAACGCCCAATTCTTTTGCGATTCTCGTTCCTAAAATTTGAGACGCAGGTCCTACAATTAAAATGGAATTTTCTTTCATAATAAATTTTCTTTCGTATTAAAAATAAGCTGAAATAATAATAATTTATTTTTTTTTATTTAAAAATATTGAGAAGAAAAATAGTTAAAATTCTTTTATTTTTATAAATCTCATCAAAATTAGTCTAGATTATATCTGTTCAATAAAATCCTTAAAGGATAAATTTACTTTATAAAACGAACGAATAAATCTTCCAAATATGGATGGTTTTTATCTGGTATAATTTCCTTAAGAATATTCATAATTGTTCTACGAATCTCTAGTCCTTTATGTTTCTCAATACGAATTTGTAAATAAGGTAATTTTCTAATGAAATTGTGTAGATAACTCTTTTCTTCTCCATTATATGATAGATTATCTTTAGAATCTCTATAATTAATTAGAATATTAAATGGTTCTTCTAATAATTTGAAATTTACATTATCATACATAATTTCTTCAGAATTTTTTTTTATAAAAGGAAGAAAACCTTTCCCCCATTTTTTAATTACTCTTTTTGATGTAATATAAT
>Ga0299915_10003133_pt1 | contig 12003 bp, 12 predicted proteins | sample RVTome_13_FD_200263 | JGI IMG/M metagenome (GOLD analysis project Ga0299915, IMG submission 200263) | Soil microbial communities from uranium-contaminated site in the Upper Colorado River Basin, Wyoming, United States - RVT92D227 (version 2) ...
TCAGGACCTCCCTTGGGTACGAATTTCTCCCTGCGTAGATGGGCCGAGCCCTTGCCGCCTCTGCCGGAACGGCAGAAAATCTTAATATAGTCTACGAAGTTGGTTTCCATGCTGTAGTAAAGAGTAACGATTAATGTGCCATAAGCTAAAGCTGGAATTTGGGAAGCAGTGTTATCCCCCTTAGGAGGGATCATTTCCTCCATTTCTTAAAATCCGTAAATTATAACCCGTGTATCAACAAAAATTATTTCACTTCATCAATCATCATGCAAAGTCTTCCGAAAATCTCTTCAATGGTTCCCATGCCGTTTACTGCCCTGAATTTTCCCCTGGCATTGTAATAATCTATAACCGGTTCAGTTTCACGGTTATAAACGGAGATGCGGTTTTCAATAATGTTAATATCCTGGTCATCGGCTCTGCCAGAAACCTTTCCCCTGCCCATGAGCCGGTTGATTAATTCTGGCTTTTCAACTTCGAGTGCGACCATGATGCCTATGGCGGTTTTTTTCTTTTCAAGCAGTCTGTCAAGCTCACCAGCCTGGGCTTGGGTACGGGGGAATCCGTCAAAAATGAATCCTCCTGCCCCTGCGTGCTGATCGAGCTTAACCTCAATCATACCGATTACTACTTCATCCGGAACAAGCTCGCCTTTATCCATGTATTTTTTTGCCTCCAGTCCAAGAGGTGATTGGGCCGTCAGTTCGCCTCGTAAAATATCGCCTGTTGACAGGTGTACCAACTTATATTTTTGAATCAGGTTTATTGCCTGAGTTCCTTTGCCGGCACCCGGAGGACCAAATAAAACAATATTCAGCATGGTAAGTATGAAAATTAAGTTAATGATTAAAATATGTTATCCTTCCAGCTTATATATGCTGCGAAGATTTCTGCCGTAACCCTGGTAATCCAATCCGTATCCCACAACGAAATCCTTGGGAATCCGGAATCCCACGTAATCAATCCTCAGGTCCTTTTGATAAAGGTCCGGTTTCAGCAACAGGGTGGTAACAAATATCTGTTGCGGCCTGAATCCCTTGATCTGATTAATAATGCTTTCAATGGTTGCACCTGTATCGATGATATCCTCAATGATGACAACTGTTTTGTCTTTCAGCACTTCATTGATGCCAATGAGCCCCTTCACTTCACCGGTGCTGGAGGTACCCTGGTATGAAGTCAGCTTAACAAAGGATACCTGTGCATTGAAGTTAATTTTGCGAAGCAAATCGGAAGCAAACATAAATGCTCCGTTAAGTATGCCAATGTAAATAACATCCTCATCTTTCAACTCGGCGTTCATCCGGTCAGCAATATGCTGTACTTCGCTCTGAATTTTATCAGCAGGAATAATCAGTGAGAATTCCTTATCCAGCAGCCGGATCTTTACCATATAACAGATTTCAATAAAATTCGCAAGATACAAATATTTGGATTATATTAGACTTGATTTTTAACTTAAACCGAATGAAGCCCCTCGTAAGTATCATCATGGGTAGTGCATCAGATTTCCCAGTTATGGAAGCAGCAGCCAAATTCCTGGACGAATACGGTATCCCATTTGAAATCAATGCTTTATCGGCACATCGTACACCGGCCGAGGTTGAGCAGTTCGCCAAAGGAGCCGAAGGTCGCGGACTTAAAGTTATTATTGCTGCAGCAGGCATGGCTGCCCATTTGCCCGGGGTGATTGCTTCCATGACCAACCTGCCGGTAATCGGAGTACCTATCAAGGCTTCACTTGAGGGTCTTGATGCCCTGCTGGCCATTGTTCAGATGCCTCCGGGCATTCCTGTTGCCACAGTAGGGATCAATGCTTCCCTGAATGCAGGAATTTTGGCTGCCCAGATGATTGCCCTTCAGGATGAAAAAGTAGCTGCATCATTGAAAAAGCATAAAGAGAGTTTGAAAAAGAAGATAATTACAGCCAATGAAGAACTCTCCAAAATAAAATTCACCCATAAAGTGGGATAGTTGAACGGGAAGATTTATTGCGTTAACGGGTTGTTTTACAGGTGAAATTACTGGAGTTGAAAGTTTTATATCCGTTGTACATTGAAAGCAAAAAATGGATTGGTATTGCTGATTATTTTGCATTTTACGGGGATCACTAATGCAAATGATCGGCTATTTTACGGTAGTGCACGGTCACAGGGACTGGCTGGTGCCATGATTATGCTTTCAGGTGAAAATGCTGTTATGGGTAATCATGCCGGACTTGCCGTACTGTCAGGACTAACCCTTGGTGCTCATTATGAGAATTGTTACATGATACCGGAGTTGGGATGGGGTGCTTTTTATTGCGGAATACCCGTAAAAAACGGGGCATTTGGTCTGACCTATTCCACGCTTGGGAACCCGGCATACCATCAGGGACAGGCATGCCTGTCTTATGGCAAAGCCTTTGGCGGCATAATCAGGGCCGGGATCGGTATGCATTATCTGTGGATCCATCAGCCTGATGATCTTGGTGATCTTTCGGCCATAGTACCTGCACTGGGTATTCAGGTCCTGCCGTTACCAGGTATGACGATGGGATTTCAGGTATTTAATCCGGCCACCCAACAATTTGTTCCCGGCGGCTACATTAAGATCCCTGTAATTTTCCAGGCTGGCTTTGGTTTTCATATTGGTGATGAGGTATTGATCTGCTTTGAGGCCAGGAAACAATCCCGGGAGACATTAATATATAGCGGCGGAATTGAAATCAATCTGCGTAAACTGGTAACCGGCCGTTTCGGAATTTCCTCAGGTAAATTCCCGGGTTATGCCTTTGGTTTCGGATTTAAGGTCAGGCCGTTTACAGTTGATATTGCAGCAACACATCATCCTGTTTTGGGATTCAGCCCTTCTGTAACCATTTCTTATATAAAGGATCCCGGTAAGAAAAAAAACCGGAAAGTAGCGTATTAATACCGGTATAATATTATCCTGAATCAGCCGGTATTGATTTTAAATATTATTTTTGCTTCTCATTTCAAAATAACCTTACCAGCATGTCTGATCAGCCTAGTGTTGCGATTTTAGGAAGCGGGAGCTGGGCCACAGCCCTGGCAAAACTGCTGCTGAACAATCTTCAGAAAATCAATTGGTTTATCCATACCGAGGAAACGATTGAATATTTTCGCAGATTCAGACATAATCCAAAGTATATCAGCGATATAGAGTTCGATATCTCACGGATAAATTTCTTCAGTGCCATTTCAGCTGCTATTGAATCATCGGATATCCTTGTTTTCGCAATCCCTGCCCCCTTTTTAAAAGAAGCTCTGGCGGATTTCCAGGGCAGTTTTGAAAATAAAACCATCATTTCTGCTATCAAGGGAATCATACCATCCGAGAACCTGACTGTTGCAGAGTTCTTCAACAGAACATATCAGGTCCCTTTCAAAAACATCAGTATTATCAGCGGACCCTGTCATGCCGAGGAGATTGCCATGGAACGTCTGTCTTATATAACCATTGCTTCTTCACCCATGAATAAGTCTCAGGAACTTGCCCCCTTTTTCGGTTGTCATCATGTTAAAATCAAGACCTCTGAAGATATTTATGGCACTGAATATACTGCGGTGCTTAAAAACATCATTGCCATTGCTGCAGGCATCTGTCATGGACTTGGTTATGGCGATAACTTTCAGGCAGTTCTGATATCCAATGCCATGATGGAAATTAAAAGATTCCTTGCCAAGACTTATAAAAGCAAGAGAAAGCTCTTAAGTTCCCCATACCTGGGAGATGTGATGGTAACAGCATATTCACAATTCAGCCGTAACCGATCGTTTGGCATGATGATCGGTAAAGGTTATTCTGTAAAATCGGCGCAATTAGAGATGAATATGATTGCCGAAGGGTATTATGCGGTTGCCTGTATACATGAAATCAATAAGAATTATGGCGTGAATATGCCCATAATAGATGCCGTTTATCACATTTTGTACGATAAAATTTCTCCTGCACTGGAAATTAAACTATTAACCGAAAAACTTAAATAATTATACTACATGGAAGCGTTAAAAGTCGACATCAGCAAAGTTTTTGGATTTGTGCCTAAGGCCGATATTTATGGTTTAGCGGCCGATGCAGTTGCCCATGCCAGGGCACTGGAAAAAAAGACCGGAAAAGGGAATGATTTTTTGGGCTGGGTGAATCTTCCTTCTGCGATCTCCGACGTAGAACTTAAAGATATAGAAAAAACTGCATTCATGATCAGAAAACAGGTGGAAGCTGTTGTTGTTATTGGAATCGGGGGTTCATACCTTGGTACCCGGGCAGTAGCTGAGGCCTTGTCCCATTCCTTTCTTCATTTGAAAAAGAACAGGAAGAATCCGATTATTCTTTATGCTGGTCAGAATATCGGAGAAGATTACCTGAACGAACTGATGGAAATTCTGAATGGAATGAAGTACGCCATAGTGGTGATTTCCAAATCGGGCACTACTACTGAACCTGCAATTGCTTTCAGAATATTAAAAAACCATCTTGAGAAGAGAGCAGGCAGAGCAGCAGCAAAAGACCTTATAATAGCCATTACTGATGCTCAAAAAGGAGCACTCCGCAGTACAGCCACAAAAGAGGGGTATAAAACGTATGTTATACCCGACGATGTCGGGGGTCGTTATTCGGTTCTTACACCTGTGGGGCTCGTTCCGCTTGCCATTTCCGGGATTGATGTTCGTGCCCTGGTTAAAGGGGCCATCGATATGGAAAAGCTTGCTTCCTCATCCGTACCGTTTGAACAGAATCCCTGCAACCTTTACGCCGCAGCCCGCACCATGTTATACCGTTCAGGAAAGAATATCGAGATTTTGGCCAATTTTGAAAACAAATTGCACTTCGTGGCAGAATGGTGGAAGCAGCTTTATGGTGAAAGTGAAGGCAAAGAAGGCAAGGGTATTTTTCCGGCAAGTGTTGATCTCTCAGCTGATCTTCATTCCATGGGCCAGTACATTCAGGAAGGTGAACGCGTGCTTATTGAAACAGTGATCTCGGTGAATGAAACCAGTACCCGGCTGGAAATACCAAAAACCAAGGAGGACCTGGATGGCCTGAATTACATTGCCGGGAAACGGGTGGATACTGTAAATAAAATGGCAGAACTGGGTACCATGCTGGCACATGTAGATGGCGGAGTTCCCAATATCCGTATCGAATTGCCTAAATTGAACGAATACTACCTGGGACAACTGATGTATTTCTTCGAAAAGGCATGTGGTATTAGTGGTTATCTGCTTGGTGTGAATCCGTTTGATCAGCCCGGTGTTGAAGCCTACAAGAAAAACATGTTTGCCCTTTTGGAAAAACGAGGGTTTGAAGAAGAGACCAAGAAATTAAGAACCAGGATTTTATAATGAAATTGCATGTAGAGCCGCATTGCAATGCGGCTCTTGCATTGCAATGCGGCTCTACCCCCCACCCAAAATAAATTTATCGTTAATTACTTTTTAATAAGTAATTTGCACAATTATTGTAGGTAATTTTGTGTTTCGTTAACTTTATAACGGGATGGTTTCTCTTCAGACCTTTTATTTTGAATTATTTGGCGCACATATATTTATCAGGCACCAACGAAGAAATTCTAGTGGGAAACTTCATTGGTGATTATGTCAAGGGCTTTGAACTGGCACGTTACTCCGAAAAGGTCCGCAAAGGAATTATGTTGCACCGGCATATTGATTCATTCACCGATACAAATCTGATTGTTAGACGCAGTAAACTGCGCATCATAGAGAAATACAGAAAGTATTCAGGTATTATCATTGACATATTTTATGATCATTTTCTGGTAAAAATGTGGCCTGTTTATTGCAATCAACCAATCGATGGTTTTGTGCTCAATGTTCATGATATTTTGTGCAGGCATGTGGATGCTCTTCCTGAAGGCGTAAGGCTTTTCTTGCCATCGTTCATTAAAAACAACTGGATCCAGAAATATTCCACTGTTGAAGGCATCGAGGATATCTTACACCGGATGTCGGGTCTCACTACATTGCCGGAAGAAACGGAATTTGCCATCAGGGTTTTACGGGAAGATTATGATAAATTTCAATCGGAATTTTCGGCTTTTTTCCCTTCCCTGATCAGCTATGTTTCAAAATCATTCGGAATTATACTCGATCATGAAGAATACCCTCCGGACATTGTTTCTTTTTCATCCTGAACCTACTGCCGGCTATTTAATATAAACTTTTCTCACTGAATCAAACCTTACCAAAATAAATAAAAGCAGTGTAAAGGCAAGCATGGATGATCCCCCATAACTGAAGAAAGGAAGTGGAATTCCTATTACAGGAAATAATCCGATTGTCATGCTGATGTTAATGGCAAAATGGAAGAACAGAACAGAAGCCACCCCGTAACCATATATCCTGGCAAACTGTGAACGCTGACGTTCCGCCAGGAATAAAATCCTCACCAATAATCCCATATATAACAGGATGGCAATAGTGGTCCCAAGAAAGCCCCATTCTTCTCCTACGGTACAGAAAATAAAATCGGTGCTTTGTTCCGGCACAAAATCCAGCTTGGTCTGAGTGCCTTTCAGATAGCCCTTGCCAAAAAAGCCACCGGAGCCAATAGCTATTTTTGACTGATTCAGGTTGTAACCAACATTGCGAACATCGGTTTCTTTTCCCAAAAGAATGTTTACACGTGTCTGCTGGTGGGGCTTCAGAATCCGATGAAAAACAAAGTCAACGGAGTAAGTGAAGGCAATAAATCCAAACAATAAAACCAGTATCATACCTACATTTCTGATTTTTCTGGCCAGTGAAAGGATCACATAAACCAGGGAAGAAGCAGCCAGTGCGATAAGCAAAATCCTGTAGGTGTCAAAATAGAATCCCAGAACAGGAAACACCTGCCGTAACACAAAATAAAACAAGGTCATTATAAATGCGGCCAGTATGGCATAAAACAATTTCCTGCTGATTATTCCGAAGATAGTGATAGCGAGTGCTATAAGTACCAGGATCACGGTGACCTTGGACAGTAAGAGGGTCATCAGAAAAAGTATGGTAATAAATATGCTTAAGGCAAGAATCCATCCAGGCATACCTTCACGGTACATCAGTAAAATAAAACAGGTGAAAACCAACGCGGTTCCCCAGTCGGGTTGTAATCCGATAAGTCCTGCCGGCAGTCCGATCAATAAAGCCATTACCCATATTGATTTCCAGGTCCAGAGCTTAATATTATAACCACTCAGATACCTGGCAATCGCCAGGGCTGTTGTCACCTTAACAAATTCCGAAGGCTGAAAATTAAAACCCATGATCCGGATCCATGATCTTGCATTATTTACTTCAACTCCTGCCAACAAAACGACCAGAAGTAGCAAAATGGAAAAACCATAGATTACCCAGGAAAAAAAGTGATATAATCGGTGATCAATTGCAAACAGCACGATAATCATGATCCATGAAACCAGAATCCACAATAACTGATCACCGTAATTCTGCCTGATATTCAATATCAGGGTTAATTGTTCGTTGTAAGAGGATGCATATATGTTCATCCAGCCAAAAATCACCAGCAGGACATACAAGCCTACTGTTGTCCAGTCGATTTCTTCGGTCAGGTTCAGTTTGTCAATCATTGGCTGTTCAATAGATTACCGTTTAACATTCTGACTTCCACCCATTTTCTGGCTGGTGAAATCGTGTCGGTGAGATATTTCTCAATCATCAGACTTGCTATGGGAGCAGCATACGATGCTCCCCACTCGCCATGTTCCACATAAACAGAAATGGCAATTTTTGGATTGTTCTTCGGTGCAAAGGCAATAAAAACTGAGTGATCCTTGCCATGTGGATTTTGGGCCGTACCGGTTTTGCCGCAAACAACAATGTTCCTCAACTGGGCAATTCCTGCAGTTCGTCCCGGCCCCCCGTTCACTGCAAGATCCATTCCATCGATAACCAGCCTGAAATTGGCGGTATCAATAGGAATAAGATGTCTATCACCGAACCGGTGCTCAATGGTATCTAATCCTTCGATTCTTTTTACCACATGAGGTATTATATAGTAGCCCCTGTTGGCTATTGCTGCTGTCCAGTTAGCCATCTGCAACGGTGTTACCAGTATTTCACCCTGGCCAATAGCCAAAGATATAGTAGTCAGCGCGTTCCAGTGGTTTGATCCGTAGTAACGATCGTAATAACTTTCGGGAGCTATAAAGCCCTTCAATTCATTTGTAAAATCAGCTTCCAGCCGGTTACCGATTCCGAATGCTAATACGTATTCACGCCATTTTTTATAGGCTTGTTCAGGGTTCTTATATTTCGGATTTTCGATGATCCGTTTATACACATTGCAAAAATAAGCATTGCATGAATTTTCAATTCCATGAAGCAGGGTGAGCGGGCTGTTGTGTATATGACATCCGACACTGACCCCTCGTGCATAAAATCCTGCATTGCATGAAAAGGAAGAACCCTCGTAAATAACCCCTTCCTGCAATCCGATCAGTGCGTGAATGGGTTTAAAAGTCGATCCGGGAGGATAATTCGCCATGAGGGCTCTATTAAACAAAGGCTTATGAAGGGAGTCGTGCTCCAGTTTTGTATAATTCACAGTACGCTCGCGTCCCACCAGTAAGGATGGATTATATGAAGGTGCTGAAACCAGGGCCAGGATTTCTCCGGTAGAAGGTTCAACAGCTACAATACTGCCTCCGTAGTTTTTCATCAATGTCTCACCGTATTCCTGTAAACCGGCATCAATGGTACAAATCAGGTTCTTGCCAACAATGGCATCTTCATCAAAACGGCCATCCTGATATGGCCCTTTAACCCTGCCATGAACATCAACCAGCAGAACTTCCTGCCCTTTCCTGCCACGCAGAGTACTTTCATAATATCCCTCTAGTCCGCTTATACCAATATAATCTCCCATCGCATAATCAGGATTGGCAGCAATCATCTTTTCATCAACCTCCCCCACATATCCAAACAGGTGGGCAGCAAATTCCTTACTATACTTGCGCAGGGTGCGCGACCGAACGTAAAAACCGGGGAACTTGTACATCTTCTCCTGCAATCGGGCGTAAGTTTCGGGGGACAATTGTTTGATAATTGGTTCACGCCGGTATCTGGGATTTAATGAGCGTGCTATTCCTGTCCGCAATCTGTCGATGGTTATGCTGAGAATATTACAGAGTTCTGTACTATCGAAAGACCTGAGCTCATAGGGGGCAATCATCAGATCATAGGCCGGCATATTATGAACCAGTAACTCGCCATTGCGGTCAAATATCAATCCACGGGCCGGATACAGGATTTCAATCCGTTTGGAATTATTTTCGGCTGATAATTTATAACTGGAGTCGATGACCTGTATATAAAACAACCGAATTACCAGAACCAGGGCCGTCAAAAAAAAGATACCGGCAATAATATTTCTGCGCGTAGCAAAGTGATCCATCATCTATCTGCGAAAAATAAAAAACTGACTGAAGATAATCAATACCGAAGTTAATAACGAACTGAGCAGAGCTCTTAAAAACGTACTGAAAAAATGATGAAAGGTAAATACCTCAAGGTAGAAAAGTGTAAAATGATGCAGGAGAATCAGGGTTACTGCGTACTTAACAAACCACTCTGTTCCAAATTGTGCCATGCGTGGATAAGTTCCGGTCTGATAGCCCTCCCGTGGGGAGTAAAGCGACATAACAAATGGCCGGGCAAAGGCCATTAAAAGGGTGGCACTGGAATGAACCCCGGGTGTGCCCATAAATAAATCAATGGTTAGCCCCAGTGTAAAGGCACTCATCAAAAGGACAAGATTAGGTAGATAAAAAGGCAATAAAAGAATAAACAGCGTGTAAATATACGGATTGATAAATCCGGAAAAATCGATATTGTTGAAGATCAATACCTGTGCCAGGATAAGTAAGATAAACTGAAACAAATATTTAGCTGTTTCCCTGATCATTGGTTCACGGAATTTTCAATGGAATCAATTTCAGTTTTAGCGTAATTATGGATCACCTGTACATTATTGAGTTTACGAAAATCAGTTGACAATTTAACAGTAATTTCATAATAATTTCCGCCTTTGAGTCTGAAACGGTCAATGGTACCAATTATGAAACCCTCGGGAAATACGCCGCCATATCCACTGGTTATAATGGTATCACCTGTACTAACCTGCACATGATGGGGTATATCAACCAGCGTAGCCCTTTCCGTAGAATTTCCATTCCAGCTTAACGGACCAAAGTAACCGTTCTTTTTGATTTTGGCGCTGATCATGAAATCACGGTTCAATACCGAAAGTACGGCTGCATAATTCGGTGAAACCGATTTAACAATACCAACAATTCCATCACCGGAGATCACCGCCATCTCGGGTCCGATTCCTGTGTTGCCCCCCCTGTCCAGCGTAAGGTAATTGAATTGTTTATTTACTGTATTATTAATAACACGCGCGGTCAAAAATCTGAATTTCATGTGTGTAAGAGAGTCCTGGATATAACCGGTATCAGAGGCCATTACACTGAGCGCAGATCCGGCCTGGTTGTACAATCTTGAATTTTCTTCAGAGAGCTTCTGATTTTCCTTATAAAGGGACAGATAGTCCTTAATGTTCTCGATTCTTGTTGAAATCCTGCCGGATATTTTGTGAGAGGCAATGTAAAAATGCACCCGCTGATAAGGATTTGCGCTGAAAAACAAAAACAGGGAAAACGATTCAATTATAAGAAACAGGATCAGGAAATGATGCTGAGCTATAAATCGCAATAAATTTCTCATCCTTTAAAGCCTGTTGCAGAGGATTACTATCTGATCAGCAATGACTGATATTTCGCAATGTTTTTAAGTATGATACCGGTCCCACGGGCTACAACATGCAAGGGATTCTCAGCTATATGGAAAGTTATGCCTATTTTATCATTTAACCGCTTGGCCAGCCCCCTCAATAATGCGCCTCCCCCGGCCAGATAAATGCCTTTCTGAACAATATCTGCATATAATTCCGGAGGTGTTTGTTCAAGAACCGATAATACCGCCGATTCTACCTTGGTCAGGGATTTATCCAAACAATGGGCTATCTCCTGGTATGAAACGGGGATTTCAATTGGCAAGGCAGTCATCATATTGGGCCCCCTGACCGTGTAATCTGCAGGTGGATTATCGATATCCGGCAAGGCAGCTCCGACGAATATCTTAATATCCTCGGCGGTACGCTCGCCAACCTTGATATTATGCTGATGCCTCATATAAGCCTGTATATCAGCCGTAAAACCATCTCCGGCAATACGTATGGATTCATTGCAAACAATTCCCCCCAGGGCAATAACTGCAATTTCGGTAGTCCCCCCCCCGATATCTACAACCATATGACCTTCGGGAGCCACTACGTCCAGTCCGATGCCAATTGCAGCGGCCATTGGTTCATAAACCATATAGACATCCCGCCCGCCGGCATGCTCAGAGGAGTCGCGAACTGCCCTTACTTCAACCTCAGTACTGCCCGAAGGTATACTGACAACCATTCTTAATGAAGGGGCAAAAAAACGATTCTTGGGATTTATCATCCTGATCATCCCGCGGATCATCTGTTCCGCAGCATTAAAATCGGCTATCACTCCATCCCGCAATGGCCTGATTGTACGAATGTTCTGATGTGTCTTGCCATGCATCTGCCTCGCGGTTTCTCCAATGGCAATAAGCTTTTTTGTAGTCTGATCAACGGCAACAATCGATGGTTCATCAACTACTATCTTATCATTCTCAATAATAATGGTATTTGCAGTTCCAAGATCTATCGCCAGCTCTTGCGTAAATAACGAAAATATGCCCATAAGAAGTTTTGTCTAAAGAATTTCGTAAAGGTAATATTTTGAGCATTCACTCAATTGAAAAACTAATCTTATAAACGCATAAAAAATCAGGAAGTTTCTATATTTGTAACTATTCAGGATGCAATTTAGCGATAGTATGAAAAGCCAACAAAACATTTTGACCATTTTTGATACAGGTATCAGTAACAGAACGGATGATG
>Ga0299915_10003134_pt1 | contig 12002 bp, 10 predicted proteins | sample RVTome_13_FD_200263 | JGI IMG/M metagenome (GOLD analysis project Ga0299915, IMG submission 200263) | Soil microbial communities from uranium-contaminated site in the Upper Colorado River Basin, Wyoming, United States - RVT92D227 (version 2) ...
GACTTCCGGTTGGCCCTTCACCATGAAGGCGTCGTAGGAATAGAGCATGAGGTCTTCTTTCTCGTCAAGGTACCTCTCCGCCCCTACAATCGACTTCAGTTCACTTTTCACTTCTTTGCTAATCATGGGTTTGAACCTCCCCGCAGCCATATCAGGCTGCTGGAAAACGCCCCTGCCTACCGGCAGGCAGGCATCTGTGTCGTTGCGCCGTACACCGGTAGGGAACGGTTTTAAACCGTTCCCTACAAAGGATTTAATCTGGGCATTTTTGAGCAGCCCGGGATATATATTCCAGCAACCACTGATTGCTCTACTTCTTGGCTGATTTGACTTCTTTGACAATTTTCTTGAACTCACTCTCCTTGAGCGTCCGCTTCAGGTCATGAGCTTTCAACTTCACCTGCTTCAGCACATCTAAGCCCTCTTCCTCGGTGAGGTTGATTCCGAGCTTTGCTGACCAGATGGAGATGTTGTCCACCCCGCTCTTCTTACCCATGAGGATCTCGGGTTTCTTGTGCCCCACGAAATCTGGATGAACAGGGTAAACAGTCGTAGGATTTTTTTCAAAGGCATTTCTGAACCACCCGGTGACAATTCCGGATTCGATGTTATAGGACCCCTCTCCGATGAAGGGACGATTGGCTGGAACGGATGTGCCGGAGAGCTTCTGCACCAACTGAGACAGCTCGTTCAGCTTGCTGTAGTCGATCCCCACATTGATATTGTACATCGTGAGAAGGGCCAGGGCGGTTTCCTCCATCGGGGTATTGCCAGCACGCTCACCGATCCCGGTCACGGTGGAATGGATCACCTCGGCACCGGCCAGGACTGCCATGATGGTGTTGGCCACCCCGAGTCCGAAGTCCGAATGGAAATGAATCTCCAACGGTTTGGACACTCTTTCTTTCACCTTCCGGGTGAAATAACTTGCTCCATGAGGTGAAAGGACCCCGAAGGTATCGACCAGCGTGAAGGCATCCATATGGCCTTCCCTGGAAACGCGATCGACCAGGTCCAACAGCCAATTGACATCTGTTCTTGTCCCATCGATCGTGAAGAAAACCGTGTACAGTCCCTGCTCCTTAGCATAGGCTGTGGCCTTGATGGAAAGGTCGATCGCTTTCTCAAGAGGCCATTTGTAGGCCTGCTCGAGCAATTGGGCGCTGGCAGGAATCTCAATGACAATCCCTTTAACCCCACAATCCACGGCTCGTTTTACATCGTCGACCATACATCGGCAGAAACAGAAGATGTCAGGACCGAGGTTGCGTTTGACAATTTCCTTGATGGCAGCTTCGTCAGGTGGTGAAACCGCAGGCATGCCTGCCTCAATGCGATGAACTCCTGTTTCGGCCAGTTTTTCGGCGATCCGAATTTTGTCATCCTTGGTAAAGATGATCCCGGCTTGCTGTTCGCCATCTCGCAGGGTGATATCGTGTATTTTGACTCTTTTGGGCGGATGGAAATCTTGAATTACTTCTCCCTCATAATTCCAGGGGCTGACAAACCAATTATCTGTTTTCCAGGGCGTACTCATTTAACATAACCTCCTTTTGAAGTAATAAATTATTTATAACATATCATTCAGCCACTCTTCCATCGATGGCCACTCCTCTTTTTCTTAGATAAAACCCTTTGAAATGCTATCTCCAGAGGGGCAGGCGGGCCAGTGGAGAAAGATTTAGGGCGGCACTACTTATTGGAAAGCTCCAGACATTCCAAGACCAACAAAAACGTCCATTTCATTAATAGCCAAAATTTACCTCCCAGTTGCATAAAATGACATAAAAAGGGAGGCGGGTGTGCTGGATATCCTTTACACCTGCCTGCGCGAAGCCGCTTCGGCGAAGGCAGGGCGGCACCTCTAAGCGTTTTGCTTCCCAGTTTTCAAGCAAATCACAAAGGTCACCTTGAATGATATCGTATGTTACCCATAAAACATATAAAAATCCGCAATTGTAAAGGATTGGAAGCACGCTCGCCTTCCTTTTAATGCAACATTAAGGTTTGCATTAATAATCTTATAAACCGCAGTCCTAAAGCTTTCGGAGTCTGGTCTGCCTGCCCCTCTGGAACCCATTCTATCAACACGGAATTTTCCATCGATGGCCGAAGGGGAGGGGAATTATCCTTTGCGGGTGACAAACCTTCCCCAACCCGGTTCTCCGGTGACTTTCCCATCCTCCATGACCACTTTTCCCCGGACCATGGTTAAAACAACATCCCCTTGAAATTCCCTTCCGTGATAGGGCGTCCAACCGCATTTGGAGACAATTTTTTTGTTGTCAATCATTGCCCTTTGCTTCAGATCTACGAATATCAGGTCAGCATCACACCCGATCTGAAGCGAACCTTTCTGTCCTGTCAGTCCATAAATCAATGCAGGTCGCTCAGACCGAAGATAGGCGATGTCTTGAAGGGTCAACCGTCCCCTGGAAACCCCGTCGAGCAAGATCCTGGTCACCGTCTCCACTCCGGGGATGCCAAAAGGAGCCAGCCAGATATCTTTGATTCCTGCCTCTTTCTCTGAATAGGGGTAGGGGCAGTGATCCGAATTGACCATATCGATCAGCCTCTGAGAAGCACACCACCACATCTTCTCCATCTCTTCTTTCTTCCGGGGAGGCGGGGTGAACTTAACAAAGGGCCCCTGCTTCTCTAAATCCTCTTCGGTCAGATAGAGATACTGGCCGCAGGTTTCAGTGTAAATGGGTATTCCCTGTGCCCGCGCTTGAGCCATCTCAAGGACGAGGGAAGGAAGGCTGGTGTGGGCAACAGCAACTCTTGCTCCTGTGCTCCTGGAGGCATGCAATACAGCCCGGACAGCCAGTTCTTCTGCTTCTGTCGTTCTCCACTCCGGAATGATCATCGGATCCTTTCTTCCCTCCTTCCGGAGCAACTCCTCATTTTTTTTGAGGAGGGAATCTTCCTCGCAGTGGAATAATGCAATTCCATTGAATTGGCGGATGTCTTTGAGAATCTCCATGAGATTTCCTGGCAAGAGAGCGTCTGCTTCATGGAGCTCGCAGGTAAATCCCTTGAATCCCAGAGCTCCTGCTTCCCACATCCCTCTCAGATTTCCTACGTTTTTCAGGTTCAAGCCGCCCAGCAGACCGAAATCGACAACGGACCGTTTTTCTAGATAATCTTTTTTCTCAATTAATTCCCTGGCGCTAAAAACCTGTGGAACGGTCCGGTGATGGTCAATCACTGTGGTCACGCCCCCTCTGGCAGCTGCACTGGTTCCAGTGGTGAAATCCTCGCGATCCGTATAACCTGGATCCATCATATGGACATGTCCATCGATTGCACCAGGAAGGATATGGAGGCCCCTGGCGTCGATTATCTTCTCAGGACGACTCTCAAGAGATTGTGTGATCCCGATGATTTTTCCGTCCTGAATATAAATGACTCCTGGGTAGATCCTTTGTGAGTCAACGAGAAGTCCGTTGATGATAGCAATATCTGCTTTCATAAATTATCCCCTGCTGGTTTTTGGCGGTGAGATTCGAAAGAAGTCATCACCATGTAAAGCACCTTATTCATTTTAATTCCCATTCGTTCGAGCGCCCGGAGGCTTAGCTCGTCTCCGGATGTTTCAAGAGGCATGGTTTTACTTAAATCGGAAACAATCTCATCGATCTTTTCAATATACCGAATGCCTTCATCCATAATCTTGTGGATCTGATTTCCAGAGATGGGTTCATGCCAGGATGAGAACAGGTGTTTTACTCCGGGTACTTTTTTTAATTTCTGTATGGATCGAATAGAGGCCTGGGGATCGACATAAACGGGGATCGTTCCAGACGCAGGAATGGCATCTCCTGAGAATAGGGCTCCTTCCTCTTCGCAAAAGAAAGAGACAGAGCCAGGAGAATGTCCAGGGGTTTCTATCACCCTTATGCTCTTTCCCTTATCCCATGAGATGATATCCCCTTCTTTCAAACCCCGATCAATTGGAACAGAACCTCCCACCAGTTCGAAAAAGTTTGGAATGGGCCTCTCGTGACGTTGTTTCTCCACATCCTCGACCCAGGATTTGTCCGCCGGATGAATGGCAAAAGTGGCTGAAGAATTTTCCTTAATTCGGAGGCAACCGCCGATATGGTCTGGATGAGCATGGGTGAGGAGGACGAGAGAGACTTCCTGGATGGATCGGCCGTGGTTTTTCAATTCGTTCTGCAGCAATGCGCTTGTTGTTGTGACACCGGTGTCAACCAGGAAGATCTTTTCCCCCAGGAGGATGTAAGAATATACAAACCGATCGACATATTGGCCTTCGCCGAGACCTAACCGGAAGGGATGTTTGATGGCATGAATCGTATCTGTCATTTTCAATCACACTTTTGGATTGCCTGTATTATTAATCAGTCCATAGTAACGACATTATTTTATAAAATCCCTCCTTCCCTCCCCTGCCTACCGGCCCCGGTCGCGCACTATTAATAGACCGAGGGCGGGGCAGGCAGGTTTTGCCAAAGGGAGGCGCCGCCGTCCAGAGCCGCATTACTTACTCCAAGGCCGGCATTGGGACTCTGGCGCCGGACGGAATTACCCCTCTTATAACCCCTCTCTATTCCCCCCTTAAATTAAGGGGGGATGAAGGGGGTTAGGGGGAGATTTTCAAAAGAGTGTGTCTTCTCATGGGAGATTCTTCATGAGGTATGACGACTTGATAAATACCCATAGGCCCCGAATCGACATTCCATCCCGGCCCCATACCATTGACTTAACGTTTCAACAGCTTGCTGCCATAAAGACCGGTTGGTTTGATCAAGAGAATCAGCAGCATGACGGCAAACGGCGCCATTTGGGCCAACGGGGCATAGACGAGGGATCCCAGCGAGACGACTTGTCCCACGATAAAGGCAGAGGCAAGTGTTCCTTTAATGCTGCCCAGACCTCCGATAATAACGACCATGAAAACGAAGGCCAGGACTTCGAGCCCCATCTGGGGATCCACCATGATCAACGATGAGTGAAGACCCCCTGCCAGCCCGGACAAGATTCCGGCAAGGATGAAGGTAATGGTGAAGAGTTTGTACACGTTGACGCCGAGGCCTTCCACATGTTCGACGTCCTCGATTCCGGCCCGGATGGCCTTGCCTGTGATGGTCCGGTTTAAGAAGAGCCAGATACCGAGATAGACCAGCAACGAGATTCCGATGACAACCAATCGGTAAACGGGGACCCCTGTGCCCAAGATCCCGACTTGTGCGTCTATCGGGACGGGAACCGGCCGGGGGATGAGTCCCCAGATGTATTTGATGGCGCCTACACCGGCGAATAGAATCCCGAAAGAGGTAATCATGGTGAAGGCGATATCCCGCTCGTAAATGCGTAAAAAGACGAATCGCTCCACGCCGAAACTGACGAGGCCCGCAACGATCATCCCCCCGAACACACCGAGCCATGTGTTTCCCGTGACGACATGTATGGTATAGGTGATATAGGCACCGACGGAATAATAGAGCAATTGGTCGAGGCTGATGATGCGCATCAGACCAAAGCAGAGCGAAAGCCCGATGGCCAGCAGGAAAAAGATACTGCCGATGCTCAGTCCAAAAATGACTCCGGAAATCAGTAGTTGCGTGTCCATTATCTCTTTTTCTCTCCGCTCTCTTGATATGTTGCCAGGGCGCCTTTCCTCAAGAAGGCCTTCTTCAAAATGGGCTCCAACGTCCCCCAGATGCCTTTTTCGCCGGCAAGCATGATGAATACCAGCACCAATCCTATAAAAAGTTCCCAGTTGGCGATATAACCGCTGAGCAAGTCTTTCATACCGGTGTAAGCGATCGCCCCAACGATGGGCCCATAGAGTGTGCCGACACCTCCCAGGATCGTCACCACGACCGGATCGGCGGCTCGGGCAGGGTGGGTGATGGCGGGGCTCACAAAGCCCAAATAGACCGCGTACAGGGAGCCCGCCAAGGCGGTCGTCGCATTGGCAATGATAAAAGCCATCCAACGGATGCTGAAGTTGCTGTATCCGAGAAACTTCAATTTGTCTTCGTTGGTCTTGGTTGCCAGGCAGCAGGCACCGTAAATCGTATCGTCCAAATACTTGTAGAAGGCCCAGAGGGCCATTGCCACCAGGAATGCGAAGATGAAGAAATGGCTGGGTTTGCCGATATCAAGCACGGGTGTAGAAGACATATTGGCCATGAACCATAGACCATTGTCACCGTGGGTAATTTTAGCCAAAACTTTCTCCATCAGATAGAATACAATCACTGCCAGAGCCAGGTTCACAAGGGCGAAATAGTCGCTCCGCAACCTGACGAAAAAAGCGCCGACGCTTGCGGAAACGACGAATCCGGCCAGAATTCCCATGAGAATCCCAATGTAAGGGTTGTGCCCAAAGTAGAAGAGATAAAAAGCAGTCCCATAGGCGCCCACGGCTAAATAGGCTGGTTGGCCGAATGAGATGAACCCGACCCGACCCAGAAGAAAGCTACAGCCCATCGTGTAAATGGAAAAAATAATGATTTCATTCGCAAAGGGCAGGGGCAAGAATGCCCTTACCCCGGCTAATAGTAAAAATGCCAAAAGAATGCCCCACCACCATTTGAATACATTCATCATGGGAATTACCCTCTTCAATTCATCACGTCACGCCCTAACCTGGCGTAGCCAGAACCAAACAGTTTGTTGGAGCGGGAAATATCCGAAATCCGAATATCGAAATCCGAAACAAATTCGAATGTTCAAAATTTAAATTTCCTAAAACTTTTTTTGTTTTGAACATTTGGAATTTGGTCATTTGAGATTGTTTCGAATTGCGCCTGCCTGCGCGAAGCCGCTTCGGCGAAGGCAGGGATTTCGTGCTTCGGATTTATAATCCGCCTCGGTGAGAAATAATTTTTTTGCCATTTTTCGTAAAATTTCATTGTTTAAGAGACTAAAGATATTGTTCACAGATGTTCGACCGGATGGATTTCTCCTCAGAAATTTCAGTGACGATGTGTCCCTCTTTGAGGGCATAGACCTTGTCAGATATAGCGCACACTAAGGAAAGGTTCTGTTCAACAATCACCAGCGACGATTTTTTGCTCAGTTCCTTGAAGACATTTTTTAATTGTTCAACGATGCTGGGAGCCAATCCTTCGGTGGGCTCATCGATCAGCAACACCTTAGGGTTGCCAAGGATGGCCCGGCCGATCATTAACATCTGACGTTCCCCACCACTCAGGTATCCGCCCTTGCGATCCATGAGGGATTTCAGTTTGGGGAACAAATGGGTGACCTGATCCCAGTTGTAGTCCTTTGTCGCATAACTGCCCAATTCAAGGTTTTCCCTCACCGTCAAATCCGAAAAGACCTTTTTATCCTGGGGAATATATTTAAGCCCCATTCGAGCGATATCGTAAGGCATCATGCCGATCAGATTCGTATGGTTAAAGGTGATCGATCCAGAGGTTGGTTTCAGAAAACCACCAATGCTTTTGAGAAGGGTGGTTTTACCGGCTCCATTACGGCCAACGCATGCCACGACCTGCCCTGGCTTCAGACTGAGGTTGGCATCGAACAAGACCTTCGATTCACCGTAAGACACATTCACACCTTTGACCACCAATATTTCATCACTATCCATTGCTATGAACTCCGTGTGCAGGGGTATGATCGGTACCATCCCCGGGGGTTTCGATCTGCCAATAGCTTCTTCGCACCTCTGGGGCCTGGAGACATTCCTCGCATTTGCCGTCGGCAATAATTCTGCCCTCATGCATGACGGTGAGTCTCTCCAGAAAATTCTCCACCTGTGAAATCTTATGTTCTACAATCAGCAGGGTTTGTTTGCCGATGTGCTTGCTCAGTACACCCAGAACCTCTTTGATTTCCAATTCAGCCAACCCTGCCAAAGGCTCGTCCAGCAGCAAGACCTTGGGATCGGCCAGGATAGCCATGGCAATCTCCAACCGTCTCTTCTCGCCCAGACTGAGATGCTTCACTTGTCTGTGGGCCTCATTCTGAAGCCCGAACGTCTCGAGGGATTCCGCGATTTTTTCTTCTTTGTGGTAGCGCTTGCAGGTCTTGAAAAAAAGGGGGAACAATGACGCACTTTTATATGCTCTGAAAAAAGACAGGACCAAATTGTCGATGACTGTGAGATTGTCAAATGTGGAGGTCAGTTGAAAGGTTCGCATCATCCCCATGCCAACACGTTTTTCCGGCGACACGTGGGTGATATCTTCCCCTTGATACAGAATGATTCCCTCATCGGGCGGGTAATACCCGGTGATGAGGTTGAAAAAGGTGGTCTTTCCGGCTCCGTTTGATCCAACAATACCGGCCACTTCGTTTTCACGCAGAATATAATTGACTCGGTCAACGGCAACCAGTTCGCCAAATCGTTTGGTGACGTTTTCGGTTTTGATGAGTTCTGCGCCTGCAACTCCGCTCACGGCAAACCCCTTTCTGGGGATCCGCCCCGGTGTGGAAATTTTACGGACACCGGAGCGGAGCACCAATTAATAGCCCAGAGATTTCAGATTCGGCATCACGGAATCACCACCCTGATAGCCTATGACTTTAAACAGATCCCATTCGTTTTTCTGCTCCTTGGGACCTTTTCCCCTGACCAGAAAGCCAGCATATTTGTATACTGCTGCGTGATCCTCGCGCCATCTGGCAGGGCCTTTGACGGAGGTGAAAGCGCCGTTGTTGGCCATCAGCGCTGCGGACACCTTTTTGGGTTCAAAGGACTTGGCCGCCTCAAACCCCCTAAACATTTCCATATAGGCAGTATAGGCGATGGCTGCATAGGAATCGGCAGGCGTTTTATATTTTGCACTGTAGAGCTCGGTAAATTCCTTGGCGGTTTTTGCCACGGCTTTGTCTTCAAAGTCGCTAAGGTCATAGTAAAAATAATGGTTCGCGTAGATACCCTCCAGGGCCTGGGCAGGAATGCCTTTGGCGACCACGTTTGTAATGAAAGAATTGAAAATGGTCATTTCCTTGTTGAGACCTGCCTCATGGCATTGTTTTAAAAGGGCCACGGCATCGGCAGCAAATTGAGCGGAGATGAAAACGTCCGGCTTTGCCGCCCGTACTTTCTGTATAATGGTCGTGTAGTCACTGGTTCCTAATGAAACCTCGTCATACCCGACCACTTCAGCCCCCATTTCTTTGGCAGCCGCATAAACACCGTCCCGGATGTCCCAGCCCCAGCTATCAGCGCGAGCCAAAAAGAAAATACGTTTCTTGCCCAGCACTTTGATGGCAGCGGAGCCCGCCATGTATCCTACTGTCCATGGACTATAGGCCGTGGCAAATGTCGAATCGGCCAGCTTGCCCTTTTGGAAAGCTTCCTTGGCCATAACGCAAACAGGGAAATAAGGCATGGGTTCTTTTTGAGCCAGGGCATTAATAGCATACGCAAGCGGGGCCCAGGTCTGACCCCCTACGCCTTTCACCCCCTCGTCAACCATATAACGGTAGCGCCGGACGCCTACATCCAATTTGGTCTCATCATCGTAGACAACCCCTTCCACCTTTACATTTCCCCAGGGCATTTTGAGTCCGCCTTTTTTGTTGACCACATCCAGCGCCAGTAGAGCACCATCCCTCTGAGTTTGAGCCACCGCCGCAAACGTTCCAGTGAGCGGAAGCAGGATACCAACCTTTATTTTAGTGGGGTTGGCTGCCAGCGTATTGCTTGAAACAAAACCGATACAAAATACAAAAATTGAAAGTAAGATTAGGGACTTTTTCATTTTTTACCTCCTCCCCGCATAATGTGTTAAGTTTCAAATCCTCTCCGAATGGCCAAGATTCTTATTCTCCAAACGTTTGCATCACCTCCTTATCGATTATTCGGTGTTCAATAGCTCGCCCTTATAAGCACCTTAAAATAATCTGAATATATGAAAAAGGGAATAGTCTGTCAAGGTGTAGTTGTGCTCCGTTTGTAACCCATCAGTTATGGGTTTAAACAATACAAATGAACTCTTATACCCCTCTTTGGCAAAGAGGGGTAGGGGAGATTTTCCAAACATATTTTTAAAATCCCCCTTTATCCCCCTTTGCCAAAGGGGGATAAAAAAGACCGTAACTGAGGAATAACCCCCATTTCAGCTATTTATAAAACCGCTTCCATCGTCTCATCATACTCCTAAATAATGTTCCTTTACTTCCTTGTTTTCCCACAACTCAGCAGGAGTTGACGAGTGGACAATTTTCCCCTTGTTCATCACATGAGCATAATCCGCAAATTTCATAGCAAAAGAGAGATTTTGTTCGACAAGAAAGATCGAGAGGCCTTCGTCCTTGAGCCGTCGGATGGCGTCTCCCACCTCTCGGACCAGGACCGGCGCCAACCCCTCGGTGGGTTCATCCATGAGGAGAAAGATGGGGTTGGATATCAATGCCCTGGCAATGGCCAACATCTGTTGTTCCCCACCGCTCAGCTCGTTTCCCCGGTGATGATCCCTTTCCTTGAGACGAGGGAAGAGGCCAAAGACCTTCTCAACATCCCAGACTTGAGCGCCGGAGCCCCGTGCTGCAATGGCCAGATTCTCCCTCACTGTTAGTGAGGGGAAGATTCGGCGTCCTTGAGGAACGAGGCCTATCTGCATGCGGACGATTTTGTAAGAAGCCATGTGGGCAATGTTTCTATCATTGAATAGGATTTGGCCCCTGCGAGGCGGGGTGAATCCGACGATGGATCGAATCAAAGTTGTCTTACCCACGCCATTTCGGCCCAGAAGGGCAACAACCGTTTCTTTGGCGACCTCCAGACTGACTCCCTGGAGGACATAGCTGTCGCCGTAATAGGTGTGAATATCCAAAACCTTGAGCATAGACCCGCCAGTTGCGTAAAAATTACATAAAAAGGGAGGTGGGTGTGCTGGAAAAACTTTACAGCGGCACCTTTAAGCGCTTAGCTACTCCGTTTTCAAGCAAAATCCAAAGGCCACCTCAGGTGACATCGTATGTTACCCATAAACGATAAAATAATCCGCAATTGTAAAGGTTTGTAAGCACACATGCCTCCCTTTTTGTGCAACGTTAAGGTAGAATCTAATCCGAACCCAAATAGATCTCCTGCACGGTAAGATTATTCTTTATTTCTTCCTTTGTGCCTTCAGCAAGAAATTTTCCCTGGTAGAGGACCGTGATCCGTTCAGCGAATTCAAAAGCCACATCCATATCGTGTTCGATCAAAAGAATCGTGATGGACGGATCGAGTTTCTTGAGCAAGAGGGTTAAAGCATGGGTTTCAGCGGAGGAGAGTCCTGCCGCTGGTTCATCAAGAAGGAGAAGACGAGGCTTTTCAGCAAGAGCCAGTGCCACCTCGATCTGCCTTTGATCTCCATGAGAAAGATTCTTGACCAATTCATTTCGCTTTTCCCATAAACCAAACTCTTTCAAAAGGTCGTTGCATCGATCCATGAGGCGATGATAGGAAGAAAGAGGCCAGAACATTACAAACTTCGTCCGAACGAGTGCCTGGCAGGCCATGAGAATATTGTCCGATACAGTAAGGTTCGGAAATAGATTTGTGATCTGATACGTCCTGGCAATTCCCAGGGCAGCCCGACGGTAGGAGGGTAACCTGGTCACATCTTTCTCAAAGAAGAGAATCCTTCCCTCGCTGGCCGGATAGACCCCACTGATCATATTGAAAAGTGTTGTCTTGCCCGCGCCATTCGGCCCCATTAAGACACGCCTCTCCCCTAGTTCGATCTTCATATTGAATCCATCCACGGCCCGGAGGCCACCGAAGTCCTTTGCGAGGTTCTCAACGACGAGACACGGAGCAGGAATCTTTTGCTCAACGACCTCACACCGGACAGATGGATCTTTTAATTCAATCGATAACATGGGGCTCTGATCTTTCTTGCCTTACTCGCTTTTCCAACCTCAGATGACCTCCTCAACCTCAACCTTCTTCCGGCCTCCTCTTAACCAATCTTTGAGAAGGTTCATGAGCCCTTGTGGGGCATACAGGATCGTCAGGATATAGATAGTCCCCAGGATGAGGAGCCAGCGCTGGGTAT
>Ga0299915_10003135_pt1 | contig 12002 bp, 6 predicted proteins | sample RVTome_13_FD_200263 | JGI IMG/M metagenome (GOLD analysis project Ga0299915, IMG submission 200263) | Soil microbial communities from uranium-contaminated site in the Upper Colorado River Basin, Wyoming, United States - RVT92D227 (version 2) ...
CGTGGCGTTTCAGGACCTCGGATTCCACGTCATATGTCAAACAGGATTGCCAGATCAAGTCCACGATCCCGTCCGGCCGGAATTCCTCGATCAACCCGTCGATGAGCGCGAAGCGGCCCGAGTTCGGCGTCATGCACGAGCACGGGAGATGGAAGTACTTGCGGGCGATTGCCTCGAGGGGGTCGCCTTCCTCGGAAACATCCTCGTAGAGCGGCTTCAGCCCCGTGCAATTTTCCTGGGCCACGACCGTCGCCCCGGCCGCCTCGATGATATCGAGCACCTTCTCCGCGCCATGGGGCATCGGAACACCGGTCATCATGATCCGCGGCCGGGCCGGTGGATCGCCGGGCGCGGCCTCGGACTGAGCGAGGATCCGCTCATAGGCTTCGAGGTCTTCCGGAATGCCGGAGATCAAGCTCTTCGCTTCCAGGACTTCCCGTCCCGTCAATCCTTTCCCCGCCCGCCTTGCGACGGCCCGCCGCAGTTTCCGCTCGCGGTTCATCAGCCGGATGGCCTCCCGCAAACGGTCGTCGGTGACGGCTGTTCCCGTCAGGTCTTCCATCTTTTTGCGGAGACCGGCGATCTCGGACTTCCAGCGGCGGAAGCCCGCTTCGTCGTCGGGCTTCTGGGGCAGCTCGAGGACGTGGATGGGCTTGATCTCGCCCAGCAGTTCGAACATCTTTTTCTTGCCGTCGCAGGTCGTCTCGGCGACGATGAGGTCGCTCAACTCGAAGAGGGGGCTGGATTTCTCCAGGGCGAAGCCGTAACTTGATTTGATGAGGGGACAGAGACCCGCTGGAAGGTCCCGCTCCGCCGCCAGGGCGGTCTGATGGCTTCCGCCGCAGGCGCAAACGGGCACCGCGCCCGCCGCCAGGATGATTTCGCGCGGCGCGAATTCGCAAAAGATCGAAACGACCTTGCGTCCCTGCCTTTTCGCCTCCCGGGCATAAGCGAGGGCGTTGCCGAACATCCTGTCGAACCGCACGAGGGCGGGAACGCGATGGAGAAGAGCGCTGCGGGGGGAATCGTCGCCCGCGCAGTACGAAGGCGAACTTTCATCCGAAACCGGGCTCGCCGATACGCGGCGGGATTCTCCGTATTCGGTTGGCAAAGCGGAGGCGTCCGCGCAAACCGCTCGTTCAACGTCAACAGACCGGCTTTTCTCGGCGCTTTTCAAAAAGCCCGATTTGTCTTCGATCAATCGATCGGGCAGCCCCACGTTCCGGGCGGCAATAAGAGCCGCGCCCAACGCTCCGGTGATCCGGGGATCGGGGGGAATAATCAATTTCTCGCGGAGCTCCCGGCCCAAGGCCCCCGCCATCGCTTCGTTGAGGGCCACGCCGCCCGTGAAGGCCACCGGCGACCGGACGCCGATCCGCTCCGCCAGCCCTGCCACGCGCCGGGCGATGGACCGCAGGATTCCGGCGGCGATATCCTCCCTCGGGAATCCGCGGGCGAGCATGCCGATAACTTCGGACTCGGCGAAGACGACGCACATCGAGCTCACCTCGGACTCGGACGACGCCCGGCCGGCCAGATCGGAGAGCCCGTCGACGTCGGTCCCCAGGATCCGGGCGGCGACTTCGAGAAAGCGGCCGCTGCCTGCGGCGCAACGGTCGTTCATGGCGAAGTCGCGGACCCGGCCTCCTTCGGCCAGGACGATCGCCTTGCTGTCCTGTCCGCCGATGTCGATCACCGTTCGCGCCTCGGGATGAAGGGCGGCGACGCCGGCCGCGTGGCAGGAGATCTCGGTCGTCCTATCGTCGGCGAACGCCGCCTGACCGCGGCCGTATCCCGTGGCGAGGATACGGAGGATATCGGTCCTGGCGCACACCGCGCCGGCGATGATTGCACGCAGTAAAAGATCGGCGTCGTCCGCTTTGTCGGGCGAAGCTTCCCGGACCACCACCGCCGGGATGCGTCCCGTGTCCGGATCGAACAGAACGGCCTTGACCGCCCGGCTTCCCAAATCGAGGCCCAAAGTGAAATTAGCCATGGTGTCTCTTCGTTCGGATGACGTCGAAAAACCCCTCGAACCGTGCGGCGAGCTGGCCGCTCAACGCATCCGCGATCGGCGGAACCGATATCTCCAGCACCGGCAAACCGAGGACGCGCTGGACTTCCTCCCGGATGACCAGACCTTCGGTGGCGCAGTGCGAGGCGCCGGGGATGCCGGAGATGATGACGCCCTCCGCCCGATATCGGCGCGCCTCCTCGATGACAATCCGGGCCCGGTACTCCGCCGTCCCGATCATCGGATCGCGGAGGGCGGCTTCGGCCAGGGCCTCGAGGGGAGGCCGGTCTTCGCGGATTGGGATAAGGGCGTGGCGGAAGAGATACTCGGTTCCCGCCAGCGCGCCGCCCAGGTCCTCGAACATATTCATGGCCCGGAGGTCGGCGACGGGATTGACCCAGACGACCCGGCAGGCGTCGCGCTCAAGGACCCCTTCCCCTGCCGCGACGCGCCCCTCGACCGTCCGCAGGACATCTTCGAGGACCCGGATGCATTCGTCGAGATCCGAACAGAAATGGATGGCCAGCATCTCGCAGATCTGGGTCTCAAGGGCCGGAAAGGGCGCGGGGGACGTCCCGTAGCTCAGATCCCGGATGCGCGCCAACAGGCCGCGGACGATGTTCGCCTTCCGGATGGCCGCACTCAGCATATCGTCGGTGATCGTCCGGCCGATGAGGCCGCTGACGGCCTTGCGGACCCTCTCCAATTCGGCCGCGACGAAGCGCACCAGCTCGGGTGCGGTGTCGCCCCTCCGGTAGGGGAGCTCCCACCAGACCAGCGGAATGTCCATGTCGGCCAGCCGTTGGATCAGGCAGGACATGTCGTCGCAGCAGGCGCCGACGGCCGCAACCAGCAGATCGGGAATCGGGAAATGGGCCTGGTTGAGGAACGCGGCCAGGGTGGCCCGCACGGGGCAAACCTCGTCGCCGAATCCGGCGGCGTCCGCGATGCGGAGGAGTCCTTCGGACATTTCCATGACGCAAGGAATCCACCACGCCCCGTCGGGGTAGAAGGCGACGACCTCAGGGGCGGCGTAAGCCAAGATGGACGCCGTCCCCAAATCCTTCATCACGCCCACAATCTTCTTCCCGGCCTGGCGTGCCGCGGCGAGGCGGTCGTTTTCTGACAGCAGAAACGACCAGAGCCTGTGCGCGGCCGGTGAGTTGTCGAACCACAGGCGCCTCAAGCGCGAGTCGCCTTCGAGCTCGACGAAGCACCGCGGCGTTCCGAGATACGAGAACGGCGCCGAAAACTCGCCGGCCGATTCACCGAAGTCGGATATCATTTTTCGGAACTCGGCATTCCAGGTCTCATAATCGACCTTGGCCGCCCGGGCGGGCATTGGGCTCACCGGAAACTCTCCGCGAAAGCTTCGACCCGCGTCCGGATTCGGGGCGAGTCTGAATCGCCATAGCTCATATCCAAATCGAGGAGCGGCCGTCCGAGCAGTCGCGCGGCGCGCGGTGCCTCCAAAGCGTGGATGTCGCAGCCCCTCACCGAGCGCCAGACGACGGCCTGGACGCCGCGCTCCCCGACCAGGCGCGAGGCGTAGGCATAAAATTCGTCGTTGGGCCGGACGAAAAGACACGGCGGCCGGCGGAAATACGCCCGGGCCAGGGCTTCGAGGGGATCGTCCGCGCCCGTGATTCCGACGCTGAAATCGACCGCCCGGTCCCCCGTGCAAGTCGCGTCCGCGACGACGCTCAGTCCCGAGTCCTCGAGCAGGCGGAGCCAGTCCAGCTCCGCGGTCGCGACCGGACTTCCGGCGACAAGGACCGGGATGCCCGGCTTCCGGGGGGCGGGAATTATATAATGGTCCAGGAATTCGATCATTCTTTCGGCTGAGAGCGTCTCTTCGCGATGGACGAGCGCAGTAAAGTCCGCGCCCGAGAGTCGGGTCCGGACGGCCCGCATTCGGGCCCGGATGTCGTCGCGCGCTTCGATGGCTTGGCGCAAGGGTCCCGACTCCAGCATCCGCCCGGTCCGTCGGCCTAGCTCCGAGGCCAGCCATCTCAATTCCTGTTCATAGAGAGCCTCCGCTTCCGCCGTCCGTGTCTTGGGAACGCCGATGATCAGGGAGCCTGCGGCGGACGCCCGCCCGGCAAGTTCGAGCGCGCGCCGCATCTGGTCGCAAGTCGCGCCTCCGACCCAGAGGGCTCCCGCCTGGTCCGCCGAACCCAACGCGGATTTGCACCACGCGCACGCCCCGGCGCCGGACCGGGCCTCGCCCCGGGATTCGGACGCGACCGTCCCGGGGGGAATCAGCCGCGGCGCTTCGAGGCCGAAGGCCTCGAGGAGCTCCCGCGGGACGTAAGTGCAAACCGTTTGGAAGTCCAATTACGTTCTTATGCCGATGAAGCGGCCGCGCGTGATCTTGTCGGTATGGACTTTCTGCTGCATGTCGACCATCTCGCCGCCCATGGCCTGGAAGAGGGCCATGTCGCCGCCCAGGATGCGCAGGGCGTCGAATGTCAGTTGCTCCGTGAGCATGGCAAGGTAGAGGCCGACGTATTTCCCGAACTCGATCTTCGAGGCTTCCTTTACCTCGAATCCATGCTTTTCGAGCAGGCGTTTATAACCGGTGATGGATTGCAGGTCGGGGAATTTCATGAAGGTATTAAACCGGAGGGCTTCGGCCTCGGTCAGGCCGGCCGGCCCCTCAACCCAGTCGGTGAAAGCGACGATGCCGCCTTTCTTCAGCACCCGGGCGGCTTCGGCGATCAGCTTGTCCTTGTCCGTGACGTAACACCAGGCGTCTTCGCCCCAGACGAAATCGAACGTCCCGGCCGGATAGGGGATGTCCAGCACGTTCGCCAGCTTGAATTCGATGCCCCACTCCGCGAACGGGGCCCGCTTCTTCGCCTCCGCGATCATGCGGGGCGTGGCGTCCACGCCGGACATGACAGCTTTGAAGGTAGTAACCAGGAAGCGGCAGCCGGCGCCCAGGGCGCTGCATAGGTCGACGCCTTTCATGCCGGGCCGGATCCCCGCCCGCTGGGCAAGCTCCATCGAGGAAGCGAATCCCCCGGCGTGGATCTGCTCGCCCATGACGAGTTCCCAGAGCCGTCCTTCGGGTCCCGAATAGACGCCTTGGACGTCCTCGAGTTTGATTCCGCTTGGCTTCATACGCCTCTCCTTGTTGAGAACAGTCGGGCGGGCCGAACGCCCGATCAGGAGAGGGGATCTCTAGACGAGCGGCCGGCGCTCCCGCAAAAAGGATCGTCCCGATCCTTGCCGTACCGCTCAGAGATTCTTGGTGGTCATGTCCTCACTCGCTAAATGCCTCGATCAATGGGGCGGATTCTAATCCTGCCCCGCTGTCTTGTCAAATCCAGGCGCTACAGTTCCAGGCCATTCCCGTCCAAGGGTATTTATATTCAATAAGTTAGCTCACTATTTCTGCTATTTCCTATGCTCGGGGAAGGATTTCTTTCAGTCCTGTTTGACTTTTAAGAAACGAGCGTTGACCGCGACAATCACCGTACTCAAGGACATGAGGACGGCCCCCATCGCGGGGCTCAGAATGATCCCGTATTTATAGAGCACCCCCGCCGCGAGCGGGATGGCGAAGGCATTGTAGCCCGTGGCCCAAGCGAGATTTTGAGCCATTTTTTTGTACGTGGCCCGGGCCAGTCCCAAAATTGCCACGGCGTCGAGAGGGTTGCTCTTGACGAGGATAATATCGGCGGTCTCCACGGCAACATCGGTGCCCGCGCCAATTGCGATGCCGACATCGGCCTGGGCAAGAGCGGGCGCGTCATTGACCCCATCCCCCGTCATGGCGACGACGAGCCCTCGGGATTGCACCTCTTTCACCTTTTCGGATTTTTCCTGGGGAAGGACTTCGGCAAAATAGTCATCAAGCCCAAGCTCGTCAGCCACCCATTTCGCCACGAGACGGTTGTCTCCGGTCAGCATCATGCACTGGATTCCCATCTTCTTGAGCAGGTTTATGGCTTTCCTTGATTCCGGCCTGATGATATCGGCCAGGGCCAAGGCTCCAGCGATCTTCCCGTCCACGAGGACGAAGACAACGGTTTTGCCTTGAGAGGAGAGCTGTTCGATTCGCGTGTCTTTTATTTCCATCTTCAGCTCTCTCAAATATCCTGGGCTCACCACTTTGACCTCCCTGCCGTTGATCCGTCCCTCGGCGCCCCGTCCGGGGAGGGCCTTGAATTCTTTGACCGGAAAAATCGCGCCGGATCCAGAGGCGGCGATGCCTTTGGCGATGGGGTGTTCCGAATGGGCTTCAACCGACGCCGCAAATTGAAGAAGCTCTCGCTCATCACCTCCGTTTTCAAAAACCAAAGTGTCCGTCACGCCGAATCGTCCTTCCGTGAGCGTCCCCGTTTTGTCGAAAATAATGGCCTGGATTTTCCTCGCTCTCTCGAAAGCCTCCCGGTTTCTGATGAGAAGGCCGTTCTTGGCGGAAAGCGCGGTGGAGACCGCCACGACCAAAGGCACGGCCAGTCCCAAAGCATGCGGGCAGGCGATGACCATGACCGTGACCATTCTTTCTAGGCTGAAGGCAAAGTCCTTTCCCGCGACGACAAGCCAAAGGAAAAGCGTCAGGGAGCCCGCTCCAAGAGCGATCAGGGTCAGCCACAGCGCGGCGCGGTTTGCCAGGTCCTGGGTCCGCGATTTGCTCTCCTGGGCCTGTCTGACGAGGTTTATCACTTGGGAGAGATACGAGTCTCGTCCGGTTTTTTGGACCTCCACCGTCATGGAGCCCTCACCGTTGATGGAACCTCCAATGACCTTGCCTCCTGCTTTTTTGGCCACGGGCTTGGATTCCCCCGTCAGCATCGCTTCGTTGACGGAGGTCTCACCCTCGATCACTTGTCCGTCGGCGGAGATTTTCTCTCCCGGTTTGACGAGAATTTTGTCTCCTGCTTTGAGTTCGGCCAGCGGCACATCCGTCACCGATCCGTTCGGTTGCAGCCTATGGGCCTCCGACGGCATGAGCCTTGCCAGTCCCTCGAGGGCTCTTGAAGCCCCCATGACGGATTTCATTTCGATCCAATGGCCGAGGAGCATGATATCGATCAGGGTCGCTAGCTCCCAGAAAAATATTTCCCCTTCAAGTCCGAAGACGACTGCGCTGCTGTAAACGAAAGCCGTCGTGATGGCCAGGGCGATGAGCGTCATCATACCAGGCCTCAGGACTTTAAGTTCGATAACCATTCCCTTCAGGAACGGGTATCCGCCGTAGAAGAACACGAAGGACGAAAGAACAAAGAGGATATAGCTGTCCCCGGTGAACCTGAGAGTTCCCTTGAAACCCAGGAATCCCTGGATCATCGGCGAAAGGCCGAGGATGGGGAGGGTGGCGATCAGCGAAATCCAGAATCTTTTTCTGAAATCGGCGACCATGCGAGCATGGTGATCAACATGTGGATGTTCATGCCCCTTGCTCATAGGCATGGAATGACCCATGGAGTGACCCTTGTGGTCCATGGAGGCCTCATGTTCGGATCGATCGCCGTGATTCGCGCTCATGTCAATGCCCTCGCAAGTGAGGGACCGGCAATTGGCTGACATCCACGGTCCCGCGCTTCATTTCATAGCGCCATTTCCAGATCGCATAGATCGGCGGATAAACCAGCAGCTCCAGGATGAAACTCGTAAAGACACCGCCGATCATCGGGGCGGCGATGCGCTTCATCATGTCCGAGCCGGTCCCCAGGGACCACATGATAGGGATGAGGCCCATGAACATCGCCGTAACGGTCATCATCTTGGGCCGGATCCGCTTCACGGCTCCGTGGATAATCGCCTCCTTGAGGTCCTGGTATGTCTTCATGCGCCCCTGCCGGACCATGTCGTAATAGGAAAGGTCCAGGAACAGGAGCATGAAGACCCCCGTCTCCGCGTCCAATCCCATGAGGGCGATCATGCCGACCCAGACGGCGATTGAAACGTTAAACTTCAAGATGAATAGGAACCAGACGGCTCCAATCAGGGAGAACGGCACGGCCAGCATGACGATGCCCGCTTTGACCGGGGATTTGGTGTTCATGTAGAGCAAAATAAAGATGATAAAAATCGTCAAGGGGATGACCACCTTGAGCCGCTCTTTAACCCGCAGCATGTTTTCGTATTGCCCGCTCCACTGAAGGGAATAGCCTGCCGGTATGGCTAGCTTTTCCCTGACAATCTTCTTGGCCTCGGTCACGTAACTTCCCACATCGCGGCCGGTGATATCGACATAGACATACCCGGCGAGCATGGCGTTCTCGTCCCGGAGCATGGAAGGTCCGAGCGTCAAGTGGATGTCGGCCAGCTGCTCCAACGGGATCTGGGCGCCGGACATCGTGGGGACGAGCACGCGGCGGAGTTTGTCGAGGTCGTCTCGAAGTTCCCGGGCATACCGGACGTTCACCGTGTATCGCTCTCGACCTTCGACGGTCGTCGTAACCGGTTCCCCGCCGATCGCCGACATGATGATCATTTCAACTTCTTTGATCGTCAGCCCGTACCGGGCGATATCCTCGCGGCGGATGTCGAAGTCGACGAAATAGCCTCCCGTCACCCGCTCGGCGAAGATGCTCCGCGTCCCCTTGACGTCTCTCAGGATCGTTTCAAGAGTGGTCCCGATCCTTTCGATTTCCTTCAGGTCCGCTCCGTAGACCTTAATGCCGATGGGCGTGCGCACGCCCGTCGTCAGCATATCGATCCGGGCCTTGATGGGCATTGTCCAGGCGTTAGATACGCCGGGAAACTGCATTTTTTGATCGAGTTCATTGACCAGCTGTTCCCAGGTGATCCGGTCGTTCCAGATATGCCGGAACGGCCCTTGCATCCAGCGGGGGAGCCCGGAATACCAGCGCTTCGCCGGCCGCCACTCACTTTCCGGCTTCAGAACGACCGTCGTCTCCATCATGCTGAACGGTGCTGGATCGGTTGACGTCTCGGCCCGGCCCGCCTTGCCGAAGACGCGTTCGACCTCGGGAGTGTCCTTGAGGACCTTGTCCATAGTCTGGAGGAGATTCTGGGTCTCGGTCACCGAGATTCCGGGCAGTGTCGTCGGCATGTAGAGGATCGTCCCTTCGTTGAGGGGGGGCATGAACTCCGAACCCAGTTTGAAAAAGACCGGGACCGTCGCGGCCATCAGGACGCAGGCCCCGGCGATGGTCGCCTTGCGATACTTGAGGACGAACTCGCAGACCGGTTCATAAATCCGGAACAGGATCTTGCTGACCGGGTGTTTTTCTTCTGGGTAATAGCGGCCGACCGTGATCGTGTTCACGATCCCCGACAGCCACTTCGGGCGGAAACGCTTGTAGTCCATTCTCGTGAACAGCATCCGCATCGCGGGGTCGAGAGTGATGGCCAGGATGGCGGCGATGGCCATGGTTAGATTCTTGCTGTAGGCCAGCGGCTTGAACAGCCGCCCTTCCTGGTCTATGAGGGTGAACACGGGCAGGAAAGCGACGGCGATGACCAAAAGGGAGAAAAAAACCGAAGGTCCGACCTCTTTGAGGGCGTTGAGCCGGACCAGATGATAGTCGCCCTTCCGGCCTCCAGCCTGCCAGAGCTGAAGCTTCTTGTAGGCGTTCTCCACTTCGACGATAGCCCCGTCGACGAGCACGCCGATGGAGATGGCAATGCCGGAAAGGGACATGATGTTGGAAGTTAGCTTCATTCCGTATAAGGGGATGAACGCCAGGAGGACCGAGATCGGGATGGTGACGATGGGAATAATGGCCGAGGGAAAGTGCCAGAGGAAGAGCAGGATGACAATGCTGACGATGATCATTTCCTCGATGAGCTGGCTTCTGAGGGTTTCAATCGATCGCTTAATCAGCTCCGAACGGTCGTAGGTCGTCACGACCTCGACTCCGGCAGGCAGGGAGGGCTGGATTTCCTCGAGCTTGTCCTTGACCCGGTTAATGACGTTCAGGGCGTTCTCTCCGGAGCGCATGATGACGATGCCGCCGACGGTGTCGCCCTCGCCGTCGAGGTCCGCGACTCCGCGCCGGATCTCGGGACCCAGGACGACCTGGGCGACATTCCTGACGAGGACCGGAGTCCCGGACATATCGTTTTTGACGACGATGTCTTCGATATCCTTGATCGACTTGGCGTAACCGCGGCCCCGGACCATGTATTCTTTTCCCGAGAACTCCACCAGCCGGCCGCCGACGTCGTTATTCCCGTCCCGGATGGCCTCGATGACCTTCATCAGGGGGATGTTATAAGACAGGAGGGCGTTGGGGTTGACATTGACCTGATACTGTTTCTGGAAGCCGCCGACAGAAGCGACTTCGGCGACCCCGGGGACGCCCTGGAGCCAGTAGCGCATGTACCAATCCTGGAAGCCGCGAAGCTGGGCTAAGTCGTTCTTCCCCGACTTATCGACGAGGGCGTACTGATAGACCCAACCCACGCTCGTCGCATCGGGCCCCATTTCGGTCTGGACGCCCTGCGGCAGCCTGGGCGTGATCTTGCTCAAATATTCCAGGGTGCGGCTGCGAGCCCAGTAGATGTCCGTCCCGTCCTTGAAAATGACATAGACATAGGAAAATCCGAAGTCGGAGTAGCCGCGGATGGCCTTGACCTTGGGCGCTCCGAGCATGGACGTCACAATGGGATACGTGACCTGGTCCTCGATGATATCGGGGCTCCGGTCCCACCTCGAATAGATGATGACCTGGGTGTCCGAGAGGTCCGGGATGGCGTCAAGGGGGATATTCCTGAGGGCGTAGACCGCGCCGACGATGGCCGCGGCGACGAAGATGATGACGATATACTTATTCTTCGCCGAGAACTCGATGATTTTTTCAATCATGCTTGTGTTCTCCCCCTGCGGCCTTGGTCATCCGGCTGAGGACGGCCTTGAGGCTCGACTCCGAGTCGATGAGGAAGGTGGCGGACGTGACCACATTCTCTCCGTCGCTGACCCCGCCGAGGACCTCGTACATGTCCTGGCCCCTGACGCCGAGCTTGACCTCCCGGGGCTCGAAGTACCCATCGCCCTTGGCGATAAAAACGATCTTCGTCGCGCCGGCGTCAAGAACAGCGTCGGCGGGGACAGTCAGCCTCGTGCCGTAGTCAACATGAATTTCAAGATTGGCGAACATCTCGGGCTTGAGCTTGAGGCCGGGATTGTCAACTTCGATCCGGACCTGGTTCGTTCGCGTCTCCGGTTTGAGATAAGGATAAATGTAGATGATTTTCCCGGTGAAAGATTCCCCGGGATAATAGGAGAGGGAGACTTTCGCCTCCTGTCCCGTCTTGATGAAGGGCAGTTCATACTCGTAGATCTCGCCGAGGATCCAAACTCTGGAGAGGTCGGCTATTTTGAATAGGCTCTCCCCGGCCATGATCTTTTGCCCTTGAACGACGTTCTTTTCGATCACGATCCCGGATCCCGGAGAATAGACCGTTACGGTTTTCTTGAATTGCCCGGTGCGGCCGAGATCTTCGACCTGCCCGTCCGTGACACCCCACAGCCTTAACTTCTCCCGGGCGGACTTGAGGATAGACGAGGCATCGCCGAGCGTCGCGCCGGCCTTGAGAGCGATGAGGTACTCCTGCTGGGCCGCGAGAAGGTCGGGGCTGTAGATGTCGAAAAGGGGCTCGTCCCTCCGGACAGCTCGGCCGGTAGAATTCACGTAGAGCTGTTCCACCCAGCCGTCGAATTTGAGGTTGACGATCGATATATTCGGTTCGGCAAAGTCAACCCGGCCGACGGCCATGATAAGCTTGTGGATGGATTGGGATTTCACGGCCGCCGTCTTGATCCCGATGAGCTGCTGCCTTTCGGAGCTGATTTTCACCTGGATTCGCCCCCCGACTTCTGTAACGGCTCCGCCCTCCTCGACTTCGAAGGGGACCATATCCATGCCCATCGAATCCTTGCCTGGTTTTTCGGAGACCTCATTCGGCATCATCGTGGAGCGATACATGACCTTTTTCTTCGGGACTTGCGGTTCTTCGGCTTTTCCCGGCTTTTCGGTCCCGGCCGCCGCGGCCAGATCTCCGC
>Ga0299915_10003136_pt1 | contig 12001 bp, 13 predicted proteins | sample RVTome_13_FD_200263 | JGI IMG/M metagenome (GOLD analysis project Ga0299915, IMG submission 200263) | Soil microbial communities from uranium-contaminated site in the Upper Colorado River Basin, Wyoming, United States - RVT92D227 (version 2) ...
CCAGCTTCTCGGCGTAGACCGTCAGCGGGCACTTCCACCGGTTGGCCACCAGGATGATCGTCTCGACGAAGAACGTGGCCAGGGCAACCGTCGTGAAGGCAGTGATCCGATCGGCGATCACCTCATACAAGAAGATTAGCAGGAATCCATTGAAGACGATGAAGAAGAGGATGTGGAGAGCTTTGACGACTCGAGGTGAGCGAAGCATCGCGGTGCGCATCGAGGTTGGTGGTCGGGTATGGTGTCGGGTTGCGCGGGAGATTCTTCTCCCGCGAACCCGCTCAACCCCGACCTGACGGCAAGCAAGAACTGTCGAACCGGGTACCCTCCTTAAGATACACCCGACTTGCGCGATCAGTGCACTTCAATACGGACGAGCCACTTCGCCCATTTGGCCCCGTCGATCCCCGGCAGGACAACCCGCACCGGGAACCCGTGCAGGATGGGGAGCGGCTCGCCGTCCCACTCATACGCCAGGAATCCGTTGGACGCACGCGCCGCGTCAAGATAAACCAGGGTGCTGTAACCGTCGGCGCTCACGAAGACGAGGGATTGCGCATCGGACTGGATCTGAGCCAGATCGAGCACGTGATCGAGTGGGGTTCCTGCCCAGGTCGTGGTATCGGTGAAGACACCCGGACATACCAGCGGGCACCGCGTCCCGACCTTGGGCATACAGCGCAGTTCGTCGTAGGAGAGATCGAGGGGGCGGTCGACCCTGCCGGTCACCGAGAGGCGATACGTCGCCAGGTCGACGGTGGGCGCCCGCCCGGTCACGTGCAGCCCGGTGGATAAGTCCAGGCCGTCGAAGCCCTGAGGGAGAGGCGCCGCGGTTGGGACGACGACCTCGGGCAGCGCGCACGCCTCGTACGGAAGCTCGCCTCTCAGTTCCACGATCTCGCAATCAGGCTTGGGGGTCGAAGTCGTAGCGGCGCCAGCTAACCGGTCTGAAGGTATGCACCTCCCCACTCATACCCTCGTCGAAGCCACTGTAGGACTTCATCGTCCATGTCCTGAAGGCTCGCAAACCGCGCGTGATTGACGTAGTAGTCGGGGGCGAGGGCCTCGACCCGGCGGATGCGGCCGTTCCGGATTGGCTTCTCCGTCACGAAGTGGACCTGGATCTGCCCCCGGCTGAGGCCGTTCACCGCGGTAAAGATCCTTCCGCGTTGGAACCCGATGCGCGTCTTGGCCGGGGCCACCACGACCTCGCCAACGCCGAGTGCGAGCTCCTCAAAGCGACGATAGAGAGCAACCTCGTGGGGGGCCTTGCCTTCAAGGACGGCTGCTACGGTGAAACGGCCGCAGGAGTGCGACTGGTGCGACCTGGTGAACGCGCGGCCGCACTTCGGACAGGTCCACATTCACAACCTCTCCGGTGTCGAACGGGCGGTCTTTCGACTCGGCCCATTAGGCACCAAGCACCCTGAGCGAGAGGCCGACGAAGCATGTTGAGGGTCGATGACTGCCACGCACTTGCCAAACGAAGATCAAGTTGGCCTGGCCCGAGGCCCCTTCGGCATGGCTCAGGGCAGGCTCTGTCGAAGGGGCGGCGGGTGAGAGTCCTTCCCACAGCGCCCTTCGACTTCATTCGGCCCTACGGGCCTCGTTCTCGCTCTGGGTGCTGTGGAGGGATGGAGTCCTCCAAAGGTGTCCTTCGGCTTGGCTCCCTGGCCTGCTTGCCTGCACCCGGAGCGTAGCGTAGGGTGTCCTTGTGCTTTTCAAGGGCGGCCTGCCTGCACCTGCGGCGCAGGCACAGGTGGGCATGCAGGATGCATCCTTCGATAGAAGTGCCTCAGCTCTCGAAGCTGAACGAGCCGGCGTTGACGCCGTTCACCTTCACGGAGTACTTACCATGCAGGAACCCCACGCTGTTGAGCGGGATCGAGATTCGATACGCCAATTCCTCCCTCTGGCAGTCTTCGCCGAACTCCCCTCCCCGGATCTCGATCGAGATCTGGCCCTCATCGACCGTGTTGGTGATCGAGGTCAGCTGCGAGCACGTGCTCGGGAGACGATATTCGACCACGACCGCCAGCGGGACGGGCGATCCCACGCCCTGCTCGAGTTGCGCCAGGTCGATCTTCAACCGGTCGCCCTGCGGCGCCTGAGGGCCGCCGCAGCCGGCCAGGATCGCACATACGGCGACGAAAGCGATGAGCAATGAACTGCGATTCATGGACACCTCCGGGCGTTGGATCGTGTGCTCTTGGCGATGACTCGAAGCGCGAGCAAATCGTCAGCTCGCTTCGGCGAAGTCTTTGAAGCCCTGCGTGAGCTGCTGGGTCTGCTTGGGGAAAGCCCCGCGCATGAAGGGCGCCATCAGCCGCATCAAGCCGCTGAACCGAAACTCGGTCTCGACCACCCAGCGGGTCTTCTTGGGGCTGATCTCTACGAAGTGGTTGTTGACCCAGTTCATCACCCCCGTGGCTTCGTACGTCCCGGACAGCTCGTCCGGCAGATCGCGGACGCTAACGGTCTCGATCATCTCGAGTTTCCGCCCGCCCTGATTGTAGAGCAGCCGGGACTTGGCGCCCGGTCGGCCCGGTTCACCCCTGAGAGGCTCGAAGCTCTTCAACCCAGGCTGCCACTTGGCCAGATTGTCCGGGTCGTCGAATAGCTCGATAACCCTCTCGCGCGGCAAGTCGATGACTACCTCACAGGCGTATCTCACGCCTTCCTCCTTTGGCGAAATCTTGCTTCAGACGCCGATCATCATGTGGATGACGGCGGACGATGGACGATGGACGGAAGTCGGGGGACCAGAGACGGGAGACCGAAGACGGAGGACCGGCAGATCATCGTCCGCCGTCCGCCGTCTGCCGTCTGGCGTCTCGCCCGCATCATTCAGCAGAGGCTCCGACCACACCATTCTCGTCTAGTGACGCGCGCCAGGTTGGCGATCAAGTTGACGACAATGAAGAGGACCAGATAGAACACCAGCCGGTAGCCCACACCCATCCGGCGAGTTTGCGCCACCGATCGATCCAGCGAAGGTGATTCGACCTGTATCGACATCGTCATGGTCTCCGGTGACGAGTGGTCCGAAAGCATGGGCGGAGCTGCCGGAAACGGCGGCCGTCGAGGGCGACGTGCAAGGTCCTCAGGGCCACCTTCCGATCATCGGCGAAGGTGTGTCAGATGTGCGAGATCAACCGGGGCAAGAGCATCCGCGTAGCGGAGGCTCACCCATCAGACCCTCCCCTTGCCCACGTACACCCTCGATCGCCTCGCCTCATTGGGTCAGCGGCCGCAGGCCGATCCATTTTCTCACACATCCCTTGCAGTTGGACTCACCGGTTTCGCCTCCGGGTCAACTCGGGTGAACAAGCAGACGCCGGCCTACGGGCTGTCGGGCAGTGAAGCTGCCGAGCGGGTTGGATGTTCCGGCCGGCCGAACCCTAATAGGAACCTGTGCGAAGCGCAAGAGATCTAGAATCGCGTGATCCTTGTCTGGAGCCCCTTCGTTTGACCTCGTCTTACCCGCTGGCCATGGCCGGAGAACTCAAGATCGGCCCCGGATTGAGGCATGTCACGGGAGGATTGGCAAGTGACGGTACCCGTCGCGCTGCCGGGGAATTCCCCGGCAGCGGGCATTGGTCGCGCGGTCACCACGACCCAAGGCTTCTCAGCCACTGCCAGAGGCCAGGGTTGTAATCATCGAATAGAGTAGCCGGACCGGTTACCGCCAGAAGGAAACCGATCATGAGCGTCATGGCGGCGGCCGAAATCACGAGGATCTTGACGAGGCTTCTCTGGATCGGATACGGAATGGATTCGCGGTAGAAGACCCAGGAACCCACAACCGAAATGATGATCAACATCGGGCTGAAGTCCATGAGGTAACGGCTATTTACCAAGAAGTACAGAAGCAGCGGAACACCGGCAAGCAGCCCCGCCAGGAGTATTGTCACACTAATTCTCCGGAGGGACTTGTCTTGCTCGTCTAGTCGACCCTCCGGATGACAGACCACATGCGCCAACAGAATGCCAGCAAAGAGAATAAACGGCGCTGCAACCACCAGACCGGTGATGCCCTCAACGACATGCGAATCAGGGACATCGAGCCGGTCCAGGAACAGTGAGAACGAGGCGGGACTCTCCCGGACCGGCCTGATGAATGGGAAGACCGGAGTCTTGCTGGCAGGCGTTGCCAGGTAGTAGAGCACATTCGGGGCGAAGTATGCCAGGTTGAGAAACTGCCCGTTCTCCATGAGATAGTACTGGTCGCGCAGGTTTAGCGAGTACCGGATTCCCGTCTCGATGACGCTACCGAATCGAACGTAGTTGTAGTAGCCGAGCAGCACTCCGGCTATCCCCAGCGGGAGGAGGAGCAAGGCCGCTCGTTCGACCGCCGCACGGGCGAACGGACGGTATCTCCGGAGAATCCCCCAGATTGATGCAAGTGTGAGGACCGCCACCCCGCCTGCCAGATTGATTCTGGAACCGAGCGCGAGAGCCCAAAGGAGGCCGGCAACGGCAAACCTCCACTTGCGTGTCTCGGATCCAGCGATGGCAGGCAGGGAAAAGAAGAGGCCGCCTAAGAGAAACGCTTGGCCGCATGAGATCGCGGCCGAGTAGATGGCTGCCCAACTGAGCGCCCAAAGCATGGGATGCGCTGTGCCAGCCACAATGATCCCCACGCCAAGCATCCAAGCCGGCAGGCTTGAGAAGTGCGAGCGATAGAGATGAAGCAGGATAAGCGCGGCGAACAAGGATACCCCGGCTACACCTGCGAATGTGATGTATTGGTCGCCTATGGCGTGACCTGTCACAAACATCACAGGCGCGATCAGGACTGCGGGGACGGGTCCGTAGTAGAGGTAGAAATGCTCCTTGAAGTACGAGAAATCGATGACATAGGGGAGCATGAGCCCAAGCTTTGTGTGCCGGTAGGGATCTTTCACTTCGGCAAACCCCGCAGGCGGGTCGACGCGAAGTTCGGTGCCCCCATGTAGGAATGCTTCTGCCAGAAGAGAGTAGTAACTCGTCGTCCGTGGCCAAGACGTAATCTGGCCTATGCTGACGAACCAGACGTAAAGAATCCAGACCGCGATCAAGAGCAGAGGAACCAGATACAGGGACTTCAAATGTGCGGGGCGGGCCGCAAGCGCCCTTGTCCATGATCCACCAAGAGCCGTGATCCGTGAACGGGAGCGGGGGAAATGAGCCGGCGGAACGGTCGACGAAGTGGAGTTCGCCGGCTGCCTGAATGGCTCAGCATAGACGTCGCCTTGGCTCAGGATCGCCGGGGGCGGCTCGGGAAGGGGAAGGGTCTGCCGCGTCAGCCGGATGTCCAGTGCGCGGATGAGGCGTGAGGCCACCGGAAACGCAAGTCCAACAACGCCGACGGCGAGAAGGGCTTGCCTGAATGGACCCCACTTCTGATCAGGGTCCAGCCCGGTGCCGCCCGCCGTGAGCGACGCGACAATGGCGGCGAAGAAGGCCGCACGAAGAAGCCATCGCAAGATGGAACAGATAGTCGCTCTCAAGGCCTCGAGCCATCCACTCGGGTTTCGTCTTCGGCAGAGATGATGGATGGCCAATCAGGACAAATCAGAAGTCGGACGGGGGCAAACCCCTTCTCACTGTGCGTCCTGCCTCAGCCAGGTTTGCTTGATCCTCATTCAATGAGGATGTTTCTTGGGATGATCCCCAGGCGCACCATTATAACTTCCAGTCCGGGACCCTTCTTCCCGATCGCCGCTGAGTTGGCGATGAGGCAAGAAGTGACTCAAGGGTCCACGTGCCCCACCCTACTCTCCCTTCCCCGCCTGCAATAGGGGAACTCTTGGTGGGCGACCCCACCGTCGTCCACCGTCCGTAGTCTGCCGTCCCTCGGCCCCAGATGCCCCCATCGGATTAGATCGTCGGCGGTCTCGACGATCGTCTGCTCCACCGGGATGAACTCGATCCGCAGCCTCTGTCGAACCTCACGATTGTCGTAGCGCATCACCTTGCCTAGGTGGGTCCGGAGGACATCCGAGTAGCGGTTGTAGGGGCTCGCCGGCGAGGCGATGCCGATGGTCCCACCGGCCGGAAGCGCCTTACCCATCCGTGTGGCCATCGATCTCCCTGGCGTTCGTGCTGCGCAACCCACGCGGTCAGGGCATCGGTGTAATCAGGCCTTGTAGAATATTCGAGTACACACCACCGATCACCGGCCCCAGGAGTGCCAGGAAGACGATCATGATGCAGGCAACGAACACAAGGATCACAGCCAAGAGCGCCAAACTCGAAGCGGCGGCCTTGCCCCAGCCGAAACGGTGAACGGACTTGACGGCGAGTACGTTGAGGAACAGGCCATAAATCCCCAAAGGGGCGTTCAGGCAACTGAGGTACGGGACCATCCCCAGAAGGCTGGTGACGATACCCAGAGGGGCGAGATAGGCCGAGAGGGCGTAGGAAAGCTCAGGGAAGGTCCCGGTCCCGCCCAGGGCGCGCGCCACCAGGTGGCTGATCCCCGCGGAGATCAACAACCCGATGATCCCAAAGGCCGCGCTGATAGGCACGCCGCACACGAATAGAAGAAGCGGGAGACCGACCCCGGGGGCGATGTTTAGATTCTGTTCCGCGCCGAGGTTGGAGAGGCTCCCGGAGAGGTAGACCCCCAAGAAGGAGAAGATCGAAGCGATAAAGGTGCCGAGAAAAACCCATGTGCATGCTCGCCCCACACTGACACCAGGCCGACTGATGAAATCCTGGTAGGTCGCCTCCGAAGGCTTAGTGAGCGCCTTTAGCCAGACCTCGTTCCAGGATTGCGACGAAGTTGCCATTGCCTCGGGCGGTTGGGCTGATTCGATCGTCATGCTATCCTCCTCTTAGCTCCTCGATCCGGACTCCCGATGGGCTCAACGCTAGGAAGGCTGACAAGCATACAGGCAAACCCCTTCCTTGTCATCCGACTTCCAGGGCGGCGGCGCATTCCATCGCGGCCTGGCGAGGACTCGACACTTGGAGCGCCTGACAAGCGGCCGAAGATCCGCGGTATTCCGAAATCTCGCCGAGCAGGGGTGGATCGCGCATTGGCCCTTGAAATCCCGAATCGCAAGACCCAGTGCACCCCCCAAGTCGGTGCCCTGGGTCTCACAAATTCGGAAGGTATCCAGCCCGGTTCTTAGATACCGGGGCCGGCTGGAGCCTGACCCGGCCGCTCGCCTTGGAGAGCGCCTTGTGGAGCGCCGGCGCCGACGGCGATCGCCTTGTAGTGCCCCGTGTCGATCTCATCCCCGGCGACAACGGCCTTCATCCCGACCTCGAGATCCTCGAAGGAGGTCACGCTCCCGTCGCGGGAACGATACTTCGTCGAATCATCGACCTCAAACATCAGGCTCCGGCCCTGTCGGGTCTCGAGCGTGAACGACCGGTTCTCGATCGCGGTAATCACGCCGATCGCCCTGACGTCCGGCCGATCTTCGGCGTTCCCCGCCGCCACCAGCAGCGAGTTCAACTCGCCGCCAGATCCCTTCAACCCTTGGACAAGCGCCAGCATGCCGACTTCCAGATCGTCGATCCCCTGGATGCTGCCGTCGCGGCTGCGGAACCGGGTCCGGTCGCCGACGCGTATCTCGACCTCCTCACCCACCAGAGTCTTCAGGGTGAAGGTGCCGTCATCCGGCGCGACCCCGGTGATCTCGCCGCGGTAGCGGAAGCGCGTTGGCCGCTCGCCCGGCTTACCTACAGCCACGACCTCCGCCAGGATCTCGCCCGATGAGCCGGGTATTCCGGCGACGATCACCGGCATCCCCGCTTCGAGGTCAGCCAGACCTTCGATTTCACCCTCACGGCTGCGGAACTGCGTAGTATCGGACACGATCACCGTCAGCTCCCCTTTCCGCAGCGTGTTGATCGTGAACGAGCTTGCCCCCAGATCGATATTGACGATCTTGCCCGCGGCGCGTTCGCCGCCGGGCGGTTGCTCGTCGGCAGCATAGGCCACGCCTGTGCCCCAGACCATCATGCTCACTACGACCGCAATAAGAATTCCGCGTTTCTTCCACATGACCGTCCTCCTTTGCCTGCAAGACTGCCTTCATCATCCGGCAAAGAAGTTGTGGGGATGCGGTCGCTATGTAAACATTCTGTAAAACTCGGGCGAGAAGCCATGTACGAGAACGGGATCGGGGCAGCTCCACTGCCCCGATCCCGTTCTCGTTTGAGCTTTCACACTTGCCGAGGGAACGCGAGTGATGTCAATCGCGGGGGAATTCGACTTCTTCTTTGCCGGCCAGCTTGTCGTACATGCGTTGGATGACGATCTCGAAATGTTGAGGACGGTGGACGAAGTCGAGGTCGTCGGTGCGGATGCTCAAAACCGGGCACAAGTCGAAGCGCTCGAGCCACTCATCGTAAAGGCGTTCGAGCAGCCCCAAGTACTCGGCGGTGACGCCGGTTTCGATCGCCCGCCCGCGCGCGCGAATCCTCTCCAGGAGGACCGGGACCGGTGCGCGCAGGTAGAAGAGCAGATCCGGCACCGGGAGACTGTCGACGACGAGCTGGTAGACTTTGCGGTACGCGTCGTAGTCCCGATCCGTGAGGTTGCCTAGCTCCAGGCTGGCTCGGGTGAAGATCTCGGCGTCCTCGTAGATGGAGCGATCGACGATCGCCGATCCCGGAGAGCGGGCGATCGCCAGGTGCTGCTCCGCCCGATGACCGAGGAAGAAGATCTGCAAGTGGAAGGCCCACGAGTGCATGTCGGCGTAGAAGTCGGCCAGATAAGGGTTGTCTTCGACCGATTCGTAAGCGGTGGACCAGCCCAGCCGCTTACCGAGCAACTCCGTCAGAGAGGTCTTCCCTGAGCCGATGTTCCCGGCTACGAGAACAAATCGCTTCGTCATATTGCCTCACGCGGTTGTCTGGGAGGGTATCGATTCAGCCCCCACCGTCAAGCGGGGTCAGGGGGATCGTCAAATGGAAGTTGATGGGTTCACGAACTGCGGTGGGCTCCGAGGAACGCTGGGCCGATCGGGTAGAGACTGGGTAGGCCTTAGAACAGACCTCCCAGCGAACTCTCGTCCAGCATCTGAAGCCGTACCATGAGCTTGCTTGCCTGTTCGCTGGCCAGGTTCAGGCGTTTGAAATGCGGATCGGTGGCACCCTCCAGGGTATCCTGGGCGCCGGTGAGCTGTGGGATCGCCACGCGCTGGATGTAGTCGACCAGCTCATCCGTGGACTCGAATTGGCGGAGTCTGTCTGTGTCGAGCATCGTGCGCAGATCGACGAGCGACGCTTTCGAGCGCTCAACAGCTTCCTCGACGTCTTCCGTAGCCTTGAGCAGGTCGCCGATCCTCTGGATGCCGTCCAGCATTTCGCGGAAGCTGATCATAACAGCCCTCCCCCCTGATTACCAGTAACCCCCCCCGGGTCTCATCCCAACGGCTTCTACCATGATACACGACAATCCCTGGGGCGCTGGCCGCGGGAGCCCTGGAGCGAGATCAGGGAGGAGGCCAGTCATCCACAGCATGTCGAGGGAAGCCAAAGGGCGCATCCTGAGCCCAGCCGATGGACGCTGTGGGAGGACTCGCACACGCCGTCTCTTCGACTTCGGCCTCGTGCCAGTCAAGCTTGTTCTTCGTCTGGAGGCGGCTGAGCGGCCTTGGCTCCTCAGTCTGCTTCGCCGGCCTCTCGCTCAGGGTGCTTGGAGGGTCGAAGGGCCGAGAGGAGTCGAAGGACGCTGTGGGAAGCCTCTCATGCACCGCCCCTTCGACTTCGGCCTCGTTCCAGGCCAACTTGATCTTCATCAGGAGACGGCGTGGCGGACATGCACCCGCAACGTGCTACGCCGGCCTCTCGCTCAGGGTGCTTGGAGGGTGTGAGGCAGAGCGCGCGCTGAGCCGGCGGAGCCAGGCATCAGCCAAGAACACGGTCATCATCCAACCCGCCAGCCGGACCTGGAGGCTGATCTGGAACGCGTGGCGCTCGACCTCGATCGCGTCCCCGTGCCACACGACGAACATCATCGGGTACACGGTGATCAAGAGCAATGCCGGTATGGTCCATTCCGGACCCAGCCCTTCAACCCTACCGAGGATGATGGCGCCCACGATCAGCACCCCCAACCACGAGAACACGATCGCCAGCGGCAGTGGAAAGAAGACTCTCGAGAAGAGGCCCAGCCAGATGGGGATCGAGTAGTCATCCGCCCGGTATTCCGTTGAGAGCGGACTGATCAGGTTCCGAGCGCGGTCGATCGGAGCCATCAAGGAGGCGGCGGGTCTCGAGAGCAAGTAGCGGTAGTACGTGACCTTCCCCGCCCGCTCCACCCATTGAACGAGGCGTTGTGCCGCCTGGCTGGTTTCGAGCGCGGCGAAGAAAGCCCGGCGCTGCTTCGTCAGCAGGTCGAGTGTCGCCTCGTCGGCGGGCATCCCATGCGCGGCGAAGAACTCTCGTGCCGCGGGATCTGGGCCGATCCGCATGTGGAGGACGTTGAAGAACGGGAATTCCCAGCGTTTGCCCTGGTTCGACGTGTTGTTCTGAACGAAGAAGACCGCCAGCAAGAACGACGCCACAAGGACATACTGCCCGAGCGCCACTCGCTGACGGACAATCTTAAGCAGCAGCCCTGCCAGCATGAGGACGGCACAGAATGCCAGGAAGTAGGCGTTAGTGTCTCGGGCGAATGAATACAAGATGATGGTCACCCCCAGCCCGAGAAGATAGACGTAGCGCCACCACGATCGCCTCCATCGGGGATTTCCGATTCGAAGCAAGCCTAAGAGACAGAGCGCCAGCATCAGGACGAAGAGAGAGGTCGCAATTGACTCTGTCAGCAGGATCCTGTCCCACAGGCTGACGTCGAGGCTGAGTCCCAGCCCCAGGATCGCCCCGAGCGTGAAAAGTTCAAGCCAGCGATTCTTCAGTGCACCGGCGGTGACTATGGCCAAAGTCGACCAAGTGGCAACGGCGAGCAAGAATTGGAATCCGCTGATCGCGCGTTTCAGTGGTTCGAGAGTTAGCGTGACACGATTGACACCGAGCAGCTTGTAGATGAGCGGCAACGTGAACGAGCGCTCGCCCGCCCAGAATTCACTCGTTTGCAGTGATTGCTCGGCGACCGCGGCGTAGCTCTGTGTGTCTTTCCACACCGATTCGTGATCCAGGCGGAAGACCAGCGCCTTCCCCACCAGGAATGCGAAGAACACCGATCCGCTGGCGGTGAAGAACAGCAGCCTGGCAGAGAATCGGGGAAGACTGGAGGTGGGAGAGGCCGCGCCCGGCCGCATGGGCCACAGCGTCAACGCGAGGCCAACCAGGAACAACACGGCCGAAAACCCGAGGGCAGGCGCGTACCGCAGCGTACGCTGGGCTCCGGTGTCCACCCCCGGGATCAGTCTGAAGAGCACGAAGTCGGCGATCAGGAACGATGCCAGGAGAGGCAGCGTTCGGAAGACCATCGAGCGTTCTCGACCGAGGTCATTGTGCATGGTATGCACCCGCGATGGAGTCAGGTTTGCAGCGAGCGGTCTTGAGCGTGCACGCCCTCCTTTGCGGACACGACCGGCGACACCGATCCTGCGCCGACATACTGCGTACCAAACGGGCTTTCACGACCGCGGGCCCCTCCGCTGTATGAATTCGCTCACCACAGTCAAGTAACGCTCATTCTCCTCGACGAACGTCATGTGCCCGCTGTGCTCGAAGATTTCCAGGTCAGCCCCCGGGATCCCGCGGGATATCACCATGGCGGCTTCGACGCTGCATGTCCGGTCACCGCGGCCTGCCAGCACGAGTACCGGCTGAGTAACCTTGTGAAGTTGATCAAGCACCTCAATCCCACCGTACCCCTGGCGTGCGAAGTGACGCAGGACATCCGGCGCGTAGACTGCGCCGGGAGTCCGAGACGCGTATTCGGCGATCCGGGGATCGACCGGATTTGCGAAATGGAACGGCATTTGATCGTGGAGCAAGCTCTGGACGTCCTCCTGGGTCTCGAGAGAAGCCTCGCGTTCCCACGAGGCCGTGACCGACGGCCTGAGCGATTCCGGTTCGAAGGTGCGTA
>Ga0299915_10003137_pt1 | contig 11999 bp, 9 predicted proteins | sample RVTome_13_FD_200263 | JGI IMG/M metagenome (GOLD analysis project Ga0299915, IMG submission 200263) | Soil microbial communities from uranium-contaminated site in the Upper Colorado River Basin, Wyoming, United States - RVT92D227 (version 2) ...
TTTCCATCATCATGCTGGCGTCCTGGGCGGCCCTGCTCAGCCTGAGCGGGACCTTCGAACAGCTCTTTTCTTACGTCATCTTCGGTTTTTGGATCTTCATGGGCCTGACCGTAGCCGGCGTCATGATTCTCCGCAAGAAACGCCCCGACCTGCCGCGGCCTTACAAAACATGGGGGTACCCGGCGACCCCGATCCTGTTCATCCTGTCTTCGGTCTTCTTGACCGTCAATTCCCTGATCCGAACCTTTTGGAACTCCTTTATCGGGCTAACCCTGATCGCGCTCGGCATCCCCGTTTATTTCATCTGGAAAAGCCGCCGGAAAGCCCCGGCCGCCTGAGATCGCTCTCCCGGGAGGCGGAACATGTTCAACCTCGACCTTATCCAGACTGTCGCCTTCGCGGGCGTCGTCCTGTTCATCGGCTACGGCCTCTGCCGCTGGATCCGTCCCCTGTCGCGCTACAATATCCCCGCGCCCGTCGTGGGAGGCCTGGTCGTCGCCCTCGCGATTCTCATCGCCCGCCGTTACGGCCTGACCCCGTTTACATTCGACACGACGCTGCGCGATCCCCTCATGATCGCCTTCTTCACGACGATCGGGTTCGGGGCCAGCCTTAAACTCCTCAAGATCGGGGGGCCCCAAGTCCTCCTTATTCTTCATCATCGCGACGGTCATCGCGATCCTCCAGAACGTCGTGGGCGCCCTGATCGCCCTCCCTTTCGGGCTCAAGCCCCTGTTCGGGGTCCTGACCGGCTTGGTGACCCTGACCGGAGGCCCGGCCACCGGCCTCGCCTTCGCGCCTCTCTTCGAGAAGGCGGGCGTCCAGGGAGCGGCCACGATCGCCGTCGCGGCAGCCATGTTCGGGATCGTCTGCGGCGGGCTGATCGGCGGCCCGCTCGGGACCTTCCTGATCGACCGCCATAAGCTGCGCAAGCCCAAGCTCCATCCCAGCGAAGGGCCGGCCCCGAGCGCGGACGAAATCATCGAAGCCAAGATCCCCGAGCCGAAAGAAGCGGCGCCCGCCGGCGAGGACCAAGAGGCTTATGTCCTCCTCAAGAACCTGGTCGTCCTCCTGGTCGCGATGTGGATCGGATCCTGGCTGAGTAAGGGTTTTCAGGCTCTGGGCATAACGCTCCCCGCCTATATCGGCGCCATGTTCGTCGCGGCCATCATACGGAACCTCGACGACCTGACCCATTGGATCGGCCTGTCCCAGAGAACGATGGACGACCTCGGCCACATCTCGCTTTCGATCTTCCTCATCCTGGCCCTGATGACCCTCAAGCTCTGGCAGCTGGCCGGCCTCGTCCTACCCCTCATCGTCGTCCTGGTCGGCCAGGTCCTGATGATCGCCCTCCTATGCGTCGGGCCTGTCTTCAAGCTCATGGGCCGCGACTACGAATCGGCCGTCATGAGCGGGGGGTTCTGCGGGTTCATGCTGGGGACGACCGCCAACTCCATGGCCATTATGAAGGTCCTCGTCGACAAATACGGGCGGGCGCCCCGCGCCTTCCTGGTCGTGCCCATGGTCGGCGCCTTCTTCATCGACTTCACTAACGCCCTGCTGATCACGGTCTGCCTGAATATTTTCAAGTAGGCGTTTTTGGGAATGGGGCGCGTACGGCGCCCTTCAGTTAGAGGCCGGCCGCCCGAGGACGGTGATCGTTTCCGATCTGACCAGGATCCGGAGTGCAAGCGTCTCGATCAGGCTTTTTTCGAACCGGTCCCGGTCCATATTCCCCTCCACCGCCGCGAGATGGGGAGGCGTCCAATAGTAAACGAAGCAGGCCGGGGCGGTTCCGAGGGCCTTGGCGAGGGCGGCGGGATTTTTCGTCCCAACCTCCGAAGGAAACGAGTAGGCGTACCGGCCGGCCTGGAAATAGACCGCCCCGCAGTCGTTAGTAAAAATAGGGACGGCGCCGAGCGCGCGGACCTCGTTCAAGGCCTGAACGACCTCGGGGGCCTGATAAGCCCGGCTGTTGTAGCCGCGGCCGTTCCGGCGACAGATGGACATCCAGTAAATGCCGCAGCCCGCATAGACAAGCGTGTAGGCCGCAAGGAGAACGGATCCGGCCCGGCGCAGTCCGCGCTTGGAAAGGGACCCGAGCCACCTTTGGACGAGAGAAGCGGTTGCGACCAGGAATGGCGCGAAGGCCGGAGACAAAAGCCGGATGCCCGGCCTCAGCAATCCACCGACGAAAACTTCGGCCAACAGGAAAACACCCAGGTAGACCGGAACGAACAGGGCGAAGAGAAAAGGCATCCCCGGCCCGGACGCTTTTTCCTCGGGGAGGCCGCCCTTTCGGCCCCGGAGCGCCGGAACGATCGCCCCGGTTAAGATCATCAGCAGGACGGCGGCCGCGCCCAAGGAAAGGACGGGGTTCTGGCCCGAGAACAGCTCGATCCTGTCGCTTCCGGGCACCGCCCAGGACGAGAGCGTTGAGCGCAGTTCCGGCAGGAACGAGGCGTCCATGACGGGGAAGATGGGACGACGGAACGGAACGCGGCCCGCCCTGAGGGAATTAGCGAGTATGAATCCGGCCAGCGGAAGACAGCTCAAGAAAAGGAACGCAAGCGCCGCCGGCAGCTTCTTGAAGGTGGGCTTTTTGGCGATGAGGCACAATCCAACGAGGCCGGTTCCGATGAGCGCGGCCGCCGAATAGCGCGTTAGAAATGCGAGGCCGGAAACAACGGCTCCGGCAAGGAGGAAGCCCCGGCCGCCCTTCTCCAGGTATTCGGTCAGAAAAAAGAGTCCGGTCAGGCATAAGAATATGAAAAGAGGCTCCGAAAGCGCCATGGTATGGACGTAAAGCATACTCTCGGATCCCAGCATGAAGAGGGCCGCCCCGACGGCGAAAGATACGGAACCTCGAGTGGCGCGGTAGACGAGGAATCCAACCGTCGCGGCGTTGAGGCCAAAAAGGAAGATCGCCAGCCAACCGGCGGCCGTCTGGGCGCTGAAGCCGGCGCCGATCAGGGAGGCCAGGCAAACAGGATAGGCCGGCAGGTAATAGATCTCGGGGCGGGGCTTGACGTCCTCCTCGGAGATGATTTCCCGGACATAGTCCTCGGCCGCGATGGGCCTGTAGTACCTATATAGGGCCGAATGATAACCTTGTCCCCGCGAAAGGTTGATCGCGCAATCCATATAGCGGGCCGAATCGGGACTCAATCCTATCCCCCGCGCCAGCGCCCAACGCAAGCCGGCGGCGCCGCCGGCCGCAACGGCCAGAAGCACGCCGACGGCGCAGACGGTCTTTAACGACGGGCTCAAGACGGCGCGCCCCGTCGAAGCCGACATCATCTTCATGCCTTTGACACGATCCTCAGATCGGCCTTTTTGAGCTTTTCCTCGATTTTCCCCTGCAAGGACGCGTCTTGGCTGCCGAACTTCCAGGGCAAGAAATTCCGGTCTATATCAAGCTCGTTCTGGAACAGGCTTTGGAAACTCAGAAGAGGGTCTTTGGGGTCGTTGTTGACGATGAGACAACACAATCGTTGCAATTTCCGGTGCAGGAATGCGCTGCGGATGGCGGCCCTGGTCAGAAAATCGTCGGGAGGCAGCGAATACCCGAGAAAGACGAATTCGCTGGCCTCCCGGCAGACTTCCAGGATGTCCCGCCAGACGGAATGCTGTTCCTGGTAGGTAAACCGTTTGGCGAAGGTGGGCGGCGTGATGACCGGCGGACATGACAACGCCGGATAATCATTCTTTTTATCGAGGGTGCGGGGCATTTCGAGCTCATAATACGAGATGATCCGTTTATCGGCGGCCTGAATCCGGTCATCGTCCTCGGAAATGAAGTACGCTTCTTTATTGCTCATACCCTGACGGACATCATACCATCCGATCGAGCCGTGCGGCTTGAGGATCAACAGCCCGCCGCGTTTCTTCCAATGGGGCAGGTTGTAGGACACGTCCAGGTCACGAACCTCGGTCAGATAAACTTCAACCTCCTCGTCCCAGTTGAAACTGACGATGGCGTCCGACTTCGGCTTGGCCCTCTTGAGAACCGACGCGATATCGGCCGGAGGGCGGCCGATGTCACCCGTCGAGCAAATGTCGTAAAAATAGGTTCGGGTGGCGGCGGCCAGGACATCGTAAAACGTCGACCGGAAAAAATTCTTAGTCGGAATCACGGGCCCCGACGGCTTGGGGGATTGCGTCTCGAGCAGGGTGGGCGTTTCCGTGATCGTTTGGGCCACCGTAAAAAACTCCGCGATGTTGACGTCTTTAATGTCCTGTAGCCGAACCGAGAAGTACCTCTTGAGGACTTGGTCGATGATCTCCAGAAACTCCTGGGCCAACTCGCGATTCGCTTTCGTGGATCGCAGGGTGTTGAAGAAGCGGCGTTGTTTTTGGGATCTCGTTTTTTTGCCCTGGAGGTATTCCACGAGCCTGCACATGAGTTGTTGACCGGTCGGATACCCCAATCCGACCGAGAAGCCCGCCCCGATGAAAAGAACACGCTTATGTTTGTCTTCGCTCATGACTCCCCTTTGTCTGCGGCGAGGCTGCCCTTGTCCCTTCACCCGCACAATCCTATCGGAAATCGGCGCTTCCATTATATATCTCCACGGTGACATTTTTGTCAAGAAGTCGGACGAGCCCGCCTAAGGGTTCCGGAAGGAAGGCGGAACCGGAGATCCGGTTGAAAAACTGGGGATAAAATAAGGAATGACCCGTGTAGGACTCGAACCTACAACCCGCGGATTAAGAGTCCGCTGCTCTACCGATTGAGCTAACGGGCCATAAGAGGTTTATTAGTTTAGATAATTCGATCTTTCTTGTCAAACACAGGCTCAGCCCAAAAAATAGGCCGAAATTTCGTTCTCTCGACGCCCAGAAGCGTACTTTCTCTTTCGTTCCTTGGAATAATTGATATGGCTCTCCTCCATATGGTATCCTAAGAATCTTGCTCAATGATTTTCTCCATTTGTTCTACGAATTCTGAAGCAAACTTAATCAATTCCTCACAGTCCTTTTTTGAGGCAAAGAAAAAGACATTATATTCATCGTCATGTCTCAAATCTCTGTATCTATCCAGCAAATCGATCCACTTGAGATCGATTTTTCCTTGTTTCGCATACTTTTCTTCTATATATCGAGCCACGCAGGCATGGCTCTTCTCTCTGTATCCGTCTTTGAATAAGACGGCTTTTGCCGACAAGAATACTGCCTGATAGCATGTCATAAGACAGGAATCATAAGCCTTAACACCGAATGCCCTCTTAGCCTGGGTTAAAAATATCCGCGCTTTTTTGAGTCCCTTCCTTGCCTTTTCAAGAGAGGGAACCATCTTTCTTAGGAGCCCCTGCTTAATACAATCCTGAAACTCAATCCTCAAGTGATTCTCCATATATGACGATTGACCCAAAAACCATAGAATAATAGAAAATTGGATCTTCTTTTTTTAGAAACTCAATTTTTTCCGGATCTAAAATAAGTAACTGTATCTTGCGATTCATTTTTTTATTCAACTGTCTTGAAGTCCCGGCAATGACATCCTCTCCAAGCCTTTCTTTGACTTTCAGCCAGATGTCTATATCGCTGTCCTCTTTATTAGTTCCATTAGCCCAACTGCCATATACCCCAATACCTAATAAGCCAGGGATTTTTTTTAAAACACCGGATTCAATCTTAAAAACGTTCATAACGATCTTAAGCGCTCTGGTCAACGGATTCATCGTATCGACACGGAAAACATCTCCTTTTCTTGTTAGGATTTTATTCTTCCTTAACAAAGAAAGAAATTGCGAGGCGCTCCCTACGCTCACCCCAAAATTTTTAGAAAGCTCTCGGACTCGATATCCCGCCGACGTGTTTTCGAGCATATAATCAAGTATCTTCTCTCTCTGTCCGGTCGAATACAATTTGGATAATATATTCCTCATCTGTTCATCCCAAGCGAACAAATTGTTCATCTAAAATGAACACTATTATCTAATACCACATAAGTATTTAATACTTCAAGATGGATCGTTTCTCTCCTTTTTTCTAGGTGTGAATAATTTGTGAATATTCATGGGGTAAACAACGGCAAATAGCGGAAAACAACGGAACACAAAAAGAAGAGTAACTTATTGATTTGCAAGGGAAATCAGGGGAGATTAGGAAAATACTCTCATCGTCAAGATCGTTTTAAGAGTCCGCTGCTCTACCTATTGAGCTAACGGGCCGAAAAAACGGACATAGTGTAGTCAAACAGCCGGGTGTTGTCAAACACTCTACGAGCTCCAGCTTTAAGTCCGGAGCTCGTAGAGTGTTGACCCTGAGCCGCGCTTCTCATCTTTTCTTTAAATGAGAGAACGATACGTCGGCGAACGGGTCAAACCCCCGACTCCCGGCCCGCGCCGCTCATCCCGAGACGGGCCATGGATCGCCGTCAACCGGTGAGAAGGAACTTCTCCAGCCGCTGGAGCATACCGGGACTGGCCATGAGAATCAGGATATCGCCCTTCTTGAGGCGGACATCGGGGCCCGGGTTGAAGTCGTAATCCCCGCTCTCCTCCCCGCGTAGGGCCACAAGCAGGGCTCCGGTCCTCTCCCCTATTTGGACCTGGGACACGGTCTTGCCGATCAGGCGGGACCCCGTGGGGACCGCCATCTCCTCGACCCGGAGGCCTTTTTCACGGTCGCGGAGCATCGTGTCCAGGAAGGTCACGACCGCGGGCCTGACCATTTCCGAGACCATCCTCATCCCGCCGATGAAGGCCGGCGCTACAACATAATCCGCCCCCGCCTTCTTCATCTTGGCCTCGGAACGGATGTCGACGCCCTTGGCGCTGATCCTGAGCCCGGGGTTGAGGCTCCGGGCGGTGACGGCGGCGAACAGGTTGGCCTCGTCCGTGGCCAGGCAGAGGAAGATGCCCTTGGACCGCTCGATCCCCGCTTTCACTAGGACGCCGTCCTCGGTTGGATCGCCCTGGATGGACGGGAGCGGCCCGGCTTCGGCCATGCGCTCGATCCTCTCCGCGGAGGAATCGACGACGACGAAGCTCCGCTTGGTCAGCCGGAGCTCCCTGACGATGGTCTGGGCGGTCTCGTCGCCGCCGCAGACGATGTAATGACCCTTGAGCTTGGCGATAGCCTTGTCCATTTTTCTTCTCCCGAGCAGGTTCTTGAGCTCGCCCTCGATGACGAAAGCCGTGATCGAGGAGACCGCGTAGGCTATCGTCCCCAGGCTGAGGATGATGAAGACGAGGCCGAAAACCCGGGCGGCCGGATTGGCGCCCAGGTCGTGGACCTCGCCGTAGCCGATCGTGGCGATGGTGATGACGGTCATGTACAGGGCGTCGAGCAGGCTCCACTCCCGTCCGCCGAGGAACTTGAAGCCGGCCGCCCCGACGACGATGACGGCGGCGAAGATCGCCAGCGATGTCAGGATCCGCTTCTTGTTGGCCATGGTCGCTGCGTATGACTGGCGCGGCTGAGAGGATTCGAACCTCCGACCCTCGGCTCCGGAGGCCGATGCTCTATCCGCTGAGCTACAGCCGCGCTCCGGATTGGATTCTTTTATAGCCTAATTCCCCCCGAAAGGCAAGCCGTCAGAATTACTGTTGCCGGCTGATCTTGGCCCATTCGTCGCGGAGGGTCACCGTCCGGTTGAATACGGGCGCGCCCGGCTTCGAGTCCTTGGGATCGGCGAAGAAATACCCCAGCCGCTCGAACTGGTGGCGGCTCCCGGCCGCGGCCGCCCCGAGGGCCGGTTCGAGCTTGCATCCCTTCAGGACCTCGAGCGACTTGGGATTGAGGTTGACCTTGTAGTCGATCCCCTCGGGAATATCGTTAAGGTCGCGGACCGTGAACAGAGTTTCGTAGAGCCGGACCTCGGCGTCGACGGCGTGGGCCGCCGACACCCAGTGGAGGGTCGCCTTGACCTTGCGGCCGTCCGGAGCGTCGCCGCCCCGCGTGGCCGGGTCGTAGCTGCAGCGGAGCTCGACGACCTCGCCCGTGGCCGGGTCCTTGACGACCTCCTCGCACTTGATAAAGTAGGCGTAGCGGAGCCGGACCTCCCTGCCCGGGGCCAGCCGGAAGAACTTCTTGGGCGGGTCCTCCATGAAATCCTCGCGCTCGATGTACAGGTCGCACGAGAAGGGGACCTTGCGGCTTCCGGCGGCCGGATCCTCGGGGTTGTTGACGGCGTCGAACTCCTCGACCCGGCCCTCGGGGTAGTTGACAAGGACGACCCGGAGCGGACGCAGGACGGCCATCACCCGGGGGGCGGTCCGGTTGAGCTCCTCGCGCAGGGCGTTTTCGACGAGGACGGCGTCCACGATGCTGTTGTCCTTGGCGACGCCGATCATGTCGCAGAAGGCCCGGATCGAAGACGGCGTGAAGCCGCGCCGCCGGAATCCCGAGATGGTCGGCATGCGCGGGTCGTCCCAGCCGGAGACCAGACCGCCCTCGACGAGCTCGAGGAGCCGCCGTTTGCTGAGGACGGTGTGGCTGAGGTTGAGCCTGGCGAATTCGATCTGCTGGGGATGGTGGACGCCGAGCCGGTCGAGGTACCAGTCGTAGAGGGGGCGGTGGACTTCGAACTCGAGGGTACAGACGGAATGGGTGATGCCTTCGATCGAGTCGCACAGGCCGTGGGCCCAGTCATAGGTCGGGTAGATGCACCAGTCGTCTCCCCTCCGGTAATGGTGCATGCGGCGGATCCGGTACATGAGGGGGTCGCGGAGGAGCAGGTTGGGATTGGCCATGTCGATCCGGGCCCTGAGGGTGCGGGAGCCGTCCGGGAACTCGCCGGCCCGCATCCGGCGGAAGAGGTCGAGGTTCTCCTCGACCGTTCGCCCGCGGAAGGGGCTTTCCCTGCCGGGCTTGGTGATCGTTCCCCGGTATTCCCGGACCTGGTCGACGCTGAGGTCGCAGACATAGGCCTTGCCCTTGCGGACGAGGTCCTCGGCATAGTCGTAGAGCCTCTCGTAGTAATCCGAGGCGTAAAACTCGCGGTCCTCCCAGTCGAATCCCAGCCAGCGGACGTCCTCCTTGATGGATTCCACGTACTCGACCTCTTCGGTCTCGGGGTTCGTATCGTCGAAGCGGAGGTTGCACAAGCCCCCGTAATCTCGGGCCAGCCCGAAGTTGATGCAAATGGACTTGGCGTGGCCGATGTGGAGGTAGCCGTTCGGTTCGGGCGGAAAGCGCGTCCGGACACGCCGGCCGAACCGGTTGGTCAGGTTGTGCCCGTCGATAATCTCGCGGATGAAATTGGGCTTAGGCTTTTTCGGCGCTTCCATGGGCGACTCTCCTCAGTCGGCGCAGGACGGTCTCCTTCCCCAGGACCTCCATCATCTCGAACAGGCCCGCGCCCTTGCTCCGGCCGCTGACGGCCATCCGGACGGGGTGGATGAGCTGGGCCGGCTTGATCCCTCTCCCGGCGGCCGTCTCGCGAAAGAGCTTTTCGACGGCGTCGTGGCCGAAGGGATCGATGCCATCGAGGCGGACGGCCAGATCGGCGATCAATTCCCTGTTGCCGGGATCGTCGAGAAGGGCCCGGCCTCCCTCCTCCACGGCGAAGTCGTCCCGGAAGAAATATTCGGCCATGGCCGGGAAGTCGCGGAGGGTTTTAATCCGAACCCGGTAGAGTCCCAGGACCCGGCCGATAGAGGCGTCGTCGCTGGAGGCGAGGTCAAAGCCGGCCTCGAGGAGCTGAATTCTGAGCAGGGGGATGAGCTCGTCCGTCCCCGCCTTCATGATATATTCGGCGTTGAACCAGCGAAGCTTCTGGATGTCGAACTTGGCCTGGACGGCGTTCATGGCCGCGACATCGAAGATCTTGACCGCCTCTTCGAGGGACAGGATCTCCCGCTCTTCGCCGGGCGACCAGCCCAACAGAAACAAGTAGTTGGCCAAGGCCTGGGGCAGGAAACCCTCCCGCTTATACTCCTCGACCGAGACGCCGCCGTGGCGCTTGGAGAGCTTGGAGCCGTCCGGCCCCAGGATGAGGGGCATGTGCCCGAACTCGGGCGGCCGGAGGCCGAAGGCCTCGTAGAACAGAATCTGCTTGGGCGTGTTCGAGACGTGGTCGTCGCCGCGCAGGATGTGGCTGATCCCCATGAAACCGTCGTCCACGACGCAGGAAAAGTTGTAGGCCGGGGAGCCGTCGGACTTGATCAGGACTTGGTCCTTGATGTCGTCCGTCTGCCAGGCGATCGGGCCGTGAATCAGATCTTTGTACTCGATCGTCCGCCCCTTCTCCACCCGGAAAAGGACGGCTTCGCCCTCCCGGTAGGCCTTTCCGGCCGCGACGAGTTCCTCCGCCTTGGCGCGGTAAATATCGAAGCGACGGCTCTGGAAGACGGGTTCCTCGTCCCAATCGATCCCCAGCCAGCGCAGGTCCTTGAGGATCTCCTCCAGGTAGCGCGCCTCGGACCTCTTTTGGTCGGTGTCCTCGATCCGGAGCAGGAACCGGCCGCCGTAGCGGCGGGCGAACAGCCAGTTGAAAACGGCCGTCCGGGCGCTCCCGATGTGCAGAAATCCGGTCGGGCTGGGCGCAAAACGAACTCGGACCATCATAATTATCAGCGGATCTTGACGCCGAGGTTGGTAAACATGAAGGCGTATTCGTCGGTCAACTCATCGATGGCCTTCTTGGTGCTCGAGGAGCCGTGTCCGGATCGAGTTTCGATCCTGATCAGGACGGGGTTGGAGCCCGCGTTCTTCTCCTGAAGCGCGGCGATGAACTTGAACGAGTGGGCCGGCACGACCCGGTCATCGTGGTCCGCCGTCGTCACCAGCGTCGCCGGGTAGGAGACGCCGTCCTTGATCGCATGGAGGGGCGAGTAGCGATAGAGGTTGCGGAAGTTCTCCTCGCTGTCGCTCGATCCGTACTCGACCGCCCATCCCCAGCCGACCGTGAACTTGTGGAAGCGGAGCATGTCCATGACGCCCACGGCCGGCAACGCGACCTTGAACAGGTCGGGACGCTGGGTCATGGCCGCGCCGACCAGCAGGCCGCCGTTCGAGCCGCCGGCGATGGCGATCTTGTCGGGCGAGGTGTATTTCTCCCGGACGAGGTATTCGGCCGCGGCGATGAAGTCGTCGAAGACGTTCTGTTTATTGAGAAGCATCCCGGCTTTGTGCCAGGTTTCGCCGTACTCGCCGCCGCCCCGGAGGTTGGGAAGGGCATAAACGCAGCCGTTCTCGAGCAGGACGATCCGGGCCGGGCTGAAGCCGGGAAGCTCGCTGATGTTGAATCCGCCGTAGCCGGTCAGCAAGACCGGATTCCGGCCGTCCTGTTTGAGTCCTTTCCGAAAGACGAGGAACATCGGGACTTGCGTCCCGTCCTTGCTGGGGTAGAAGACCTGGCGCGTCTCGTAATCCTCGGGGTTGAACTTGACCGCGGCCCGCCGGAAAAGCTCGGAGCCCCCGGAGGCGATATCGTACTTGTAGATCGAGGGCGGGAAGGTGAAGGAGGTGTAGACGTAGAACAAAACCTTCTCGTCCCTCTTTCCGTAGAATCCGCCGGCCGTGCCCAGGGCCGGAAGCGCGATCTCGCGGACGGGGTTTCCGGCCAGGTCGTGCTGGAAGACTTTCGTGTTGGCGTCCTTGAGGTAGGTGCAGAAGAGCTGGCCGCCGGCCGCGGCGGCGCCGCTCAGGACCTCGGCCTTTTCGGGGATGACGGCGGCCCAATTGTCCTTGGCCGGCTTCTTGGGATCGACCAGGACGACCCTGTAATTCGGGGCGTCGATGTTCGTGTAGAGAAGGACCTTGTCGCCGACGGCGTCGACGACGCCGCTGTCGTTGGCGAACCCCGGCACCAGGACCTGGAAGGACGCGTCCTTGGAGTTGAGGGCGCGCCAGCGGACCTCGTTGCCCGAGGTCCCTTCCGAAATGTTCAGGAAAAGGAATTTTTCGTCTTCGGTGATGTCGGCGTTCATGTAGCGGAGGGGATGCTCACGGTCTTCAAAGACCAGCCTGTCCTTGTCCTGGGGATCTCCGATTTTATGATAAAAGATCTTCTGGTACTCGTTGCGGGCGGTCAGCTCCCGGCC
>Ga0299915_10003138_pt1 | contig 11999 bp, 10 predicted proteins | sample RVTome_13_FD_200263 | JGI IMG/M metagenome (GOLD analysis project Ga0299915, IMG submission 200263) | Soil microbial communities from uranium-contaminated site in the Upper Colorado River Basin, Wyoming, United States - RVT92D227 (version 2) ...
AGGCTTCGTCTCTTACCTCGCCGTAGTAGACACGCTGCCCGTTGCTCGTCATCTGGGGCTGGCCGACAGGCGGGATGTCCGAGAGCGTGAACCGGGGCGCGCCCTCCGCTGTTGCGGTGTTCACCTGCGCCGCCACGGCACCGAGCCCGTGCGTGTACACGAGGTGCGTGTTCTGCCACGTTCCGCCTGTGCCGGGGATCCCTTTCTGGCTGATCTCGCGCGCCGAGATCATCACGACGCGCTTCTCGCCGTTCAGGACGTAGCGGTCGACGTCGATGTCCTCGAACTCGAAGAACTGGCGGATCCGTTGCAGTGACTGGAAGCTCTCCTTCAACACGTCCGGCCGCCACAGCCGGATGTTCCCGATCGTGTTCTCGTTCCCCCTCGCGTCCTGCGGGGTCACCTCGACCGCGAGCGAGTGCTGTTGCGAGTCGATCGCGGTCAGGCTGAACGCGGCTCGCGTTGCCTCGATGTTCCGCTCGATGTAAGGGAGCTCCTTCTGGAGCTCCTGCGGGGCCACGCTGAAGCGCTGGACGAAGGCGGGGTATAGCGTGCCCGCCGTCACCGAGGCCAGGGCGAGCAACCCGACGGCGATCACGGGAAGAGCCCAACCGCGCATCCGGATGTTGACGAGGAACAGGATCGCGCACGCGACCGCGATGAAGATGAGGATACGGAGCGCCGGAAGCTGGGCGTTTACGTCCGTGTAGGACGCCCCGGTGACCACCCCCCGTTGCGACGTCAGCAGATCGAACGTACCCAGGTAGTACCCCCAGGCCTTCGTCAAGACGATGACCCCAAGCAGCACCGACAGGTGAGCCTTCACCTCCGGGGTGACCTTGTCGCCGATCCCGGGAGCCTGCGGGCGGATCCCGCCCCACAGGTAGTGCGCGATAGCCGTGATGACGGTGACGCCGACCAGCGAGGAGAAGAGCCACCCCTGCACGAGCTCAAGCCACGGAAGGCTGAAGATGTAGTAGGCCGGGTCCCGGTGGAACTGCGGATCGACCGTCCCGAAGCTCACCCCGGACGCGTTGCGCCACATCAGGAACGTCCGCCACTGCGTGGTGACGCCGAGGCCCACGATCACGGCGATCACTGCGGCGACGAGCGGCAGCAGCCACTTGGCGCGCGGCTCGATCGCCAGCCGATAGCGCTCGAGGATCTCCTGATCGGGGGCAAGAGCCCGGTGGCGCGGCGATATCAGGCGGACGATGAGCAGGTTCGCGTACAGGATGGCGAAGAACACAGCCCCAAAGGTGAGCCATAGCACCGCCTTCGTCCGCAGGACCGTCCAGAAGACCTGGCTGAAGCCGACCTCGCGGAACCACAGGAGGTCGACGAAGAAGCCCGAAAGGGCGGTGAACACGACCACCAAGATCGCCACGACCCCGGCGACGATGTAGAGCCACCGTCTACGGCGGGTGACCTGCGGAACCCGATCCACGCAAGTCCTTTCAGGCTCTCCCGAGATAGGTAGTCAGCCTATCACCGGGTTCCCGAACGGAAGCTAGGGCGCGCTCTGCAGGTAGTCGAGCGCGTCCTGGAAGCTCGCCACGGGGACCAGCGTGATTCCGTCGTCGGCCGCAGCCTTCGCGTCGGCGTAGTTCCCCTGAGGCACCAGGAACACGGTGGCGCCCGCCCTCTCGGCGGCGACGATCTTCTCCTCGATCCCACCGATCGGGAAGACCGTCCCGTCGAGACCGATCTGCCCGGTTCCCGCGATGGTGCGATCCCCGGTGAGGTCGCCGCGCGTGAGGAGGTCGTAGAGCCCGAGACTCCACATCAGCCCGGCCGACGGCCCGCCGATGTCTCCGCTCTCGATCCGCACGCCGAAGGGGAAGTTCGGGATCAGGAAGACCCCGACGAGCGGTTCCTTCTTGCCGCCGCACGGTTCGCGAACGAGGGACACCTGCTGCTCCTCGCCCCCCGCCGAGATGTCGAAGGTGAGCGAAGACCCCGACGAAGCCGCCTCGATAGCCCTTGACGCGGCCTTCACACCCCGGATCGGCTCCCCGTCGATGGAGCGAATGAGATCACCGGGGTACAAGCGACCGTCCGCCGCGCAGCCCGAGACCACGCTCTCGACGATCACGCCCGCTCGGTGGTCTTTCGGATAGCCGGTGAGCTGGGAGAACACCACATAGGCGGCATCGAGCTTGCTCTGGTCCATCTGGGAGACCGCGCGGCGGCGCCCCTGCTGGGACGTCTCTCCGGGCGCGTAGAGCTCAGAGCGGGAGACGACGGACCGGTGCGGATCGAGCCAGGCCAGAAACGCCCCCAGTGCCGTGAGCTGGCTGAACTCGACCGAGGTCATGACGAAATCACCCTCCGACCGGTACTCGCGGTCACCGGCCACGTGGATGAGCGGCTCGACCCGGCGGGCGGGGCCGGGGCCGACCGCGTACAGCGGCAGCCACACCGTGGCCGCCAAGACGGCCAGTGCGGCCACGATGAGGACGGCGATTCTCCGAACGGTGCGCAATTCGCCCACATGCTACGGGCCCGCAGGTGGGACCGAGGCGGTCCGCAGGGAGTACGCTCAGACCTTGAGAGTCCTAGATGCACCCCATGGCCATCATCGGGTTCGCGCTGGGTGTCGGCGCGATCGTCTTCGCCGTTTCGTTCTGGGGCGGAGAGGACGCCTTCGGGCTTCGTCTCGGTCGTGGGACGGAGGAGGGCGAGCAGGCCTCGGCCGCCTCGGTCCTGGGATTCGGGTCACCGGCAGCAGTTGAGGCGTCTCCGGCCGACGAGAGCAGCGACCTGGGGGATTCGTTCGCGTACGTGCCAGTGGTCACGGACACCCTGACGTGGCGCACCCGGGTCTCCGGCCTTCTGGGCCTCGTCCTAGCGGTAGGTCTCGCGGCAGGCGTACTCGCCTTCGGCGTCTACCAGGCGGCCCACCTGGTCAACCAGACGATCGCCAAGTTCCTCGGCGAGTAGCCTTCCCGGTCCTCGTCGTCATCTCTGCCGGACTCCGCTCCAACGCCCCTCGCCGGGCCTCTTGCGACGGACGAGCTGAAACGCGGTTCGGTAGTCGTCCAGATGCTCGAGCATGGCCCCAGCCCCAACGATCACGGTCTCGAGCGGCCGTTCGGTCACATGGACCGGAACCTCACACTCCTGGGCGAGCAGCATGTCCATCCCCCTGAGCAGGCCGCCACCTCCGGTCAGGAACAGGCCGGTCTCGAGCACGTCGTGCATGAGCTCCGGCGGAGCGTCGGCGATGACCTGCTTCGCGGCCTGGACGATCCGGCCGACGGGATCGGACATCGCCGCGCGGAGCTCGTCGTTCGTGACGGACACCTCGATCGGCGCGCCGGTTGCGAGCTCGCGGCCGACGACCACGGCCGCCCGGGGCTTTGGAGCGGGGAAGGTGGACCCGATCGTGATCTTCAGGTCCTCGGCGGCTTTCTCTCCGATCACAACCCCGTACTCCGCACGAACGTGCTCCTGGATCGCGGCGTCGATGTCGAAGCCGCCGACGCGAACCGAACGTCCGGAGACCACCCCACCCATCGAGATGACGGCCATCTCCGTCGTGCCTCCCCCGATATCGATGATCAGGTTGCCGATCGGTTCGTGTATCGGAAGGCCAGCCCCGATGGCGGCCGCCAGGGGCTCGTCGACGAGGACGACGCCGCGGCCCCCCGCGAACCTGACCGCCTGTTCGACGGCACGCCGCTCGACCTCAGAGCTCTCCGACGGGATGCAGACGAGGACACGCGGTTTCGGGAACCGGGACGCGCCGATTCGCCGGAGCACGACCTGGATCATCTGCTGTGTGATGTCGAACTCGGTCATCACGCCGTGGCGGAGCGGGCGGACGGCGACGACATTCCCCGAACGGCCGCCGATCATCTGCCACGCCTCGTCGCCCATCGCCTCGACCTCGCCCGTCGCAGCGTTCATCGCGACGACGGTGGGCTCGTTGAAGACGACCCCCTCCCCCTGGCGGTAGACGAGTGTGTTCGCCGTGCCGAGGTCGATCGCAAGTTCGCGGCCCATCGAAAGGCGCCTAGCTCCCCATGACCCAGTGGGACTCGCCCGCCGCCAGATGCTCCTTCTTCCAGATGGGAACATCCTCCTTCAGGCGCTCGATCCCGTAGCGGCACGCCTCGAAAGCTCCCCCACGGTGAGGAGACGAACAGGCCACAACGACCGAGACCTCGCCGACGCCCAGGTCGCCCGTTCGATGGAGAAGCGCAACTCTCCTCACCGGCCACCTCTCCAGTATCTGGCCGCCGATCTCCTCGAGCCGCCTCGTCGCGAGCTCCTCCCACGCCTCGTAAGTGAGGCCCGTGACGTGGCCGGCCTCCGAACGGTCACGCACACTGCCGAGGAACACGCTGGTGCCTCCCGCGCCCGGGTCGGCCACGAAGGTACATGCCTCCTGCACGGTGATGGGATCCCCGGTGATCCGGATGAGAAGTCGGTCTCGCATGGGCTCATTCTAGGAAGCACCCGCGCAACCAGCCCGTCCAGGCTCTGAGGCTAGGATGAGCCTGATGGGCGAGCCAGAGGAACCCGGTCCATTCGGCGTGCCGCTCGGCGACATCTGGAACGACGTCCCCCTGTTCCGGGAGATCCAGCGTGTGCTGCTCTCCTCGACCGGCGCCGTGAACTGGGAGCTTGCGCGGCAGGTCGGGATCGCCTCCGCTCTGTGGGGCGCCGAGGATCTCAACCCCTCCGAGCAGGACCAGCGTGGCTTCGAGGAAGCTGTCCGCGTTGCGGAGCTCCAGGTCGCGGAGTTCACAGGCCTCGTGCCCCCGAGCGACGTCGCCCTGGTGCAGGCGGTTCGGCGCGGCCAATGGGTACAGGGGAGCATCGAAAGCCTCCGCACCATCCTCGAGCCCGCCGCGGCCAAGCTGTCGGATGCGATCGGCAGAGCCCAGCAGGAAGCCGCCCCGCCCGAGGCGGCCGGGTTCGCCCAGCAGCTCATGCAGCAGCTCTCTCCGCTGTTGCTCGGAGCCCAGGTCGGATCGGTTCTCGGCTACCTGGGCCAGCATGTACTCGGGCAGTTCGACGTCGCCGTGCCACGCCCAGGCCAGCCCATGCTCCTGTTCGTGGTACCGAACATCACGGCGCTCGAGCGGGACTGGAGCCTGGAGCCGACCGACTTCCGTACGTGGGTTGCGCTCCACGAGGTGACGCACCGATTCGAGTTCTCCCGGCCCTGGGCGATGGAGCGCTTCCGGACGCTCCTCGAGGACTTCCTGTCGACCGTGGAGCTCGATGTCGGCGGGCTACAGGAGCGACTGGAGTCGCTCGACATGTCGGACCCAGAAGCATTGCAGCGCACGTTCGGAGGCGAGGAGGGGCTGTTCGGCGCGGTGCTCGATTCGGAGCAGCGGATCAAGCTCTGGCGCATTCAGGCCTTCATGGCGGCGGCCGAAGGGTACGGCGATCACGTGATGCACGCGCTCGGCCGCAAGATGCTTCCCTCCTACGGCCGGATCGAAGAGGCGATGCGTCGTTACCGCGAGGGCGAGCATGCCGACCCCGTCTTCGAGCGGTTGCTCGGGATCGAGATGAAGCGCGAGCAGTACCAGCTGGGCAAGACCTTCTGTGAGACGGTCGTCGAACAGACAGACGAGGCGCTGCTGGCCCGCATGTGGGATTCGGCAGAAGCTCTCCCCTCGCTGCCCGAGCTCGAGGAGCCCCGCCTCTGGCTCGCCCGCACTGCGTGAGTCAGTTTCGGTATCCTTGATTCACCGTCGGCACTCCCCGTGGGGATGGCTCACACCCACGGATCGAGTCCGTTCGGTATCCTTCCTGCCGAAGGTCCTCCCCCGGGGGGTGGCTGACGCCCCCGCGGCGGCCGATGGCAAAGGATGTAGACGACGATGTACACCGAGGAGCACCGCGTGGCGGACGAACCGATACTCGAGGAAGGCGGAGCCGACGACGTCACTGTCATCGCCGACGAAGTCGCGGTCACGGAGATCGAACGTCCGGTCCGCGTGCCGGAGGCGCCGGCCAAGCTTCCCAAGGAGATCGAGGACGGCCTGCGCAGGTCCGATGTGATCTACGTAGGCGCCGACGCGAACGGCAAGCGCGGTTCCATCCCAAGCTGGTTCTCCTACAAGAACGGACGGATCTACGTCCTCTCGCAGAAGGAGCGCGGGCCTCAGGAGCAGACGATACCCGGCATCCCCGGCGCTTCCGAGGTCCGAGTGATCACCCGGCGCAAGGCGACCGTGCCGGAGACCCGAGGGCGCGACACCTCGCTCAAGGAGTTCCGTGCCGTGGTTCGAGTGCTCGCGGGGCCCGACTGGGAAGAGGCCGCCAAGTTCCTTGCCGATCGCCGTCGCAGCCGCGTCGGGCCGCCGGAGGACTCGATCGCTCGCTGGCGGGACTCCTGCGTAATCGCGGAGCTCGTCCCGATCGTCCTCGTCTAGCTCGAAGGTCCGAAGCCGGGGTATTCGCGACTACGGCACCTGGCGACCCAGAGCCGCTGCGAGCGCACGCAGCTCCTTCGCGAGAGATTGGAGTTCGTCCGGCTTGAGCGCCTGGGGGCCGTCGCACAGCGCGCTTCCAGGGTCGTGGTGCACGTCGACCATCACGCCGTCGGCTCCGGCGGCGACCGCCGCGCGCGCCATCGGCGCGACCAGCTCCTTGTGTCCCGTTGCATGGGACGGATCGACGATGACGGGCAGGTGGCTCTCGAGCTGCGCCACAACCATGCCGCCCAGGTCCAGCGTGTTGCGGGTCGAGGGTTCGAACGTCCTGATGCCGCGCTCGCACAGGATGATCTCGGAGTTGCCGCGCTGGGCCACGTACTCCGCCGCCATGAGCCACTCTTCCACGGTCGCCGACAGGCCCCGCTTCAGCATGACGGGCTTCTTCGCCGCGCCGACCTCCTTGAGCAAGGCGAAGTTCTGCATGTTGCGCGTTCCGATCTGAAGCGCATCCGCGAACGATGCGACGAGCTCAACGTCGCGGGGCTCGAGCACCTCGGTCACGACCGGCAGCCCGGTCTCGGCACGGCACTCGGCAAGGATCTCCAGACCCCGTTCGCCGAGCCCCTGGAACGAGTATGGGGAGGTTCGCGGCTTGAACGCGCCGCCTCGCAGGATGGCCGCGCCGGCTTCCTTGGCCGCTCTCGCCGCCCGCATCGCCTGCTCTGCGGTCTCGACCGCGCAGGGACCCGCGATGATCGAGAACATCCCGCGCCCGACGACAGCCGGCCCGACCTTCACGAACGTCGGCGCGGGATGGAGCGCCCGAGCCACCATCTTGTACGGCTTGCCGATCTGGATGATGTGGTCGACGCCGGGGAGGTTGTCGAGCTCGAGACCCCGGAAGACCACCGTGTCTCCGACCAAGCCGATGATCGTGTGCACCGTGCCCCGGGAGACGAACGCCTCACCGCCCACCTCACGAACCTTCTCGGCAACGCGCTCGATGTCGGCGTCGGTTGCGTCTCTCCTCATCACTACGACCATCGCGACCTCCTACGCTGCGGGCGGCCCGGAGACACGAAGAACCCCGGGCTCCGGGCCCGGGGTCCCCTGTGGCTTCACTCGCTCCAGGCGACTACGCCGGGCCCTGCCCGCCGTAGAAGAACCAGTAGCCGAAGAAGTCCCTCATCAGGCCTTTTATTGTGGGTGCTGCGGCGGGCGATGGCAAGCCTCCGACTTTGCTGGCCAACGATGGCGACATTCGTCCTCGGATAGGATGCGGGCGTGTCCGTGACCGTGGTCGACCACCCGCTGGCGCAGCACCTGTTGACCTCGCTCCGCGACCGCGACACTGCGCCGGCCGTCTTCCGCACCCTTGCCAAGCGCCTCGCGCTGACTCTCGCCCTGGAAGCGTTGCGGGACCTGCCGACGCGACACGTAGACGTGCAGACCCCGCTCGAGCCGGCCGAGGGCCGCGTCCTCGGAGAGCTGGTCGCGATCCCCATCCTCCGCGCCGGCCTCGGCATGCTGGAGGCGGTCACCGAGCTCGTCCCCGAGGTGGCGGTCGGCTACATCGGGCTCGAGCGGGACGAGGCCTCGCTCCTTCCCCAGTCCTACTACCGCAAGCTCCCGCCGGTTGACGGCCGCCACGTGCTGGTGCTCGACCCCATGCTCGCGACAGGGGGATCGGGGTCCGCGGCCTGCGCGGCAGTCAAAGCCGCCGGACGACCCGAATCCATCAGGTTCGTCTGCGTGGTCTCCGCGCCCGAGGGCATCGCAAAGATGCAGACCGATCATCCAGACGTCCCGATCTTCACGGCCGCCGTCGACCGGCAGCTGAACGAGCGCGGCTACATCCTGCCCGGTCTCGGCGACTTCGGAGACCGGCTCTTCGGAACCGAGTAGAGATGTCGGCGGCCCCGGTCTGGCGGCTCCGGGTCCGGTGCAACGGGGGTGGGAGGCCCCCAACCCGCCGCGGATCGGGCTCACGTAGTATCCACCAGAGGGGTGAGTGAGAGGAGGGGGAATGACTCGCTTGACGAAACTCGTCGCTGCCGTCGCCGTCTTCGGCATGCTGGCGGCGGCGTGCGCTGAAGAGGAGGGCGGCGGCGCAAGCGCTACTCCCACCGGTACGCCGGTGTCGGTGGGCATGGTCTACGACATCGGCGGTAGGGGCGACCTGTCGTTCAACGACTCGGCCGCGGCCGGTCTGGACCAAGCCGCGCAGGACTTCAACATCACGGTGAAGGAGCTCGAGCCCAACCAAGGGGGCACGAACCGGGCCGAGCTGCTGGACCTGCTCGCGTCCCAGGACACCAACCTGATCATCGGGGTCGGATTCCTGTTCGCCGAGACCGTGTGTGCTGCCGGCAGCAAGTACCCCAACGTTGACTTCGGAGACGTGGACGGCTTCATCAGCAAGGACACGGCAAACTGCCCCGGGGCGCACAATCTGAAGCCCAAGGACAATATTGCGTCGCTGATGTTCGCGGAGGAGCAGGGCTCGTTCCTCGTCGGAGCGGCCGCGGCCCTGAAGTCCACGACGGGCCACGTCGGCTTCATCGGGGGGGTCGACATCGATCTGATCCACAAGTTCCAGGCCGGGTTCGAGGCCGGGGCCAAGGAGATCAACCCCGACATCGTGATCGACGTGAAGTACATCAGCCAGCCGCCGGACTTCAGCGGGTTCAACGACCCCGCGAAGGCCAAGGAGATCGCCGCCAGCATGTACCAGGGCGGCGCCGACGTCGTCTACCACGCGGCCGGCGGCTCGGGCCTCGGGCTGTTCCAGGCGGCCAAGGAGTACTCCGACTCGAGCGGCACGCACGTCTGGGCGATCGGAGTCGACTCCGACCAGTACCAGACGGCGCCCAAGGCGCTCCAGCCGTTCATCCTGACCTCCATGATCAAGCGGGTGAACGTGGCCATCTACGAGACGGTCAAGTCTGAGGTGGACGGCAAGTTCAAGGGCGGCTACATCACCTTTGATCTGGCCCGCGACGGCGTCGGGTACTCGACGTCAGGCGGGTTCGTCGACGACATCGCGTCCCAGCTCGAGGAGCTGAAAGCGAAGATCATCTCCGGCGAGATCACGGTTCCGACGACACCCTGACCGCCGCAGACGAGCGCGCAGAGGGCCCGAGGAGTACGATCCTCGGGCCCTCTCCTCCTTACGAGGCAAGATGACCGGTGATTGAACCAGCGCCCGCCGTCGAGTTGAAGGGCATCACGAAGACGTTCCCCGGCGTCGTCGCGAACGACGACGTCAACCTCGTCGTGCTCCCGGCAGAGATCCATGCAGTGGTCGGTGAGAACGGTGCGGGGAAGTCCACGCTGATGAAGATCCTCTACGGGATGCTCCGGCCGGACGGCGGAACGATCTCGGTCGATGGACGCGACGTTCGCTTCCGCTCGCCGAAGGATGCCATCACCGCCGGCATCGGGATGGTTCATCAGCACTTCATGCTCGCCACCAACCTGACGGTTCTCGAGAACGTGGTGCTCGGCTCCGAGCCTGCGCACGCCGGTGTGTTGGACTTCCACGGCGCGAGGGCTCGGATCAAGGAGCTGTCGGAGTCGTACGGGGTGCCGCTCGACCCCGATCGGCTGCTCGAGGATCTCGCGGTCGGCGAGCGGCAGCGCGTGGAGATCGTCAAGGTCCTGTACCGAGGAGCCCGGATCCTGATCCTGGACGAGCCGACGGCCGTGCTCGTGCCGCAGGAAGTGGAGGAGCTGTTCGGCCATCTCCGCGAGCTCAAGGAACGCGGCGTGACGATCATCTTCATCTCCCACAAGCTCGATGAGGTCCTCGAGATCGCCGACTCGATCACCGTCATCCGGGACGGGCACACGGTCGCCACCGTGAAGCCCCAGGACGTCACCGCCCGGCAGCTCGCGGAGCTCATGGTCGGAAGCGAGCTTCCGACGCCGGAGACGAGGGAGTCGACCGCCACCGAGGAGGTTCTCCTGTCGGTCAGTGGGCTCGGGGTCCGCGTCGGCGACCGCTGGGCCCTCGAAGACGCGAACTTCGACATCCACCGTGGGGAGATCGTGGGCATCGCCGGCGTGGAGGGCAACGGGCAGCGCGAGCTCGTAGAAGCCCTGATAGGGCTCCACAAGCCCGACGAGGGCGTCATCACGCTCGCCGGCGAAAGCATCGGTCTGTGGCCCACGCGGCGCCGACGCGAAGCCGGCCTGGGCTACATCCCGGAGGATCGCCAGGGCCGCGGCCTGCTGCTGCCCTCGCCGCTGTGGGAGAACGCGATGCTGGGACACCAGACTCACGAGCCCTTCTCGAAAGGTCCCTGGGTGAACAAGGGTGGAGCTCGCCGGCGCACCGAAGACCTGATCCGTGCATACGACGTCATGACTCCCGGGCCCGACACCTCTGCCCTCGCCCTGTCCGGGGGTAACCAACAGAAGCTGATCGTGGGCCGCGAGATGATCGCGGAACCGAAGGTGCTGATCGCCGCTCAGCCAACACGGGGCATCGACGTGGGGGCGCAGGCGGCGGTGTGGGAGCAGATCCGTGCGGCCCGCGCCGCAGGGCTGGCGCTCATGCTCATCTCGGCCGACCTGGAGGAGCTGATCGGCCTCTCGGACACCCTGTACGTCATCCTTCGCGGTCGGCTGGTGGCCAAGCTCGACCCGGCCACGGTCACCCCCGAGGAGTTGGGGTCGTACATGACCGGCGCTGCTGAGGCGGCGACCGCATGAGCAAGCGGTTCCGCATCAGGCTGCTGTGGCTGCTCGTGCCAATCTCGGCCATCGTTCTCGCCTTCGCTGTGTCCTCCATCGCGCTCCTCGCGATCGGCGAGAGCCCGATCAAGTCCTTCCGCGCGATGTTCGAGTACGGGAGCCAGCAGAACTCGCTCGTCTCAACGGTGAACCGAGCGGTTCCGCTGTACATGGCCGGCCTGGCCGTCGCCATCGGTTTCAAGATGAACCTCTTCAACATCGGCGTGGAGGGGCAGTATCGGATCGCAGTGCTGCTCTCCGCGGCCGCCGGTGCCGCGGTCACCCTGCCGGCGCCGTTGCACATCGCATTCATCATGCTCGTCGCCATGGCCGCGGGAGCCGCCTGGGCCGGCATCGCCGGCGTTCTGAAGGTTAAGCGCGGCGTCCACGAGGTCGTGTCCACCATCATGCTGAACTACATCGCCACGGGGATCGGTGCCTACCTGCTCGCGAACTACCTCCGGAAACCCAGGCTCCCAAACGAGCTGATCATCCAGACGCGCCCGATCCCGCCCTCCGGGCAACTGCCTCCGCTAGCCGTGATCGGCGGTGAGAATCTCCGCTCGTTCGTCCTCATCGCCGCCGTGCTGGGGTTCCTCGTCTACGTGCTGATCTGGCGAACCCGGTTCGGGTACGACCTGCGCGCGTCGGGCATCAACCCCGACGCGGCTCGGACCTCCGGCGTGAATCCAAACCGGATGATCCTCACGACGATGCTGATCTCCGGTGCCGTCGCCGGGCTGATCGGGATGAGCGACCTGTTCGGCTTCTTCCACTCGTACACGCTCGACTTCCCGACGGGTCTCGGCTTCGACGGGATCGCCGTCGCGCTCGTCGGGTTGAACCACCCCGTCGGGA
>Ga0299915_10003139_pt1 | contig 11999 bp, 8 predicted proteins | sample RVTome_13_FD_200263 | JGI IMG/M metagenome (GOLD analysis project Ga0299915, IMG submission 200263) | Soil microbial communities from uranium-contaminated site in the Upper Colorado River Basin, Wyoming, United States - RVT92D227 (version 2) ...
CACCCTGCCCTCGAACAAGGTCGAGCTCCAGATGCTCATGGAGTCCGACCGGCTGATGAACGCCCGCTTCCGCGAGTTCTACTCCGAGAAGGACGTCATCATGGAGGAGCGCCGGCTCAGCGAGAACCAGCCGGGCTATTTCTTCGGCGAGCAGGTCGACGCCGCCTTCTTCACGGCTTCGCCCTATCATTGGGACGTCATCGGCTGGATGGACGACCTGAAAAAAATGACAAAACAGGACCTCGTCGATTTCCACAACCGCTACTACGTCCCGAATAACGCGGTGGCCATCTACGTCGGCGATTTCGACCCGGCCGCGGTCATCGCCATGGCCGAGAAATATTTCGGCCGCATCCCCAAGGGGCCGGACCTCGAGCCCATCCGCACGGGCGAGCCGGCGCAATACAGCGAAAAACGGCTCTACGGAGAAGGCCCCGCACCGACCAGCCTGCGGATGATGTTCCACACCTCCCCGGACGGACACGCCGACACGGCCGCCCTGTCCATCCTAGCTAGCACGCTGGGTTCGGGCGGCGGCGGCAGGGGCGGCGGCAGGGGCGGCGGCGGCGGGACCGGGCGGCTCTACAAGCTCCTCGTCCGCGACAAACAGCTGGCCGTCAGCGCCTCGGCGTCGAGCCGGCCCCAGTGGTATGTCGGCTCCTTCCAATTCAGCGCGACGCCGCGCCTGGACAAGGGCGTCAAGCCCGAGGACCTGGAGAAGGAGATCTGGGCCGAGGTCGAGAAGGTCAAGAAAGAGGGCCTGACGGAGGAGGAGATCCAGAAGGCCAAGAACAAGGGCGAGGCGGCCTTCATCCGCGGCCTGGCGAGCACCTCGGGGCTGGCCGGCCGGGTCGGCCGGGCCGACCTCATGCGCGGCTGGCGGTCCATTCTCACCGACCTCGACGACCTCAAGAAGGTGACCAACGACGACATCAAGCGGGTCGCCGCCGCGTACTTCGTCAAGGACAACAGCCTCACGGCCATCTACACCCGGAAGTCGGGCCGGTAAGGAGGACGACATGAAAAAAACAGTCATAGCCATTCTGGCCATCGCCTTCATCTTCGTCAGCCTGGGACTGGGCCAGGCGCGGCACCCCTCGGAGCTGAAATACCCGTCCCTCAAGTTCGAACCGCCGGACCCCAAGACCTTCCGCGTCGAATACGCGGGCGGCCTCCGCGCCTACGTCCAGGAAGACCGCAGCCTGCCCCTTTTCAACATCACCGCCATCGTCAACTGCGGCGGCCTCTACGTGCCGAAGGAAAAAGTCGGCTTGGACAACGTCCTCGGCGACCAACTCATCAAAGGCGGGACCAAAACCCGCGAAGGCACGGCCATCGAGGAGCGTATCGATTTTCTCGGCGGTTCGCTGAATTTCAACGTCGGGGAGAGGACCTCGTCGCTGACCCTGTCGGTCCTGAGCAAGGACCTCGACGAGGGGCTGGCCATCTTCTTCGAGGTCCTCATGAATCCGGAGTTCCGCGAAGAGCCGTTGAAGCTGGCCAAGGCCCGCTTCGTCGAGCAGCTCCGCCAGGCCAACGACCAGGCGAACGGTGTTCTCAGCCGGGAGTACGAACGGCTCCTCTATGGCGACAACGCCCTGACTTGGCGGCCGACCAAGGCCTCTTATGAGGGGATCACGGCGGCCGACCTGAAAGCCTTCCACGCCGGGTCCTTCTCGCCCAAGAACGTCATCCTGGCCGTCGCGGGGGATTTCTCCAAGGCCGACCTCAAGGGCAAGATCGACAAAATCGTCGCCGGCTGGAAAGGCAAGCCCGTCGCGTTTCCCGCGCTCCCGAAGTCGTTCCCGGCCCCCGAGCCGGGCGTCTATTTCATCCAGAAAGCCATCAACCAGGGCTACATCAGCCTCGGCCACCTCGGCATCGAGGACACCAACCCGGACTACTTCGCCGTCCAGATCATGAACTTCATCCTCGGCGGCGGCAGCTTCACCTCGAGGATCACGACGAAGGTCCGCTCCGACGAGGGACTTTCCTACAACCAGGGCAGCCGGTTCGCTTATCGCTGGGGCTTCCCGGGCACGTTCTCGGGCTACGTCCAGACCAAGTCCTCGACCGTCGGCTACGCCATTTCGCTCATCCTGGCCGAGTTCAACCGCATCCGGACGGAACCGGCGAGCGACGCCGAGATGGAAACGGCCGTCAACTACTACTTGGAGAGTTTCGCCGACGCCTTCCAGTCCGCGCAAGCGACGATGTCGAGCTTCGCCAACCTGGAGATGACCGGCAAGCCCATGGACTACTACAAAACGTACCGGTCGAAGATCCAGGCCGTCACCAAGGCCCGCGTCCAGGAAGTCGCGGCGAAATACATCCATCCGGACAAGGCCGGCATCATGATCGTCGGCGATTTCGAGCCCTGCAACAAGGGCGGCGACAAGTGGGCCGGTCCGCTCGATAAGCTGGGCAAAGTCCACAGGATCAACCTGACCGACCCGATGACGGGCGAGGAGATCAAGAACCCGTAACGGCCGAGTAAAAACCGGGCAGGGTTCGAGGAGCGGGCGTCGCTATTGCGATCATCCCTGCATTATTGAAAGAAACATGATGACAGATCCCGATTATTCCTGCGACGTTGTCCGTGATCTCGAAGGGCGCTTCCGGGCCGCCTCATTGTTTAGGCGGCTCCGCGTCCGGGGGCACGAGCCCGGCGAAGTCCTCAACTATGACGTCCGGGGAGTCTGGCCTGCCCGGCCGGCCCGCGTTAAACTTGCCATCGAGCGTCATGTCGGCGGCGGATTCGCCGGACAGGTCTACCGGGTCCGGGTTCTTGAGGTCGAGTCCCCCGAAGGGCCGGTCGAGGGCCTCGAGCCGGGCCGAACCTGCGCCCTGAAGATCCTTGTCCCCGTTTCGGGCTTCGGGCGCTTCATCCGCAACCTCCTCTACGGGATCGGATTCCAGGGGCCTTTCTCGCCCCAGGTCAACCCGGACGCCGCCCGGGCCGGGGCCCTGTGGCAGAAGTTCATCCGCCGGGGCGCTAGGGAGCGACTGGGCTCGGAGCGGGCCGTCGTCGACGTCATCGCCACACTCGTCGACCCGGCGCTCGGCAGCTGCGGCGAGCTCAGCGAATGGGTCGACGGCCGGCTCTGGCGCTACGAGATCGACGACAACCTCTTCGCCCGGCTGGGTTGGAAGCCCTGCCCCGGTCTTGTCTCCGCCCCTGGCAGTGCTGGCGAAGCCGGCGGGACCGGGACTGGGAAGCCCGGCCGGCCGGAGGGGGGCTTGGGCTCGCCGGAATATCGGAGCAAACGGACGTTCATGAAAGATCTCGTCGGCCTCATGCACGACATGGGGGCCCCCGAGCTCGCCCGCCAATACGAATGGTGGACGATGAAGAGCCAGCCGAACGCTCTCAAGCGCCTGGAAGCGGACAACGATCCGGAACGCGGGCTCGTCGCTGTCGATTTCCGGGCCGGCATGGCCCTCTTGCCCTTCCTGCCGCAGTGCCCCGCGGATCTTAAGCTCATCGCACGGGGTATCGCCCGTGGCAGTCTCGTCCAGTTCGATCGGGGCGACCTCCGCGGGCTCGAAGCCTATGTGGCGGCCCACGGCCCGGCCTTCGCCGACATGGTCGGCGCTCTCGAGGAGCTCAAAAGTGCCGATCAGGCATATCGGGACTCGCTTCCCGACATCACCCACCACCACATCCGGTTGATCACGCAGCCGCGGCTTTGGACGGCGATCCACCGCGCTTGGGTCCGAGGCTGGGAGATCCGGGGCATGGCCGATCCGAAGACGGCCGGCCGGCTGCGGAAAAGCCGGTTCGCGGCGCTCCTCTTTCTCTTTCTCGGCCTCCTGCCCGTCCTCACCCCGGCCCTCTTCCTGCTCGAATTCCCAGGGCGGGCAGTCGGCCTCTGGATCCTCTGGCTCGTTCCGCTCCTTGGGCCTTTCGTCCGTATGCTATGGGGGCGTAGTGACTATCGCCGCCACGTCGGGGCGCTCCTGACAAAGGCCGGCTACCTCGGCCGCGCCTTCCGGGGGCACGTGGCCGAAGCGCTCATCCGGTGGCACCGCTCGGGACGCGTGAGCGACAAGCGGGCCATGGCCATCGCCCATAGACCGGGGCTTTACCTGCTCAACCGGCCGCTGGCGGTCCTCCCCGCGGGAGTACACAGGTTCCTGACGGACAAGGCCTATTTCAAGGAACGCCTGTACCTGATGTTCGTCAAGCCTTTCCAGCTCTACTTCCGGCCCGCGGTCCGCGAGAAGTGGCTCCGGGACATGGTCGAGGAGGGCCGCAAGAACGGCATGCTCAGCGCGGACGAAGCCGCCCACATCCTGGCCCAGATCGATGAGCCCTTCATCCAGAAGTACCTGAAAAGCCTGGCCGTCCACCTGGCCACCCTGTTCATATCGGAAACGGTCTTTCTGACGGTCGCCGTCGTCTACGTCCTCGGCCATCCCGAGCTCGGTTGGTCGCAAGCGACCCTGCGGGCGGGCCTCATCGTCGGAGCGTTCAACCTTCTTCCCGTGTCGCCGGGGTCGCTCGTCCGGGGCTTCTACGTCCTGGGCCTGTGTATCAAGGAGAGGAACATCAAGGACTACCGGCTGGCGCTCCCCGTCAGCTTCTTCAAGATCATCGGCTACCTGGCCTTCCCCCTGCAGATGGCCTACCGCTTCCCCGAGTTGGCCCGGTTCATGGCTGGGCATTGGGCCACGGAGGCCGTCCACGTCGTTCCCGTGTTCGGCGAGCGGGGCGCCTGGCTCGAGCACGCCGTCTTCGACATGTTCTACAATTATCCTTTGAGCCTGGGGATCAGGATCAGGCAGCGGGACGAGCGCGCGGCCAAGACGAAACCGCAAACTTGGGCCATTCCCCTGGCCGTCCTCCTCGGTACGGGCCTGCTGACGCTTCTCGATTTTCTGTTCGTCCGGGCGGCGGGCCGAGTCCCCGCCCTCAAGGATGTCTGGTGGGCCGCCTTCCTCGTTCCCGTCGCTGCCGGTTTCCTGGCTTCCCTGTGGTCGCGGAGAAAACGGATGGGAAAGAGGATGGCCGCCGGGATCACGGCCGGGGCGCTCGCCGGCCTCATCTATGGAGCCGTCAATACTTTCTTATCGCCTCTGTTCCCCGGCCTTGTCGCGGCGTCCGGTCCGGTCGTAGCCAACGGCGCCCTGGCCCTGACCGTGCTCTGGAAGGTGTTTATTTTCGCGCTTCTCGCGATCGCCGGCGCGCTCCTCGCCGAGACCGGCCCCACAAAAGCTTAGGGATCTCCTTCGGGACACCGTCTGGATGGGACGTGTCCCTTAGCCGCGGAGCTTGAGGCCGAGCTCTTCGAGCTGACGCTCGGAGACGCACGAGGGCGAATTCGTCATCAGGTCGAGGGCGCTCGTCGTCTTGGGGAAGGGGATGACCTCGCGGATCGATTCCTCGCCGGCGAGGAGCATGACCAGGCGGTCGAAGCCGAAGGCGATGCCGCCGTGCGGCGGGGCGCCGAAGCTCAAGGCCTCGAGGAAGTAGCCGAACTTCTCCTCGGTCTCCCTGTCCGTCAATCCCAGCGTCTTGAAAACGCGGCGCTGGAGGTCCATGTCGTGGATACGGATCGAGCCGCCGCCCACCTCGACGCCGTTGAGGATGAGGTCGTAGGCCTTAGCCCGGACCTTATCGGGAGACGTCTCGAGGAGGCCCAGGTCGTCCTCGTGGGGGGACGTGAACGGATGGTGCATGGAGACTAAGCGCTTCTCCTCTTCGCTCCATTCGTAGAGTGGAAAATCGGTGATCCAGCAGAACCCGAGGAGTGCCCGGCGCGCGGACTCGTCCATCGGCCAGGTCCGGCGGATCTCGCCGAGGGCTTTGAGGGCCGTCGCCTTCTTGTCGGCGACGAGGAGGGCCAGGTCGGCGTCGGCGCCGCCTAGGGCGGCCCAGACCTTCTCGAAGTCCGCGTCGGCCAGCTTGAGCGACGACTTCCAGCCGTCCTGCTTCTTGATCCAGACGAGGCCCTTGGCGCCGAGCGCCATGGCCTTGTCGCCGAGCTTGTCGAGCTGGCTGCGCGACAGCCCCCCGGCCCCGGGAACGAGGAGGCCCTTGATCTCCCCGCCCGCGGCGATCGCAGCCTTGAGGACGTCCGACGAGCCGTCCCGGCCGACGGCTGTAAGGTCGCGCATCTCGAGGGGCACACGCAGGTCGGGTTTATCGGAACCGTACTTCTCCATGGCCTCGGCATAGGGCAGGCGGGGGAAGGGCCGCTCGGGCTTCCGGCCGGTCAGGGCGAAGAGGGCTTCCATCAGCCCTTCGTTGAGGGCGAAGAACTCTTCCCGCTCGATGAAGCTCATTTCGATATCGATCTGAGTGAATTCGGGTTGGCGGTCGGCCCGGAGGTCTTCGTCCCGGAAGCAGCGGACGAGCTGGAAATAGCGGTCGAAGCCGGAGATCATGAGGGTCTGTTTGAACTGCTGAGGCGACTGCGGCAGGGCGTAGAAACGACCCTTGTATATCCGGCTGGGGACGAGGTAATCCCGGGCCCCTTCGGGCGTGGGGTTGGCCAGGATGGGCGTCTCGATCTCGAGGAAACCGGCCCGGCTCATGTAGTTGCGCACGGCCAGGGAGGCCTCGTGCCGGAGGCGGATATGGCGCTGCATCTTGGGACGGCGCAAGTCGAGAAAACGGTACTTCAGGCGCAACTCTTCGGAGGCTTGGGGCGGGTCGGCGATGACGAACGGCGTAACCTTCGAGGCCGCGAAAACGTGGAGCTCGAACGCCTCGACCTCGACCTCGCCCGTGGGGATGTCCTTGTTCACGGCCGAGCGGCGGCGGACGAGGCCGCGGACCCCGACGACGAACTCGTTGCGGAGTTTTTTAGCTTCCTCCACGAGCTCGGGGCGGTCGGACTGGAAGACGATCTGGGCCAGGCCCTCGCGGTCGCGGAGGTCGACGAAGACGAGATGTCCCATGTCACGGGTCTTGTGGACCCAGCCGCAGAGCACGACCTCCCGGCCCTCGTGCGCCGCCCGCAACTCGCCGCAGTACACGGTTCTTTTCAACATGGTGCCTCTATTCCGCGCTGGATCCCCGGGGAATTGCGCGCTATCTGTCTCGGAGGAGCGCTAAGAGCTCCTCCCGTGTTCCTTCGACTTGGCGGCCGGTCGCCATTTCTTTGAGCCCGAACCGGCCTTTCTTGATCTCGTCCTCGCCGATGACGAGGACCCAGGCCGCTTCGAGCTTGTTGGCCCGGCCGAAATGGGCTTTCATCCCCCGGTCCTTGAATTCGACCAGGCATTCGAGCCCGTTCGCCCGGAAATATCGGGCCAATTCCAGGCCCGATCTCTTGGCGTTGTCGCCGAGGTAGGCGAGGTAAAGAAGCGAGCGTTTGGGCGACGTGACCTGGGCGATCGACAGAACCCGTTCCATGCCCATGGCGAAGCCGATGCCGCAGATGTCGGGCCCGCCGAAATCCTTCATCAAGTCGTCGTAACGGCCCCCGCCGAGCAGGGCGTTTTGGGCCCCGAGATGCGCAGAGATGATCTCGAAGGTTGTCTTGGTGTAATAGTCGAGGCCGCGGACGAGCCGGGGTTCCACCCGGTAAGTGATCCTATATTGGTTGAGGAAGACAAGGAGCGTGTTGAAGTGGCTCAGGCATTCGCCGCAGAGAAAGTCCTGGATCAAGGGGAACGAGCGGGCGACGGCCTGGCAGGATTCTACCTTGCAGTCGAAGATGCGCAGGGGATTGGTCTCCGCTTTTCTTTGGCAGTCGGGGCAGAGGTCGGACTTGCGTTTCCCGGCCGTTTCGCGCAGAGCTTGGCTGTAAGCCGGCCGGCACTCCCTGCAGCCGACCGAGTTGACCAGGGTCTCCGTCCCGGCGACGCCGAGCCTGCGGAGGAAGGAGTCGGCCATCTCGATGATCTCGGCGTCGACGGCTGCGTCTTTCTCACCGAAAACCTCGATGTCAACCTGGTGGAACTGACGGTAGCGCCCCTTCTGGGGCTTGTCGTACCTGAACATCGGGCCCATATAATAGTAGCGCATGGGCTCAGGCTGGAGGTCGAGCCGGTGCTCGATGATGGCCCGGACGACCGAGGGGGTGTATTCGGGCCTCAAGGTCAGCGAACGGCCGCCCTTGTCGGTGAATGTGTACATTTCCTTGTTGACGATGTCGGAAGTGGGGCCGGTGCCCTTTACGAAAAGCTCCGTGGCCTCAAAAACCGGGGCCCTAAGCTCCCGATAGCCGTAGAGTTCGAAGGTCTCCCGGGCCAGGCGCTCGAGGGTCTGCCAACTCTCGACCTCTTTGGGAAGGATGTCCTTGGCGCCCTTGACAGCGGCGAGCTCTCTTCTGGCGGAGGGGTCTTCGGTCACCGTTCTTCGAAGACCCCCAGCTTGCGGATTTTTTTGTAGCGCTCGTCGAGGAGCTCGCCGACGGGCTTGCCATCGAACTTCTTCAGGGCCTGGTAGAGGTGCTTGTCGACGTTCTTGAAGGTCTTCTCGGGGTCGATGTGAGCCCCGCCGGGCGGCTCGGGGATGATCTTGTCGACGATCCCGAACCCGAGGAGGGTAGCCGCCCGGAGGCCCAGATTCTCGGCCGCCAGCTTAATGGCGTTCTGGTCCTTCCAGAGAATGGCGGCGCACCCTTCCGGTGAAATGACCGAGTAGAAGGAATGTTCGAGCATAAAGGTCTGGTCGCCGAAGCCGATGCCGAGACCCCCGCCGCTCCCCCCTTCGCCAATGACGACGTTGATGACGGGGGTCTTCAAAGTGGAGATCGTCTTCAGGTTGAAGGCGATGGCTTCGGCCTGACCGCGTTCCTCGGCGCCGATGCCGGGATAGGCGCCGGGCGTGTCGATCAGGGTGATCACGGGAAAGCCGAATTTTTCGGCTTCCTGCATGACCCGGAGGGCCTTGCGGTAGCCTTCGGGATTGGCCTGGCCGAAGTTCCGGTCGATCCGGGCCTTGGTCGTCCGGCCCTTCTGATGGCCGATGACGGCCACGGTCCGGCCCTTGTAGAAGGCCAGCCCGGCGACGATGGCCGGGTCGTCGGCGAAACGGCGGTCGCCGTGCATTTCCATGAAATCCTGGAAGAGGAAAGCGATGTAGTCCAGGGTGTAGGGGCGCTTGGGGTGGCGGGCGATCTGGACGATATGGACGGTCGTGAGCTCGGGCACGATCTTGGCCCACTCTTTTTCGATTTCTCCCCTGAGGGCGGCGATCCTGTCCATTTTGCCGAGGTCGTCGGTCTCGGCCAGGGCGTCGATCTGGTCCTTGAGGGCCAGGATGCCCTTTTCCAGGGTATAAAACTCCACCGCTTTTTCCATGCTCAACTCTTTCAGCAGTTTACGATACGGGCCTATTCTAAGTGTCGAGGGAAGCGAAGTCAAGATGGGCCTCGGGGATCATCCTCGTTCGCTCCGAAGGTTTTCTCCGCCCATTTTCCCCTCTAGGGCGGGGCGACTCCTCCCTCGGCGTTACCCCCATCCGTCCTCGCCGCCCCAAAGAGCTCACGGGCATCAGCGGCTCCGGGCGGGTGGGGGGCCCCCACGCCGTTGTGTCGTCACCCCTTTCGTCGTACGCCCGGAGATCCCCAGCTAGTTCTTTGAATATTCCCCTGATGCTCTCTTTGTGATCTCCTCAGCCCTGTTCAGCGCGAAAGCCGTGACCCGGTTATCTTCGCCGTTGGCGGACGACCTCGAAGAAGAAGACGGCTGCTGCTGCGGCGACGTTGAGGGAGCCGACCTTGCCGGCCAGGGGGATGGCCAGGACCTTGTCGCACGTCTTGCGGACGAGCGGCCGGAGCCCGCGTCCCTCGGAGCCGAGGACGATACCGATCGGGCCGGTGAAGTCGAACGAATACCAGGGTTCGTCGCCGGAGCCTTCGGCGCCGACGAGCCAGAGGCCCTTGTCCTTGAGCTCTTCCATGGCCCGGACGAGGTTCGTGACCCGGGCGACGAGGAGGTGCTCGAGGGCGCCGGCCGAGACCGTGTCGACGGTCTCGGTCAGGCCGGCCGAGCGCCGCTCGGGCAGGATGAGGCCGTCGGCTCCCGCCCCCTCGGCGCTGCGGATGATGGAGCCGAGGTTCTGGGGGTCCTCGACCTCGTCGAGAATGACGACGAAGGGTTTGGCCGAGCGGGCCAGGATGTCACCGAGAGAGGCGTAGCCCTTGGGGGAGACTTCGGCCATGACGCCCTGGTGGCCGGGCGCGACCTGGTCGAGCCGGCGGGCCGGGACAAAGACGCAGGGGACATGCCGGGCCTTGGCCTCGCGGATGACCTCTCCGATCCGGGCGTGGCCCTTCTCCTCCTGGATGAAGACCTTATTGACCCTTCCGGCCGCGGACTTGAGGGCCTCGAGGAGGGGGTTGATCCGGATGATCCTGTTCATGGCGGGCTCCGGCTCATTATAAGATAAGAGGCGGACGCGTGCCAAAATCTTTTTTGTTTTTTTGCCCGATTTCGGGGATTGAACGACGGCGGTGAAGGCCCCCCAGAAGCTCCCCGATTGTTTCGTCCCGGCGCATCGGGTAAAATGACCCCCGTGAAACCGATGGAGGCTGGCCATGCCGGATAGCATCAAAACCACAAGGATCTGTCTCGTCGTCGCCGCGGGCTTGGAGATCGCGACGGCGGCGCTTATCCTCTTCATCTTCCTCTCGGGGGCTGTCCTTGTCGGCTGGGGCACGGAGCGCTCCGAGCTCCTCGGGAGCGCCCTCCTCGGCGCCACGGGGATCACACTTGCCGTACTTTTCGCCGCATACGGCGTATTCGGTCTCTTCACCGCCGCCGGGATCGCCAAGGGCCGGCCCTGGTCGAGGATTGCCGGGCTCGTCCTGGCCGTCCTCCTGCTGCCGGCCTTTCCCGTGGGCACCGTCATCGGCATCTTCGCCCTCAAGGGGCTCCTGGGGCCGGACGCCCGGGCCTGGTTCGGGACGCCGAACGGGGCCCCGCCGGTGTCTTTTCGCCCGCCCTCGACCCTTTAGCCACCGCGCTCCGATTTCGCTTTCCGAGTATAATGATAGGGATTTATCGAAAGGAGTCCATTCATGGCCAAAAGAACGATCATCGAGATCGACCGCGATAAATGCAACGGCTGCGGGCTCTGCACGACGGCCTGCGCCGAAGGCGCCCTGGTTCTCGACGCCGAGAACAAGGCCGTCCTTGTCCGGGAGATCTTCTGCGACGGATTGGGGGCCTGCCTCGACGTCTGCCCGACGGACGCCCTTAAGGTCGTCGAAAGAGAGAGCGAGAAGTACGACGCCGGGGCCGCCTTTAGCCATGTCCTCAAGACGCGGGGGGCCGACGCGGCCTCACGCGTTTACGGCATCGACGGCGGGCACGCGCACGCCGGTCCTTCCGGCTGTCCCGGAAGCCTGGCCCGGAACATCCCCTGCGGCCCCGACGGCGACGACGGGCCGGCCGCATCCGCCAAGTCCCGGCTCAGCCAGTGGCCGATCCAGCTTCACCTCATCTCGCCCCTTGCCCCCTACTTCGAGGGAAGCGACCTCCTCGTCGCCGCCGACTGCACGGCCTTCGCGCTCGGAGGGTTCCACGACAGCATGCTCAAGGGGAAAAAGCTCGTCATCGCCTGCCCCAAGCTCGATGAGACACAGGGCTACGTCGAGAAGCTGGCCGAGCTCATCCGGCGAAACCGCCTCAAATCACTGACCGTGGCCATCATGACCGTCCCCTGCTGTTCCGGTCTCGAGCGCATCGTCAGGGAGGCCGTCGAGCTGTCGGAGGAGCCGCTCGAGGTGAAGAAGGTCGTCGTCGGGATCGACGGCCGGGTCGTTCCGGCCGCCTGAGCCCGGTTCAGATGGAAAGGGCGATCAGAAGCTGGGCCGGGAAATAGGTTCCGAGGATGATGGCTTGGGCGGGACCGAGCTTTTTGGCGAAGCGGTCATAGGCCAGGACGGAGTCGGAAACAAGAAAAAGAACGGCCCCGGCAAAGGCCAGAAGCGGCCGTGTCCCGCCCCCATCGACAAACCGGCCCGCTGCGAGCCCGGCCATGGCCGTGATGGCCGCGATGTAAACAAGGACGGGGATCTTCAGCCGACCGAGCGACG
>Ga0299915_10003140_pt1 | contig 11994 bp, 5 predicted proteins | sample RVTome_13_FD_200263 | JGI IMG/M metagenome (GOLD analysis project Ga0299915, IMG submission 200263) | Soil microbial communities from uranium-contaminated site in the Upper Colorado River Basin, Wyoming, United States - RVT92D227 (version 2) ...
GACTGAAGGCACAGGCATGCACCGAACCAGTATGACCTTTGAGGGTAATAAGCTCCTCTCCCATCTCAACGTCCCAGAGCTTAAGAGTATCGTCACCGCTTGCAGAAACAATTCTTTTTCCATCAGGGCTGAAGGCGCAGGCGTACACCGAATCAGTATGACCTTTGAGGGTAATAAGCTCCTTTCCAGTCTCAACGTCCCAAAGTTTGATGTGATAGTCTTCAATTTCTTTAGAAGAAAGAAAATCAACTCCACTTCCAGAGACAATGCGCTTTCCATCAGGACTAAAGGCACATGTACGGACCGGCAAAGTATGACCTTTAAGTGTGGAAAGCTCCTTTCCAGTCGCAGCATCCCAGATTTTTAGCGTGTTGTCACTGCTTGCTGAGACAAGGCATTTCCCATCAGGACTGAAAGCACAGGCGTACACCCAAAGAGTATGACCTTTGAGGGTGGTCAGCTCCTTTCCAGTTCCAGCCTCCCAGAGCTTTATAGTTTTGTCTTCGCTTCCAGAGACAACGCGATTTCCATCAGGGCTGAAGGCACAGGCGTACACCGGTTCATCGTGACCAGTGAAAGTTCGGATTACGGCTGAACTTTCGGTCGGTCGTGTTATCAATTTAAACCATGGTTTTTTGTATTTCTTTTCCTCTTTTTCAAGTAGCTTTTTTAGCAGATTATTTTTATCTCTTTTCCACTGGGTTCGGTTAAATATCTGAGGAAAAGTGAGTTGGGGGTTTTTTATTAAGACAAAGGCAGACTGGTCGAGTCCTCTCCGATAGATTTCAATGCCCTTTCGCTTTTCGGAAATATTACTCATGGGGGAATTTCTCCAATGCTCCGCGGTAGTCTTCCATAAGTTCATACACTCCGCTGTAAATATTTCGGGCCTCTTCTCCTTGCCCCACCTTGGTCACAGAGGCGTAGGTGCATTTAGCTTCCAAGAACTCAAAATCGGTCAGCGTTTCATAGACCGCGTCCCACAGTTCTCCGTTGGTCTGCTGATAGGGCAATTCCGAGAGCTTACGGAGATTGGCGGTTTTTTTCTTGTCTTGTTCCAGCATCAAGCTTTGCTTCCCGAAATATTCGGCCAAATGTTTGTGCCGGGCCGCCTTGGTCTCTCCGGATAAAAACGCCTTCTTCACTTCGTTGCCAATTGTTGTCGGGTGGTAAAAAGCCATCAGGGAAGCGCCATCGGCGCTGCGCTCGATCAGGTACGGCTCCAGGTCGAAGTACAACCGGGACCAGACCACTACGGGCAGCCGTTCAACTTGGGGGGAGCGGGGCGAGCGTCTCATGAAATCCCGGACGACATCCCCGTCCGCGCTCAGCAAATCCAGCAATTCATCCTCGGACAGCCCGTTTTTGGCCGCCGCAAGATAGCCTAGGCTGCGCGAAACGACCGTTCCGCCGTGATGGGCCTCATCCGAAAGACGAGCGAAAAGAGCCTGGATGAGCTCCGCGATGTCCGGGCTCAGCGCAATATCCTTCGTATAAGAGCGCCAGTGGGAGGCGTTCTCGAAAGCCAGCTTCAAGTAGAGGGGCAGGCCGTTCTTCTGGAACTTGCCCAACACTTCTTCTCTTTGCGGTTTCTGGAGCGTTCGGCCGGCATCCTTCATCCAGAGGTCGAGGAGGCTTTCGCCTTCCTTGGGTGGCATCGCTTCCAATTCCAGGAGGTGATCCCCGGCGATTTTGTTCTTGATCGCCTCCAGCGAATCCCCGGGCAGGAGGGAAACCACGAGATGGACATGGGCAGGCAGCTCGGCGGGAAGCCAGACCAGGCTGCGGGCGTTATGGGCGTCCGAAAGCTGGTCCAGGGCGTCCAGGAACAGGATAAGCGGCTTTTTAGCGGTGGCCAGAGCCAGCCTCTTGGGAAATTCATCCACCAGCTCTTTGAAATCCGAGGGGATGTCTGCTTCGCTCGCCCCATAGGCCCGGGAAATCTGCCGGCACAGGCCGTCGAGCAGGTTCCTGACGTCCGAGGAACCGGGCGTTGCGCCGATGAAACGCGTCAGGCAGCCGCCTTGGGGATTGGCCTCTTGGGCCCGTTCAAAGGCCTTGGCCATCAAGGCCGACTTACCCGACCCCGGCTTTCCGAAGACGGCCAGGGGAGCCCGGCCGGGTTTTTCCAGATAATCCTGAATGGATTGGAGTATCTTCGTCCGGCCGATGAAAAACCGGGATCGCTCGAGTCCAAAAGCGACGTGGTCGTCGATTTCTTTTTCCAAGGCATCGAGGTCCTCAAGCTTTTCGATCTCTTTGAGGATGATGCGGGATAATCCGGCGTGCACGTCCTCGCACAAGCGGTCCAGGTGGGAGGCGGTTAGCCCCTTCTCGGCCCAGTCGGCCTCATATTCGAACACGTTTCCCGGGAGTCTTGACCGGAGGCTGTTTTTCAGGGCCTCAAGTTTCTCCGCGGAGTCCTTGTCGATATCGCCGTTTTCGTCCAGGTCAACAAAATCCTTGGCCGAAGCCATTTTCTTGGGCAAATTTTTTATTTTTCGGAAAAAGCAGAACACATGCTCCGGTGCATCGGAGACCTGCATAGCGCCGGCCGTGATCTCCTGCTCCGTGGCCGAGGCCGTGTATTTCAACCTCTGGTCCTCGGTCAAGAGAATGCCCTGGATAGCAAGAAGCAGAATGTGCCGCAGTCGGCTCTCGGCCCGGCTCCATTCCTGAGATTCGGCCTCTTGTGCGCTCTCCATTTCCGCTTCCACGGCGCCTTCTCGGGTCTTCACCTCACGGGGCTGAAGAACATAAACCGGCGGGACCTGGTTGTCGTCTCGCTTATACCAAGCGCGGAGCAAGGCCTTGTCTTCCGGGCTCTTGACCCGCTTTTCTATTTCCTCGTACTCCGCGACGGGAATCTCGGCCGGTAGCGGACGCCACCCGTAGCGGCCTCCCAGGAGCACGATGAAGTTGGGCCGCGGCGAAGTCTTCTGGCAGCGGTCGATTTCGTTCAGGCAGATCTTCATGGTTTGCTGGTCGAGCGCGGCCTCCTCACCGACCCCCCAGCGCAGGTCAATGGCCTGGAACCGGCAGCCGTGTTGCAGGCAGAGCTCCCGGAGCCGCGGAAACACCCGTTCTTGCAGGGCGTTACGCTCCTGTTTCATGTCGCTGAAAGTGGAGCTGATGAATATCCGAAATGTCTTGCTGGCCAGCGCCATTTAAGCCTCCCTGTCACGAAATGCCGTCATTAATATTCACAATAAGCTTACTTGCCGCGTGAAGGCGGCCTTTCGTGCCGATAATCCTCACGCGTCATTTTATTAGTCAGATGATTTTACTGCTTTTCCAGGCTTTGGCGATCGGCCGCCAGTCGGCGTTAACGGTAAATGGATTGAGTTTGAGCGATTTTCCGCATTTCGGGCAAGAAATAATTTGGCCTAAATCTGATGCTGCAATAGGAGACCAGGTCCGGCAGTATGGGCATCCAAATGCGGTGTCCTTTTCACCTCCATTCCAGGCCATGATAAAAGACGGGCCGGACTGAATATTATTAACCTGCAGCAATTGAATGCTGTCCCGTCCTGTCCCGACGATAACGCGCCAATCATTGCTCCAGTCGATACAATGGCCAGATCTGTTTAGCCTGAATTCAATAATTTCTCTTCCTGTCTCTGCATCCCAGATCTTCAGGGTGTCAGCAGAATTCGATACAACCTGGCTTCCATTCGAAGAAAAGGCGCAGGTGCGCACCCGATGTGTGTGGCTCCTAAGGGTAGCCAGCTCTTTTCCGGTCTCTGAATCCCAGAGCTTCAGAGTGTTGTCCCAGGAACCCGAAACAATCCGGTTGCCATCCGGAGAAAAGGCGCAGGCGCAAACCGCTTTTGTGTGACCCTCAAGGGTTGCAAGCTCTTTCCTGGTCTCTGCATCCCAGAGCCTCAGGGTATCGTCATCAGAACCCGAAACGATCCGGCTTCCGTCCGGAGAAAAGGCGCAGGCGCGCACCCATCCTGTGTGGCCAGCAAGTGTAGCCAGATCTTTGCCGGTCTCTGTATCCCAGAGCTTTAGGGCATAGTTATCAGAACCCGAAACGATCCGGCTTCCGTCTGGAGAAAAGGCGCAGGCCTTCACTTTACCTTTGTAGTCGATGACGTCCGCCCAACAATAGTCGCTTGCCAGCTCTTTTCCGGTCTCTGTATCCCAGAGCTTCAGGGTGGAGTTTTGGGAAGCCGAGACAATCCGGCTGCCATCGGGAGAAAAAGCGCAGGCGTTCACCCCGTCAGTGTGACCCTCAAGGGTTGCCAACTCTTTTCCGGTTTCGGCCTCCCAGAGCTTCAGAGTATGGTCCGAGGAACCCGAGATAATCCAGCTGCCATTAGGAGAAAAAGCGCAGGCGGTCACTATTCCTGTGTGGCCTTCAAGGGTTGCCAGCTCTCTCCCTGTCTTTGCCTCCCAAATCTTCAAGGTGTTGTCACAGGAACCTGAAACAATCCGGCTGCTATCGGGAGAAAAGACACAGGCGCGTACTTCCCCTTTGTGGCCGGCAAGGATTGCCGGCTCTTTTCCGGTCTCTGTATCCCAGAGCTTCAGGGTGGAGTCCTGGGAACCCGAGATAATCTGGCTGCCATCGGGAGAAAAGACACAGGCTAATACCCCCCCTGTGTGACCCTCTAGGATTGCTAGCTCTTTTCCGGTTTCGACCTCCCAGAGCTTCAGGGTCTCGTCATAAGAACCCGATACAATCCGACTGCCATCCGGAGAAAAGGCGCAGGCGTTCACCCCTTCTGTGTGGCCCGCAAGAGTTGCCATCTCTTTTCCGGTCTCTGCATCCCAGAGCTTAAGGGTAGTGTCCCAAGAACCCGAAACAATACGGCGGCCATCCGGAGAAAAGGCGCAGGCGTTCACTATTCCTGTGTGGCCTTCAAGGGTTGTCATCTCTTTTCCGGTCTCTGCATCCCAGAGCTTAAGGGTAGTGTCCCAAGAACCCGAAACAATACGGCGGCCATCCGGAGAAAAGGCGCAGGCAGTCACCTCTTCTCTGTGGCCGGCAAGGGTTGCCAGCTCCTTTCCGGTCTCTGTATCCCAGAGCTTTAAGGTCTTATCATAAGAACCCGAGACAATACGGCGGCCATCGGGCGAAAAGGCGCAGGAGCTCACATGGTTTGTGTGGCCAGCAAGGATTGCGAGAGCTTTTCCGGACTCTGAATCCCAGATCTTCACGGTATTGTCACAGGAACCCGAAACAATACTGTTGCCATCCGGAGAATAGACACAAGCGTACACTCCTCCTGTATGCCCCTCAAGGGATGCCAGCTCTTTTCCGGTCTCTGCCTCCCAGATCTTCAGCGAATAGTCATAAATAGAACCCGAGACAATCCGGCGTCCGTCGGGAGAAAAGGCACAGGCGTTTACCCCGTCTATGTGACCGGTATAAGTTACCAAACAAGCTGAGCGAGTTTGGGGCTTATTGACATACTGGAACCAAGGCCGTTTCTCAAGGCCTTTTCTCTGCCGCTCCCAGGCGGTCCGGCTGGGTGCCGTGGAGTCGGGCTGGTTGGCCGCCTGCTGGAAGAGGAATGTGGGATTTTGCCTCAGGACATGACTCTCTGCTAGAAGGAATCTCTGAAATTCCAGCAATTCAGACCGTTTATCATCTGTATTGTTAGCCCCGTCGAATGCGAACTTATCGGGATTATCAATGTTTTCCATCCCGCGGCCTCAGGCCAGGGGTTCGAGCTCGTGAAAACGGACCACTACGCGCCAGTCTTCGTTTTCGTGGAGCATCGTCTCCTCGATCTCTTTGACAATGGCAATAAGCTCCTCCCGCGAGTCGGCCCTTTCCATGGGCTCCGCCAGGCTTTCCAGGTGGAGTGCCATCTCGGCCGAGCGCTTGGAATTCCGGTCGTATTCCCTGTGCGTCCGAACCGCTGCCAGGGATCCCGCCAGGATGGGAGAGGCAATGGCTAGGAAAAGGGACGTCTTCTGGAGCCAACCCGGGCCCACATGGAGGGCATGTATCAGAGCGGCGGCGAACGTGACCGCGAAAAAGCCGAGGCCAAGGCGCGACATCCTCAGATGCCTGCGTCCGTGCCGAAGACTGGTTTTGCGGTGGTAGACTTTCTGATCATCGACCCAGGCTCGGAGCAGGTATCTTTTCAACCCGGCCAGTAGGATCGGTTCGACTCTTTGGGATGGGGGCAGATCGTTCCACACGGAGGCGAACGCCGCGTAAATCCATTCCCGGGAAGGTTCGGCGAGACGAAGCACGCGGGGCGGGCGGATCGTCTCCAGGCCTACCTGGGCCGCCGACAGGAAAAAAGCCGAGCGGAGCCGCTCGGCCAGGAACCTGTAGTCGATCCAGCGGTCGTGCCATTTGCGCTTGTTGCCGATCCAGACGATGGCCAGGATGGCGGCGATAAATAGGACCTCGAGCAAGGCGATGCGGGGCCATGCTGGCAGGAATATTCCCTGAAAAGCGGCCGTCGTTGCAGCAGCCGCTGCCAGAGCATAGATCATGCTTCCCGCCTTGTAGTACAGCCGCTGGTAGCGCAACGCCAGGATGTCAGCGCGGCTGTAGTGCTTCGCCAGGGTTTCCCAATGCCTGCGGAACGCCTCAACCTTCAATCCGGCCGCCCCGGCTTGCTCTTCAAGGATGGCTATATGTTGGGCGGCATGCCCGTCGAGCTCTCGAGTGGCGAGCTTTTCGCCGTTGTAGCGATCGAGACCCTGGAGAAGCTCCTTCCTTAAGTCCCTCCCAAGCTCAACGATCAGTCTGCCTCCCTCGGCGGTGTTGACCCACATGAAGGGGATTTTTTTCTCCCGGGCATAAGCTACGATCTCGGCCGTGCCTCCCTGGCCGGCGGCTGGTTGTCCGTTCCAAAGGGCGATAAGGACATCGCAGTGGTCCACGACGTAGCGCCCGACCCGTTCATAGGCCTCGTTTCGCGTCGGAGCCAGCGGCAGGGCTTTTACGCGCACCGTCCGATCGAGCATTCGTTCAAACTCGGCTTTGGACGCGGCGGACTTAAAATCGGTCAGGTAGTCGTCTTTTTCGAGCGGCAGCACAACCTCGAGCTGCGCGTCCTCGATTTGGACCGCTTCGCGGGCGACGAGCCGGTCCGCGCCCTCGGCCAACGGGGACAGTATGCTGAAAACAACCGGGGTGTGTTTCAGCTCCGGGAGAGCTTTTCTGAGGGCCTTCAAAGCCTCTCTAACGCCCGACGCCGCTTGCGCTTCATCCTCAAGCTTCCGGTGTCCCGTGACGCCGATGACAATCCTACCGGGGATAGGCTGCCAAGTCATTTATCAATCCCGTTCCCGCCGCCGCCCGAGACGATACGCAGGAATTCGTCGGCGTCGACATGGAGGTCCAACTGGTGCCGGGCCGGCAGGCAGGAGCGCTCGAACATCAGCTTGCCCGAGAGCGAGCTCATGTCGATCAGGCACTCCATGGAGCGCGCCCCGTGCTTGTAGGACGAGACCGTCAGCAGGGCCGCCAGGACCCCCTCGTCGACCTGAAGGATGTTCCGGGCGTCGAAGAGGTGCGCGGCCTTCCGCGCGAGGAGCGAGCGCAAGAGCAGGGCGCGCCTTAATAGGAATCCCTCGTCCTTCTCCCCCTGGGCGTTCGGCCCGAGGATGTTCAGAAACCCCCGCAACCGACTCAGAAAATCCCTGCCCTTAGCTGCGGGGTTCTGCTCAGCAGTCTGACGGAAACTTTCCATGGTGGAGTGGGTTCCTCCGGCGAAGACGAAGACGGACGGGCCGAGCGGATGAGGCAGGCCGCCCTCATGGAATTCGCCGTCCTGCATCGGGGCGAGGAAATACCGAAGCCAGCCCAGTTCGCGTCCCTTGAGCGGAGTGTCGAACTCGTCCCAGAAGACAAAGGGCAGCTCGTGCTTGAGGACGCAATCCCGGACTCGATGGAAGGCCGCCGGCAGCTCCTCGTGGGATTCGAGCTGGGAGAGGTTGAATTCGAGCGAGCTCAGCTGCCCGGGGAAAAGCCCGCGGGCCGCTTCCTTGACGGCAAAGGACTTGCCCGATCCCGGAGGCCCGAACACGGCCAGGGAAAGAGGACGCGCGGGCCGGGCTTGGGCAACATACTCGGTCATGATGTTACGAAGGCTTCTGATATTTTCGATCTCAGTCCTGTCGATGGAGGACCAGTTGCCGATGCGTTCCAGGGGGATGTCCTGGAGAGACTGCTGGGGCCCGGACCTGACCATGTCCCTGGCCACTTTTCCTACGTCCAGGCCCTGGTGGAGAGAAAAAATTGTCCAGCCTTCCTTGAAGGCGGAGAGCTTGACTGAGGATAAAGGAATGTCCCGGGATTCCAGGGCTTCCAGCACTCCGGCCACGGGGAACTGAAGGTCCACCAGCCTGCTGCCATCTCCCTCGGCATATCCCTTGAGATGAAGCGTTCGCGCCGCATGGGCTCCTTTTTTCACGGCGGCGACGGTGTCCGACTTGTCGCCTTCTTCCAGAAGGGTCTTGGCCAGTGAGACGACATAGCAGGAGCCGTAGCCGATGCATGTGCCCGGGTGCTCCCTTCGCCAATTGTCTTCTAGCGCCAGCGGGTCGAAGACCACATGTGAACCCGCCGCTCGGTCAATGACGACGGCGCCGGTGGTCCCTAATACCACGACGATCCTCAAAGGCCGCTGCCAGCGGGAGTCGGCTGTAACGGCCTGCACGATTTCGGAGCTGATCTGCTCCCAGGAAAGTTCATAGCCGATGTGCATGTTGGCCTTCCGCAAGTCGCTCACAGAAACGACAACCGTCAACTTATCGGCATAGTTGGACAGCAGGGTTTCCCAAAGCGGCCCCCGGGCGACGGGATGAGCGGTCTTGGCCAGGACCCAGGAGGTCTTGGGCGAAGGTTTCGTAACGGATGCGGGCCACAAGTCCTGCCGGTCTCGGAAACCGAGGTTGGCATCATCAAGAACAAGGCCACAGGGGTCCGAGGGAAATTCCGCTGCAGACTGTTGACCGCCCTCTGTGACCGCCGCGTCGGTTCCCCAGAACTCGGCTGCCCTCCAGACCATTCTCTTTTCTCCCATCCGAAAGGGAAAAGCAGACCAGACCGAATAGGAACGGGTAAGATTTCGGTAGTTCGGGTCGGTCAAGGCTTCGGGAGGAACTTGGGGGCCATGGACCCGAAACGAGCCTCCGGAGACCGCTTTGCCACGGCGGCTGAGCTTATCCAAGAGCGTGGCCAGGAGCGCTGCTCCGCCGGCCTGGCTGCAGGCGCGCGTGCCCATATCGCTGCCCCAAATGTACTGGTATGTCGTCTGCTGGCCGAGGTGAACACGGGCTCGGGCGATGTTCCAGTCGACGGTAACGTCCCCGGCGACGATGATGTCCTTGACGTCCGTTTTGGAAGATACGGCCATAAGTCCTCCCTTGAAACTCCCTCTGACGATGGCGGTGTTGTCAATCATAGAAAATGTAAGCGAAAGAATCAATACTCACAACCGTCTCCTTGTTTTCATAATGAACATTTCAAGCGCCTCAGCCCCGCCCTGAACAGCGCCGGTGCTGCTCGAAGAAATCGAAGATGCCGGCGATAGCCTTTTGACCGTAAAGCAGATACAATGAGGCCCGATGTGCGGCATCTGCGGTGTGGTGAGCCTCGGCCCCGACCCCCTACCCCCCGAAAGCCGCGCCACGGTGAAGTCCATGTGCGAGGCCATCATCCACCGCGGCCCGGACGACGAGGGGTACTACGGCGACGAGAGGGTGGCCCTGGGCATGCGCCGGCTGAGCATCATCGACCTGGTCACCGGTCATCAACCCATGGCCAACGAGGACCGCACGGTCTGGACGGTCTATAACGGCGAGATTTTTAACTTCCCCGACCTGCGGCATGAGCTCGAAAGCCGCGGCCATCAATTCGCCACACGCGCCGACACCGAGGTCATCGTCCACCTCTATGAGGAGGCGGGCGAGGACTTCGTCCACAAGCTCAACGGCATGTTCGCCATCGCCCTGTGGGACGCCAAGCTGCGGAAGCTGGTACTGGTCCGGGACCGGCTGGGGATCAAGCCCCTGCATCTCCTGGAGTGGAGCGGCCGCCTGTATTTCGCCTCGGAGATCAAGGCTCTGCTGCGGACGGGTTTTCCCCGGGAGATGGACTATGGGGCGCTGTCTCAGTTCTTCACCTTCGAGTACATCCCCGCCCCGCGCACCATTTTCAAGGGGATTCGAAAACTCCTCCCCGGTCATATGGCCGTTATCAAGGACGGCCGGGTGGAGACCCGGAAATACTGGGACGTCAGCTATGCGGCCGCAGCCGGCGCCGGAGCGGCCCGCTCCGAAGAATCCTGGGCTGATGAGATTTATGAACGGCTCAAAGCCTCGGTCCGCCGCCGCCTGATTTCGGACGTCCCCCTGGGCGTATTTCTCAGCGGCGGGATCGACTCCAGCGCCGTCACAGCCCTGATGGCCGAGACGTCCGGCGGGCCGGTCAAGTCCTTCTCCATCGGCTTCAAGGAAAAAAGCTTCGACGAGCTGCCTTGGGCCAGGGTTGTGGCCGACCGGTTCCGGACCGAGCACACCGAATTCGTGGTCGGCTCGGACCAAGTTCGGGAGCTCGTTCCCGTGCTGGCCCGCTCACTCGACGAACCGCTGGCCGACGCTTCCTGCATCCCGACCTACATCATCTCCAAGCTGGCCCGCCGCCACGTCACCGTGGCCCTGGCCGGAGACGGCGGCGACGAGCTTTTCGCCGGATACGACACCCACAAAGCCTACCGGGTGGCGCGGCTCTATCGCCGGGTGCCGGCCTTCCTTCGCAAAGGACTTGTCCGGCCAATGGTCCGCCGCCTGCCCGCCTCGAAGAAGCGTCTCAGTTTCGAGTTTAAGGCCAAAAAGTTCATCTCCGGGGTCGAGTACCGGCCCGAGATCGCCAATATCATCTGGTGGGGCGCCTATGCGCCCGAGGAAAAAAAACGTCTCTTTTCAGCCGACCTGCGCGCCGCCCTGGCCCGGGAGAATCTTTTCGGGCCGGTGGAGGCCTGGCAGGCCACAGCTCCCCCCGGCGACTCCCTGGACCGCATCTGCTACCTCGACCTCAAGCTCTACCTCCAGGACGACCTGCTGGTCAAGGTGGACCGCATGAGCATGGCCAACTCTCTGGAGATTCGGGCCCCCTTCCTGGACTACACCTTCGTCGAGTTCGCCGCCACCATCCCCAGCTCCCTCAAGCTCAAAGGCTCCACTTCGAAATACATCCTCAAAAAAATGCTGCGGCGCCTTCTGCCGGAAGAGATCCTGACCAAGAAGAAGATCGGGTTTGACATCCCCCTGGGCGACTGGATGCAGAGGGAGCTCAAGGACTTCACCCTGGACATGCTCTCTCCGTCAAACATCAATCGCCACGGATTGTTCGACCCGGCCTATGTCGAGCGTCTGCTCGGGGAACATCTCCGCGGCCGGCACAACCACCGCCAGCTTCTTTGGCCGCTGGTTATCTTCCAGTCCTGGCGCGACGCGTATCTAGGTTGAAGCCTGACGCGGCCGGAGCAAGGTTTCGCTGGGCGGAGAAGGCAATTTCTTTGCTCCGGGAAAAGAATCACGGGCTGGGCGAATCTTGCCCGGCGATTCCATCCGGGGAGGCATGTGTTTGATGGAAGGTGCCTAGAACTTTTTGCGGGTTCGGGCGTCCTATAAATTGAAAGGCAGCTTTATGGAGCGCGCGCCGAACACTTTGCCTGCCGGCCCGGAAGCCGGGGACAAAGCCCTGGACGGCGCCTTTTTTAACACGATCTACGACAGACATAAGGATATGGTCTTCAAATACGCTTATCATCTGACCCAAGACCAGAGGGAGGCCGAAGACCTCTATCAGGAGACATGGCTGCGCGTTGTTCGGCATTTTGACAAGATCCGAAGCACTCCGGAGAAATTGCGGCCCTGGCTGGCCACCATCGTCTCCAACCTGTTCAAGGATAGCCTGCGCAGAAAACGCGTCAGGCGCCTTTTCTCTTCGAATGAGGCTTCCTTCCCGGCTGCGGAGTCGGACGAATCTTCCGCCTCGCCTGCGGCTCCTTG
>Ga0299915_10003141_pt1 | contig 11989 bp, 12 predicted proteins | sample RVTome_13_FD_200263 | JGI IMG/M metagenome (GOLD analysis project Ga0299915, IMG submission 200263) | Soil microbial communities from uranium-contaminated site in the Upper Colorado River Basin, Wyoming, United States - RVT92D227 (version 2) ...
TTTGTAGCTAAATTCGCTGATATAAGAAAGCTATGCCGTGACATGCTAACTGTGTTTCCTGCGGCCATACCAAAGCTCGTTTACACGGCCAATCATATCAACGATTGCTTTGAGGCGTTTGATTTGCTGCATCAGACCGGCGGCGAGCGAATCATCTTTTGCATGGGCGAAGCGGGGCTCATCAGCAGAATTATTGCAAAAAAGCTGGATAGTTTTGTGATTTTTGCCAGCCTCGATGAGCAAAGCGCCACCGCGCCAGGGCAGTTAACAATACAGCAGCTAAAGAGGTTGTATCGCTATGATTGCATAGGTTCTGACACTGAGCTTTTCGGCGTGATAGCCGATCCGGTTGGTCATTCGCTGAGCCCTGCTATTCATAATGCCTGCTTTGCTGAAAAGAGTATGAACAAATTGTATCTGCCTCTATTGGTGCAGGGTGGCCGGGACGAATTTGACAGGTTCTTAGATAACGTGCTTTCCAGACAATGGCTGGACTTCAAGGGTTTTAGCGTAACAGTCCCGCACAAAGAAAATGCCCTTAAATATGTGCAGGCAAATCAGGGCTTTGTTGAGCCATTAGCTGAAAAAATCGGCGCAGCTAATACCTTGGTTGTGACACGGGCTTCCAGCCTGTGGGGCCACGGCCAGGATGGCCGTGCCACGAGTGACGAGAGACGTATAAGTGCGTACAATACCGATTATTCTGCAGCTCTGGATGCGATTACTTCCGTGATGGGCATATCAAGAGCCGATTTGAAAGCCCTGCCTGTCGCAGTTATTGGTGCTGGCGGCGTCGCAAGAGCAATAGTGGCGGGCTTAAGTGATGCAGGGGCTAAAATCAAGATTTACAACCGCACTACTGAAAAGGCAGAAAAACTTGCAATGGAGTTTGGCTGTGATTTTGCTGGCCTTGATGATTTACCGAATCTGGATGCAAAATTACTAATAAATTGCACGAGTATCGGGATGTACCCGAATGTTGATGAGACGCCCGTGCCCAGCGAATATCTAAGAAGCGACATGGCTGTTTTTGATACGGTTTATAATCCCGCCCGGACTATGTTACTAAAGCAGGCCAAAAAAGCCCTGGCAAAAACAATCGACGGCTTATCAATGTTCATCAACCAGGCCCTCGCCCAATTCAAGCTGTTCACCGGCCAAGATGGCGACGCTGAGGTGATGCACAGAGTGGTTAGCGAATCGTTTTCAGGGAATTGCTGAACCTCTGCTTGTGAAGTTTGTCAGGAATTACAATGTTGTCCTGCCGTATGCGTTGGGGATTGAGTGTCTGATAAGCAACGATGGAAAAGGGCGCAGGCCCGGCAAGAGTCCGATGCGTCTTTTGAGTCGGTTTGATGCGGCTGTGAAAGCAGGTGCATACTTCGGGTATTCCTCTTCGGCGCTCATCCGAAAGGAAAAGGAGACGCTTTGCGCAGTAGATTCAGTTGTGCATGAAGAGGGTACGCGAGCAGTCAGGGATGGCTTCCTCGCCTTGTATGAAAAGAGTGTAGGAGTGGAGGCGGCTTGTTGTAGGCAGACATTTCAGCCTTTGGTGGATATTCTGTGCGACCTTGCATCGGCATACCTTGCTAATATAAACAAGAAGGGTCTGTGTCGTGACTTCCAGATGGAGATTCAGAAAACGAGTCAGGTTCAGCGTTTCTGTAAGTGGCTGGACGCAGTGCGGCAGATGAAGACAGAGATATTGCGGCGGTGGATTCCAGACGTGGCCTCCAACGTAACCGATGAATGGTATACGTGGCAGGTCATACGGCTTTGGTGGGCATGGGCCACGGAGTGCGCGGGCAGGAGAAGTCACATTGGGGGACCGATAACCATACAGAAGGATGTCTCGAACGATCTATACGATATGGAATATATCGCATACTTGTCGAAGGCCGACGGAATTTTGACGCGGGATAAGACATTGGTTGAGCCACTGGCGCGGGCGGCATTTCCTGATAAGGATGTGTTTTCGAGTCTTGACGAGGTGCCGGACGACTATCTGTGTGATTGGGGTTAGCACTAGCCTTTCCCGATTTGGTTGTTGCTCTGCGATAACGATTATTGGTATATTAAAAGCAGTGATGAAAAGGAATAGATTTATTCTTTCCCGTGAATGACAGGGAGGGATAACCTTCAGATGGTGGTGATGAAACAAATACAAGAGTTTGGCCGAAGAATAGGCCAGGAATTCGGCGCACAGAAGGTGATACTATTTGGCTCTTATGCAAGAGGCAAGGTTACAGAAGACTCGGATATTGACCTGCTTGTGGTTGCTGAGACTTCTTTATCTCCACTTAAGCGTTATGGTGCGGTTCGACGTCTGTTAGCTGATGTCCCTTCCAGCTTTGATATTATTGTCAAGACGCCGGAGGAATACGTTCGCTGGCGGTCCGTGGTAAATAGCATCGTCTATTTTGCAGATAAATACGGAAAAGTTCTCTATGAACGAGCAGGCTCGTGAGGCTGTTCGACAATGGCAGGCAAAAGCCCAGAGTGATTGGGAGACTGTCGAGATTCTTACGGCCAGTAAGAGATGCCCAGCCGATACGGTTTGTTTCCACTGTCAGCAGTTTGTTGAGAAGCTGCTAAAAGCGCTTTTAACTGGCCACGGCATTGAGGCTCCCAAAACGCACGATTTGCGAAGATTGATCCAGTTAGCCAAGCCTTTTGCGCCGGAACTTTCTCCGCTGGCTGATGCAGCGGACGAATTGACCGTTCATGGAGTTGAGACGAGATACCCTGGCGACTGGCGGAAGATCAGACCGCCGGAGATGAAACGAGTGGTCGAATTAGCAAGACGTTTCGGTGATATTTTGCTTGCGAAACTGGAATAGTCAATAATAGCCAACCCAGTTTGTGGCATTCATTTCTGGGGTGAAAAAAATGGCAAAGAAAGAAAAGGTTGTTTTAGCCTATAGTGGTGGGCTGGATACCAGCGTCATTCTGCCGTGGCTGAAAGAGACATACGGCTATAAGGTGATAGCGTTCGCGGCGGACTTGGGACAGGGCGAAGAATTGGCCGGCATCAAACGCAAAGCCCTTGCCAGCGGTGCGGTCAAATGCGTAGTTAGGGACGTGCGAAAAGAGTTTGTCGAGGATTACCTCTGGCGGCTGCTTAAATCCGGCGCGGTGTACGAAAAGAGCTATCTGCTGGGCACAAGTATTGCCCGACCCTTGATAGCCAAGCATCAGGTGGATGTCGCCCACGCAGAAGGTGCCACGGCGGTTGCGCACGGAGCAACGGGCAAGGGCAACGACCAGGTGCGCTTTGAACTAAGCTATATGGCATTGGATCCATCGCTGAAAATCGTCTCGCCCTGGAAAGACCCGAAATTCACGCTGACCTCGCGTGAGGCCGCTGTTGACTATGCCAAAAAACATAAGATTCCCATTGAACAGACAAAGAAGAAAATTTATTCCCGCGACCGTAACCTCTGGCATATCAGCCATGAAGGGGCTGACTTGGAAGACCCTGCAAATGAGCCGAAAGATGATTTGTTTGTTATCTCCAGGCCGGTCTCAAAAACGCCTGATAAGCCGGATTACGTGACGATAGACTTTCGTGAGGGTGTGCCCATAAAGCTGAACGGCAAGCCGACAAGCGGCGTAAAGCTCATCGAGATATTGAACGAGCTTGGCGGCAGGAATGGCGTCGGCCAGGTGGACCTGGTGGAAAATCGCCTGGTCGGAATAAAATCGCGCGGCGTATACGAGACGCCCGGGGGCACGATTCTTGTTGCGGCGCATAATGCTCTGGAAAGTCTGACACTTGATCGAGAAACCATGCACTATAAACAACAGCTTGCACTAAAATATGCCGAGCTGGTTTATTACGGTTTGTGGTTTTGCCAGTTGCGCGAGGCTCTGGACGCATTTATTGATGTCACGCAGCGCAATGTCACCGGCTCAGTGCAAATGAAATTGTTTAAGGGTCACTGTACCCCAGCCGGCATCAAAAGCCCGAACAGTTTGTATCGGACTGACCTGGCAAGCTTCAAAATGGGCACTGAGTACCAGCCAACAGACGCAACCGGCTTTATTCGTTTGTTCGGCTTGCCGATGAAAGTCGCGGCGGCAATAGATAGGAAAAGGCAAAAGTAAAAAAGAAAAATTGAAATGAATGGTCATAATGAAAGAGAAATAATCGAGTGGGGATACTGGACAGCCAAATTTTTATTTGATATGTCAAAGAAAATCCATAAAGGCATAAAGCCTGAAAACTGTGTATTTATTGATTTTCTGCGTGATAACGGTTTTGCCGAGAATACAACCTTTGTATTAGATAATCAGGCTACAATCCTGATGACGGCATATATATTGTTGGTTTATCCGAGGGAACTTTTAGAGCAATTTGACTACGCTATCTTGCCTGTTGATTTACAACAGTCTTTTACTTTCACAATACCTGCTCCTCCTACGACATTAGACAACAAGCATTTTATTACAAGAATGAGACATGCTATCGCTCATGCCAATATTGAACTTATATTAGGCGAAGATGCATCATTTCGATTTTGGAACGTACCAACTAATCAAAACTTCAGCGATCGCAACCTTGATGTTGCAGTCTCCAAGCAAAACTTTGTCGAATTCCTGTCTCGATTAGGTAAAATTTTTATAGACTATATTCGCAACAATTAGGCGAGAATGCAGACTATGGTAGCGATAAATCAAATAAAAAAGTTCGGCAGGCAAATCGGTGAGCAGTTCCACGCTGAACGGGTAATCTTGTTCGGCTCCTATGCTCAGGGCAGCGTTACTGCTGATTCTGATGTTGATTTATTAGTCATCGGGCCGTTCAAAGGCAGAAGCGTTGATAAATCCGTAGAAATCCGAATGAAGTTGCGGCCGCAATTTCCTGTGGACATTCTTATTAGGACGCCAGAAAAAGTGCATCAGCGAATAAGAATGGGCGACTGCTTTATGCGAGAAATCCTTGAAAAAGGAAAGGTGCTTTATGAAGCCAATGACCGCTGAATGGGTCACCAAAGCCGAGGCGGATTTTGCGACCGCACAACGCGAGAGCCGGGTTAGGAAAAATCCTAACTATGATGGCATCTGTTTTCATTATCAGCAATGTGCTGAAAAATATCTTAAGGCCCGCCTATGTGAAGCGGAAATTCCTTATGGTAAAATTCACGACCTGGTTGTGTTGTTAGAACAAGTTCTTAAAGTTGAACCTAATTGGGAGATTTTTCGTGAGGACCTCGCCTACCTCTCGGATTTTGCGGTGGCGTTTCGCTATCCTGGCGAGTCTGCTGATAAGGAATCTGCGGGCCAAGCCAAACGTCTTTGCAGCTTCTTTCGCAAGATAGCTCGTAGTTCATTGAGATTAAGAACATAAGAAGTTAATAAAACAGATATAATAAATCGCAAAGGATTGCCGTGGTAGTACCAGATTGGATTTGGCTTATCTTTATCTTTGCGTTTGGCTGCTGCGTGGGCAGTTTCCTGAACGTGGTTATCTATCGGCTGCCTCGCGACAAGTCGTTGATAAGGCCGGGTTCGGCCTGTCCGGCGTGTGGCAAGCCAATTCGTTCTTACGATAATATACCGCTAATTTCCTGGCTGGTTTTGGGGCGAAGGTGCAGGGATTGCAGGGCGCCAATTTCGCCGCGATATTTTGTGATTGAGCTGCTGACAGGCATAGTTTTTGTCGGTCTTTTTTGGGTATATTTTCGGACCGACCTGCGTGCCGGCACGGGTGCATTTCTGGGCGGGGGCTGGCTTATTTATTTTCTTCACCTTACTTTGTTGGCAGCTTTCATCGCCGCATCGGCAATTGACCTGGAATTATGGGTCATTCCCATATCTGTCTGCTGGTTGGTCACAGCGGTAGGATTTACCGCCTCGGCTGTGGCCGGGTACGTAATTGATCCCTCGGCGATTCGCGCATACTCGCTTTTGCCAAGCGCATCGGCCGGCACGGGCGCTCTGGCAGCCGGGGCGGCAATAGGACTGGCGATATCCTGGATACTCCTGGTAAGTGGTTTAATCAAAAGAAGTTATGAGTCCGAGGATTCCGAGCACGCACCCCAAGAGCCGGACAAATGCCCGGAGCGACAACTCAATCATCGTTTAGAGGTCTGCCGGGAGATAATTTTTTTGCTGCCCATCCTTATCTGCGCGGCCGGGGTCTTCTGGGTCACCAGGGAAAATGAATCCATACGCGCCTGGTGGGTCTCATTTTCGCAACATCCTGTCGTTGTGGGGCTTCTGGGCAGCCTGTGGGGCTATTTCGTGGGTTGTGGGGTGGTCTGGGCCACGCGGATTCTCGGCACTTTAGCCTTTGGAAAAGAAGCGATGGGGCTTGGAGATGTGCACCTGATGGGTGCTGCGGGGGCGGTGGTTGGTCCGGTTTTGGTTGTCGTGGCGTTTTTCATTGCACCTTTCTTTGGCTTGGCTTGGGCCGGCGTCCAGATGTTTTTTAAAAAAACTCGGCAAATTCCCTATGGTCCGTTCTTGTCTTTGGGCGTATTTACTGTTATGATCTTGCACGATTGGGTTTTCAGTTACTGGAATCTCATCCGTACTGGTTAGAAAAAGAAAATGGGACTTCGATGTGAAGGGAGACATAGAATGCAGGCCGTTAACCGAAAAACAGTTGCCGGAGCGATCTGTCTGGTGTCAATTACTCTTTTGTCAGGCTGCACTGATTGGCAAAAGAGGTACGAGTACTTGGATGTGGAGCACCAGAATCTCAAGGGTAGGTACGAACGCCTTCAGGCGGAAAAGGACCAGTTTGCCGGCAAGATTTCGCAAGATCAGCAGACGATCGAAGATCTGCGAAAGCAGATTGATCAGATGAACAAGACTCCAGCCGAAGCCACAGGTTTTGGAAAAGACTATGATGTTAAGTTTGACCCTTCTGCGGGCACAATTACGGTAACGCTTCCCGATGCGATACTGTTCGCCTCCGGACAAGCCTCACTCAAAAGCGCGACCAGTGCCCCGCTCGATCATATCCTGTCGGTGCTGCGGCAAAAGTACTCTGGCAGGTACTTAGACGTGGTTGGCCATACCGATTCGGAGCCCATCAAGAAATCCCCCTGGAAGGACAATTGGGAGCTTTCAGCCGAGCGTGCTCTTTCCGTGACCAGGTATCTTATTGAGCGTGGGATTGCCGCGGATAGGGTCCGTGCCGTTGGTTGTGGGGAAGCAAGGCCGATAGCCTCAAACGCTACTGCCGCCGGCAAGGGGAAAAACCGCAGGGTCGAAATCGTGGTGCATATCCGATAATTGCTGCCGCATCTACACTTTGTCGGCACGGCACTTTCGGGCACGATTTAGTTCTGAGGTTCATTTCTGCTGCTTCTGCGCATCCGCGGTGCCTGCAAAAGTTGTGGCCCTTATCGTGCCATCCTTTTCGATTGTAATAGTGATGGCTCCATGTGCGGCAGTATAAAATGTCCCTAGGTTCTTTCTCCGCTGCCTTGTTGGTTGGCTCGCTGCACTGTGGAGCGTCCTCTCATATTGGCCCTGGTCGCAACTGCATATCACAATTTCAGCGTCGAGCTTTTCAAGAAAATCCGGATCGAGCGTTTTGACTAAGCCGTGATGAGGTGCCACGACTATATCGGCTTTTAGATTTGGATTACGCCGAAGAAGCTCTTTCTGCGCAAATCTCTCGATGTCGGAGCATAATAATATCCTTCTGCCGGCAAATTCAATCAGCGAAACTACTGATTTATCGTTCTCGCTCAACGCTTCACCCTGCCAGACTTCTTCGGTCGGCCAAAGTACTTTTATGTTGGCGGCGGTTTTTATATCTATATTGTTTACATTGTTTATCTCCAACCTCTTTTCATACAGTAATCTGCCAAGAAATTCTGCTGTCCCACAGGGGTCGGTTTTCGCATCCACAAAAAACGGGTCGCCGGCGTAGATGCTCTTGACCTTGCAGTGTTCAGCAATCTCCGGTATGCCGTTGATGTGGTCCACATCATTATGGCTTATCACAATTGCGTCGATTTTGCTTACTCCGGCAAAATCCAGAAATGGCGTCACGATGCGCCTGCCAATATCGCTTTTGTACATTGAGCCGGCGTCAAAGAGGACATTTGCCTGGCCGGGCAGCCGCACCAATACCGCCTGGCCATGGCCGACGTCTAAACAACTCAAAATCACGTTATCCCGATAGCTTCTGTGCCATTTCGCGGCGCCCAAAGAAATAATTATCACAAGAGCGACTGACGCACATATTAGTTCCCTCACAATGGGTCTGCGAAAGTGAACAAAAAAGGCAAAAAGTAAAAAAGCATAATAGAGGATAATTACCGCAGGTGACACTTTGCCTATAAGTACCTCCGATATATTTAAGCTGGCCATAAATTTGACAAGCCAGATTAACAAACTGACTAACGGTCCTATTATTATATCCAGCAGTGCTCCTGCACTTGGCAGGAACAATGCCAGGACTGTTTTTAAGTACCCAATAACCGAGATAACACCTATCAGCGGTGAAACAATCACCGTCCAGATGCTTGTCAGATAGTTAATCCTGTAAAAATGGTACAGTGAAATGCCGGCACCACCCACCCACGCGGTAAAGCATGTGGAAAATAATCGTAATAAATATGGTCCTGCTATCGGAGTTATGCGGAAAAGTAAGTTTGTTTTTGGAGCTTTCTTACCCCAGGGCAGAGCGGTTATTTTTTCATATAGAAAGAGGTGTATCCTCTCGCAAAAAAGCAAAAGTCCAAGCACTACTGCAAACGATAACTGCCAGCCTGCATCGAATAGGTCTGTCGGCTTTATCAGCAGCAGAATTACAGCCGCCAGTGACAGCGCATTAAAAGGGTTGTATTTTCGGCGAAAGAAAAATGATACGCAAAAAACAGAACTCATAATAGCTGCTCGAATTGCCGGCGCTTGCGGCGGGATAACAAGCAAAAAGATACCTGCGGCAGCAAGACATATCGCCGCGCAGGCGCGTTTCATCAGGCCTGCTGCTTTACAAAGGCACCAGATAATCCAAAACAAAATCACGAAGTTCATTCCGGACAGGCATATAAAATGCAGCAGCCCGGTTTTTTGAAATGCCCTGTACGTGTCAGTGTCAATTTCTGTTCGATAGCCAAGCACCAATGCCTGCAGCAGAGCATAATTTTGACTCTCTACATCCAGCTCGCCTGACAGCGCCCGGCCAGCTATTTCCTGCAGACGCCTTTTTATTTTTATAAAAGTGCCCGCGGGACTGCTCTTCACTAACTCAACAGCATCTCGCGATTGGACGGAAGCAGCGACAAAGACGTTTTTCCTCGCCAGGTATTCTGCCGTATTGAATTGCCCCGGATTTGTCGGCTGTTTGAACCTGTCCAGCCAGCAATACGCCTGTATATAATCGCCGGCTTTCAGGTCCAGCACCGGTTCATCGACCTGCACACGCACGGTCCCGGATATTTTTGCCCAGCCATTAACCGTTTTGACTTCGTGGACTCTAACATAAAAGCTGCTGACAGGGTCCGCATAAGTAAACTGCGCAAACTGCCATTGCTGATTTCTGTTAACGTATGGCTGGGTAATTATAAGGCCGCAAATTGTTGCCAATCTTCGCTCGCTTCCAACAAAATTCCGGATGTCATCTGGCTTGAATTGCTGAAAGCTGGTCAGCCGAATCGCACCAAGACACACAAAACAGGCACAAGTCATATACGCTGTGATATACACAGAAGCGGTTTCTTTGCGGATAACAAAGGACACAAATGTGGCGGTTGCACAGAAAGCCAGTATCGCCAGCCAAAATGCAGCCGGTAATGCTAACCGACTCTGTAATAGGATGCCGATTATCAGACCGGTCGCGGCAAATGAGAGTGGGGACGTTTCTATGATCCGTTTGTGAAGATTGGTTCTGCCGGCAAGCTCTCTGTCAATCACAGCTAATTTTCGCTGTATCTGGTCCATTTAAGCCGCGATTCTATCGCAGTCAGTGTTTGTTTGCTATGGATAACGCACGGATTTTCCGACGGTATTCTTTTGTAGCGGCCTGGAATCAGGTTTTTATGGTTTCATGGACCGCCGCCTTAGAATTATTGAGCAAATATGTAGTAAAAGATTTATAATGACGTGGGGAAAATATAAAATTCATATTGTGCTCTTTTACGCAGGAAGCTAAATATTGGCAAGGTGGAGGGCCACACAAATGAACAGACAAAGACAGTTTAATTTATTGGCAGTCGGAACCGAAGGCGAGCTGGCCGATAGGTCTGTAATCCGTCTAACAGCGTTTACATTGATAGAGCTTTTGGTTGTTATTGCCGTCATTGCCGTATTGATGGCGATATTAATGCCCTCGCTGAATCGAGCCAGAGAGGCAGGCAAGCGAGCGGTTTGCCTGAACAATACGAAGGGCCTGGCCTACGGGTGGACCATGTATTGCGGTGATAATGATGGTCGATTGCCAAATGGTCAAGCACACGAGGTTGGCAACGAGCGATTGGGCTGGATATTGCGGGCTGCGGCTCCATATCAGACGACACCTTTGGATGCGCCGGTTGCAGTTCAACTCGATGCGATCGGGAACGGCCAGTTATTCCCTTATGTCCCGAACGTCAAAGCCTATCGTTGCCCTGTGGCCAAGAAATATGAGATGCGAACATATAGTTGCATACATGCCATGAATGGGTTCCCTGTGGAAGGGGGCCCTGTTATCAAGAACATCAACAACATCAAGTTTCCGGCCACGCGTATTGTTTTTGTGGACGACTATGGGGAAGACTGGGACGCGGCCTGGACTGTGTGCTACAGCCAGCCACGATGGTGGAATCCGATTCCAATGCGTCACGGACCCGGCACTGTAGTATCGTACGCCGATGCACACTCTGATTGGTGGAACTGGAAGGACCCGCGGACCGTAGCACTCTCGAAACTGTCCTGGCAGGAGGCTGAGGCACTCCGCGCATCTCCGCAGGTCGAGCAGCCTGACAATCAGGATTTGAGAGACATCCAGAAGGCCTACTGGGGTAAGCTTGGGTACGACCCACGATGAGCGAGCTGATATATTCGCTCCGTTCGGGGACAAGATTCTGGCAATTGCTGCAAACAAATCCCGCCGGAAAGAGTATTCCACTGTGAAAAGGTGCAGATGAGCAGGGAACTGTTCTTAAGGAAAGAGCCATGACAGAGCGAAAAGACCAGGTAACGATGAAAGGTAAACCGTTGACTTTGACGGGCGAAAAACTCAAGGTCGGCGACAAGGCTCCTGATTTTGAAGTGGTTGCAAACGATTTGTCGCAGGTGAAGTTCTCATCTTTCCGCGGTAAGGTCTGTATCATCTCGTCCGTACCATCTCTGGATACCAGTGTCTGTGACAGGATGACCCGCCGGTTCAGTCATGAAGCTGGGGGGCTTGGCCAGGATGTGGCGGTTTTGACGATAAGCATGGACCTTCCGTTTGCCCAGAAGCGCTGGTGTGGGGCGGCAGGCGTCAAAAATGTTCAGACGCTCTCCGACCATCGTGAGGCTTCGTTCGGCAAATCTTATGGTGTCTTGATAAAGGAACTGCGTTTGCTTGCGCGGGCCGTATTTGTGGTGGATAAGCAGGGTACTATCCGCTACGCAGAAATTGTCAAGGAGCTGACGAATGAGCCGAATTATGAGGTGACACTAAAGACAACAAAAGGATTGTTGTGACAAAATCGGATATACAAAGGACTGAATTGAAAATAGGGGGAATGCACTGCGCTACGTGCGCCGCAACGATAGAGAAATCACTGTCGCATCTCGGCGGCGTCACCGGCGCGCGGGTGAGTTTTGCCAATGAGACCGCCACGGTTGAGTATGACTCCGCTAAGGTGAAAATTGCTGATCTGGAAAAAGCGGTCGCCGATGCGGGTTACCGGGTGGCGGCGGAAGGTTCAGAGAAAATAGCCCAAGAGAAGGACCTAAGAGCGAAGCGCAGCAGAGTCGTTGTCGGATTAGCGGTGGGCGTTTTCCTGATGGTTCTTATGTATTTGCCGCTGCATTTGCCGTTCCCAATGGCATA
>Ga0299915_10003142_pt1 | contig 11986 bp, 12 predicted proteins | sample RVTome_13_FD_200263 | JGI IMG/M metagenome (GOLD analysis project Ga0299915, IMG submission 200263) | Soil microbial communities from uranium-contaminated site in the Upper Colorado River Basin, Wyoming, United States - RVT92D227 (version 2) ...
TTCGCAGGCCATATTGCGGCGGAAGTACCATCTCGACGCCGAAGGTATTGCCCAGGAGGTGAAGTCGGTCTTGCATGATGGGACCTTGCATCATGGCAAGGGAGCGGCTCGATAAGGCCTTGGTGGCGCGGGGATTGGTCCCCAGTAGGGAGCGGGCACGCGCGCTCCTTCTCGCAGGCGCCGTCTTGGTCGATGGGCAGCCCCAGGCAAAGGCGGGTACCCTGATCCACCCTGAGGCAACCATACGCCTCACCCATGACCCCCAACCATATGTCAGCCGCGGCGGGCTCAAGTTGGAGCGTGCGCTCGATTTTTTTCACATCGATCCTCGGGAAAAGACGGTGATGGATGTAGGGGCGTCGACGGGCGGGTTCACCGACTGCCTGCTACAGAGGGGCGCTTGCCGGGTCTATGCCGTCGATGTGGGATACGGGCAGCTCGCCTGGCGGCTTCAGCAAGACCCCCGCGTCGTCAACCTCCACCGACGCAACATCCGCTACCTCACGTGGGAAGAGGTAGGGGAAAAGATGGATCTGGCTGTTGTCGATACCTCTTTCATCTCCTTGGAGCTGGTCATACCCCCGCTCCTCACCTTTCTGAAGCAGGGGGGAGGGCTTTTGACCTTGGTTAAACCGCAGTTTGAGGTGGGAAAGGGGGAGGTGGGCAAAGGAGGGGTTGTGCGCGATACGGAAAAGCACCGGCAGGTCGTGGAGCGGATTAAGCGGTTTGCCGAGGGCCAAGGATTGATTTCCCACGGGGTCATGGAATCCCCGCTTCAGGGCCCTAAAGGGAACAAGGAGTTTTTTCTTTACGGGGAGCGCCCCCATGGGCAGGATAGGGGTACCGAAGCCGGTTAAGCTGATCATGAGCGTGATTGCCTCCGATGCCCAGCTCTTCCCCGAGGTCTCAGAGGTCTTGGCGGCCAGCTATGGGGGGGCCGATTTCGAGAGTGACATCCTTCCCTTTGATTGCACCCAGTACTATACCCCGGAGATGGGGAAGGGGTTGCTGAGGCGGTTTTGCACCTTCCGTCCCCTCATCCCTCGGGAGCTCTTGGTGAGGATCAAGCGGGAGACCAATGAGAGAGAGGCGCAATTCGGCCCTGCGGGAAAGAGGAGGGTAAACATCGATCCTGGGTATATCAGTGCCGAGCACTTGATCTTGGCCACGACCAAGGGGTATACTCACCGTCCTTACCTGGGAGAAGGGATCTACGCAGACCTCACCCTGATCTATCGCGACGGTGAGTTCCGACCCTTGGAGTGGACCTACCCGGACTATGCCTCTTTCCAGATTAGGGAGATCCTGCAGGGAATAAGAAAGCGGTATCTGCAGGAACTCAAGGAGGATAAAGGGTGATAAGGAGTATGACCGGCTATGGTGTGGCAGAGCAAGACCTCCCCTTGGGTAAGATTGCCGTCGAGGTACGGTCCCTTAACCATAAATACCTGGATATCTCCCTCAAGCTGCCGCGGGGGTTTTTTAACCTTGAGTCTAAGATCCGCGACATCGTGAAGAAGGGGGTATCGCGGGGCCGGGTGGACCTGACCATGCGTATTGACCCCTCTGGCTCGATTCTCCCCCGGTACCGGCTGGAGGCTGATACGCGCTTGGCAGAGGAATATATACGCGTCTTGGCCGAGATCAAGGAGCGGTTCGGCCTCAAGGGAGAGGTGACCTTGGATCAGATAGCCGCGGTGCGGGAGATTGTGCCCTTCCTTGAGGCGAAGGAGGATACAGAGCTCTACTGGCAGGAGATCTCATCAGTAACGGAACAGGCCTTGAGGGCCTTGGAAGATTCCCGGCGGAAAGAGGGAGAGGCCCTTGCGGCGGACCTCATGGCGAGGTTGGGAGAGTCTCGGAGGCTGATTGCAGAGATCAAGGAAAAGGCCCCTGCGGTGGTCGCCGCCTATCGGGAGCGCTTGCGTGAACGGGTGCGAGCCCTTTTGGAGGGGAGCGACTTCGATGAGCGAAGATTCCAGCAGGAGGTGGCCTATTTTGCCGAGCGATCCGATATCTCCGAGGAGGTGATCAGGATGGAGAGCCACCTCAGCCAGTTTGCATCTAAGGTCGCGGAAGAGGGGCCTGCCGGCAGGGGGTTGGATTTTATCCTCCAGGAGATGAACAGAGAAGTGAATACCATCGGAGCAAAGGCTAGTGATGTTGATATCGCCCAGCGGGTAATAGCGCTCAAGGGCGAGCTGGAGCGGATGAGGGAACAGGTGCAAAATATTGAATAGAGAGGGCGAGAGATGAAGACACAGATCTTGAACCTCGGTTTTGGCAACGCGGTGGTTGCTGCGCGCGTTGTCGCTATCGTCAACCCCAACTCGGCTCCGATGAGGCGGTTGAAGGAGCATGCCAGGGATCTGGGCAAGTTGATCGATGCGTCTCAAGGTCGGAGGACCAGAGCTATTGTCGTCACCGATAGCGATCACGTGATCTTGTCGGGGATACAACCGGACACCCTGGCACAACGGCTGGCCACCGGCGCTGGCGAAGAGTAAGGTCGGGCACAAGGGAAGGCATGGCCAGCAGAGAGAAAGGGGTGCTTTTTGTCGTCTCCGCCCCTTCAGGGGCCGGAAAGACGACCATCGTGCGCAGGGTCATCTCCCAACTTGCGGGGGTGAGCCTGTCCATTTCCTGCACCACGAGGGCCCCTCGGCGGGGGGAGCAGGAGGGGGTCGACTACTCGTTTATCACCCGCGCAGAGTTCAGCGCCCTGGAGCAGGCGGGAAGGTTTATTGAGTGGGCCCAGGTGCACGGCGATCTCTACGGCACCCCGCGGGCAAACCTGGAAAGGCTTCATCAAGGGGAAGATCTAGTTTTGGAAATAGATACACAGGGGGCGAGGAAAATCCGTGAGGCATTCAGCGATGCTGTCCTCGTCTTCATCCTGCCGCCTTCCCTTGAGGTCTTACAAGGAAGGCTGCGATCCAGGGGAGGCGATGCCGAGGAGGCTATTCGCGCTCGTCTGCACAATGCCCAAAAGGAGCTTGATCAAATGGACTGCTACGACTATATTGTAGTCAACGAGGAGATCGAGGAGGCGACGAGAGAGGTGGCCTCCATCATCATAGCCGAGCGGTGTAAGGCCGCCAGGGTATTAGCTGAAAGATTAGGAGGCACGTATGGCACGGATAACGGTTGAGGATTGTCTGAAGCAGGTGGAGAGCCGCTTTTCGTTGGTCGTCCTGGGTGCTAAGCGGGCCAAGATGCTCATCAAGGGGGCATCCCCCTTGGTGTATACCGATAACAAATTCATTGTCAACGCCTTGAGGGAGATAGCCGGGGGAAAGGTCACGTATGCGTACGAGCCAGAAGGCAAGGGGGCGGGGGCAGAGACGCCCCGCGTAAGGTTGGTGGAGAAAGAAGAGAAGAAGGCAAAGGAGGATGCGGATTGAGGATGGCGGCAGCCGTAAGGAGGGAAAGAGGATGGGAGTCAAGATAGGGATTAACGGTTTTGGCAGGATAGGCAGGGTTATCGTGAGGGCTGCCCAGCGAACAGGGGCCGACGTGGACTTTGTTGCGGTCAACGATCTCACGGATGCACAGACCCTCGCCCATCTGCTCAAGTATGATTCGGTGCATGGCATCTTCCCCGGCGAGGTGCAGGCAAAGGGGGACAGCCTCCTCGTCAACGGGAAGGGGATCAAGGTGACGGCCATCAAGGACCCTGCCCAGCTCCCCTGGAAGGAGTTGGGGGTGGATGTTGTGATGGAATGCACGGGGCTGTTCCGGGACAAGGACAAGGCTGCCAAGCACCTCGAGGCAGGGGCAAAGAAGGTGATCATTTCGGCACCTGCCAAGGGGCCGGATATCACCATCGTCATGGGGGTGAACCACAAGGCGTATGATCCGAACAAACACCACATCATCTCCAATGCCTCCTGTACCACCAATTGCCTTGCGCCGGTTGCCAAGGTCCTCCTTGATAGCTTCGGGATAAAGCGGGGATTGATGACCACCATCCATGCCTATACCAATGATCAGAGCCTCTTGGACTTTCCCCACAAGGACCTGCGCAGGGCCAGGGCTGCTGCCCTCTCCATGATCCCTACTACCACCGGGGCGGCAGCGGCGGTGGCATTGGTTCTACCCCAGCTCAAAGGCAAGCTGGATGGGCTGGCTATCAGGGTCCCGACCCCCAACGTCTCGATTGTCGATCTGGTGGTTGAGGTGGAGAAGGAGACGGCTGTTGACAGTGTCAACGCCGCCCTCAAAAAGGCCTCACAAGGCGAACTCAAGGGTATACTCGGGTACACAGAGGAACCCCTCGTGTCCATAGATTTTAACGGAAATACACTCTCCTCCATTGTGGATGCCTCTACCACCGCAGTCATCGAAGGGCGGATGGTAAAGGTCCTCTCTTGGTACGATAATGAGATGGGGTATTCCGCCAGGATGGTGGACCTGGCCAAATTCATCGCCGCGTAATTTTCCATGGCGGTGCGTTACCCACGAATCCCGCTAATGGCGGGGAAAATAGCATGTACCCCCTCTCCCGCTGGCGGGAGAGGGCAGGGGTGAGGCCGAAGGTGGCCCTTTGGCCAGTGGATATCATTATGGGTTTCCCCCTCACTGCCGCTATGCGGCATCCCGTAGTCCCTGATTTTTGAAAGGGGTGCGGGACTTAATCCTCTCCCCTCGGGGAGAGGAAATAATAATTTTCTAGATAATTGAAGTTATCGAAGGGATTGATGCTGTGGCTATCAAGTGCATCGATGAAATCGAGATAACGGGCAAGAGGCTCTTTATCCGGGTCGATTTCAACGTCCCTTTGGGGGATGACGGCGAGGTGAAGGATGATACGAGGATCAAGGCGGCCCTTTCCACCATCCGCTATGCCGTGGACAAGGGGGCCAAGGTACTATTGGCATCCCACCTCGGGCGCCCCAAGGGCACGGCAATGCCGGAACTGAGCCTTGCCCCCGTTGCCCGCCGGCTCTCGGGCCTTCTGGGTAAGGAGGTAGCGATGGCCCCTGACTGTGTCGGCGAGCAGGTCAGATCCCTTGTGGAAAAACTGAAAGAGGGTGAGATCCTGCTATTGGAGAACCTCAGGTTCCATGCCGAGGAGACGGCAAATGATCCGGAGTTCTCCAAGCAACTGGCCGGTCTTGCCGATATCTATGTCAACGACGCCTTCGGCACGGCACACCGGGCCCACGCCTCCACCGAGGGGATCGTCCATCACCTCGAGGTGGCGGTCTGCGGCTTTCTTATGAAAAGGGAGATAGAGTACTTGATCAATGCCCTGGTCGCACCTGAGCGTCCTTTTGTCGCCATATTGGGCGGGGCCAAGGTCTCCGATAAGATCGGGGTGGTCAAGAACCTCATGGGCAAGGTTGATACCATCCTCATCGGCGGTGGCATGGCCTATACCTTCTTGAGGGCGCGGGGATACGAGGTGGGCAGGTCGCTTATGGAAGATGATAAGGTGCCGTTGGCCAAGGGGATCCTGAAGGAGGCGCAAGAGCGCAAGGTGGATCTCCGCCTCCCCCTGGACGTGGTGGTGGCCAAGGATTTTACCCCTGATGCCGAGCATAAGGTGGTGACCATCAAGGAGATCCCTTCTGGCTGGACAGCCATGGGTATTGGCCCGCAGACCGTCGAGGCGTTTGCCGCCGTGATCAGCAAGGCAAAGACCATCGTCTGGAATGGTCCTCTGGGGGTCTTTGAGATGCAGGCCTTTGCCGCGGGCAATGAGGCGATTGCCAAGGCGGTGGTCGCGTCCGGGGCTCTCAGCATCGTCGGGGGCGGAGACTCTATTGCAGCCCTCAATGCCTTGGGGCTGACCGACAAGATAACCCATATATCCACAGGGGGCGGGGCAACGCTGGAGCTCTTGGAGGGGAAGACCCTTCCCGGCATAGCAGTTCTCGACCGATAGGATAAAGGGCTTATGATGCGTATGCCCTTCATGGCAGGGAACTGGAAGATGTATAAGACGGCGACGGAGGCAATCGATTTCGTCACCCGTTTACACCAGGAGTTGGGGGATTGGGATAAGACCGAGGTGGTTGTGGCCCCCTCTTTTGTCGCCCTGGCGCCGGTTTCCGAACGCCTCAAGGGGACCAAGATCGCCGTGGCTGCCCAGGACTGCTTTTGGGAAGAGCAGGGGGCCTATACCGGCGAGGTATCAGTGCCGATGCTACGAGATGTGGGGTGCCGCTACGTGATCATCGGCCACTCTGAGCGCAGGGCCTACTTTGGGGAGGGCGATGAGCAGGTCAACAAGAAGGTAAAGGCGGTCATTGCCCACGGCCTTCTTCCCATTATCTGCGTAGGGGAGTCCCTGGAGCAGCGGGAGCAGGGGAAGACGTTTGCAGTCGTGGCAAGACAGGTCAAGGAAGGCCTCAAGGGACTCGGAGAAGACGCAACCCAAGCAGCGGTGATTGCTTACGAGCCTGTCTGGGCCATCGGTACGGGCAAGACGGCCTCCCCGGGACAGGCCCAGGAGGTGCACGCCTTTATAAGGAAACTCTTGTCAGAGATCTTCGGTCCTCAGGGGGCAGGGGCAATCCGGATCCAATATGGGGGGAGTGTTAAGCCGGACAATGTCGATGAATTGATGGCGCAGCCCGACATCGATGGCGCCTTGGTAGGCGGGGCCAGTCTCGAGGTGGGATCTTTTGCCAGGATCGTGAAATTTCAGCGGAAATAGGAGGTGATCGCATGTGGGGAATCCTGATAGTTGTTCATGTCATTGTCAGCGTCCTGATGATCCTGATCATCCTGTTGCAGACGGGGAAGGGGGCTGAGATAGGGGCTGCCTTTGGGGGTGGTTACAGCCAGACCCTGTTTGGGAGTTCAGGGCCTGTTGGCTTCTTAAACAAGCTCACCACCGTGGTGGCCATCTTTTTTATGGTCACGTCGCTCTTGCTGGCTGTCTGGGCTGGTCGAGCTTCTACCACGTCCTTGGGAACTGGCGTGCCGCAGCAGCAGGGAGCCCCGGTTAATCCTGTTCCCTTTCCAGGCGACTAAAAAGGTTTGCAGGCAGGGCCCTTTTGGATATAATGGGTTTTCGCAATGTGCCGAAGTGGTGGAATTTGGTAGACACGCCATCTTGAGGGGGTGGTGGGTAATCCCCGTGCGGGTTCAAATCCCGCCTTCGGCACCATATGTGAATAGTGAAAGAGGAGATGTGAAATCATCTCCTCTTTTTTTTTATTTTTTGAATCTTCTACGCCTGTATGGCTTTTTTGAGTAGTAATTATCAAATCTTGATATTGCAACAAAAAAGAAGACAAAAAATACAAAAAAAGAGCTTGACAAATATGATGTCATCCACAAAAATGATAAACGGGTTGAATCTATGGGTGACTCAATATCACTAATAAATATTAATGGAACAATCTCTGGTACCCAAGAGAGAGGCCGACTAAAGCGCACCATCGGCCGGCTATTGCCGTTGTTGCGCCTTGTCATTTGAACTGAAATAAAAATACAATAGATAAGAAAGATGATTGATCCGAACTTAAAACCTGAATATTCTAATAGTCATGCTCTCATTATAGGCATTGATGATTTTCAGTACGCTTCCCCTTTGGAATTTGCCATAAGCGATGCGGAAGCAATTAGTGAAGCATTAATCAAGAAATTTGGCTTCCCAAAAGCTCACGTTCAACTGCTCACAAATAAAGAGGCTACGCGCAGCAATATCATGTCTGCTTACATGGGCTACAGCAAATCAGGAAGTGAAATTAATGATCGAATATTAGTATTCTATGCCGGCCACGGGTTTACAGAAAGAGGGGCCAGAGGTGAAATTGGATTTCTTGTTCCTCACGACGGCAATTTTGCTGATCTCTCCACACTCATTAGGTGGGATGACTTTACTTATAATGCGGAATTAATCAAAGCGAAACACATTCTCTTCATAATGGATGCCTGCTATGGGGGCCTAATATTTCAGCGCGCCATGCCTGTAGGAAGTATGAGATTTCTCAAAGACATGCTCCTTCGTCCTGTTCGCCAGGCAATAACTGCCGGAAAAGCAGATCAGGTGGTGGCTGATTCAGGTGGTCCAAGACCGTCTCACTCAGTATTTACGGGACATCTTCTTGATGCACTTGATGGAAATGCGGCTACCAGTGACGGAATTTTGACAGCAAGCGGTGTAATGGCTTACGTATATGAAAAAGTATCAAAAGACATTCATTCTCGACAGACTCCACATTATGGTTTTTTTGATGGCGATGGCGACTTCATTTTTGAGGCACCAATCCTCGCGCGTCTTACAGAAGAGGAAAAAGTAGATGAAGATGTATTAATTTCTATACCCTCCGCAGAAAGTCCTGAAACTATTATACAACAGCCAGACACCTTGGTAAGTACTATAAAGGAGTATCTGGCTGACCAAAAGTCAACCATAAGGCTCCATGATCTTTCGATTCGGTATGTTAGAAAATATCTTCTTGACTCTAGTAAAGAAAATTTCCCTGTGCAAGATCAAGATATTCCGTTCAGCGTGGAGGAGTTCACGGGGCGGCTTGAGCACTACAATGCTATAGTAAAAGATCTTAAAATATTAACAAGTTGCCTTTCATATTGGGGAGAAGAAACACATCGGACCATTCTACAGAAAGCTCTAAGTCGCTCTACGGATAATTTGCAATCTGAAAGTGGCCTTGTAATCTGGCTTGCCCTGCGCTGGTATCCAATAATCGTAATAACATACTCAGCAGGAATTGCTGCAGTTGCAGCAAATAAGTATGATAATTTATATAGTATTTTTGTGACACGCACTGCGTCGCGGCGTCAAACCGGAGAAACGACAGAATTATTGTGGTCGCTAGGTGAGGAAATTCTCGAACTGGAGAGGTCAAATGCGTTCAAACAGCTACCAGGCCATGAAAGAAATTATGTTCCACGAAGCGAGTACCTATTCAAGTTTTTGCAGCCAGATTTAGATGACCTGTTCTTTCTCGGCAATGAGTATGAACAAGCATTTGATCGCTTTGAGGTAATGCTTGCGTTAACGTATGCTGATCTCTGTCATCAAAGAGAACGACACATATGGGGACCAGTAGGAAGATTCGGTTGGAAATACAGGGGGCGCGGAGGAAGAGGAAATCCACTGTCTGAAATAATTGCTGAGGCAACCGCCATGTCCTCATCATGGCCACCGCTAAGAGCAGGCTTTTTCGGAGGTAATCTTGAACGATTCAATGCTATTGCTACTGAGTATGCAGCAAGCATAAAAGGCTTGGGTTGGTGGTAAAGAGAATAACAAAGAAGTTTCGATCAAGCGGCTCCATTGGATCGCTAATAAAACCGGTTCCAGGTGAGCCATTTCTTTACTTCATAGGTAACTGATAATAATTTTAGTCAGTAATCTGGTTGAGATTAAAATCCTTTTAGTTGAGATTTTAAATGGGTTAAAAAGTTTAAGAATGAAGTATGCTGGACTTTGACCAATATAAATAAGTTAATATGTTGTAATAAGACGCTAAAATCCACTAGGGGGATATCATGAAAAAAATAATTACTTATATTTGGTTAGTAATTGCAATAATATTTCTTGGTCTCAGTATTTTTCATTGGTACCAATCGAACAAAGAAATTTCTGGTTTTCAGGTGACACCACGACCCATGAAAAATGTAAGTGTTACTATAGCAGGAGCAAGTATTGATAAACCCCTAGCGGAATTCGCAACAAATTTTAACAAGTATTTAAAAGAACAAAATACATCAAACAAGTATCAAAACAGACTTACTGCTGCAGGCTATTTGTTGTCTGCTTTACTTTGTTTAGTTTCAGTAGCTCTAAACTCTTTTTGGTTCCAAAAAAAATTTCTTCAATAAAAACAAAAACAAGGGGTCATTCAGATGCCTTCTTATAGTGCTGAACTCATTGAACAACTTTCTGAGATAAATAAAAGTATCGTTTCTTTGACGAAAGAGATATCTTCTCGGTCATTTTGGAATTCTCAGCTTTTTGCAGCAATAATAGGTGCTAGTGCCGCAATCCTTGTGTTTATTATTACTCAGATTATTCAGTATTGTCGTAAAAGCGCTGAAAGACATGAAGAATATTGTTTATGGTTAACTAAAAACTATATTTTTTATCGACCTGAATCTTTATTAAAAGAAGCCAAACATACGGGTTACGGTGGGACTACAACCAATCCTTTTACAGGTCAAAAAAAAGTAACCCCAGATAAACCACTTGGTGAAAAGATGATAATTGAGTTGCGGCGTGGAACAAAATATTGGCGTAAATCGAGTTTAAAAATAAAAAGAAAATTTAAGAAATATGAAGAAAAACTCTTGAAATTCAACACTGCAAAGAACAAAAGTGAATTGATTGAATGTTTAGAAAGCGCGAACACTATATTTGAAGAAATAAAAACTATGGTTTTCAAACGTACAGGCGAGAATCAATGGACAGCATAAAAAAAGGGAAAAGTGTGAGCAGAGCTGGCCAAGGCGAGGCGCTGTTTTGCCTGCCTTGGCCAGGGATGCTGCGCCAGAGGTGGCCTGTTGCCGCCTCTTTTTTTTGAACCGTATAAACGTATTACTGATTATTGACAGGTGAGGGGGGTAGCCTATAGAATGCAAGACACCCCTGAGACAGCGGGGTTAAACGATGGGGGAAGGGGTTGTCTTGCCTGAGTGCTAGCAATTAAGGAGACGGATGCGACTTTCAGAGTTATTGTTGCCTACCCTGCGGGAAGAGCCGGCTGATGCCGAGGTAATAAGCCATAAGCTGATGCTGCGCGCCGGCATGATTAGAAAGTTGGCTGCAGGCATCTATACCATGCTCCCCCTCGGAGTTCGGGTCATGCAGAAGGTGGAACGGATCATCAGGGAGGAGATGAATAGGGCAGGTGCGCAGGAGGTGGTGATGCCCTGTCTCCTGCCGGCAGATCTCTGGAAGGAGAGCGGCCGCTGGGACCAGTACGGCAAGGAGCTGTTTAGGTTAAAGGATAGACACGACCGTGACTATTGCCTCGGCCCCACCCACGAGGAGGTGATCACCGATCTCGCCCGGCGCGAGATCAGATCTTACCGCCAGCTCCCGATCAACCTTTACCAGATCCAGACCAAGTTCAGGGATGAGGTAAGACCGCGGTTCGGGGTAATGCGCGGCCGCGAGTTTGTCATGAAGGACGCCTATAGTTTCGATGCCGATGAAGCGGGTGCGGAGCGAAGCTATGAGCGGATGTACGCGGCCTATATGAGGATATTCGAACGCTGTGGGCTCAAATTCAGGGCCGTGGAGGCGGATACCGGTCTCATCGGGGGGAGGTTCTCCCATGAGTTCATGGTCTTGGCCGATACCGGCGAGGAGGCCATCGTGAGCTGTGGCACCTGTGACTACGCGGCCAACCTCGAGCGGGCCGAAGTGGGCAGGAGCGCAGGGGCAGCGGAAGAGGCAATGAAAAAGCTCAAGCAGGTAGAGACCCCGGAGAAGAGGAGCGTGGAAGAGGTGACGGCGTTCCTCGGTGTGCCTCCTCAGAGGCTGGTCAAGACCATCATCTTTGAGACAGAGAAGGGACCGGTGGCTGTGCTGGTCAGGGGCGATCATGGGATCAACGAGGCGAAGCTGCGCCGGTCTCTCGGGACCACCCAGCTCGCCATGGCCGGGGATCAGGTAGTAGCTGACGTGACCCACGCGCCTCTAGGGTTCGCCGGGCCGGTGGGGCTTGATCTCAGGATCATCGCCGACTACGCGCTCGAGGGGATGAGGAACGTGGTGGTCGGGGCCAACAAAGCCGATGCCCACCTGGTCAACGCCAACGGGGGCCGGGACTTTCGAGTCGACGAGTTTGCCGATATCCGCCTGGCACAGGAAGGTGATTTCTGCCCACGGTGTCCGGGACATTTGCAGATCTCCCGGGGGATCGAGGTGGGTCACATCTTTAAGCTGGGGACCAAATACAGCGAGGCCTTGAGGGCTACCTATCTCGACCTCGAGGGTAAGGAGCGGCCCCTGGTCATGGGCTGTTACGGCATCGGTGTGGGCAGGACGGCAGCGGCT
>Ga0299915_10003143_pt1 | contig 11986 bp, 6 predicted proteins | sample RVTome_13_FD_200263 | JGI IMG/M metagenome (GOLD analysis project Ga0299915, IMG submission 200263) | Soil microbial communities from uranium-contaminated site in the Upper Colorado River Basin, Wyoming, United States - RVT92D227 (version 2) ...
CTGTGTTCGTAGGTTGTGAGGCGGTTGGCTGACCGCCTCACAACCATTTTACCCGCCTCTTTACCAGCTTTGGAACGATCACGTTGCACAACTCAGCTTCTTTGAAAGGGTATAATAGGCATATGAGCACAAAATCGACACCTTCCCTTGTTCGTTGGGGTCTTCTCAGCACAGCTCGCATCAACCGCTCTTTGATTCCCCCCATCCGCCACTCCAGGCATAGCGAATTAATAGCTGTCGGCAGTCGCAGCCAGACACAGGCTTCCGCCTATGCCAACGAATGGGGCATCCCAAAGGCGCATGGCAGCTACGAAGCTCTGCTGGCTGACCCCGAAATCGACGCAATTTACAACTCACTGCCTAATTCACTTCACTTGGAATGGACTATCAAGGCATTGGATGCGGGTAAGCATGTCCTTTGCGAAAAGCCAATGTGTCTGACCGTTGCAGAGTTGGACCAAATCACCGCTGCCGCAGCATCCTCCGGTAAGGTCGTTGCCGAAGCCTTCATGTATCGCCATCACCCGCAGACCCTCAAAGTAATAGAACTGGTAACCAGCGGTGTAATTGGTGAATTGCGCCTCATTCGCGGCACATTTACCTACAAGCTGACCAATCCTGCAAACCCTCGACTTGATATTGACCTCGGCGGAGGAAGTGTTTGGGACGTCGGATGTTATCCTATAAGTTACGCCCGCTTACTTGCTGGTAGTGAACCAGAAGAAGTTTTTGGTTGGCAGATGAACAGTCCTGCTGGCGTCGACCTGCTTTTTGCCGGGCAAATGCGCTTTGCCAATCATTTCTATGCGCAATTCGACAGTAGTTTTGATGTTCCTTTCCGCGTGAATATAGAAGTCGTGGGTAGCGAAGGAACTATTGCCATCTCCAATCCCTATAAACCCGGTAAGAATGATAAGATCACCCTCACCCACAATGATAAAACAGAAACAATTCCCATCCGCGGGCAGGAATTGTACATAGGTGAAGTCATTGATATGGAAAATGCCATACTTCACGCTCAACCGCCGCGCATCAGTCTGGCAGATAGTCGGGGCAATATCGCTGCGATTTGTGCTCTTCTGCAGTCCGCTCGTCTGGGTCAACCAGTCACTTTATAAGGAGCCTTTAGAATGAATATTCTCGTCACCGGTGGCGCCGGTTACATCGGTAGCCACACCTGTGTTGAATTGCTTCTCGAAGGGCACCAGATCGTTGTCATTGACAATCTCAGCAATAGCAAAGAGACCTCGTTACAGCGTGTCCAGGAGATCACCGGTAAACCACTGACCTTTTATAAGGCTGATCTGCTCAACGAGCCTGCTATTCAAGCTGTGTTCGAGCGCGAAAAAATTGATGCGGTGATCCATTTTGCTGGACTAAAGGCAGTTGGTGAATCCGTAGATCGTCCTCTTAGCTATTACCACAATAATGTGACCGGCACCCTTGTTTTATGCGATGTCATGAAACGCTTCGGCGTGCGCAACCTGGTCTTTAGCTCCTCCGCCACTGTCTATGGAGCTGCCGAACAAATGCCGATCCGCGAAGATTTTCCGCTCTCTGCGCTAAATCCGTACGGTCGTTCGAAACTCATGATCGAGGATATCCTTCGTGACTTGCACCAGGCTGAACCAGCCTGGAACATCGCCATTTTGCGCTACTTCAACCCCGTAGGCGCTCATATCAGCGGCAGGATTGGCGAAGATCCCAATGGCATTCCCAATAATTTGCTACCTTATGTTGCCCAGGTTGCCGTCGGTCGCCAGCCATTTGTGCGTGTCTGGGGTAATGACTACCCCACTCCTGATGGTACCGGCATTCGTGATTATATTCATGTCACTGATCTGGCTATTGGACACCTGCGTGCTCTAGACAAGTTGTCGCAAAATAGTGGTCTCGTCACTTATAACTTGGGCACCGGTCAAGGTACCAGTGTCTTGGAAGTGATCGCAGCTTTCAGCCGGGCTTGCGGTAGGCAACTCCCCTTTAAAATTATGCAACGCCGTCCTGGTGATGCTGCCGTCTCCTATGCCGATCCCTCTAAGGCCAACCGGGAGTTGAACTGGTTTACCTCGCGTGGCATCGATGAGATGTGTGCCGACACCTGGCGTTGGCAGTCTGCCAACCCGAATGGATATGACTAAGACTTCTCGCTTTCTTTAACAGCTCCTATGACCCACCAACTCAATCAACGCGAGCTTGTCATCGATTTATCCAGCGGTGATTTCCAGATCAATCGCGTTGACATGTTCACCGGCAGTCAGCACCCCATCATTGGCCCGGTGGATTACGGCTGGATGAAATTCCAGCAAGGCTTGAAAACCGTCTCAGAGCATGGTCGCAAGCTTCAAACTTACCGGGCCTCCCAACCTCCCGATGTGTTTACTTGGGGAGGCGGTCTCTTAGCGGGGTCGCGCATTCCCGGCACCCGTCGCCTGGTGTTTTGCGGTTACTCTCCATTATGGGAAGGTTTTTATATCTCCAGTATTGGGGGCGCCGCATACATCATGCATCGTGTTGGTGTAGATTTCGTCACCATTAACGGTCGCGCCCCACAAGATTCTGTGCTCATCCTCAATCAAAAGCACGGTGAGATACACGTTCGCCTGGAAGCCATCCAGCCTGATGTCATCTGGTCTGGTTACGCCGACCCAGACGGCGAACAGTTAAGCGGTTTCTATGCCCTGCAGCAGGCTGTCTTCGACCGCTATGCCGCAGAATATGAGAATGACTGGCTACGGGTTTTTGCCGTTGGACCTGCCTCCCGCACCACCAACCAGGGTATCATCGGCAGCAATCAGGTTAAAAAAGGTCGTATCTTCCCCATCGATGACTGGGCGGGCCGCGGCGGGCTTGGCAGCCGCTTGCTTCAGCATCATCGTATTGCTGCCTGCATCTTCGGTGGTGACTGGGAAGACCCCGATTTGAAAGACTCCAAGGAAATTGACAGTTACTTCCAGAAGTACTTCGGCGACTCGATGATCCGGGTCGACCTGGGTGCTGCCGAAAAATACCGTTATGTCCCTGGCTTCATGACCGGCGGCACCTTCGGTGTCAACATGCATACTGCGGATGACAAGCTTTTCAGTTTCAACTATCAATCTATCTATGCCAGCGATTCTGAGCGGCTCGAGCAGCACACCTATTTCATCCTCGATCATTACTTGAAGCAATTCAATGAGGAGATCATCCAGCCCAAGAATTTTGCCCATTGCGGCGAGCCTTGTTCCGTTGTCTGCAAAAAGTATGACCGCATCTATAAAAAGGATTATGAGCCATACCAGGCACTTGGTCCCCTATGTGGCGTCTTCGACCAGCGCGCTGCCGAGCAGCTGAACCATTTCGTAGATGCACTAGGAATTGATGCCATCCAGATCGGCAGTACCGCTGCCTGGTTTATGGAATTGGTTGCCAAAGGCTCGATCAACCCCGGTGAATTCGGCCTGCCGCCTGCTTCCGAAATAAATTTTAAATTCCCTTCCCAGCCTGATACCTTCGACGTTGTTGCCGACTCCGCACGTAACGCCAGCTATGCCACTCAAGTCATTTCCATGATGGTCTTTGAACCAGCCGGAGAACCGTTCCGTTTGGGTATCCGGCACGCTGCCCAGATCCTTGACAGTCTCATCCCTGACCAGCCGATTCCACCCTCTACTAGCGCCGTTTATATTTCTCATGGCTCCCGGGGCTGTATGACTCCCAACCAATATTGGGTGCCGGGTATGCTTGCCCCCATGCCAATGATGGGTAAATACTTCGTCTATTATGGACTGGACTACCAGTCTCCCCGCGACCTAGGTCGGAAATGTGTCGAGCGCATGGTCTTCGAATTGTTTAGCGAAAATACCGGTATTTGCCGTTTCCACCGTAAATGGGTTGAGGCGATCGTGGACGAGATCATCCAGGCTCATTACAAATTCGATATCGACTATAAAGCGCACCAATTCGCAATCGCCCAGCAAATCTATGACCTGGACGGCAACGGTGCCCGCTTTTGGGAAAGCGAGCGCACTGTCGACATCATCTGGCAATATCTCGAAAAGTGGGAGCGCTTTGGATTGGATGATGAGAGTCTGCATCAATGGGTGCAACGTTTTCGCCACGACAAATGGACTGCCGCCCGGGCTTATTGGCAGGAAATCCGCTCCGGAATCGCAGAAGCTTTTGCTGTAGGTTCTATTTCCATCCCCGACACAGTCGCCCCCTACCAGGCTGCCAGCCTTGATGTCATGGTTAAGAAATGACCTTAATCTGACTTGTATTAACGACGCCAGTCGTTTAGTATTACTAAGCTAACTCGTAGTAACGACGTCAATCGTTGGATGATCTTTGGAGGAGAATTCGCCCCATGCCCAAATACATCGCCTCAATTGACCAGGGAACCACCAGCACTCGCTGCATGATCTTCGACCACACCGGTCGTGTCATCAGTCTCGCCCAAAAAGAACACCGCCAGATCTTTCCCCAGCCCGGTTGGGTCGAACATGACCCGTTGGAAATATGGGAACGCACGCAGCAGGTCTCCCATGAAGCCATCACCAAAACCGGTGCCCAGCCTGGTGACATCACTGCCATCGGCGTCACCAATCAGCGCGAAACCACCCTTGTTTGGGATCGTCGCACCGGAAAACCTTATTACAATGCTATTGTGTGGCAAGACACACGCACCAAAGAGCTGTGCGATCTGCTCACCAAAGATGCTGGGCAGGATCGCTTCCGCACCAAAGTGGGTCTTCCTCTCGCCACTTACTTCTCTGGACCCAAGATCAAGTGGATCCTCGATCATGTGTCCGGTGTGCGCCAGGCTGCTGAGCGTGGCGATGCGCTTTTCGGAAACATCGATACCTGGGTCATCTGGTGGCTCACTGGAGGACCCGAAGTCGGCGCTCATGTCACCGATGTCACCAATGCCTCCCGCACGATGTTGATGAACCTGGAGACCTTACAGTGGGATGATGATATCCTGTCCATTCTCGAAATTCCCCGCGCTATGCTGCCACGTATCGTTCCTTCCAGCGATCCTCGCACCTGGGGGTCCACCCTGCCAAACGGACCTTTTGGCTCCTCCATCCCCGTCTGCGGTGACCTCGGTGATCAGCAGGCGGCTCTCGTTGGTCAGACTTGTTTCAGCCCCGGCGAGGCCAAGAATACGTATGGTACCGGCTGTTTCATGCTCCTCAATACCGGAACCGAGATAATCCCCTCAAAAAGCGGTCTCCTCACCACCCTGGCTTACCAGTTGGGTGAACAGCGCGCGGTGTACGCGCTCGAAGGCTCCATCGCCATCACTGGTGCGCTGGTCCAATGGCTGCGTGATAACCTGGGCTTGATTACCAAATCATCCGACATCGAAGCGTTAGCACGGTCCGTTGAGGATAACGGCGATATCTATTTCGTCCCTGCCTTCTCGGGTCTATTTGCCCCTTATTGGCGCTCGGATGCCCGTGGTGTCATTGTTGGCATGACCCGTTTTACCCACAAAGGCCATATCGCCCGCGCCGCCCTCGAGGCTACTGCCTACCAGACCCGCGAAGTGCTCGATGCGATGCATAAAGACTCCGGCGTAGATCTAAAAGCCCTTAAAGTCGATGGTGGCATGGTCTATAACGATCTATTGATGCAGTTCCAGGCGGATTTGCTCAACGTGCCAGTCGTGCGTCCCAAAGTTGCCGAGACGACCGCCCTCGGTGCAGCCTATGCTGCCGGCCTTGCAGTCGGCTTTTGGAATAACCTGGATGATCTGCGCGCCAACTGGCAGGTGGATCATATCTGGCAACCCCAAATGCCCGAGAGCCAGCGCAATTCGCTCTTCCAGGGTTGGCTAAAGGCTGTCGAACGCACGTTTAATTGGGTAGCATGAGACGCATCTCTTGCGATGTCTTAGTGATTGGCGGCGGCGCCACTGGCACCGGGGTGGCGCGCGACCTAGCCATGCGTGGTTTGGTAACCATCCTGGTTGAGCGCCGCGACCTCACTCATGGCACAACTGGTCGTTACCATGGGCTGTTGCATTCTGGAGGTCGCTACGTCGTCAAAGACCCGCAAGCTGCCCGTGAGTGCTACGAAGAGAACCTCATCCTTCGCCGCATCATGCCCCATAGCATCGAAGATACAGGTGGCTTTTTCGTCCTGACCCCTTGGGATGATCCTGCTTATGCTCCACATTTCCTGGAAGGTTGCCGCCAGGCAGGTATTCCAGTTGAAGAGGTTCCCATACGCCAGATGCTCAAAGAGGAGCCTCTGCTCAATCCATCCATCACGCACTGCTTCCGTGTCCCCGATGGTGCTGCTGATTCCTTCTTGGCTGCTAACTTGAACGCCGAATCTGCCCGGCAGCATGACGCGGAAATCCTGACCTATCACGAAGTCCTACGCATCTTGCGCACAGACACTCAGGTAACTGGCGCCGTTTGTCATGATCTGATTAAAGATGAGGAGGTGCACATCACCAGCAGCATGGTAGTTAACGCTGCTGGCGCATGGGCTGGCAAAATCGCTGCTTCTGCTGGCATTACCATCCAGATGATTCCTGGCAAAGGCACCATGGTTGCAGTTAACCGCCGCATCGTCAACACCGTCATCAACCGCTGCAAGCTCCCCTCCGATGGTGACATTCTCGTCCCTGCCCATACCGTTGCCGTAATGGGTACGACAGATATAAAAGTCAGCGACCCCGATCGCTTCGGGATCGAGCCATGGGAGTTGCGCTTGATGCTCGACGAGGGCGAAAAGTTGATCCCCGGCTTCCACTCTTTCCGCATGCTGCGCGCCTGGGCTGGTGTCCGCCCCCTCTTCCAGGAAACCGTCTCCACCGGCACAAACCGGGATGTGACCCGCGCCTTTGTCCTGCTCGACCATTCCCAGCGCGATGGGGTTGATGGCTTACTCACCATCACCAGCGGTAAATGGACTACCTACCGCAAAATGGCCGAAGTCACAGCCGACAAAGTTTGCGAAAAGCTGGGCATTCGCGCAGTATGCCGCACGCACCTTGAAGTTCTGCCCAATCAGACCACAAAGCCATCCTCTCCCCCCCATTATCATCACCTTGGTACCCGCTTAGGAGAAATTGAACATCAGCAGGCTTACGGTAAACTCGTTTGTGAGTGTGAGTTAGCCGCCCTTGCCGACATCGAACACGCTATTCTTCAAAACGATATACACACCCTCGATGACATTCGCCGCGACCTTCGCCTGGGCATGGGACCCTGTCAAGGAGGCTTTTGCACCCTTCGTGCGGCTGGTTTGCTCCACACCCTGCGCCATCCCTCTGTCTTAGAGACGAACGTAGCCATCCGCGACTTCTTGGAAGAGCGTTGGAAAGGCCAGTTGCCCATCCTTTGGGGTCAGCAGCTTCGTCAGGCTCGATTGAACGAATTGATCTTCAAGGATGTGCTCAACGCTGGCAGCTTGCCTGGAGTTTCTGCTTCCCGTCTCGCTGCTGAACGATATGCACCACCCACGTCTGAGCATGTCTCCACCACCCCTGCTGGACCACCCGCAGCCATCGTATCATATGCTGCATCCCAATCAACTGCCCGTTCAGATGTCTTGGTGATTGGCGCTGGCTTGGCTGGTCTGGTTGCTGCCTGGCAGGTTCTCCAAAACGGTAAAAAGGTGCGCCTCATCGCCAAAGGCTGGGGAGCCACTTATTGGGGTTCTGGCTGTATCGATATACTGAAGGATCAATCAATCGATGACTTTATCGCTGCCAATCCATCCCACCCCTACACGCTCGCTGGAATGACGGCTCTCGAACAAGCCTTCAAGAGCTTCCAGGAATTGTGTGCTTCTGCTGGTTATCCCCTCTTTGGATCTCTAGGAGAAAATTACCTGCTGCCCACAGCTTTGGGCACGCTGCGCCCATCTTGTCTGGTTCCCGAAACCATGGCTGCTGGTGATCTCCGTCAGCACTCACCCATGTTGATTGTCGGGTTCTCACAATACCTGGATTTCTTTCCCGCCCTGGTGGCAGAGAACCTGAATGCCCAGTCCATTTTCGCTAATGACCTTACTCTCGATCTGCCAACGCTCCAAGCGCGTAAATTCGTCACCGGTATGGTCCTGGCGCGGCTCTTTGAAACTCCTGCCTTCCGCCTCGAGTTGGCAGATGCCCTCCGCGGCCGTCTGGGCAGTGCCACCCGCATTGGTTTCCCAGCAGTCTTAGGCTTGAACGAGTCATTAGCCGTCAAGCGCGACCTGGAAGAACGCCTGGGGTTGCCCGTTTTCGAGATTCCAGGTCTCCCGCCTTCCATCCCAGGAATTCGGCTCCATAATATACTGAGTAAGGAGATCGAAAAAAGCGGTGGTCGAATCTTTAACGGCCTGCAAGTGGATGGCTGTGAATCTGCTGCTGGTCGTATCCAAGCGGTATTCAGCGAAGCCGCCGCACGCCATAAATCCCATGCAGCCGAGGCTTATGTCCTTGCTACTGGTGGTCTCCTTGGTGGCGGCATCCACCTCACCAGCGCTGGCTATGCGCAAGATACTGCCCTTGGGCTCCCCATTCCCATCCTGACAGACCGCTCTTCCTGGCACCATGAAACCTTTCTTTCCCATACGCCCCATCCATTACATTGTATTGGGCATACTGTTTCCACTTCCTTCCAACCCCTCGACTCTCAAGGCGCGCCGATCTATGAAAATTTATATGCGGTAGGAGGCTGCTTGGGTGGGTTTGACCCCCTTCACGAATGTTCTTTAGAAGGCATTTCTCTGGTGACCGGATATCTGGTTGGAAAGAGGCTTGCATGATCGTTGAAACCAGCCTCGACCAGTGTATTAAGTGTAATATCTGCGCAACCGCTTGTCCTGTATCCGCCGTCACTGACCTTTTCCCTGGCCCAAAATACGAAGGTCCCCAGGCCGCCCGCTTTCGTGGTTCCCAACAGCCCACACCCGACGTCTCAGTCGATTACTGCAGCGGCTGCCGGGTTTGTAATATGGTCTGCCCCACCGGCGTCAAGATCGCTGAGATCAATGCCCGTGCCCGTGCCGAGATGGTCTCACAAGGGAAAGTGCCTCCCCTACTCCGCTTGCGCAATAACATGATCGCCCGTGCCGAGTTGCTTGGTAAGATAGCATTGCCAATAGCACCCCTTGCCAACTTGGCCTTGAACCTGAAGCCAGCCCGCCTGGTAGCGGAAGCTGTTTTTGCCATCCACCATCAGGCGCCACTTCCTCCCTTCTCCCGCCAGCGTTTCACAACCTGGTTCCGTAAACATCCTGCACCAGCGGACACTCGCCGCCAGGTAGTCTACTTCCACGGTTGTTCCACCCAATATTACGAACCCCGCGTCGGGCGCGCCGCTGTACATGTTTTAGAGGCAAATGGCTTTGAGGTCATCATTCCACCGCAGAACTGTTGCGGCTTGCCTCTCTTATCAAACGGTGAATTCCCTGCCGCTCGAAAATATCACCAGACCAATGTCAATTCCCTCGCAAAATATGCTCGCCAAAGTATCCCCATCGTCGGTACCTCCACCAGCTGCACCCTGACATTAAAAGAGGAAGCACCAGAATTACTCGACATGCACGGCGAAGGTGCACGCCTGGTAGCCGAGAACACCTATGACTTCAATGAGTTTCTCCTGACACTATTGGATGAAGGTAGTCTGAATCTTGGTCTGCGCCCCATTCCACTATCCCTTACATACCATATTCCCTGCCAATACCGCGCCCACCGTTTGGGGAAGCCTGGCATGGAAGTACTCGAACTGATTCCCGATTTGCACATCGTTGACAGCCAGGTTGATTGCTGTGGCATCGCCGGTACGTATGGCTATAAAAAAGAAAAATATGATATCTCCATGCAGGTTGGGGAGCCTCTTTTTGAGTTTATAAACGAGAGTGACGCCCCCTTTGTCATCTGTGACAGCGAAACCTGCCGCTGGCAGATTACCCACGCCACCGGTAAACCCGCCGTTCACCCCGTCGAGCTTCTCGCCCTTGCCTATGGCTTTAAAGGCGAAGGTGTCCTCGAAAACCTATCAAGGAAATGAAACCTAATGAATAAATCCCTCTGTTTATTCCTGGTCCTCCTCTTCCTCGCTGCCTGCACTGTAGATACCACCCCCTCACCAACCCCTATTCCTTCCTCACTGCCTCCCACCCCCACCTCTCCCGTTGCGGTTCCACCTACACCTCTTCCGGAGGGTGCCTCCTCCGTCCTCATTAGCGAGGTGCTTGCAGGTATTCAGGGCAATAACAACTATGAGTTCATAGAGTTATATAACCGTTCAAATGAGATTGTAGACTTGCTCGGTTGGGCATTATGGTATCGCTTGCCCACCAGCCAGGAGGATTTATTCATCTATCGTTGGACTTCCACTACCCTGATTCCACCACAGGGACACTACCTGCTTGGGAATGCCGGGGCGGATATCGGCATCCCGGTCAATGTACAGTTCGACCAACCAATCAATACCGCAGGCGGCGGTTTGCAATTACGCCGGATGGATGGCACAGTCTTAGATGCCCTCGGCTGGGGAAAAGCCCAACCCGGTTTTTACGAAGGTACCGCAGCGCCTGCTCTAGGAAATGGAGTCTCCCTTGAGCGATTGCCAGGCAGTCTGGAAGGCAACTCGCTAGACCAGGACGACAATTCCACTGATTTTCGCCTCTCAGCTTCGCCGGATCCACAAAATTCCGGCAGTGCTCTTACCCCTCTCCCATCAGCCCGTTTGGAAATTTCTTTGCAAGCCCTCGCCTCCGCAGAACCTGGCACACAATTTACTTACGACTTGTCGATCACCAATTTCTGTGGCGTGGATGCCCAAAATGTCCAGTTCATCATGCCGGTTCACCCTGCCTTGCTCGTTCCCACCCTTCCTTCTGGCATCACCAGAGATGAAGATCTACTCACCTGGACCATTCCCACACTGGCGAAGGATGAGACGCAAGGAATCCAGATTACTGTCGAAGTCCCCTGGACCTATTTCACTGCCCAGGTCGGCAGTTATTACGCCCTTGCCGATGGCTGCCCCTTGCCTGCCTTTGGCGTGCCCGTAGTTACAGAGATCGAGGGCGGCGTCATGCCTATCGGAACTGCCCGTACTTTGCTTGGTGCAGATTTGACCATAGAAGGCATCGCTACGGCTTATACTGGAGCCTACTATGCCGGTACCGGGAATGTTAAATTCTATCTAGAGGATGACACTGGTGCGATTCAGGTACAGGTCTTCGAAGGGGAAGGCAGCGTCGCCGTCCCCATCGGTGCGCGCGTCTCTGTTCGAGGCAATGTCAGTGTCTACCGCGGCTCTACCCAGATCGTACCCATCCTGGTTCCTGATGATGTTGTGATTCTCGAAGAGCCCTCTGAAATACCTCCCCCGCTCACTCTCGCCTCCATCCAGGCTGCTTCAACTGATCTAGAAGATCTTCCCGGTAAGCTTGTTCAGGTACAGGGAATTGTCACCCGCCTGGAAGAGTTCTCCTATAGCTACGAGATGGATCTTTCTGATCCTGCAGATTTATCTCAGCGGTTAACCCTTTATATTGACAAACAGACCGGCATCCAGGTTGAGCAGATTGAGACAGGCGATCAATATATCGCCATTGGCATCTTAGATATCCGTGATACCAACCATCTCCTTTACCCTCGCATTCAGAAAGACTTGCAGCAAATCTACCCCCCCACTCCACGCCTGGAAGCCAGCGTCCCGCCCCTTGTTGAAAGCGGACAACCAATCACCTACACCTTGACTGCTTTCAATCACACTTCCAGCCCGCTTACCAATGTCACCCTTCAGGCTGTTCTTCCCGAAGGGACATCCCTCTTAGCAGCGCAGCAAGGCGGTTCGCTTACTGACGACATAGTTAACTGGCTTCTGCCAGAGCTTGCGCCAAACGGGGGCAGTCAATCCGTACAGTTCTCTGTCACCTTAACTGACCTTACCCTGGATCACATTACTCTGCCCTCACCCACCTTAACCGCTTCCGAATGGCAGGATCCCATCACCGGTCCAACCCTGAACACCTTCACTGGCGG
>Ga0299915_10003144_pt1 | contig 11984 bp, 5 predicted proteins | sample RVTome_13_FD_200263 | JGI IMG/M metagenome (GOLD analysis project Ga0299915, IMG submission 200263) | Soil microbial communities from uranium-contaminated site in the Upper Colorado River Basin, Wyoming, United States - RVT92D227 (version 2) ...
CCCTCATTTTATAAGGGTGAGAACCTTTGCCATGCATCCCCAGTCGCCCATGCAGAAGATGGTTATGGAAGGGACGTTCGTGCCTCTGACGGACGACGAAATCGTTGTTGAAATACGCCTTCTCGTTCATCACCTCGACAGCATGCATAGCTATTTCTCGTGTAACGATTTCAGTCTGAACCTCCTCATGCAAGTGGATGGTTTTTTAGATGAGAAGAAAGAGTATATGCTGAAAGAACTCGATGCCTATCTGTCCATGACAAAGAGACAGAGACAAGTCTATACCTTACTCCACTATGCTGGTTACAGTCGCTATCCATTAAGCGTTGTGAACGATCAGAATGTCCTGGATCAGGTAGTTCCAGAGATAGAAAGATTGGAGAAAAGCGGCGGGGAACACGGGTTCGATGAGTATATACGGATGCTCAAGACCTACCAACTCCCCCAGCCTCAGACCGACAATTGGTGTTAGTGATACGGGTATCGGTTGATTTGTTTAGGAAGCTTGGAGTTAGGCTTGCAATAATGCAATTTAGGGAAGGGCTTCTCATAACCTCCTCATTCTCTCCGCTAAATCCAGGTGCGTTTTGAACCTTAACTGTAACCGCTTCGCTGCTGAACTTAATGTTGCAACATCAAGTATTTTGTTTGCGGCTACCTCCCGACAAACAAAACGTCATAAAATTGAGGGACGTAGAGGAAAATGTAACTCGAGAGGGAGAATGCGTCCGTTGTATGCTATTTTCAGAACGTCGTTCTAAATTGAAATCTTCTGTGGGCTATTGCCAGAAAAAACCTGCCATTCCCACGAAGACCACGCCGCCAATCCGTATCACCGCAGTCTAAGATGGCACAATCTCCTCGGGGGCAAAAGGAAGATGGATAATGAAGGTGGTTCCAAAGCCCTCCTCGCTTTCCACATGAATCTCGCCGCCATGTTGGTCCACGATTTCTTTGACGATGGTCAGCCCCAGGCCGGTGCCAATGACGTGCTTGACATTTGAGGCTCGAAAGAACTCAGTAAACAAACGAGGTATTTCTTCCCTGGGTATTCCAATTCCACTATCGCTGAGGATAATACGGATGGTTTCATTGGCGCCAGGCCAAAAGGTCATCCCAATCCTTCCGCCCTCGGGAGTGTATTTGATGGCGTTCGAAACAAGATTTTCCAGCATCTGTTCGACCATCTCCTGGTCGCCTTTAATGTTGGGCAAATCCTCCGGAACGGTCACCTTGAAGGAGATCCCCTTTTGGTCTGCCTTTTCTTGGAAGGTTTGGTGGATCCGGTCCGTAACCACTTTGAGGTCAACGGGCCTGCATTCCAGACGCCGTTGTTTGCTTTGACTCTTTGCCAAGGTCATGAGTTCGTTGATCATCACGAGCATATTCCGAACCCGTTGATCAATACGGTTTAGATGTTTCCGTAGTTCATCATTTAAGTTACCCAGGTAGCCGTTTTGAACCACCTCGAGCATGCTGGCCAAGGCAGCCAGCGGCGTCCGAAGGTTATGAGCGACTCGATTCATAAACCGCGATCGTTCCTGGATCAGGTTTTCGATGGCCTCATAAGCTCGGGCGTTCTCAATGGCGATGGCCACCAGCCCGGCTGCCTGACGGAAGAAATTCAATTCATCCGGGCCAAACTGCTCCGGCCAAGTGGAATAGGCTCCCAAGATACCGATGACCCGGTTTTCCACGATTAAAGGTACAAACTGAACCGATTGCACTCGGGCTGCATCCAGATCTTCGCCGAATTGAAATGACTCACGCTGGGTCACATGGCCGGTCACGAAGGGTTCGCCCTCAATGACCCTGCGGTTGAGAGGGCTTCTGGCCACCTCTACCACCTTGTTTTTGAGAAACTCTGCCGGCAATCCGTGAGCTGCGGCAAACTGTAGGAATTTTCCGTCCTCACTAAGGAGTTTGACCGAGATCGCTTGAACATCCATCACGCGAGCGAGCTCCGAGCTCACTATAGTAAGGACCTGTTCGAGATGCTGTTTGGACCCAATGGCCTGGGTCATGGTATAGAGGGTATTGAGTTTGTCATTCAGTGTTGTGACTGCCTCGGTCAGTGCGGCCAGATCGAGGATTCGTTTCCCGACCATTCGCATCACGGCCGTGATAGAGATGGCGGTGATGAAGATGAAACCGGCAAAAAACCCGAAAATCACGATCAGGTGGAAAGGTTGTTGCCTCAGATCGATGGCCTTTCCTTGGAAGAGCAAATCGTGATGGGGAATCCAACCCAGGTACTCAGCGGCAGCCATCAGGCCCATGCCTGCGGCGGCGCTGACAGCAAAACTGTAAGTGGAACGGCGGGACAGAAAAATAGCAGAAAAGGTGATGTGGAAGATGAAAAAAAAGATGAATGGGCTCGCCAGGCCGCCTGTGAAATGGATGAGGAGAAACATGGTGCCATAGTCAAAGCCCACCTGCCAGTAGGTGAAACGTTCGATAGACTCCTTCTGATGGGTTTCCCTCTTAACCCGCCGGCTCAAAAAAAAGAAAACGACATTGTAGGTCAGAATAAAACCGGCCAACAACAGAAGGGCACTCGCCTTGAACTCGACCCCAATCCAATGGGCGACGGCAATCCCTATCCCCATGCTCACAGGGACGCACCAGCGTAGTTTGATGAACCAAAGTGTTCTCTCCTTTAGTTCACCCAGAATAATCTTTCTACGCTTTTCGAGTTCATCAGGCAAGTTGAGCAAGCCTGCTCCCTTTGCCGGATCGGCCATGCCTTTCCTCCGATTCCAGGGCTAAGATCAGCCTCCGGCCAGGATGCCCTCGATCTTAGCTATGAGCTTCTCTGTATCGACTGGCTTTTCGAACATCCATCTGGCAGGCCATTCTTCTCCCGTGATGTGCTGGAATTTGTCGGGTCCCTCCTGCCGGACCTTTTCAAGGAAACTGGTCAAAAGGATGATGGGAAGGTCTTTGAACCCGGGTTTTTTCTTGAGGTCGTAAGCCAGATCAAACCCCTCGGTATCCGTGGCCATCATCACATCCAGAATCATGAGGTCGGGCCTCTTGACTTTCAGCGCTTCCAGAGCCTCCGTACCGTTCGCTGCAGTCCGGACCGTATAGCCGTGGTTCTCCAAGATGATCAGAAGCGAGTCGCGAAAGTCTGGGTCGTCGTCCACGAGAAGAATTTCGCCTTTGATCGCCATGTTGTCTCCTTTTGGGAACAGTTGAGCCGAATCATCAAATCCTCCGGTTGCATCGCAACGCAGGCAACGACAGGCCTCGGCGCGGGCCATCTCCAAGGTGTAGCCTAGTTTCACCTCGCGGAAATCGGTCCGTCGCACCTTAGGCTGGGCTTCCGGCATCGGGATCTGAGGTTGCTCTACCGGCTCCTCATGCACTCTTAAGGGGATGTCAATCATTTCTTCAGCCGGAGCGATCCATGGCTTCTCCCCATGGGTCACCCGGATTGAAGTATCTATTGCACGGGCTGCGGTTTGGCCAGCTTTGATGGCATCAACGACCATCGCAGGTCCCATGACGACATCTCCGCCAGCCCACACCTTAGAATGGGTTGTATGGAGGTTCTTATCCACTTTGATCGTGGTCTGGTTTCTCTCTATGCCACTCCCCGTGGACAAAAAATCAAGATCAGCCACTCGGCCGATGGCGAATATTACCATCTCTGCCTTTTCAATGAATTCCGAGCCCAATATCGGCTTGGGTTGCCTCCGGGCACTTTGGTCAAACTTACCGGGTCGTGTCTGGGTCAGTTCAAGCCCTGTGACCTTCCCGTATTGGGTAATCACTCTCACAGGGGCTACCTGATCCATGATCCGTACACCTTCCTCCTCTGCTGCCTTGATGTTCCATGCCTGTACTGGCATATCGTTTCGCTCGCGGCGGTAGTAAAGAGTGACCTTTTTCGCCCCCAACCGGATAGCCGTACGAGCAGCGTCTACGGCTGAGATTCCACCGCCGATCACCGCGACCTTCTTTTTGCCTACCTTGATTCCTCTGCCCGGATGGTAAGCCCTGAGAAACTCAACAGCACCGAATACCCCTTCCGCATCTTCTCCAGGGATGTTTAGAGAAGAACTTTTTTGTGCGCCCGTTGCTAAGTAAATAATATCAAAGTTCCTGTCCAGCTCTTCGAAAGTAACATCGCGCCCTACGCGAGTGTTGGTCTGAAGTTGGACACCGGTTTGAAGGATATCTTCGATCTCGCGATCAAGCTCGTTTCGGGGAAGTCTGTAAGCAGGGATGCCCCACTGAAGCATTCCTCCTGCTTCAGGCAACGCTTCGTAAACGGTGACTCCATATCCTCGTTTCTTAAGCTCTAGGGCAGCGGTGAGCCCTGAAGGCCCTGCCCCGATGATAGCCACCTTCTCCTTTCGGATGATGGGCAAGGGTTCTGCTTTAGGCCGTTTCGCATTGTCGGTGATAAACCGCTTAAGATGCATGATTGCTATTGGCACATCGAGCTGCCCCCGTCGGCATTTCGTCTGGCAGTCATGCCCACAGACGTGACCACACACGCTTGGGAAGGGGTTTGTCCGTTTGAGTACTTTGTAAGCGTCATCGAGGCGGCCGGCCCGAATCAAAGCGATGTAAGCGGGGGCGTCCATGCCCACGGGACAGAGGTGTTGGCAAGGGCTCTTAAAAAGCTTTGAACAGACTGCGGCAGGGCAACGCTTGTCAAGGATGTGAGCTTCGTACTCATGCCGGAAGTAGCGGATGGTGCTCAATATTAAATTCGGCGCGGTTTTGCCCAGAGCACAAAAGGCTGTATCTCTGATCTTTTGTGCCAGGTCTTCAAGACCTTCAATATCTCCCTCGCGGCCCTTGCCCTGGCTGATTCTCTGGAGGATCTCTATCGTCTGCTTCGTCTCCACGCGACAGGAGATACTCTGATCACTGACCTCATCCCGACAGAAATTCATAAAGGAGCGGACCATGTCCACCACGCAGGTATCCTCATCTATTACGGTCATGCCGCCAGAGCCCATGATCGCGCCAACCTTCGCGAGGGCATCGTAGTCGATGGGAATATTGAGGTGCTCCGGAGGTATGCAAGCACCGGAGGGTCCTCCTAACTGAACGGTTTTGAACTTCTTTCTGAGGGGAATGCCACCACCGATGTCAAAGACAATTTCACCCACGGAGGTACCCATAGGTACTTCAACCAGGCCGGCGTTATTGACCTTGCCGGTCAGCGAAAAAAGTTTGGTGCCCTTGGACGACTCTGTTCCTATATCGGCATAAGCCTCCCCACCCAGTAGAATAATCCGAGGCAGGTTAATATAGGTCTCTGCATTGTTGTGGAGCGTTGACTTCTTCCACAATCCCAATGCGGCCGGAAGGGGGGGACGGGGCATACCACGCCCTCCTTCGATTGCACCCATCCATGCTGTCTTCTCACCGCATACGGACGCACCAGCCCCCTGATGTACCTCGATGTCGAAATCGAACCCTGAGTTGAGAATGTCTTTGCCAAGAAGTCCATGGGCGCGGGCTTGATCAATAGCGAGATTGATTTTCTTGGCCGCCAGAGCGTATTCGGCGCGACAATAGATATAGCCCTGGTGAGCCCCGATCGCTTTTGCCGCAATGATCATCCCTTCGAGCACGGCATGAGGGTCCGCTTCCATCACGCTGCGACTGACAAAAGCGCCTGGATCGGCTTCATCCGCAGCGCAAAGAACATACCTGACATCCTCTCTTGAGTTGGCGCAGAATTCCAACATGATCCCGGCGGGAAAGCCACCATCTCCCCGTCCCCGAAGACCCGAGATCTTGACTTCAGAAATAATCTCCGAGGTGGTCATCTCAAGCAGGGCCTTGGCCGCCGCGAGATAGCCGTCGCGCCAGATATAGTCATCGATCCGGTCAGGATCGATCGAACCCTTATTATGAAACACCAAGGATTGCTGAAGGGCAAAAAATTTAAGCTGTGAGATGTGGGGGATGATTCCTTCTAAAGCCGATTTATTTGGCATTGGTTCTTCATTGACCGCTTTGCCCCGCGCGAGGGCAAGATCCACTTGAACCTTACCGCCCAGAATGTGCTGTTTAAAGATCTGCTGCGCTTTCTGGTCGTCAACCCGTTGATAGATTACCGGCTCCTGACCCAGGAGCTCCACCGTTACCAACGGCTCCCGGTTACACAGCCCGATACAGCCTGAATGACCGATAGCAATATCCGATCGGCCGCATTCCGATATTTCTTGGAGCAGTCGATCCATCACATTCTGGGCACCTGAAGCAAGTCCACAGGTACCCATGTGAACTGTCATTCTTCCCGTGTAGCCGTCCTTTCGGAGTTCTTTTTCCTGCCCGACTCGATTCTTAATGGCCCTTAAATCCTCCGGTGTCATCTTTTTGGCGGCCATATCATTCTCCTAAACTTTGTGTAGATCCATTCACGGTTTGTTTCTTTCCCCCGTTTCGCCTCATACAGAGGTTCACCAGTAGTCCCAAATTCTTCCAAAAAGGGTATCAATTTAGCTGTTTGAAATCACGCTCCAAAATCCCTCCCACCTCCCTTTTCCAAAGGGAGGAGAAGTTTTCCCCCTTTTGACAAAGGGGGATGAAGGGGGATTAGACGGTCTTTTTCAAAGAGCTAAGGTGTTATCAAAAAGGAAATTTCGACAGGATCGCAAGAAATGTTCTCCTTTCTATAAACTTTTGTTAACTGTAACATGTTCAAAATAACATTTTAGAAATAATATCTCAAGACGAATTCGCAATAATATAGGGAGATAAAACAGCTTAACTCATTAGAATCATTTTGCTCTCAAAGCCTCGATATTTACAAACAAATCTGATATGATTTTTCATAGGAAGGTATTTATGGATGTGAAAGAAACAGATGAAATGAGAGAGAAATACCCAGAGAAATTTGTGTCAGAGGAGAGGATATTTAGCCATATCCATCGAGGGGACAGAATATTTATCGGGACGGGGTGTGGTGAGCCTCAATATCTTGTCCACGCCCTCATCCGTTATGTCGAGTCTCATCCCACTGCCTTTTATGATGCCGAGGTTTTCCAGGTATGGACCCTTGGCCTTGCTCCTTACACAGAGGAAAGATTTAAGTCAAATTTCCGGCATAACTCTTTTTTCATTTCGAACAATACGAGAGCGGCGGTCAATCAAGGAGTCGCTGATTATACCCCAATATTTTTGTCGAAGGTTCCAGATTTAATGCGTCGCGGTCTTGTACCCATCGATGTCGCTCTCATCCAAACCTCCCCACCCGATGACCATGGCTACATGAGTCTGGGGGTGAGCGTTGATATTGTCAAGGCGGCCACAGAAAGAGCTTCTTGGGTGATCGCTCAGGTTAATTCAAACATGCCGCGTGTTCATGGAGACGGATTCATCCATATCGAAGATGTGAATTTTGTAGTCCCCCGGGATGAACCGATATTGGAATATGTTTCCGAAGCAGATAGCGATACGGCCCAGGAGATCGGGAAGTATGTTTCACGCCTCATCAGGGATGGGGAAACCATTCAGGTGGGATACGGAAGCATCCCCAATGCGATTCTTTCAAATCTTTACGATAAGAGACATTTAGGCGTCCACACAGAACTTCTGACGGATGGCATCGTCACGTTGATGAAAAAGCGTGTGATCGACAATACAAAGAAAAGTATTCATCCCGGAAAGACCGTCGCCGCCTTTTGCATGGGCAAGAAAGAGACCTATGAATATATCCATGATAACCCCGCTATTGAATTTAGAACAATCGACTACACGAACAATCCTCTGATCATCGCTCAACATGATCATATGACGGCGATCAACACGGCTCTGGAGATTGACCTGACGGGTCAGGCCACTGCGGAATCCATCGGGAAGTTATTCTATAGCGGGGTCGGAGGCCAGGCTGACTTTATGAGAGGTGCGGTTTTGTCGCCTCACGGCAAAACCATTTTGGCCATGCCATCCACCGCGCGCGGGGGGACTCTCTCAAGGATCGTCCCTTTTCTGAAAGAAGGAGCGGGCGTGACGCTTCATCGAGGAGATGTTCATTATGTAGTGACCGAATATGGGATTGCCTACTTGCAGGGGAAGAATGTCAGGGAACGGGCGATGGAATTATTATCTATCTCCCATCCGAGATTCAGACCCAGGCTGATCGAAGAAGCAAAAAAACTCAACCTTATCTTCAGGGATCAGGCATTCATCCCAGGAAAGAGAGGGGAATATCCCGAGGCTCTGGAAACTCATCGAACAACAAAGAGGGGTACAGAGATACTTCTCCGGCCGGTGAGAATAAGCGATGAGCCTTTACTCAAAGACTTTTTCTATTCTCTCTCGGAGAACAGCCTCTATCGCCGGTTTATCTCGGTGAGGAAGGATATGCCCCACGAGCGCCTTCAGGAATTTGTGGCCATCGATTTTACGCGAGAGATGGTTATTCTTGCCGTGATTCAAAAGGATGAAAAGGAAGTGATCGTAGGCGTCGGACAATTTGGAATTGGCCAGGAGATCCATACGGCAGAGGTTGGATTTGCAGTGAGGGACGATCATCAGGACAAGGGAATCGGAACAGAGTTACTTGCCTACCTTACCTATCTGGCGAAGAAACAGGGGCTCCTTGGTTTCTATGCAGAGGTGTTGGCCGAAAACAGGCCCATGCTCCATCTTTTTGAAAAGATGGGATTCGATATCAAGAAGAGACGTGAGGAAGGGGTGTATGAACTGGAGATGACGTTTCGCTGAAACCACCTGTCGGCTAATTGTAAAATTAACGCGATCATCACCAAATTCCAAGCACCAATGATCAAATAATAACCAAAATTCCAATGATCAAAATTCCAAAAATAAGACCGATGAGTATGCGTTTTGGTTATTTGGATATTGGCAATTAAAATTTATTTGGTCCCGCCCTGGCGGGATTGAGATTTGGTTATTGGAATTTAACTTATTGATGCACCATGAGGTTAGTAGATCTGACCTGGGAATGTATTAACTTTAAGATCTTTATCCAGCATCTTATACATTTTGGGGCTTTCCCATTCCTCATCAAAGGCCTCAACGAAAATGCCATCGTAAATAGCCCAACTCCTTCCCCGGACCTTTTTCTCCATCCCCTTTCTGCGAAAAGGGGTTGAATCATCCAGTTTTTCGTAGAGCAATCCTCCAGGTTGGAACTCCTTGTGGATCCTTTCCATCATTTTGCCGCCTTTGAAGTAGGTGAATCCATGTCTCTCCCACACTATGGCATTGTGATAAAAGAAAGCACCCAGGCCGATGACCTTGAGTTCGATTGATGCGGCAAAGGTTTCCAGACAGGTCAGGGACTCCCCGAGAAGGCTCAACCCCTGCCTGACCATGCCGGGGGCGAGACCGGCCTCCATGGCCCGAACCTCTTCAGGGATATTCCTCGATCGTGCACCGAAAAAAGTCTCCTTTCCAAATTCGTCAACATCTACATTAAACCTCTCGGGGAAAGGGTTGTTAATGATTAAAAAATCGATATAAACGCTCTTCATAAAAGGATCCAAAGAAACCTGCAAGGAGAAGATGCAATCTTTATCATCGGGCCTGTACTTGACCTCGATACAAGCAAAATTTTCATCACAAGGAAAGATACCCTTGACGACCCTCTCGCCATAGGTGTTCGTCAATGTCTTAGGGTCTATCTGATAGGTACGAAAAATGGTAGACGGGATGAGCTGGAGGTAAAGAGAGTCTCTGTCCTGCTTGGCGAGTTTATTCAAAACCTCTAAGGAAAATACCATGAGAAGAGCCCATCTCTAAAAAAATGCCTGCCCCCATTATGTCAAGAGGGCAGGCATCCTGTCAACGCATATTCATAACGTGCTTTTGGCTAAAGCCTTTCATCAACGAGCTGTTTCACCACGCTTGGATCCGCAAGGGTGGAGGTATCGCCCAGTTCCTCAATTTTGTCTTCAGCGATCTTTCTCAATATCCTCCTCATGATCTTGCCGCTTCTTGTTTTAGGAAGGGCATCCGCAAATTGAAGTTTGTCGGGTAACGCGATCGGCCCGATCACCTTCCTCACATGGGCCACCAGGTCTTTCTTGAGCTTGTCGCTCTTCTCTATGCCGGCCTTCAACGTAACGAAGGCATAGATTCCTTGGCCCTTGATATCATGGGGGTAACCGATCACTGCTGCCTCTGCGACGGACGAATGGGCCACCAGTGCGCTTTCCACTTCGGCTGTTCCGATTCGATGGCCCGACACGTTGATGACATCGTCGATACGACCCATCAGCCAGTAATATCCATCTCCGTCTTTCCTTGCTCCGTCGCCGGTAAAGTATTGCCCCGGAAATATTGAGAAGTAGGTATCCTTGAATCTCTTATTGCCCGTATCATTCCAAAACCCTCTAAGCATGCCAGGCCATGGTTGGGTGATGACCAGAGAGCCTCCTTCATCCGTTCCGCATTCGCTCCCATTCTCCCTTAGGATTTTCGGGACGACTCCGAAAAACGGAATCGTGGCCGATCCGGGTTTCAGCGGAGTGACAGGGAGAGGAGAAATAAGGTAGCCGCCGGTCTCGGTCTGCCACCAGGTATCCATGATCGGGCACTTCTCCTTCCCAACATTCTTGTAGTACCACATCCAGGCTTCCGGATTGATGGGCTCCCCTACGGAGCCGAGAATTTTGAGGCTTGAGAGGTCTCTCTTTTCCACCCACTTTTCACCCTCTCTCATCAACGCTCTGATGGCTGTCGGGGCGGTATAGAATTTGCTGACCCGGTACCTTTCCACGATTTCCCAGAAACGGTCTGGGGTGGGGAAGGTGGGAACCCCTTCGAACATCAGGCTGGTACCCCCGATTGCAAAGGGACCATAAACCACATAGCTGTGGCCGGTTACCCATCCGATATCGGCTGTGCAGAAAAATACGTCATCGTCTTTGATGTCAAAAACATACTTGAGCGTCTGGGCGCAAAAGACGAGATAACCTGCTGTGGTATGGATCACCCCTTTGGGCTTCCCCGTGCTTCCGCTTGTATATAGGATGAAAAGAATATCCTCGGCATCAACCTTAACAGGATCACAATGGGGTGTAATATCCTCTTTCGCCATCTCGTCATGCCACCAGACGTCTCTCTCTTTGTCGAAAGGTATCTCGATTCCCATCCTTTTGACAACGATCACTCTTTTGATAGAGGGGCATTCCTTAAGGGCCTGGTCTGCCCCGACCTTACTCCCGACAGTCTTTCCGCTTCTGTAATAGCCGTCCGCCGTGACAAGGAGCTTTGCCTCGCAATCATTAATCCGATCCCTGAGTGCCTCGGCACTAAAACCTCCAAAGACCACACTGTGAATGGCTCCAATTCTTGCACAGGCAAGCATCGTAATGGGGAGTTCGGGAATCATCGGGAGATAGATGGAGACTCGGTCTCCTTTTTTAATTCCCTGCTTTTTCAAGACATTTGCAAACTTGCAGACATGATAATGGAGCTGCTGGTAGGTAAAAACCCTGTTCTCCTCGAGGGGTTCGCCCTGCCAGATTAAAGCCGCTTTATTTCCTCTCCCTTCCTTGATATGCTTGTCAAGGCAGTTATAAGAAACATTTAGCTTACCGCCGACAAACCACTTGAGTTCGGGTTTGTTGAAGTCCCATTCGCATACCTTCTCCCATTTTTTGAACCATTCGAGTTGATCCGCCATCTCACTCCAAAACTCATCGGGATTGTCAATGGACTTTCGGTACAATTTCTTGTAATCCGCCATGCTTAAATAAGCATGCTTCTTGGTCTCCTCAGAAGGCTCAAAAACCCTGCTTTCCTCCATCATGGAAACAATATTTCCTTTACCTTTTTCTACCATCTATATAACCTCCTCTCAAATTTTTATAGCAGCACTTTGTTATTAAGTTCACAAGCATTAACACGGTAAATATACTGCATAGGAAAATTTTTTTCAAGTGGGGAAACCATTTTTTTCGCCATCGAGGAATAAATGATCTTAGGAGCACACAATTCGAGTCCATGTCATCACAGATATGTATGATTTTATTGAT